>JGI25322J35698_1000189_pt1 | contig 81570 bp, 78 predicted proteins | sample AutmiccBRH37_all_FD_35698 | JGI IMG/M metagenome (IMG submission 35698) | reverse complement strand
GCCCCTAGCCCCTAGCCCCTAGCCCCTAGCCCCTAAATCCTAACCCCTAGAAAAATAATGAAACGCGGAGCAATGAAAATTCTGTTTCTGGCCAGCGAGGCCTATCCCCTGGTGAAAACCGGCGGTCTGGGCGACGTGCTTTACAGCCTGCCGCATGCCCTGCATCACCGCGGGGCCGACATCCGCCTGGTGTTGCCGGGTTATCGCGCGCTGTTGCGCCAGCTCGAACAGGTGCGCATTCTCGGCTGGCTCGACGTGCGCGGCGCCGAAGGCATCGTCAGCGCGCGCATCCTGGAAACGCGCCATCCAGATTTTGCGTTTCCGTTGTGGGTGGTCGACTGCCCGCCGTTGTTCGACCGCGCAGGCAACCCCTATGTCAGTGCCAGCGGACAGGACTGGCCGGACAATGCCGAACGCTTCGCGGTGTTTGCGCGGGTGGCGGCGCTGTTGGCGCAGGACGCGCTGGACCTGGGCTGGCAGCCGGCGGTGGTGCACACGCACGACTGGCAGACCGGACTGGTCGCGGCGTTTCTGGCCGACCAGCCGTTGCGTCCGAAAACCGTGTTCACCATTCACAACCTGGCCTACGGCGGCTATTTTTCGCACAGCGATTTCCTGCGTTTGCAGCTGCCCGGCCACTGGTGGTCGTCCGAGGGCGCGGAGTTCCACGGCGGCTTCTCGATGCTGAAGGCCGGCATCGTGTATGCCGACGCCGTCACCACGGTGAGTCCCACCTATGCCGCCGAAATCTGCACACCGGCGTTCGGCTACGGACTCGATGGCCTGCTGCTTTCCATGCAGTACAAACTGCACGGCATTCTGAACGGCATCGATACGACGATCTGGAATCCGTCCACCGACGTCCACCTGCCCGCGCATTATTCGATGAGCCGCATCCTCCCCGGCAAGCGGCGCAACAAGCAGGCCTTGCTCGAACGTTTCCTGCCGCACGCCGATGCGGCGGCGATGCAGGCCCCGCTGCTGGGGCTGGTGACCCGGCTGGTCGAGCAGAAGGGCATCGACTGGGTGCTGGCGGCCATGCCGGTGCTGCTCGCCGAGACCGACGTGCGCATCGTGCTGCTCGGCAGCGGCCAGGTGGCGTATGAGCAGAAACTCGCGCGGCTGGCCAAACAGCACCCGGAGCGGGTGTTCGTCGAGATCGGTTACGATGAGCCGCTGGCACACCTGATCGAAGCCGGCGCGGATATGTTCCTGATGCCGTCGCGCTTCGAGCCGTGCGGCCTGAACCAGATGTACAGCCTGCGCTACGGCACGCCCCCCGTCGTCTTCAAGACCGGCGGGCTGGCCGACACCGTGGTCGATACGAATGAATCCACGCTGGAAGACGCCAGCGCCACCGGTTTCGTGTTCGATACCCCGGATGTGGCGTCCTTTCTGGACGCCATCCGCCGTGCGCTCGCGCTGTATCGCCAGCCCACGCAGTGGCGGCGGCTGCAGCAGACCGGCATGCGCCAGTCGTTCGACTGGTCGGAAAGCGCCGATCACTACCTTGCACTCTATTCCCTATGACTTCAGCCCGAACCCCTATGCCCGCCGAGAAAATTGCCGCCCCCTGTCCCGTTCTGAAACCGCTGCCGAGCAGTGTTGAGGCGTTCACCCGGGATCTGGAGCGGTACCAGTTTTATCACCTGGGACGCCTGCTCAGCAGTCCGCCGGTCTACACCTATCAGGCGCTGGCGCGGACGCTGCGCGACCATCTCATGTCGGACTGGATGAACACCTATGTCGCGCGCGACCAGCCGGGCAAGCGTCGCGCCTATTACCTATCGCTGGAATTTCTGATCGGCCGTGCGCTGTCCAACCACGTGCTCAATCTGGGGCTGGACGAAGTGACGCGCGAGTCCTTGCACAGCTTTGGCCAGACGCTGGAGAACCTTGCCGAAGAGGAGCCCGATGCCGGGCTGGGGAACGGCGGTCTGGGCCGGCTGGCAGCCTGCTTCATGGACAGCTGCGCCACGCTGAACCTGCCGGTGATGGGCTATGGCATTCATTACGAATACGGCATGTTCCGCCAGCACATCGAAAATGGTTACCAGATCGAGGACCCCGACAACTGGCTGCGCGACGGCAATCCGTGGGAGGTCGAGCGGCCTGAATATACCTGCCGCGTGCCGTTTGGCGGCCATACCGAGCACTATCACGACAAGGCGGGGATCCATCGTGCACGCTGGGCGGACACCAACGATGTGCTGGCGGTCCCCTACGACATGCCGATTTCTGGCTATCGCAACCACGTGGTAAACACGCTGCGTTTATGGAAGTCCGCAGCCACGGACGAATTCGATCTCAACGAATTCAATGCCGGCAGTTACACCGAGGCGGTGCAGGAAAAGAACCACGCCGAGCACATTTCCATGGTGCTCTACCCAAACGACACCAGTGAAAACGGCAAGGAATTGCGCCTGCGCCAGCAGTATTTTCTGGCCTCGGCCAGCCTGCAGGATGCGCTGCGCCAGTGGCATACGGCAGGCAATACGGATATTGGCCGCTTTGCCCTGGATAACGTGTTCCAGATGAACGACACCCACCCCTCCATCGCGGTGGCCGAACTGATGCGTCTGTTGCTCGACCAGGAAGGCATGCAGTGGGAAGAGTCCTGGGCGATCACCTCGAAATGCATGGCCTACACCAACCATACGCTGCTGCCCGAGGCGCTGGAGCGCTGGCCGGTTGCGCTGTTCGAACGCCTACTGCCGCGCCCCCTGGAAATCATCTACGAAATTAATGCGCGGTTCTTGCGCGAAGTGGCGGTGAAATGGCCGGGTGACATCGACCGCAGGCGCCGCATGTCGATCATCGAGGAGGGCGATGTGCGGCAGGTGCGTATGGCTTGGCTCGCCATCGTCGGCAGCTTTTCGGTCAACGGCGTTGCCGCGCTGCACTCGCGGCTGCTGAAGGAAGGCCTTTTCCGCGATTTCGTCGACCTGTGGCCGCACAAGTTCAACAACAAGACCAATGGCGTGACGCCGCGGCGCTGGGTGGCGCATGCCAACCCCAGCATGAGCGCACTCATCAGCAGCAAGATCGGCGATGGCTGGGTAGCCGATCTGGCGCAACTGGAAAAGCTCAAGCCGCTGGCCGATTTGAAAAACACGGAATTCCACGCCGAGTGGCGCGCGGTCAAGCGCGCCAACAAGCAACGGCTGGCGGCGCTGGTCAAAGCCGAGTGCGGGGTCGAGTTCAACCCGGATGCACTGTTCGACGTGCAGGTGAAGCGCATCCACGAATACAAGCGGCAACTGCTCAACGTGCTGCACGTGATCCACCTGTACAACCGAATCAACCGCGGGCGGATGGACGGCTGGGCGGACCGCTGCGTGCTGATCGGCGGCAAGGCGGCGCCGGGCTACGTCATGGCCAAGCGCATCATCAAGCTGATCAACAACGTGGCCGAGGTGGTCAACAGCGACCCCGACGTCGACGGCCGCCTGAAGGTCGCCTTCCTGCCCAACTACCGGGTGACCAGCATGGAAATCATCGCGCCGGCGACCGACCTGTCGGAGCAGATCTCGACCGCCGGCAAGGAAGCGTCGGGCACCGGCAACATGAAATTCATGATGAACGGCGCCATCACCATCGGCACCTACGATGGTGCCAACATTGAAATCCTTGAAGCAGTGGGCGAGGAAAACTTCTTCCTGTTCGGCCTGCATGCCGAGGAAGTCGAGACGCTGCGCCCGCAATACCAGCCGATGTCCTTCGTGGAAAAAGACGCCGAGCTGCGCGAGGTGATCGACCTGTTGCGGTCGGGCCATTTCAATCTGTGCGAGTCGGGTATCTTCGACATGATCCTCGATACCTTGCTGAGTCCACACGACCCCTGGATGGTGTTGGCGGACTTCCGCAGCTATGTCGACGCGCAGGAGCGGGTGTCGCAGGCCTGGCAGGACGAAACGGGCTGGACGCGGATGAGCATCCTCAACACGGCGTCGAGCGGCTTCTTTTCGACCGATCGCACCATGCAGGAATACAACGCCGACATCTGGAAGCTGAAATAGGCACGGTTGCCTTGCAGGAACATGGCAATGGAAACCTGAAGCGACCAGGGCGGCGTCCTTGCGAAACATCCATTTGGCCGGCGGATGGCGGCCATCTGCGAGTGGAGCCCGATGGTTTACACTCCGTGCTCATCAGGCGGGCATTCAATTTTTTTCGTGCCGGGAAAATTTTGTGTCGCCCCCATTTATTCGCCTGTTTCCCCCAACGTACTTGAGTTGCCGATCGAATGTTTGAATGAGGAAATTGACCATGATCTCTGGAATGAAGACGATAATTTTTTTCTTGATGGGCGCCTTTTCCCTGGTTTCTTCCGGGTCTGCTCTGGCCGCACTGACCACCGATGAACTGACCCGACTGAAGACCTCGGGTCTCGGTGAGGATGTCATCCTCTTCATGATTGAAAACGATTACGGCAACGTCGATCGGGTGGTGAGGCTCAAGGAGGCGGGTTTTGCCGACGTGACGATATCATCGGTTATCAGGAGCGATCTCAAGGCGGGTGTTGAAGTAAAGCGTCCCGCGCTTCAGCCGGAGCAAGTCAAGCAGGATAAGCCGGTAGCCGAGCCCGCGGCCAGGCCGATGGCCGAAGCGACGGCGATCATGCAGGCCTCGGCAAAGGTGATGATCGAGCAGTATCTGGCGCTTGGAGATCCGGTCGTTCAACAAAGCCAGGACATCCCGGACGCCACGATTTCACTACTGCAGGGGCGGCGTTTGAAGATCGAATGGGACGGCAGCAAGGTTACTCAGGCCCTGAGTAATCTTCTCCTTCGAGGCAAACCGTTTGCAAGCCCGTTCTATTGGGATTTGGACAAGGGCGATGGCTTGCACAGCGTAAATTCCAAGGACAACTCCTTCATCCTGCGAACGGGGCACTCGCATCAGGGCAGGCCCACGGCAGGCAAAACGCACTACTGGGTCGTGCACGTGACTCCCGACAGCCCGGATTTGGAGAAGCGAATCAGGGAATTATTGTCTGAATGAGCTGGCTGAATCAGGCATGAATGAAAAGTACGCTTTTGGGCAGTATTCCTTTTCTTCTGATCAGTGGCCAATAGCCGATTCCAGATGTCCATAAAAAAGGCCGGGTTCTCCCCGGCCTTTTGATTGGATGGACGCAGGCTTACGCCGCCTGCACTGGAATTGCCTGACGGGTGTCCATGATGCGGTTGTTCGCGTCGACGTACACCAGTTCGGGCGCGTAGCGCGCCAGTTCCAGTTCGTTGTAGACGGCGAAGGTGGCGATGATGACGAGGTCGCCAGGATTCGCCTTGTGCGCGGCGGCGCCGTTCACCGAAATGATGCCGGAATCGCGCGCCGCGCGAATGGCATAGGTGGTGAAGCGCTCGCCGTTGGTGACGTTGTAGATCTGGATCTGCTCGTATTCGTGGATGTTGGCCGCATCCAGCAGGGTTTCGTCGATCGCGCACGAGCCTTCGTAATGCAACTCGGAATGCGTGACGGTCGCCCGGTGAAGCTTGGACTTGAGCATCGTTCTTTGCATGACGGTGCCCTCACAAACAAGAAAATGGATGGCCATTATACCCAAAGGGCACAAGTAAAACCTCAGGCCGAATTGCCCAAGGTGCTCTCGATATTGTCGATCAGCCGGGTTTTTCCTAGCCAGGCTGCGCCCAGCACCACCAGCCGGGCGCTGCCGGGCGTGGGCGCCGCGAGCGTCGCGGCATCGCGCAGCGCGACATAGTCGACCCGCCAGCCCGCCATTTTCAGGTGGCGGCCGGCGGTGGCGGTGAGCGCCTCGAAGTCGCGCTCGCCCGCCTGGACGGCTGTGGCGACGGCGGCGAGTTCGCGCTGCAGCTGTGTGGCCTGGATGCGCTCGGATGCGCCGAGATAGGCGTTGCGCGAACTCATCGCCAGGCCGTCGGCCTCGCGCAGGGTGTCGCCTGCCACGATCTCGATCGGCAGGTTGAACTGCCGCACCAGTTCGCGGATGACCAACAGCTGCTGGAAATCCTTCTTGCCGAACACCGCCACGCGCGGCTGCACCAGGTTGAAAAGCTTCAGCACCACGGTGGCGACGCCGCTGAAATGGCCGGGCCGGAACGCGCCGCACAGGTCGTTCGCCAGGCTGTCGGGCGGCTGCACGGTGAAGGTCTGTGGCACCGGGTACATCTCGGCGGCGTCGGGCGCGAATACCAGGTCGCAGCCGGCGGCGGCGAGCTTCTCGCAGTCCGCGTCCAGGGTGCGCGGATAGCGCTCGAAATCCTCGCCGGCGCCGAACTGAAGGGGGTTGACGAAAATGCTCGCCACCACCGGATGGCCCTGCTGCTTCGCCAGTTCGACCAGCGACACATGCCCCGCATGCAGGTTGCCCATGGTCGGCACGAACGCGGTGCGGGTCTCGCCGGCGAGCGCGGCGCGCAACTCAGCGGCGCGATGAAAAACCTGCATCAGAATGCGTGTTCGGCGGCAGGGAAGCTGCCGTCCTTCACCGCGGCGACATAGGCGCGCGCCGCCGCTTCGATGCTGTCGGTTCCGGCCAGAAAGTTCTTGGAGAATTTCGGCGCGCGCGGGTACAGGCCCAGCATGTCGTACAGCACCAGCACCTGGCCGGAACAGTCGGCGCCGGCGCCGATGCCGATGGTGGGGATGGTGAGCGCCTCGGTGACGGTTTTTGCCAGCACGGCCGGTACCATTTCCAGCACGATGAGGCCGGCGCCGGACGCCTCCAGCGCGCGCGCGTCGGCGATCAGTTGTGCCGCGGCAGCATCCTCGCGCCCCTGCACCCGGTAGCCGCCGAGCTGGTTGACCGACTGCGGCAACAGGCCGAGGTGCGCGCACACCGGAATGCCGCGCTGGGTGAGGAAGGCCACGGTGTCGACCATCACCGCGCCGCCTTCCAGCTTGACCATGTGCGCGCCCGCCGCCATCAGCCGCGCGGCCGCGGCAAACGCACGCTCGGGCGATGGCTGGTAGCTGCCGAAGGGCAGGTCGGCGACGAGGAAGGCGCGCCCGGTACCGGCGGCGACGCAGCGCGTGTGATACGTCATTTCGGCAAGTTTCACCGGCAGCGTCGAGGTGTGGCCCTGGATCACCATGCCGAGCGAGTCGCCGATTAGCAGCACGTCGACGCCAGCAGCGTCGAGCACGCGCGCGAAGCTGGCGTCGTAGCAGGTGAGTACGGCGATCTTCTCGCGGTTGTTGCGCATCGCCTTAAGGGTGGACAGGGTGACGCTCATCTCATGCCGCCCGGTTGAAGAATTCGCGCGGCCCTCGCATCTTGCTCATGCGCTCGACCAGCAGCTCGAAGTCGGCTTCGCTCTGCGCGAAGTTGAGGTTGCCGGTGTTGACGATGAGCAGGGGGGCGGCCTCGTAACGATGGAAGAATTCGCTGTAGCTGTTGGCCAGGCGCTGCAGGTAGCCCGCGTCCATGGCGCGCTCGAAGTCCACGCCGCGGCGCTTGACGCGCTCCTGCAGCGCGTCGATCGGCGCCTGCAGGTAGATCACCAGGTCCGGTGTCGGCGCCTGCGGCGCGAGGTCGGCGTACACCTTCTGGTACAGCTCGAACTCGTCGTCGTCGAGGTTCAGTCGCGCGAACAGCATGTCCTTGTCGATCAGGAAATCCGACACCGTGCCGGCGCGGAACAGGTCGCCCTGCGCCAGGTCGCGCAGCTGGCGCGTGCGGTCGAACAGGAAATGCAGCTGCGTCGGCAGCGCGTAGCGCCGGGGCTCCTGGTAGAAGCGCGGCAGGAAAGGGTTGTCGCCGGCGTTTTCCAGCAGGGTGTCGGCCTCCATGCGCTCGGCCAGCCTGTGGGTGAGGCTGGTCTTGCCGGCACCGATCGGGCCTTCCACGACGACGTAGCGGTAACGGGAAAGACTCATGCGTTGACGGCGGCAGCGGCAGGCGGGAGGGGAAACACGCTTTGATCCGAACACGCATCGAGCCAGTCGGCGGCGCGGCCGCGGCCGGGGATCGTCGCATCGGGGGCAATTTCCAGCAGCGGCAGCAGCACGAAGCCGCGTTCGGTCATGCGCGGGTGCGGCAGCGTCAGGCCTTCTTCGTGGAAGTGCGCGTCGCCGTACAGCAGCAGGTCGAGGTCGAGCGTACGCGGCGCGTTGCGGAAGCTGCGCTCGCGGCCGTGGCGGTGTTCGATGTCCAGCAGCGCGGCGAGCAGCGCGCGCGGCGCGAGAGAGGTTTCTACCTGTGCCACCGCGTTGATGAAATCGGGCTGGTCGACGTAGCCCACCGGCGCCGAGGCGTACAGGCGGGAACGCACGAGCAGCCGGGTGGCGGGCAGGCGGTCGAATTCGGCCAGCGCGTATTCCACCTGCGCCGCCGGGTCGTTGAGGTTCGCCCCCAGCCCGATGGTGGCGATCACGCTCATGCAGGCGGCGCCTCGCCGGCGGCTTCGCCCGGCTTTTTGCGCTTGCGCTTGCGACGCGGCTTGGGTGCGCTGTCAGCCTGCAGCATGGCGGCGCGCTCGTCGTCGCCAACCTCCTGGAAGCGCGTCCACCACTCGCCGAGTTCGGCATCGACCTCGCCGGATTCCGCCCGCAGCAGCAAGAAGTCGTAGGCGGCGCGGAAGCGCGGATGCTCCAGCAGGCGGAACGGGCGCTGTCCGCCGCGCTGTTCGAAGCGCGGCTGCAGCGCCCAGATTTCCTTGATCATGCCGTCGTAGCGGCGCGGGATGGCAAGCTGGCCGCGCTGCGCATCGAGAACCTCGTCCATCGCCAGGAACAGGGCGGGCTGCGGCTTTTCGCCGGCAGCTTCAAGCGCGCGCCAGCGCTGCAGCACCTGCGGCCACAGCAGGGTGCCAAACAGGAAGGCCGGCGAGGCCGGCTTGTCCTGCGCGATGCGCGCATCGGTGGTTTTCAGCGCGGCGGTGATGAAGCGCTCGCCGGTGGTGTCGTCCAGAATCGTGTCCAGGAGCGGCAGCATGCCGTGGTGCAGGCCTTCGGCGCGCAACTGGTGCACGCCGCGCAGGGCGTGGCCCGACATCAGGAGCTTCAGCGCCTCGTCGAAGATGCGGGCGCGCGGAATGTTGGCCAAGAGCGGCGCCAGGATGGCGACCGGCCGGCGGGTGTCGGGGTCGATATGGAAGTCGAGCTTGGCGGCAAAGCGCGCGGCGCGCAGCATGCGCACCGGGTCTTCGCGGAAGCGCGTCTCGGGGTCGCCGATCATGCGCAGCACGCGCTTCTTGCAGTCGGCCACGCCACCGAAATAGTCGTGCACCTCCTCGCTCAGGGGGTCGTAATACAGCGCGTTGATGGTGAAATCGCGGCGCGCGGCGTCGTCCGCCATATTGCCGAACACGTTGTCGGACAGCAGGCGGCCGTGCTCGTCGGTCGGCCGCTCGTCTTCCTCATCGGCTTCCTTCTGGCCGTTGGCGCGGAAGGTGGTGACCTCGATGGTGACGCGTCCGCACATCACGTGCACGATCTGGAAGCGTCGCCCGATGATGCGCGAGCGGCGGAACAGCCGCCGCACTTCTTCCGGGGTGGCGTCGGTGGCGACGTCGAAGTCTTTGGGCGTCTTGCCCAGCAGCAGGTCGCGCACTGCACCGCCGACGAGGTAGCCCTTGTATCCCGCCTGTGCCAGCGTTTCGCAGGTTTTCAGCGCGCAGTCGTCGAGCTGGTCGCGGCGGATGCCATGTTTGGACTGCGTCAGGATCTGTGCGGCTGAGGCAGCGCCGCGCGGTTTGCGGCCAAATACTTTGTTGATGAAGCGACGAATCATGGGGTGCGCGGGGGCGGATATATGCGGGACAGATCGCGATTATACAGGCTGGGTCAAGCGCCTTTTCAGCCGGCTTTGTTCAGCCCTTCTGCCGCCACAATGCCGCCGTGCCGGGGCCGTACAGGGCTTCGAGCGATGCCGGGGTGAGCAATTCGGCGGCCCCGCCCAGTTGCCAGCGCCCATCGCCGAAGAGAAACAGCAGGCGGTCGCAGTGGTAGGCCGCCCAGTTGGGGTCGTGCAGCGTCAGCACCACGCTGCGTCCGGCATCCGCCTCGCTGCGCGTCCAGGCCAGCAGGCGTGCCTGGTGCGCGGGATCCAAATGCGTCAGCGGTTCGTCCAGCAGGGCGATGCGCGGCGCCTGCACCGCCAGCTGCGCCAGCCGCGCGCGCTGGCGCTCGCCGCCGGACAGCGTGGCGAGCGGACGGCGGGCGAGTTCGGTGAGTTCCCAGGTCGCAAGCTGCGGCGCCAGGTCGCCGGATGTGTGGCCGAATAACCTGCCGTGGGCAGCGTCGAAAGGAAATCGCCCCAGCGCGATGTAATCGGCCACGCTGCCGAAAAACCCGCCTTCGTCGCCCTGCGGCAGCAGGCCGATGTGCTGCGCGCGGGTCAGCGGCGGCAGCGTGTCGAGCGCGTGGCCGTCGAGCGTCACCCGGCCTTGTGCAGGCGCGGCAAGCCCCGCTAGCACCGTCAGCAGCGTCGATTTGCCGGCGCCGTTGGCGCCGAGGATGCCGAGCACTTCGCCCGGTTCAAGCGCGAGGTCGAGCGAGTCGACCAGCGTGCGGGTGCCGGTACGGAGGGAGAGTTGCTGGGTGGTCAGGCTCATAGCCAGGTTGGTAGTGATGGTTAACGGCGAAGTTCAGCGGCAGGCAGACAGCGAAATCTGGCTGACTGTTCGCTGGAACGGATTGTTAGGACTAGCCTAGGCTCGCACTGTGAAATCCCAAGCCGAAGGTAAAAAGCCCTTCCTTTGGTTCAGGGCGGGCAGCGTGTATCTGTTCCAGAGCTGACTTCACATCTTCTCGTGCTCGTTGAGCAAACGTTTCCGTTTTGATTAAACGTTCCCAGTCCGCGAGAGGTGTCTCCCCTAGATATGCATCGAGTTTCTCATTGACATCGCGACGTTCCGATTTTGGCTTGAGTTCGCCGCTACGTCCATGTGCCATGGTGTTTCTAAACTCAAGCAGCTTAACGATTGTTTGTAGCGGCCTTTTCCCAGTGCCATCCAGGAAGCTGATGTTTAGAGTCTCAGAAAGGAGTTCGAATTTTGCCCATGGGGGTAGTCGCTCGAGTTCCGACCAACAGGCAATTACCGTCGGACCAACATGATTCAAATACGCCTCAAAGGCAAAAGCAGTCAGAACCGCACTAGACAAGAACTGCCACGTTGAACCACGAGGCTCACGAATCCCTGCCTCAAGTACGCAATCTGATGCGTGCCACAGCTCAGAGTAGGTGTGGACCATTCGTTCTTTTGTAACGACCGCCTTGAGTGGCTTAGACATATCCAAAAGTCTTAATGTCTATCAACAAAGGTTGCAAGACTATACCGCACGGCGCTATTGCCGTTTTTCTCATGGCCTGCGCAACAACCACAGCATCATCGGCACCCCAAGCAGCGCGGTCAGCACGCCCACCGGCAGTTCGCGCGGCTCGATCACGGTGCGCGCCAACGCGTCGGCCAGCACCAACAGGCTGCCGCCGGCCAGGGCGCAGGCGGGCAACAGGACGCGGTGGCCGGCAAAGCCGAGTCGCCGTAGCGCGTGCGGCACCATCAGGCCGACGAAGCCGATGCTCCCGGCCTGCGCGACGACCAGGGAGGTGGCGGCGCCAGCCAGAGCAAACAGCATCCAGCGCGTGGGGGCGACCGCCACGCCCAGCGAGGCGGCTTTGAGCGGCGACAGCTGCAACACGTCGAGCCGCCTCGATAAGCCCAGTGCGGCGGCCACCGCCAGCAGCAGCGCCGCCCACAGCAGCGCGGGCTGGCTGGTCCACGCGAGATCGCCCATCAGGAAGAACAGCATGCCGGGCAGGCGCTCGGCGGGCGCGATGGAGAGCACCAGCGCGATCAGGGCGCCGAAGCCGGCCGCCAGCATCACCCCGGCCAGCAACAGCGGGGTGTGGTCGCGCGCCAGCAGCCGACCGCCGAGCGCGGCGGCGAGCGCCAGCGCCAGCAGGCTGCCGGCAAACGCCAGCAGGGATATCCACGGCCACGCCAGCCCCGCCGCCATGCCCAGCAGGGCCAAAAGTCCCGCGCCGCCGGAGACGCCGAGCAGATAGGGTTCGGCCAGCGGATTGCGGAACAGGGTCTGCATCAGCGCGCCCGCCAGTGCCAAGAGACCACCGCAGGCGAAGGCCGCGGCCACTCGCGGGCCGCGCAGTTCGGCGAGGATCTGCATCGCCAGTTCACGGTCGGCCGGCAGCGTGCCGGCCATCAGGCCGAGCGCAATGGCGAGTGGTGCGGCCAGCCCGAGCAGCAGCAGCCGGGTGGCGTGGTTCAGGGCTGGGCCGCCTCGGGCAGCAGCGTCACGCGTTGCATGACGATGGGATCGACCGGTACATCGCCGTGCGGGCCGCGATTGCCGCGCGGCACCGCGACGATGGCGTCGACCACGTCCATGCCGTCGACCACCTGGCCGAATACGGCATAGCCCCAGCCGTCGCCGCTCCTGCCGCGATGGTTGAGGAAGGCGTTGTCCTTGAGGTTGATGAAGAATTGCGAGCTGGCCGAATGCGGGTCGGCGGTGCGCGCCATCGCCAGCGTGCCGCGCAGGTTCCCCAGGCCGTTGTCGGCCTCGTTCCGGATGGGCGGGCCCTTGGGCTTTTCGGTCATGTCCGGCAGCATGCCGCCGCCCTGGACCATGAAGTTGGGGATGGCGCGATGGAAGATCGTGCCGTCGTAGAACCCGTTCTTTACGTAGTGCAGAAAATTCTTCGTCGTCCTCGGCGCCTGGCCGGGGAACAGCTCCACCGTGATGTTGCCCTTGCTGGTTTCGATCAGCACGCGCGGGTTGGCCGGCTGGCCGGCGGCGGGGGCGGTGGAGACGGTCTGCGTGCCGGGCTCGCTGGCGCCGCAGCCGGAGATGCCGAGCATCAGTGCGCCGAGGAACAACGCGTTTGAAAACAGGGACGAACGGGTCATGGGAATGCTCCAGGATAAGGGTGGGTGGATTTTACCGGCGGGTGCCGGGGGCGGACAAACAATGGAACTGCCGGACAGTTTAGTACCCTTTTTTCACCACGGAGATATAGGAAATGCTGATTGATTCGATACGGCCGTCATTGCGACCGCGAGTAGCCAGAGGGCATAAAACCGTGTGGTGGGATATCCGGTGCATTGATCAAGCTGGCAGTTCTGGATTGCCCTAAAGGGTTCTGCAGGAGCGCTGTAGGGGCGCGCTCATGGGGAAGCCAGCTGCGAAATGATGAATCCGCCTGGGTGTTCGGCCAAGCTGCCCGTCAGACAATCATCCCGGCCGCCACCGTGTTGTTGGTCGCTTCATCGATGACAATAAAGCTGCCGCTGGCACGGTTGCGCTGGTACTGGTCGAACACCAGCGGCCGCTGCACCTTCATCGCCACATGCGCGATATCGTTCATGTTTACCGTCGGGTTGGCGTGTTGCTCCAGCGTGTTCACATCCACACGGTAGTCGATGCTGGAGAACAGGCACTTCGCCGTGCGCGTGGTGTGCTTGACGAGGTATCTTCGATCCTTGTCGAGCGGCGTTTCGGACAACCAGCACAGCATCGCTTCGAATTCTTTCGCGACAGTCGGCAGGTAATCCGCCTTGACGAACATATCGCCACACGAAATATCGATCTCGTCCGTCAGCGTGATGGTGATGGATTGCGGTGCGTAAGCGGTTTGCAGCTTGCCGTCGTAGGTGACGATCCCTTTTACCCTGCTGGTGCGGCCCGATGGCAACACGGTGATCTCGTCACCCACCGACACTTCGCCCGCTTCGATGCGCCCCATGAAGCCGCGGAAGTCGTGATATTCGCCGGTTTGCGGACGGCATACCCACTGCACCGGATAACGGAAGTCAGTGGTGTTCACGTCGTGATCGATTTCGATGCTTTCCAGCAAATCCATCAGCGTCGTGCCTTGGTACCAGTCCAGATTGTCGCCGCGCTCCACCAGCATGTCGCCCACCAACGCGGACAACGGCACGCAGGTAACGTTGCGCAAACCGAGCTGTGCGGCGAAAGCCAGATACTCGGTGCAGATTTCGTTGAAGCGTGCTGCGGAGTAACCGACCATGTCCATCTTGTTGACGGCCAGCACGATGTGCGGGATGCCGATCAGGCTGGCCAGGTAGGTGTGGCGGCGCGTCTGCACCAGCACGCCCCTGCGCGCATCGACGAGGATGACCACAAGGTTGGCGGTGCTTGCAGCCGTCACCATGTTGCGGGTGTACTGTTCATGCCCCGGCGTGTCGCCGATGATGAACTTGCGCTTGGGCGTGGCGAAGTAGCGATAGGCTACGTCGATGGTGATGCCCTGCTCGCGCTCGGCTTGCAGGCCATCGGTCAGCAAGGACAGATCGACTGCGGCCATGCCGCGGTTTTCGCTGGTTCTGGAAATCGCCGAAAGCTGGTCCTCGAAGATCGATTTGGAGTCATGCAGCAGCCGACCGATCAGCGTGCTTTTGCCGTCGTCCACGCTGCCTGCGGTGATGAAACGAAGTAGTTGTGTAGCGGTGCCCATAATTAGAAATACCCTTCTTTTTTGCGCAGCTCCATCGAGGCATCGGAAGTCTGGTCGTCCATGCGTGTCGCGCCGCGTTCGGTGATGCGCGTGACAGCAGTCTCCTCGATGATTTCCTGCGCATTTCTGGCATGGGATTGCACCGGGCAGGTGCAGGTAATGTCGCCGACGGTGCGGAAGCGCACGATCTTCCTGACCACCGCTTCCCCGGGTAGCGGCTGCATCAGTTTGCTCACCGGCATGAGGCCGCCCGCGCGCTGGATCACCTCGCGTTCATGGGCGTAATAGATGCTTGGAATCACCAGCTTTTCGCGCTCGATGTATTGCCAGATGTCCATTTCCGTCCAGTTGCTGATCGGGAAAACGCGGATGTTTTCGCCCGGATGCACGCGGGTGTTGTAGAGGTCCCACAACTCGGGGCGCTGGTTCTTTGGATCCCACTGACCGAACTCGTCGCGGAAAGAGAAGATGCGTTCCTTGGCGCGCGCCTTTTCCTCGTCACGGCGTGCGCCCCCCATGCAGGCATCGAAACCGAATTCGGCGATGGTCTCCAGCAGCGTCACCGACTGAAACACATTGCGGCTCTGCGTTTCGCGCTTGAGCACGACGGTGCCCTTCCAGATGGAATCCTCCAGCGAACGCACGATCAGCCGCTCACCCAAATCGGCGGCAAGCTTGTCGCGGGTGGCGATCACTTCGGGGAAGTTATGCCCGGTGTCGATGTGCACCAGCGGGAACGGAAAACGGCACGGACGGAACGCCTTCTCCGCCAGGCGCAGCATCACGATGGAATCCTTGCCGCCGGAAAACAGCAGCGCGGGGTTCTTACACTCCGCCGCGACCTCGCGCATGATGTGAATGGACTCGCTTTCCAGCGCGTCCAGATGGGTAAAGGTATGGTGGCTCATAAATCCGTTGAAGTTCTCGAACTGGCTTTCGAACCGCCATCCCGCAAAGCCACAACCTCGTCCCGCCCGGAATCTTCCCTGGTGACCCCCCCAAGGCACTGTATGGTCAGATCGTTGTCGGCAGCAAAATCCATCACAAAACGGAATGCTGCCGGATCGTTTTCAACCAGCCTGATGTCCACCAGCAGACCGCGCACCCCTTCGACGGTGAGCGGCCTGACGCTGGGGGAATATTTCAACAGTTTGTCCTTGCCGAAGGTGGAAAAACGCCCGGCCAGCCTGTCAACCCAATCGCCAGGCCGGAAAGCGTTCCCTGAGCGCGTCACACCGAGAATGAGCACGGCGTTGCACGCCATGCAGTCCGCCATAAACTGTTTGCTCATCGCCTTCATCCCTTGCGGAGAAAAAAGGCCCATGTGTCCGGTCCGGTTTCCTGGGTTTCCAGCAACACGTTGCCGGTCGCGGCGCACCAGGTGCCGACCTCATCCAGGGTGGACGGGCAGGTGCTGACCAGTTTCATGATTTGTCCTCGGGACATGGTGTTGAAAATCTTCCGCGCTTCGATCACCGGGCCAGGGCAGACCAGTCCCGTCACGTCCAGGGTCGCGTCGGGTGCGATCGCCGCCTTTTTTCCCTTGCGCACGTAATATTCGGTCGCGCTGCCAGGCTGTTTCTCGGAGTGGATGACCTCGTTTCCCGTCGCCTTCGCCCAGGAAAACAGGTCGTCCCGCGTGCCGGGGCAATCCGATTTCAACAGCAGGACTTCGCCGGTTTCCATGTCGTCCAGCACCCGTTTCGTACCCAGCAGGGGATGGGGGCAAACCTGCCCCGTCATGTCTACAACGATATTCGGTTTAATCAGGGTTTCACTTTCCATGTTTTCCAATCTCCTTCAATAATTGATGCTTTCATTAGCGGCCCCCCCTTGGGCGGCCGAACCATCACAGCCCTGCACCATGCCGGCGATCAGGCTGCTTTCTTCCTCGCTGCCGCAACGTGCAATCCGCATTCCTTGGTGGCTGGCGATTCCCACCACCACCTTCCGGCGCGGATGTCTTCGCCCACGGCGATGGCGCGGGTGCACGGGGCGCAGCCGATGCTGGGAAAGCCGCGGTCGTGTAGCGCGTTGTAGGGCACGTTATGTTCGTGGATGTAGCCCCACACCTCGTCAAGCGACCAATCCAGCAGCGGGTTGAACTTCTGCAGCCCGTTGGCTTCGTCGAACGCCGACACGTTCAAGTCGTTGCGCGTCGGCGCCTGTTCGCGGCGCAGCCCCGTGATCCAGGCTTTCTTGCCCGCCAGTGCGCGTTTTAAGGGTTTTACCTTGCGGATGTTGCAGCACTGCTTGCGCAGTTCCACGCTGCCGTAGAATGCATTGGGGCCGTGGCCGGCAAGGTGGTCCTCCACCAGGTCGTGGCGCGGGTGGAATACCTGGATGCGGATGCCGTAATGCTCCGCCGTTTTCTGCATCAGGTCATAGGTTTCCTGGTGCAGCCGCCCCGTGTCCAGGCTGGCGATCCCGATGCCAGGCGCATGCCTGGCGATGAGGTCGGTCAAGACCATGTCTTCCGCGCCGAAACTGTTGGCAAAGACCGCCGGTTCGTATTCCTGCGTGATCTTGTTCAACAGCGCAATCGCACTTTCCGTTCTGACTTTCCGACTCATTTTCATCTCCTTGTTCATGATCAGGCCACAGCCACACGCGGCGCATCTTCGGCACGATTGGTCTGCCGCGCCGCCGGCAGCCATGGCTGCAGGTCCAGCCCGAATTCATGGGTGGCCCAGTATTCCGCCACCTTCAGGGTCCATGCATCCACTTCCTCGAAAAATGCAGCCAACGTAACCAGTGGCGGCGGCTCCATCCCTACCTTGATCCGGTCAAGCATTTCCGCCAGCGCTTCGAGCTGCGCACCCAGCCGGGGCTGGGGTGCGCGCGGCGAATTGGCGCGGAAGACCAGATCGCCCAGGCCGGCCACGGGTAAAGGCGCGCCGCTGAGCGATACCGGCAGCAGGGTCTTGCCCAGATGCAGCAGGATGGCCTCGGCGCTTTCCAGGGCTTCGGCATGGCGGCGCCGGGCCATGAAAACGTCCCGATAGTTGCGCTCGTGGGCAGCCTGGGTAAAGGCTGGCGCCACATTCTGCTTGCGTGGTCCGGCGCACTCGTTGGCGCCCGCCTGCGCGGCAAAGGCAATATCGCTGCCAACATCCCTGGCCAGGGCATCCACCTCGCCTTCCCCGATTTCCAGTAGGTCCGCCAGCAGGTCGTTGAAATGGCCTTCTGGCTGGGCGCGGGACCAGTCGATGAAGTTTTGCCCGGCCTCTCTGCCCGCCTCGTAATCGGCCTTGATGCGCTGCACGGCTTCGGCGGCCCGACGGGCCGGAACCGCAGGACCCAGCGCCGCCAGATTTTTCCCATGGGAGTAGGCGTTTTGGCAAGCCGTGCCCCCGAGGGTGATCTGGTAATGGGGAACCAGCTGTTTGAAAACACGCTTGCCTTCACCGTACAGGCCGATGTCCCCCGCCTCCGGCTGGGCGCAACCGTTGACGCAACCCGAGACGCGGATGCGCAAGTCGGAAGGCCCGCCATCGAGTTTTTCCGCCAGATAAGGCGAAGCCGTCAGGCCCAGGGGGCAGGCGGTCGTGCCGGAGCAGGCCACTACGTTGTCGCCGGCACGGGCGATGCGCAGATTCAACTTCTGCAAACCCTTGTCCAGGGCCGACAGTCTGGCTTCGGGCACGTTCAAAAACAGCAGGTTCTGATCCGTGGTCGTGCGGATTTCCGTCAAGTCCAGGGCTTCGGCAATCTCCTTCAGGCCGCGCAATTGCCCGGCCGTGATGGCCCCCAAAGGCAGGTTCACCGGGAACGTATAAAGGCCGGCCTGCTTTTGCTTGAAAATTCGGCTCGGCGTGGCGGCGCCCGGCGCCTCGTCTCGTCTGCCGCCCGTCCATTCCAACCGGGCCAGGGTTTTTCCGGCCAGGGCCAGTTGCACGCGCTTGCGTTCCTGGCGGTATTGCTCGACGAAGCCTTCTTCGCCAAAACGGTCCACCAGGTACTTGATGCGCGACTTGGCGCGCTTGCTCCTGTCCGAGTAGCGGTTGTGCAGGCTGATCACCGCCTCGGCGGCCACCAGCAGGTCTTCGTCCCCGACGAACGCTTCCACCACTACGGCTTCATGGGGCTTGTGGCCCAGGCCGCCACCCGCCAGCACCTTCCAGCCGAAACGGCCGTCTTCGCGCCGCACGGCGACAATCCCCAGATCTTGCATCAGGGACTGGGCGCAATCGGATTCGCAGCCGGAAACGCTGATCTTGAACTTGCGCGGCAGGTTCTGGGTTAGGGGATGGCGCAGGGTGTGATCGACCAGGCCGTCGAGTACCGGCGTCACATCCAGATGTTCCTTCGGGCACACGCCCGCCAGGGCGCATGTGGTCACGTTGCGGATGGTGTTGCCGCACGCCTCGCGCGTGGTCAAACCGGCCTCGCCCAGTTCCCGCAGTACCTCGGCCGCCTTGTCCACGGGGATGAAATGCAGCTGGATATCCTGGCGCGTGGTCACATGCACCAGAGGGCTATTCCCGGAATAACGCTCGGCGATGTCGGCCAGGGCGCCCAGATGCCCCGGTTTGACGCGGCCGCCGGGCAGCTTGGCGCGAATCATGTGGTAGCCCTCCTGGCGCTGGGTATACACCCCGAACATCATGCGCGTAGCCATGTAGCGCCCGTCGTCCATGGCACCGGACTGGAAGGCTTTCAGCGCGTCGCCAAAGCGTTCGATCTCGTCGAAGTTCACCAGTGATTTGCTTTTGCGCATGACGCTCTCCTGCTTGGGTAAATAATCATTTGTTTCGTTAAAGAATCAGCCTGCCGCCGATCAGCATCAGCATGCTGGCCAGCACCGGCCGCAGCGTCTTTTCCGGAATCGAGATGCCGAGATGGCTGCCGAGCCAGATGCCCGGCAGAGACCCCATCAGCAGTGACGCCAGCAGCATGCCGTCCACGGTGCCCAGAAGAAGCCAGTGCCCCACGCCGCCCGCCAGCGCGAGCGGCACCGCATGGGCGAGGTCGGTGCCGACAATCTGCACCGAGCTCAACCGCGGGTAGAGAAAAAACAGGGCAGCGGCTCCCAGCGCGCCAGCCCCGACCGAGGTCAGCGTGACCAGCACACCGAGCACCGCGCCGATGGCGATGGTCGCGGCGACACGCGGGGGATTGCCTTCGGCAGGCACTGCACCGCGCCGCCGCGACCAAGGCGACCAAGCCCTGAGGCGGTCCTTGAAGAGCAGGGCCGGCGCGGTCAGGATCAGCGTAAAACCGAGCGTGCCGGTGATGATTCCTTCGAATACGCTCTTGTCGACCGGGAACCCGCGCAGCAGGCCAACCACCGCCAGCGTCGCAGGCAAGCTGCCGATCGCGAGCCATCCGGCGATCTTCCATTGCACCGTCCCGTGCCGGCTGTGTACCCAGACGCCGCCCGACTTGGTCAGGCCGGCATAGAGCAGGTCGGTGCCGACGGCCACCGCGGGAGAAATGCCGAAGCCCAGCACCAGCAGCGGCGTCATCAGCGCGCCGCCGCCCACCCCCGTGAGCCCGACGATGAAGCCGACCCCCAAGCCTGCCAATGTGTAGATCCAGTCCATGCCCGTTCTCTGCAATTCGTTGAACGGCAGGGTAACAATCCTGGAATTGGAACAAAAAGAATATAAAGCTATTATTAAATAACTTATGGTTATATGCGGGGGCGTCATGAAGCTGCAACAGTTGCGCTACCTGTGCGAAGTGGAAAAACAGGGATTGAACGTCTCGGCGGCGGCGGAAAAACTGCACACCTCCCAGCCCGGCGTGTCGAAGCAGATCCGTCTGCTGGAAGACGAGCTGGGAATCGACATCTTCGTCCGCAACGGCAAGCGGGTGGTGGAAGTCACCGAGCCGGGAAAGGCGATACTCGCCATTGCGGGGCGCCTCCTGCGAGAGGCGGAAAATCTCAGGCTGGCCGGCAAGGACTTCAGCAATGAAGGCGGCGGCAGCCTGGTGATCGCCACCACCCACACCCAGGCCCGCTATGCGCTGCCCCAGACGGTCAAGGCCTTCGTGCAGCGCTATCCGGGGGTCAACCTCGTCCTGCATCAGGGAAATCCGACCCAGGTGGCGCAGATGGTGATGTCGGGCGAGGCCGACATCGCCATCGCCACGGAAACCATCGCCGAAGTGAAGGCGATGGTGAGCATGCCCTGCCACCAGTGGAACCACGGCATTATTGTCCCGCTCAGGCACCCGCTCCTGAAGGAGAAATCGCTTTCCCTGGAAGCCGTCGCGCGTTATCCGATCGTCACCTACGACACCGCGTTCGCCGGCCGTTCGCGCATCAACCGCGCGTTTGAGCGCAAGGCGCTTGCCCCCAGGGTGGTATTGACCGCCATCGATTCGGATGTGATCAAGACCTACGTGGAACTCGGCCTTGGCATCGGCATTGTCGCCCGGATGGCGTTCGACCCTCAGCGTGACAAGGGCTTGCTCATGCTCGACGCCGATCACCTGTTCGAATCCAGCACCACGCGCATCGGCCTGCATCGCGGCGCCTACCTGCGCGGTTATGTTTACGAATTTATCCGCCTGTTTGCGCCGCAGCTGACGCGCGAAATGGTGGACGCCACCATGCGTGGCGGCGGCGCGGATTTCGAGCTGTAGAAACCTGCGCCCGACCGGCCCCAACTGCACTGAAGCCGATAAATCGGCAACCACCATGCACCGGCGTCCTCGCCGCGATTTACGCTCGCATTCGCGCCGGGGGCGGCGCTACCCCTGTGTGTGCATCAATACACAATCCGGGTTACACGGCAGGCTGCAGGGAACGGTCGATTGCCTCGCGCACGACCTCAAGGGGCTGGCAGCCGTTGCTGACCGAGTGCAATTGCGAGTCCTGCTGCAGGATCAGCGCGGGGAAGCCGCGCACGCCGGCCTGCCGCGCCTGTATGAAATGCGCCTGGGTTTTGGCGCGCGCGGCGTCGCTGTCGAATGCCTGCAGAAATGCGGCGGCATCCACGCCGAGCCCTGTTGCCAGTTCGGCCAGCGCGCCGGCCTGGGTGACGTTGCGCCCCGCGGCGTAAAAAGCATTTTGGATTGCCCTGAACAGGGGAAAGATCAGCGTCGGTTCGATGCCGCCAATCGTCACCACCGCGCGGCTGGCGGGCTCGGTGTCGTAGACAAAGCCCGGCGGCAGGGCATTGTCGAAATGAAAGGGCTGGCCGGTGCGTTCATGCACCTGCTGCCAGTGGTGCAGGATGTCCTCGCGCCCTGCCGCCGTCAGCGGCGCGGTTTCGCCCGGCCGCAGGCCGCCCAGCACCAGCGCAATTTTGACCCGTTCGCGGTATTCGTCGCGCAGCGTTTCGATCACCGGGGAAAAGCCCCAGCACCATGAACACATCGGGTCGGCGAAATACCAGAGGATGGGCGCGTTCATATTGAATGGGGTCTCTTCGGGAACACTGCGTTATGCGCGTTCTTTTCTGATTTGGGTGATCTGTTCCAGATAGTCCACGCCCCATCCCTGAAGCATTTTCAGCACCGGCTCAAGCGTTTTCCCGAATGCCGTAAGCGAGTACTCGACTTTTGGCGGAACTTCAGGATAGACCTTGCGCGCCACGACCTGGTCGGCTTCCAGTTCCCGCAACTGTCGGGTCAGCATTCTCTGCGTCACCGCAGGCATCAGGCGCGCGAGTTCGTTGAACCGTTTGGTGCCGCCCAGCAGGTGAAACAGGATGACCCCTTTCCACTTGCCGCCGATCACCTCGACGCAGGCTTCGACCGGGCATCCAAAGTCACAGTCGTAACGCTTGTGGCGCATGGGGTCTCCTTGGTATACAAAATGTAAGTACATGACATGAATGTGCATACTTACACAAATGGGATCTGTTCGATAGCATGGGTTTCGGCATTGGGCCATCTCACCAACCAGGAGTGCAAAATGGACGTAAGAACCGCAATCGAAACACGACGCGCGATCAAACAATTCGATCCCAACCACGCGATGACCGAGCATGAAATTGACGCACTCATGTCGCTGGCGTTGCTTTCCCCGACGGCTTTCAACATCCAGCACTGGCGATTCGTTCTGGTGCGAAACCCGGAATTGCGCGAAGCCATTCGCGCGGTGTCGTGGATGCAGCCCCAAATTACGGAGGCTTCCTTGCTGGTGGTCATTTGTGCGGACGTCAGCGCGTGGGAAAAGGAACCCGATCGCTATTGGCGCAATGCGTCCGATGACGTCCGCGAGGGCGTGGTCGCCGCCATCGGCGAGTATTACCGTGGGCGGCCCCAAACGCAGCGCGATGAAGCGATGCGCTCATGCGGCATTGCCGCCCAGACACTGATGCTTGCCGCCAGGGAGATGGGCTACGATTCGTGCCCGATGGATTTGTCGGATTTCGATGAGGTGGCGAAATTGATCCGCTTGCCCGAGGAGCACGTCATTGCGATGTTCGTCGCCCTCGGCAAGCGGGTTCGGGAGCCGTGGCCCAGGGCAGGCCAGCTTCCTGTGGACGAGGTGGTGTTGGTGGACCGCTTCTGATCCGGGAGGCATCACAGCCGTTTCGCTTCAGCGCGTAGCGCATCGACGTTTTTGGTTGCGCTGATCAATGCACTGGATTGCCGCGCTTCGCTCGCAATGACTGCCTTCTTGTCGAATTACCCGGCGGCGGTTTTCAGCGCTTGGGGTCGTCGTCGGATTTGGGCGGGCTGTCGTCATCCATGATGACGCTGTGTCCCGGCCCTTCGAGGTCGTCGAACTGACCGCTCTTGGCGGCCCACAGCATGACCCAGGCGATGACGCCGACGAGGACGAGGCTCAGGGGGATCAGCAGGATCAGGATGTCCACGGTTAGCGGAGCGTGGAGGGCTGGGAGCGGAGAGCCGCCGGGGCGGACATCGCTTTGTGCTTGAAGTCGGACAGCCGCAGCGCGTTCAGCACCACCAGCAGCGAGCTGGCCGACATGCCGATGCCGGCCATCCATGGCGTGACGTAGCCGAGCGCGGCAGCGGGGATGGCGATGAGGTTGTAGCCAAGCGCCCAGCCCAGGTTCTGGCGGATGATCTGCTGCGTCTTGCGGGCGAGCGCCACGCCTTCGGCCAGGGTGGCGAGGCGGCTGCCGAGCATCACCATGTCGGCGGCGGCCTGCGCGACATCGGTGCCTTCGCCCATCGCGATCGACACCTGCGCGCCGGCCAGCACCGGGGCGTCGTTGATGCCGTCGCCCACCATGGCGACGATGCGGCCCTGCTGCTGCAGCGCCTTGACGTAGGCGAGCTTGTCTTCCGGCAGCGCGCCGGCATGCCACTCGTCAATGCCGAGTTGCTGTGCGGTGGCCTTGACTGCGCCCTCGGCATCGCCCGACAGCAGGTGCAGGCGCAGGCCTTGCCGGCGCAGCGCGGAAAGCGCGGCGTCGGCATCGGCGCGCGGCGTGTCGGCCAGCGCGAACCAGGCGATCGGTTCGTTTTCTTCGGCAAGTGCGACCCAGCTCGCGCCGCCATCGGATTCGGGCGGCGGCGCGCCGGCGGCGGCGAAGCGCGGCGAGCCCAGGCGGTAGGTGCGGCCGGAGATCGTGCCTTCGACGCCGCGCCCCGGTGTGTTGCGGATGTTGCCGGCAGGGATGCTTGCCGCCTCCGGGAGGCCCTGGCACAGCGCGCGCGCGATGGGATGTTCGGAACCCGCTTCCAGCGCGGCGGCAATCCGGCCGACTTCTTCCGCACTGCGTCCGCCCAGCGGCACCACGCGGCGTACGGAGAGGCGGCCGTGGGTGAGCGTACCGGTCTTGTCGAACACCAGGTCGGTGGCGCGCGCCAGGGTTTCCAGCGCGTGGCCGCGTGTGGTCAGCAAACCCAGCCGCGTGAGCCGGCCGGTGGCGGTGGTGAGCGCGGCGGGGGTGGCGAGGCCGAGCGCGCAGGGGCAGGTGACGACCAGGATCGACACCACGATCCACAGGGTGCGGGACGGATCGACGAAATACCACGCCAGGCCGACGAAAAACGTGATCAGCAGCAGCAGGCCGACGAACCAGGCGGCGGCGCGGTCAGCCAACTGGCCGATGCGCGGCTTTTCGCTCTGCGCGCGGTCAAGCAGGCGCACGATGGACGCCAGCCGCGTGTCGGCGCCCAGCTTGTCGACCCGCACCACCAGGGGACTCGCCTGGTTGAGGCTGCCGCCGACCACTTTCGCATGCGCGTTTTTCGACACCGGCAAGGATTCGCCGGTCAGCATCGCTTCGCTCACCGCGCTGTCGCCTTCGACCACCACGCCATCGGCCGGAAGCGTCTCACCGGGACGCACCAGCACGTGGTCGCCTACCGCCAGCCGCGCCACCGGCACCTGCTCCTCGTCGCGCGCCGGCCAGTGGGGCAGCCGCGTGGTGGCGGCCGGGATGAGTTTCACCAGTTCCTCCACCGCGGCGCCGGCGCGGCGGCGCGCGTTCATTTCGAGAAAGCGCCCGGTCAAGAGCAGGAAGACGAACATGGTGACCGAGTCGTAATACACCTCGCCATCGCCGGAGAAGGTGCTGTAGACGCTGGCGACGAAGGCGGTGCCCACACCCAGCGCCACCGGCACGTCCATCCCCAGCATGCGCCGTTTCAGATCGCGCCAGGCGCCGATGAAGAAAGGCCATGCCGAATACAGCACGACCGGGATGGTCAGGACCAGGCTCGCCCAGCGCATCAGCAGCCGGATCTCGTCGGTCATGTCGGTGGCGGTGTAACTCGGCAGCGCGTACATCATCACCTGCATCATGCCCAGCCCGGCGATGGCCAGCCGCTTGATCGCGGTGTTGCGCTCGCGCTTGTAGATGTCGTCGGAGCGGCCGGGGTCGAAGGGATGCGCGATGTAGCCGATGTCGGAAACGGCCTTGAGGATCGCAGAGAGCTGGATGCGGCTGTTGTCCCAGCGCACCCGCGCGCGGCGGGTGGCGTAGTTGATCTCCACCGAGAGCACGCCGGGCAGCCCGGCGATGTGGCGCTCGTTGAGCCAGATGCACGCGGCGCAAACGATATTTTCCAGGATCAGCGCGGCCTCGCGGATGTTTTCCGATTCCGTCCGCACGAAGCTTTCCTGGATTTCCGGGAGGTCGTACAGCCCCATCTGCGCCAGCTCGGCTTCGGCCTCGCGCGCGGTGGCGGGCAGGGCGGTGCGGTGGGTGTAATACGCGCCCTGGCCGCTGTCGATGATGGTCTGCGCCACCGCCTGGCAGCCGCGGCAGCAGGTTTGTTTGGTCTGGTTTTCGAACTGGATCGGGTAGTGCGCGCCGTCCGGCACCGGCAGGCCGCAGTGAAAACAGCCCGAAAAAGACGGGGCGTCCGTGAGCCCATGAGGGTGGCTCACGAATCGCCCCGCAGAAGGACGCCACAACGCGGCAAGCCCGGGAGAGAGGTCGGACCGGCCGCCGGCGTCGGGCACGGCTTATTTGCAAAACCCGCAATTGCTGCCCCGAACCATCGGGTCGATGGCCGGGCTGGCAAGCCGGATGCCGATGCTTGTGACTTCGGCGCCGATACGGGTCGGTTTGACGTGGTGCTCGGTGTAGCCATTCTTCCCTGCTGCAATGTCTCCGGCGCGAAATGCGCCGCGAGGGGTTTCTCTCGAGGGCAAGCCGTTAAACCGGCATTATAAAAGGGAGCGGGTTTCAGTCCTGCGCCCGCGCCCAGCCGTCTCGAAAGAAAACGTAATGGCAGTATTGAAGATGCTCATATCATAATACATGTATGGCACTTGGTTACGATGCGGCCGCCCCAGAATGGGGGTCAGGCGCACGTATCATGGCGTGCACCTCTGGGCAATTATTCTTTGGGCTCGTTCATCTTGCGCCTGTACCAGCTCACCAGGTAAATCCCCATGCCGATCATGAACAGGATGGTGAACAGGCTTAGCAGGCCAATCGGGCTGGTAAACAACAAATTGAGTATGACGTCCATTTCAGTCTCCCTCGGATTGAACGGTGGATTCAGCATCCGTCGTAAGCGTGACGGGCAGGCTGAATGGGGTGTGCAGCACGCCGGAAAGCCGCCAGGTGGCTGCGGCATCGGCGAGCAGAACGTGCCACTTTCCGGCCGGCATGGCGGGCAGCGACGTGCGATAGTGTCCGCCGCCAGCATGGCTGAAGACGAGCATTTGGTCCTGTCCCGGACGGGTCGGGTGGGCCAGCGTGAGATTGAGCTGATCCGGGTAAGCCTGCAGGCGTCCTCCCAGCGTCAGCGCCAGGACGCCATGGTCGTGCTGCAGGGTGGCGGTCAGCGCCAGCGCATGCGCAGCATCGTCGCGCGCCAGCGTCTGGTTGATGGCCAGTCCGGCCTTGTAGTAATCGCCGACCACCAGGCCGTCGGCGCTGGTGACCGCGATCCAGACCGTCGCCACGCCGGCGATGACGGCGGTGGCGGGCAGGCTGATGAGAAACCACGGCCAGGGTTCGCGATACCAGGGCTTGCTTGTCGGGGCGCTGAGCGTATTCATGGCACTTGCCTTATCGAAACTAGCGGTTGAAGAATTTGGTGGCGACCTCATCCAGGATGTGCGGGTCGTCGATGGCTTGTATGGTGAACGTTACTTCGATCGAGCGGCCTTTCAGCTCGACCGGGTCGGCTATCAGGCTGACGGGAATGTCGATGGTCTGCAAAGGGGCAGCTGCAATTTCGCGGCTGGCCGTCACCACCTGCAGGCCGTCAATGCCCTGTGCCTGGAGGGTGTAGCGGTGCGGCCGACCGTCCTTGTTGATGATCTGCAGGCGGTAGACGTTTTCGATCAGGCCCTCGTCGGTTTCCTTCGACAGTGCCACGCGGTCGCGGATCACGTCGACGCGCAGCGGAACGCGGGTGGCGAGGCTGTAGACGAAGGCGCCGGAGAGCAGCGCCAGCAGCACGGTGTAGATGATGGTGCGCGGGCGCAGGACATGCTTCAGGATGCCGCTGTCCGGATATTTTCCTTTCACCACGTTCTCGGTGGTGTAGCGGATCAGCCCGCGCGGATAGCCCATCTTGTCCATGATCTGGTCGCAGCCGTCGATGCAGGCGGCGCAGCCGATGCATTCATATTGCAGACCGTCGCGGATGTCGATGCCGGTTGGGCAGACCTGCACGCAGACGCTGCAGTCGACGCAGTCGCCCAGCCCCAGGGCCTTGTGGTCGGCCTTCTTGCTGCGCGACCCGCGCGGTTCGCCGCGCGAAGTGTCGTAGGTCACGGTCAGCGTGTCGGAATCGAACATCACGCTCTGGAAGCGCGCGTAGGGGCACATGTACTTGCACACCTGCTCGCGCATGAAACCGGCGTTGCCCCAGGTGGCAAAACCGTAGAACAGGATCCAGAAGGTTTCCCAGGGGCCGAGGCTGGCACTCATCACTTCGGCGGCCAGCGTCTGGATCGGCGTGAAATAGCCGACGAAGGTGAAGCCGGTCCACAGCGCAATCAGCACCCAGACAAAATGCTTCAGGCCGCGGCGGCGCAGCTTGTTGGCGCTCCACGGCGACTTGTCGAGTTTCCTGCGTGCGAGGTGGTCGCCCTCCAGCCAGCTTTCCACCCACATGAAGATTTCGGTGTACACGGTCTGCGGGCAGGCATAGCCGCACCACAGCCGCCCGGCCACTGCGGTGAACAGGAACAGCGCCAGCGCCGCCAGGACCAGGAGGCCGGTCAGGTAAACGAAATCCTGCGGCCAGAACACCAGCCCGAAGATGTAGAACTTGCGGGCGGCCAGATCGAACAGCACCGCCTGCCGGTTGTCCCACTGCAGCCAGGGCAGGCCGTAATACATCGCCTGGGTCAGCAGCACCAGCGCGACGCGCCAGTTGGCGAACACCCCATGCACCGCGCGCGGCTGGATGACTTGCCGGATCGCATAGAGTTCCTGCTCGATCGGGGCTTCGGTGGAAGTGGGCTGCTGCTTGTCGTCTGTCACTGCATTTTCCGTGGAGGGTCTGAGCCGCTTGAGCGTACTGTCGACGGCGCCGGCACAATACGCTCAAGCGGCTCGCCGGAAGGGGCCCGGCGAGCGCTGCTTAGTTACGGTTGTCGCGACAGCCCATACACATAAGCCGTCAGCAGATGCAGCTTGGCTTCCTTGTTGGAAGTGGTGCCGAGCGTCTGGTCGAGGCGGGGCATTACTCCGTTGCGGCCCTTGGTGATGGTCTCGATGATCGCCGCTTCGGAGCCGCCATATAACCACACCTTGTCGGTGAGGTTGGGCGCGCCGATCGCCTGCATGCCGGTGCCTTCTGGGGTGTGGCAGGCAGCGCAATTTTCTGAGAACTTCGTTTTGCCGGTGGCGGCCAGCGCAGCGTCGTGTTGGCGACCCGACAGCGACAGCACATAGTTCGCCACTTCCTTCGTCCCCTGCGCGCCGAGTGCCACGCCCATTGCCGGCATCATCCCGGCGCGGCCGCCGGTGAGGGTGGCCTTGATGGTGTCGGGATCGCCGCCATACAGCCAGTCGCCGTCTGTCAGGTTGGGGAAACCCCTGGCCCCTGCCGCATCCGAGCCGTGACACTGCGAACAATAGGTCAGGAACAGGTTCCTGCCGATGGCACGCGCATCGGGGTCGGCGGCCACGGTGGCGATGTCCTGCTGCAGGAAGCCGGCATATACCGGCTGGAACTTGGCTTCGGCGGCTTTTACCTCTGCCTCGTATTCCGCCGTCGAGGTCCAGCCCAGCACGCCGGCATAATTGCCCAGACCCGGCCACAGCACCAGATATACCAGTGCAAACACCATGGTGCCGTAGAACAGGCCCAGCCACCAGCGCGGCAGCGGGTTGTTCAAGTCCTGCAAATCGCCGTCCCAGGTATGCTTGATCAGCTCGGGTTTTTCGCCGGGCGCGAGCTTGCGGGTGGTCTGCGACTTGAGAAATACCCAGGTGCCGATGATGCTCACCAGGGTGATCACGCTGATGTAGATCGGCCAGAAGCCGCTTGTGAAATCACTCATTGCTTGTCTCCTTTTTTGGCGGGCGTTATGTCCCGCTGGGACGGTATCCCTTGGGAATCGTCTTCTTCAAAGGGCAGCTTGCCGGCGTCTTCAAAACGCTGCTTGTTGCGCTTGCTGTAGGCCCACCAGACGATGCCGATGAACACCACGATGAAGATGATCGTGACTATGCCGCTGACAATTCCGCTGTCCATGGCTCTCTCAGTTCTTCGGCGCGTGGATGCCCAGCACCTGCAGGTAGGCGACGACCGCATCCATCTCGGTCTTGCCTTCCAGCTCGGCGGGTGCCGCGGCGATTTCCTGCTCGCTGTAGCCGTGGCCGACGATGTTCAGCGTGCGCATCTTGCGCTGGATGGCGGCGTCCTTCAGCGGACGGTCCAGCCAGGGGTAGGCCGGCATGATGGATTCCGGCACCACGTCGCGCGGGTTCAGCAGGTGCGCCACGTGCCAAGTGTCGGAATAGCGTCCGCCAACGCGATGCAGGTCCGGCCCGGTGCGCTTGGAACCCCACAGGAAGGGACGGTCGTAGACGAACTCGCCCGCCACCGAGTAGTGGCCATAGCGTTCGGTCTCGGCGCGGAACGGACGGATCATCTGCGAATGGCAGCCCACGCAACCTTCCCGGATGTAGATGTCGCGTCCCGACAGTTGCAGCGCCGTGTAGGGCTTCAAGCCCGCCACCGCGGTGGTGGTGGAGGTCTGGAAGAACAGCGGAACGATCTGCACCAAGCCGCCGACACTGACGAGGAGAACGGTTAGAACGATCAGTAGGCCGAGGTTCTTTTCGATGGTTTCATGTGAAATCATGTTCGGTCTCCTTAGGCGTAGACGGCTTGCGGGATGGGGGCATCATTCACCACCCGGCCTATTCGTACGGTTTTCCATACGTTCCAGGCCATCATCAGCATGCCGCAGAAAAACAGCAGGCCACCCATGAGACGGATGCCGTAGAACGGATACATGGTGTTGAGCACCTGGGCGAAGCTGTAGGTCAGCGTGCCGTCGGCATTCGATGCACGCCACATCAGGCCCTGTGCCACCCCGGCAATCCACATTGCGGCGATGTAGAGCACCACGCCAATGGTCGACAGCCAGAAATGCCACTCGATCATTTTGGTGCTGTACATCGACTCGCGACCGAACAGACGCGGAATCAGGTAGTACATCGAGCCGATGGTGATCATCGCCACCCAGCCGAGTGCGCCGGAGTGCACGTGGCCGACGGTCCACTCGGTATAGTGCGACAGGGCGTTGACGGTCTTGATCGCCATCATCGGACCTTCAAAAGTCGACATGCCGTAGAACGACAGCGCGGTGACCAGGAACTTAAGGATCGGGTCGGTGCGCAGTTTGTGCCATGCGCCCGATAGCGTCATGATGCCGTTCATCATGCCGCCCCAGGAGGGCGCCAGCAGCATCAAGGAAAACACCATGCCGAGCGACTGCGCCCAGTCGGGCAGCGCCGTGTACTGCAGGTGGTGCGGACCCGCCCACATGTAGATGAAGTTGAGCGACCAGAAGTGGACCACCGACAGGCGGTAGGAGTAGATCGGGCGGCCGGCCTGCTTCGGAATGAAGTAGTACATCATTCCGAGGAAGGCCGTGGTGAGGAAAAAGCCCACCGCGTTATGGCCGTACCACCACTGCACCATCGCGTCCTGCACGCCGGCGTAGGCCGAGTACGATTTGGTCATCGTCACCGGCAGCTCGGCGCTGTTGACGAGATGCAGAATCGCGATCACCAGGATGTAGGCGCCGAAGAACCAGTTGGAAACGTAAATGTGCTTGACCTTGCGTTTGAGGATGGTGCCGAAGAACACCAGCGCGTAGGCCACCCACACCACTGTGATCAGAATGTCGATCGGCCATTCCAGCTCGGCGTATTCCTTCGAGCTGGTGTAGCCCAGCGGCAGCGTGATCGCGGCCAGCACGATCACCGCCGTCCAGCCCCAGAACGTAAACGCCGCCAGCTTCTCGCCCCATAACCGTGCCTGGCAAGTGCGCTGCACGATGTAGTACGACACCGCAAACATTGCCGAGCCGCCGAAAGCGAAAATCACCGCATTGGTATGCAGTGGCCGGAGACGTCCATAAGAAAGCCATTCGATGCCGAAAGTCAGTTCCGGCCAGATCAGTTGTGCGGCCAGGGTTACCCCGACCAGCATCCCGACGATCCCCCACACCACCGTCATGATGGCGAACTGGCGGACGACCTTGTAGTTGTAGGTTGTCGCTTCCATACACGTCTCCCGTGATTGATTGTTGAAATCTAGTACATGCGATATCTCACATTGAGGATAAACATATCCTGTTAATTAAGAGCTTGTCAATATCAAAGACCACATCAATATCAAAGACCTTGTTTATCAAAGGGCCGCTTCTGTAAATTCCCCGCACAGCGCCCGGGAAATCCGCCAGAGTTCAGGCGCCAAGCTGAACGTGCACCTCATGTGGCCTCCCCGTTTCTTGCCCTTTGCGATTTGAGGAAACTGTTCCATCCGCCACGGCTATCCCGGCGGATACGTCGCCTGCGGGACACGGGCCATTCAGGCGGCCGGTAGCGCCAGCAGGAAGCTGTGTTGTGTTGCGGGCGCAAGCCCATTCGAGCCCCCATGCGAATCCGCTACCATGGCGGCATGAGCGAACGCCTCGAAAGCGCCCCATTCTTTCCCCCGGTCGAAACCGCGCTCCGTGAGCCGAACGGCCTCTTGGCGATGGGCGGCGACCTGTCGCCGGCGCGCCTGCTGGATGCCTATCGGCACGGCATTTTTCCCTGGTTCAACCCTGGCGAACCGATCCTGTGGTGGAGCCCTGACCCGCGCATGGTGCTGGTCCCGGGCGAGGTGCGCGTTACCCGCTCGCTCGCCAAGCGCCTCCGCAATTCCGGATTCGAGGTGCGCGTCGATACCGTGTTCACCGAGGTGATGCGCGCCTGCGCTGCGCCAAGACCGCCCGGAGGGCGAGCACCCGCAAGGGGTACGCCGGAGGGTTCCCCGCTGCTGTGCAGCGACCCTTCCGCAGTGTCTGGCGGCGTCCCCCTTGCGGGGGCAGCGTCGCGCGAAGGAGAAACCGGCACCTGGATTTCGCCGGCGATGGTGGCGGCCTATAGCCGCCTGTTCGATGCGGGCCACGCGCATTCGGTGGAAACCTGGCACGACGGCCGGCTGGTCGGCGGCCTCTACGGCGTGGCGATCGGCCGCATGTTCTATGGCGAATCGATGTTCAGCCACGAACCCGACGCCTCCAAGGTCGCGCTGGTGCGGCTGGCAAGGCAGCTTCAGCAATGGAATTTCGGGCTGATCGACTGCCAGATGGAAACGCCCCATCTGGCCAGCCTGGGCGCGCGTACGATGCCACGCGCAGCGTTCACAGCCCGGCTGGCAGAGTTGGTAAAATTGCCCCATCTGCCCGGGCCGTGGACGCTTACCTTTAATGCACCCGACTGAACCGCCTTTCCAGCGCATCCAGTTCTACCTGACCGCGCAATACGACTGCAGCTATCTGCCGGGTCAGCGCGCGCGCTCGCAGGTCGCCACGCCCGCCCACCTGATCGATGCCGATGCCTACAGCGCGTTGATCCGCGCCGGATTCCGGCGCAGTGGCCAGTTCACCTATCGCCCGCAGTGCGAGCAATGCCATGCCTGCGTGCCGGTGCGGGTCGCGGCGGCCGGCTTTGGGCCCAACCGCACCCAGCGCCGCTGCCTCAAGCGCAGCCAGCACCTCGGCGCCCGCTTTCTGCCGCTCGATTTCAAGGAGGAACACTACGCGCTGTACCGCCGCTATCTCGGCAGCCGCCATGCCGGCGGCGGCATGGACCGCGACGGACCCGACCAGTACACGCAGTTCCTGCTGTCGTCCAACGTCGACAGCGTGATGGTCGAATTTCGCGACGGCGACGCCCTCGTCATGGTCTCGGTGATCGACCAGGTCGAGGATGGCCTTTCCGCCGTCTACACCTTCTTCGACCCCGCGCGCGACAGGGACAGCCTCGGCGTCTACGGCGTGCTGTGGCAGATTGAGCTGGCGAAGCGGCTGGAACTGCCCTATCTCTATCTCGGCTACTGGATCGCTGAAAGCCGCAAGATGGCGTACAAGAAGCAATACCCGCCGCTGGAAGGACTGGTGGATGGGCGCTGGCAGCTTATATAGCCTGCATCAACGTGTCGCCAACCCGCTCAGTTGCGGATGCCCGGCGCGTTCACTTTCTGCCCCTGATTGAGGGCGGTCAGGGCGAGTTCGATGTCGCCGTATTCAACTGCGTCAGGCGGCAGTTCATTGGCACGGATGGCGACATTGCACCACTGGAAACGCTTGCGCAAATCCCAGATTTCACTGTGACTGGTACGAAAAGTGGGGAAGTGGGTAATTTCCTTGTTGAAGACTGCTTGTCCCCTGGATTCGGCCAGCCACTGACCGCGGACCCACTTGTTGGCCAGACTGTGGCAGTCGATGCAGGCAAAATTGAGTTGCCCGATTTTTCGTCTCATCAGGTCGTTGCCGTGCTTGATCGCTGCGGCCGAGTCTTTTGACGTGGTATCGACTTTGATCGGTGTGCCGTTGGCGAGGTATCGCAGATAAATGGACAGGTCGATATTGTCCATGCTTTGCATCAGCAGGTTGTCCCCCGTTGTGCTGCGTGCGTGGCGCGTGATGAACTCCTCGATACCGATGACTTTCTTCAGGCGCACGTCATATCGGGGCATGGTGGCGGCCCAGGCCTTGAAGCTTTTTTCCGGGGTGGCATGGCACGAAGCGCAGGATTTTCCATTGGCACCGCCACGTGAATAGATCAACCCCGCGCGTTCTACTGCAGCCATGCCGTCGTTGACAAAGGGATCAAGGTTGTCACGGGTATCGATTGGGACGTGGCGCGTGGCGGGGTTGTCCATCTCATCCTTGAAGATGTGGGGCTCCTTGAGGGTTTTCATGAACGCCACGATGTCCTGGATCTCTTGCACGTTGAAGAGCTTGTGGGCTCCCCAGGGCGGCATCATGGAATTCGGGTTGACGCTGCGCGGGTCGTAGACATAATTGAATAGCCGTTGGTCAGGTCGTCCCCAGGTGCCGACAGTGGATAAATCGGGGCCGATATTGCCGGGGAACTCGGGGGTGGACTTGCCCATGACGTGACACGTCACGCAACTGCCGCCGTGCCCTTGGTCGTAAGCCAGTTTCTCGCCGTTTTTGGGGTCGCCGGCAATCGGGCCATCCAGTTTCGGCGGCGGCGCAGGGTCGGGCGATGCGGTATTGGTCAGCGTGTTGTAGTCTTTCCAGTCGGTGACAGGCCAACCTCTGTAGCGTGACCAGGGCGAGGCAGATGCCGGCCGCTCCAGTTCCATCGGCACGAATGCCGGCGCGACCTTCTTCGGCTGGGCATCGCTGTCCAGTGGAAAAGCTGCAAACCCTGCCAACGCCATTGCGCCGAGCAGGGTGGATAATGAAATGCGCCCGGTATTGGCAGGCAGGAAGGCTGGATCCTCCATCTTGAGTTTCTTCCTTTGTAACGATTAAATGTGCCTGCTGATAAGCGTGTGCGTGGCAAATGCCAGTCCAATATAGATAATTTTCCGGAAAATGAACTGCCAGAATTCCACTGCAAGACGGTTGCTTCCAGGCTTGTTTTTGACCGCTGTGTGCATGTTGTTTGCCGGCTGTGCGATGACAGTCAGCCATCCCCGGGCGCTGCTTCCGCTGGAGAACTTTGTTCCCCTGCCGGTCGATTCCCGTATTCAGGTCGAGTCCGGTTTCGAGGCGTATGGCGAGCGTGTTGCCCGGGTGTTGCCGCAGGCCATCGCCAGGGTCGAGGCGGCGCATTACCTGCCGTTTTCCCGCCCGCCGCGCGTCTATGTGTGCGGCAGCGACGCCTGCTTCAAGCGCCATGTGCTGACGCCAAAATTGTCGGCCGCGGTGGTGCCTGACAACCGCCTGATCCTGTCGCCCAATCTCGACGGCAGGGAAAGCCACCGGCTGCCCGCGCTGCTGACGCACGAATTGGCGCACCTGCATCTGGGCCAGCGCATCGGCCATTACCACAGCACCCTGCCGGTGTGGTTCCACGAAGGCTGGGCCTCGCTCGTCGCCGACGGCGGCGGCGCCGACTATGCGACCGACGCCAGGGTGTTCGAAGCGATCCAGGCCGGCAAGCGGGTCAATCTCACCGCGCGCGACACGCCCAGCAAGCGTCACCGCGCAGCTGCGTCCAGGCTTACGATCTTCGAGTTCTATCGTCAGTCCATGCTACTGGTCGGCTGGCTGCGCGCGCAGGACGAAGCGCGCTTTCGCCAGTTGGCATTGGCCGTACAGGACAACACCGATTTCGAGATCGCCTTCTGGGATGCCTACGGCCAGGCTCCGGCCACCCGGCTCGCGGGATTCTTCGACGGTGTTCTAAGCGATAATCAGGCGGTCCAGGCCGCACCCGCAAAACCTAAACTCACTTCACGATGAAACCCTACCTCGACCTGATGCGCCACGTGCTCGAGCACGGCACCCGAAAAGACGATCGCACCGGCACCGGCACCCTGTCGGTTTTCGGCTGGCAGATGCGCTACAACCTCGCCGCAGGCTTCCCGCTCGTCACCACCAAAAAATGCCACCTGCGCTCCATCATTCATGAACTGCTGTGGTTCCTGCAGGGCGACACCAACACCCGCTATCTCAAGGAAAACGGCGTCTCGATCTGGGACGAATGGGCCGATGAAAACGGCAACCTCGGCCCGGTCTACGGCCACCAGTGGCGCAGCTGGCCGAAGCCCGACGGCAGCACCATCGACCAGATCAGCGAAGCGGTAAAGACGCTCAAGACCAACCCCGACTCGCGCCGCATCATCGTCTCGGCGTGGAACGTGGCCGATCTCGACAAGATGGCGCTGGCGCCGTGCCACGCCTTTTTCCAGTTCTACGTCGCCGACGGCAAGCTCTCCTGCCAGCTGTACCAGCGCAGCGCCGACATCTTCCTCGGCGTGCCGTTCAACATCGCCAGCTACGCGCTGCTGACGCTGATGATGGCGCAGGTAACGGGCCTGGAGCCCGGCGACTTCGTCCATACCCTGGGCGACGCCCACCTCTATCTCAATCACCTCGACCAGACGCGCGAGCAACTGAGTCGTGAGCCGCGCCCGCTGCCGACCATGACGCTCAATCCGGACGTGCGCGACATTTTCGCGTTCCGTTTTGAGGACTTCACGCTTACCGGTTACGACCCGCATCCGGCAATCAAGGCGCCGGTGGCAGTGTGAAATGCGTGAGGCGTAAGGCGTGAGGGGTAAGGCAGCTTTGAGAAGAGTCGAGGGGACATGAATCAGAAAAAACCGCGCATCAGCGTCATCGCCGCGCTCGCTAAAAACCGCGTCATCGGGATCGAAAACCGCCTGCCGTGGCGGCTGCCGGAAGACCTCGCCCACTTCAAGGCGCTCACCCTCAATCACCCCATCCTCATGGGCCGCAAGACCTTCGAATCGCTCGGCCGCCCGCTGCCCGGGCGCACCAACATCGTCATCACCCGCAACCCCGACTACTGCAAGGACGGCTGCGTCGTCGCCGCCTCCATCCCCGCCGCCATTGCCTTGTGCCAGGACGCCGACGAAGTCTTCTTCATCGGCGGCGCCGACCTCTACGCCCAGGCCATCCCGCTCGCCGACCGCCTGTATCTCACCGAAGTGGACATCGAAGCCGAGGGCGACGCCTGGTTCCCCGACTACGACAAACGCGCGTTCAGGGAAGTCTCGCGCGAGCCGCACATGGGCGAGAAGGGCGATGCGTTGGGGTTTGATTTTGTGGTGTATGAGCGGGGGTAGTGCCGTGTCCCGACGAAAAACGTTGGGCTTGGCAGCCCAACCTACGATGCCCAACACTGCTCCCTTCGTCCGGAACGGCGCACCTTGAAGGGCGACGTCTTCCGGGGGCTTCAGGCTTCAGATGAAAACGTGTTAGCGGTTGCCATTCATTGCCGGCCAGCCGTCATTGAGCGTCTTCATGAAGGCGACGATGTCGTCGATCTCACGCTCCGTCAGCCCCGTAGGTTGGGCTGAATGAAATGAAGCCCAACACAACCCCCGCATGACATGCGCTATCGGCGAGCTCAGGTCCCAGGCGGCACGTATTTCTTTACTGTCGCACTTGCGGACCGTAAAAGCGCATTGCTAATCGAGCAGGCAGATGGGTTGCGTGAAGCATCCGCGTGGTCAAGCTCCGTCACCCGTTCGAGATTGTGGCCATGGTGGTGCTGCCGGATCATCTGCATGCGGTCTGGCGGTTGCCGCCGGGGGATATGGACTATCCGAAACGCTGGGCGCTGATCAAGGCGGGCTTCTCGCGCGGCATTCCGAAAGGTGAGCGCATTCGCCCGAGCCGTACCGCGAAACGGGAGCGCGGACTCTGGCAGCGCCGCTATTGGGAGCATCTGATACGGGACGATCGGGATTTGCAGACGCACGTTGATTACATCCACCACAATCCAGTCAAGCACGGATATGTGGCGCAGGCGTCGGCATGGCCGCATTCGAGTATTCACCGCTTCATTCGAATGGGGTGGATGAAGGAAGACTGGGGTGTTGGGATCGAGGGGAGCGGGGGGTATGGCGAGTGAGGCGGGAGACGTTGGGCTTGGCAGCCCAATCTACGATTTTTGATGAATGGCTAAAGGAAAAAGCCCCCGGAGGTTGGGTTGAATGAAATGAAGCCCAACATTGCTTCTGGAGGGCACCGTCTTCGGGGGCTTCAGGCTTCCAATTAAATCGTGTTAGCGGTTCCCATTCATCGCCGGCCAGCCGTCATTGAGCGTCTTCATGAAGGCGACGATGTCGTCGATCTCACGCTCCGTCAGTCCCAGGTTGCCCAGTTCCTCGTCATTGACATTGGCGTTCACCTCCGGCGCAGGCCAGCATTTCTGCTTCAACGCGGCCTCTTCGGTGACCAGGCTCTGGCTACACCGCGGCTGCTTGTCGCGGTCGTTGTAGAACACCACGGTGCCGCGTAGGCTCTTGAAGTAGCCGTTGTGCATGTACGGGGCGGTCAGTTCGATGTTGCGCAGGGTCGGCACCTTGAACTTGCCGTCCTCCGAAGGCTTGTTCACCGTGGTCCCGAGGCCGCGGTCGATCCATGCCGCACCGGCGGGATTGAGCTGGGCCGGCAGCTTGTAGAAGGGATTGTCGGGATTGCGCGGCACCCCCAGGTTGTCGTAGGTGAAGTCGGTGAACAGCGGCGGTTCGCCCCTGGGGCCCGGCTTGCTGGGATGGCAGGCCGCGCAGTTGCCCTTGTCCTCGGACTCGAACAGGCGCAGGCCGCGTAGTTCCTGCGGCGTCAGCTTCGCCTTGCCGGTGAGCCAGGCGTCATACTTGGACGAGAACGGGCTGAACTGCGGGGTGCGCTCGAACGCAGCCAGGGCTTCTGCGATGCGCTCGTACCCCTGCTCGGTATCGTCGAGCGCGCCTTGGCCGAACACCTTGTCGAACGTCTGGCTGTAGGCTGCGCGGCGCACCTTCTCCACCACGCTTTGCTTGCCCGGGTTGGCCATTTCCAGCGGGTTCAGGAGGGGACCCTTGGCCTGCTCTTCAAGGGTGGCGGCGCGGCCATCGAGAAACTGGCCGCCGACATACAGGCCTTCTTCCTTGTCGAAATGGAAGTCCGGGCTTAAGGCGGCATACATGGCCGTGGGCGTGTTGCGGTTGCCGACGCGGCCGGGCAGGACCCCCTTCGATACCGGCAGGTTGCGGTCGGGATCGGTGAAGGCCGCATTTGCGTCGTGACAGGTGGCGCAGGACTGGCCCGGCGGCGAGGACAGGCTGGGATCGAAGAACAGGGCCCGGCCCAGTTCCTCTTTCTCTGCCTGCCGGCTGCCCGCAGGCTTGTCGGCGAGTGCGGGAAGAATCAGCGCCGCCGCCATCGCGCTGCCCGTAATCGTCTTTCTCAACATGTCGTTCATCTCGTGCATTTAAAGTTCAACAATGGCGTGCAGCTCGATATCGTGATGTCCTCGCCAGCGGCATCGGGCCGGGGCTATCCATCGCAGGATCGGCTGCGATGATCCGTTGACCCGGCAAGCATAGTAGAGTTCAGCAAGACGTTCGGCGCGTATCGAAGTTCGGCCCCCCCTCCTTTCGGCGCTGCGGGGTTCCAGGCCTGACGCGGCGGCATGAGCGAAGCGTAACTAGCCGGCTCTCAACCGGCGCCCAGCGTGCATGGACTTGAAACCCCGGGGTGGCGGGCTTCAGCCGCCAAAAAAACGGGCCGCCGCCCCGTTTCAGTTACCCGTGCAATCAGCTCAGCACATTGGCCCAGATGTTTTTCGACCAGGACTCCATATAGGTGAAATTGGTTTCGTCGCCCCTGGCGGTGGCGCCGCCTTCGGGCTGGGCGACATAGCCCTTGCCGGCCTCGAAGCGGTACACGTGGGCAACATGGCCGGCGGTGGTGTTGGAAGTGGCCGAGTAGCAGGTGTTGGCGATGACCGGGGCGGGATCCGGCTGCCGGCCTGCCAGCAGTTCGACGATGGCGGCGGCGCACACCTTGGCCTGGTTGGTCGTTATGTGGCCGGACTTCGGCAGGCCGGCTAAAATCGAGTCGCCGATGATATGGACGTTGGGCACGGTGGTCGACTCGAAGGTGGTGAAATCGACCGTGCACCAGGTGCCGGTGCTGTCGTTGCGTGCGCCGGCCAGCGCGCAGACTTCACCCGCGCGCTGTCTCGGCACGACGTTCAGCACATCGCCCTTGACGTTGTCGAACTCGGTGGAAACAAGCATCGTGCTGCCGTCCACCGCGAGCGGGGCGTTGTTGGGACGGTAATCGACCATGCCCGGATAGAAGGTGTTCCAGGCATCCATGAACAGCGCCTTCTTGGAAACGAGGTCGGGGTTGCCGTCGAGCAGGATGATCTTGGACCTGGGCTTGGCCTGCTGAAGTAGTGGGCCACCATACAGGTGCGCTCATAGGGTCCGGGCGGGCAACGATAGGGCGCGGCCGGGACCGACAGGACGTAGGTGCCGCCGTCTGGCATGGCTTCGAGCTGCTTCCTGAGCAGCGCGGTCTGTGCGCCGGCTTTCCAGGCGTGAACAACCTTGCCGGCGGCTTCGGCCTCCTTGAAGCCTTTCACGGTGTCGGTGAGGATCTCGATGCCGGGGGCGAGCACCAGGCGGTCGTAGCCGATGCTTGCGCCGCCGCGGGTCGTGACGGTGCGCTTGGCAGGGTCGATGGCGACGACGTGATCCTTGACCATCTTGATGCCATGCTTGGGCAGCCTGTCGTAGCCGTGGGTGATGTCGTCCATGCTGCGCAGGCCGCCCAGCACCCAGTTGGAAATCGGGCAGGAGACGAACTTGTCGTTCGGCTCGATCAGCGTGACGGCGATGCCGGGATCCCACAGACGCATGAACTTGGCGCAAGTGGCGCCGCCGAAGCCGGCACCGACCACGACGACGTGGGCGCGGGTTGCCGAGGCGCTGGGCTGGGTGGCGCAACCGGTGAGCGCGGCTGCTACACCCGCGCCGGATATTTTCAGAAAATCGCGACGACTCAGAGTCATGCTAACGGTCTCCTTCGTGGATTACTTCAGGCTGGCGAAATAGGCGCCCATAGCTTCGATTTCCGCGTCGGTGTAGCCGGATGCGTGGCGTTTCATGACGGACGCCGGGCGCGCGCCCGACTTGAACTCCTTCAGGAGCATCACGATGCGATCCTGCTCCAGGCCGGCCAGGCTGGGAGCGGCGCCCAGGCTCCTGCCGCCGGGGCCGTGACAGGTCATGCAGGTGGCTGCGATCGTTCGGGTGTGGACGTCAACCGCGCCGGCAATACCGGAGAGGGCAAGGCCGGCGAAGCCGGCAAATGCCAGGGTGATCTTTTTGTACATGGACGCCTCCAGGAGAGAGGGGACAAAAACGGGAACCGTGGAGGTCCCGGAAGCCTTGATTCCGGAGGGGATTGAAGCCCGCCCCTCCAATCTCCATGCTGGATGATCAAAAGCCCCTGTCAAGAAGCGGGTGCTTATATAGCGCGGTTTTTCCGTGGATGGCGTTTGTGTTTAGCTGCGTGCGCCCATGGCCAGGGCCAGGTTTTTACTGGTCTGGCGCGACACCTCGTCGGCGTCGCGGTCCAGGTTTTCGCTGACCCAGCCGCCCAGGTTTTCCAGCGCGATCCGGCCGAGCGCATCGATCCATTGCGGGTGTTCGTTGAGCGCGGGGATGTAGTGGAAGTCCTTGCCACCCGCCTGCAGGAAGCTGGCGCGGCCTTCCATCGCCAGTTCTTCCAGCGTTTCCAGGCAGTCGGCGGTGAAGCCCGGTGCGACCACGTCGACGCGGCCCACGCCTTCGCGACCGAGCGCTTCCAGCGTCTTGTCGGTATAGGGCTGCAGCCATTCGGCGCGGCCGAAGCGCGACTGGAAGGTGAGGCGATACTGCCCGGATTCGAGCCCGAGCGCTTCGGCCAGCAAGCGGCCGGTCTTCTGGCATTCGCAGTGGTAGGGATCGCCCTTGTCCAGGGTGTAGCGCGGCACGCCGTGAAAGCTCATCACGAGCACGTCGGGGCGGCCGTGCATCTGCCAGGTGTCGCGGATGTTGGCGGCCAGCGCGTGGATGTAGGCGGGGTGGTCGTGGTAGTGCTTGAGCGTGCGCAGCGCCGGCTGGTTGCGGGTTTTCAGCAGCCAGGCAAACGCGGCGTCGAATGCGCTGGCGGTGCTGGAGGCGGCGTATTGCGGATAGGACGGCAGGATCAGGATGCGGTCGCAGCCGGCGGCCTTCATCCGTGACAGGGTGTCGGGCACCGACGGCTGGCCGTAGCGCATGGCGTATTCGACCATGAAGGGGCTGGCGATTTTTTCGCCGAGCCAGCCTTTCAGCAGCTTGGCCTGCCTTTCGGTGTGCGCCCTCAGCGGCGAGCCGTCGGCGGTCCAGATTGCGGCATATTTTTCGGCCGATTTTTTCGGCCGGGTGTTGAGGATGATGCCGTTGAGGATCAGCCACCACACGGCGCGCGGGATTTCCACCACGCGCGGATCGGACAGGAATTCCTTCAGGTAGGGCCGCAGCGCCCTGGCGGTTGGCGCTGCGGGCGTGCCGAGGTTGACCAGCAGGATGCCGGTGCGGGCGGGCTGACCGTGGGCAAAGTCGGGTTCCTTGAGATAGCGCATCAATGGTGGGAAAGCGCGCTCGACAACAGTTTGGCGGTGATGTCGACGATCGGCACCACGCGCTCGTAGGCCATGCGGGTGGGGCCGACGACGCCGAGCGTGCCGACCACCTGGCCGTCGACGGAATAGGGGGCACTGACCAGGCTGCATTCGTCGAATGGCAGCAGGTCGGATTCGCCGCCGATGAAGATCTGCACGCCGGCGGCATTGCGCGACTGGTCGAGCAGCTGCAGCAGGCCGGTCTTCTGCTCGAAGGCGTCGAACAGGCGGCGCAGGCTGCCCATGTTGCTGGAGAGTTCTTCCACGTCGAGCAGCTTGCGGCTGCCCGATACCACCACGTTTTCCTGGCCGGCAGCCTGGCTGCCGGCGTCCACCGCGGCAGACATCAGGCGCGTGATGTCGTCGCGCATGCGGCCGAGTTCGTCGCGCAGCTTTGCGCGCACCTGGTCGAAATCGTGGCCGGCGAAGTGCTGGTTGAAGTAATTGGCCGCCTCGGTCAGCGCAGAGGCGCTGACCGGTTGTTCGGTGAGGATGACGCGGTTCTCGACCTCGCCCTCCATGGTGACGATGATGAGCAGGATGCGTTTTCCCGACAGGCTGAGGAATTCGATCTGGCGAAACGCCGGGCTGCGGCGCGGCGTCATCACCAGGCCGGCAAACCGGCTGAGATCGGACAGCAGGGTGGAGGCCGCGGTCATCAGCCGTTGTGGGTCGGACGACGTCAGGCTGTTTTCGAGCTGGCTGACCTCGATCTGTTCCAGCGGACGCACCGTCAGCAGCGTGTCGACAAAAAAGCGGTAGCCAAGCGGCGTCGGCACCCGCCCCGCCGAGGTGTGCGGGCTGGAAACAAAGCCCCTTTCCTCGAGATTGGCCATGATGTTGCGGATGCTGGCGGGCGACAAATCCAGCCCGGCGTGCTTCGACAGGGTGCGCGATCCCACCGGCTCGCCGTCGGTGATATAGCGTTCCACCAGGGTTTTCAGCAGGATGCGGGCGCGGTCGTTGAGCATGGATCCATTATATAGGGGGCAGGGGGCAGGGGCATCGGCAACTTTGGTTTGATCAAAAAACGCGCAGCATATCCCCTGAATCCTGAATCCTGACCCTCGACCCCTTTATAATCGCCTCATGCAAATTCCCTTCCACACCGTCGGTCTCGTCGGAAAATATGATAACCAGGGCATGGAAACCTCCGTGCGTGTGTTGGGGGAGTTTCTGCGAGGGCGCGGGCATGCGGTGCTGCTTGCCAGCCAGACGGCAGAACACCTCGAGATCACGGATTTCCCCGTTCGCACCCTGCGCGACCTGGCGATTGAAAGCGATGCTGTCGTGGTGTTGGGCGGCGACGGCACCATGCTGTCGATCGCGCGTGAAGTGGCGCCGCACGGCGTACCGCTCATCGGCATCAACCAGGGACGGCTGGGCTTTCTTACCGATATCATGGTCGATGACATGTTCGGCGCCGTTGCCGAAATCCTCAGCGGCCAGTACGTGGCGGAAGAACGCATCCTGCTGAACGGGCAGATTCGCCGTGGCGGCGAGTGCGTGTTCGAGGCCACCGCGTTCAACGATGTGGTGGTGGGCAAGGGCGGTTCGGGCCGCCTGATCGATCTGGAAATCGCCATCAACAGCGAGTTCGTCTATAGCCAGCGGGCCGACGGTCTGGTGGTCACCACGCCGACCGGTACCACGGCGTATGCGTTGTCGGCGGGCGGGCCCATCGTGCATCCCACGCTGGAGGCAGTGACGCTGGTGCCGATCTGCCCGCACACCCTGTCGGCGCGCCCCATCGTGGTCGGCAGCCATTCGCGCATCGAATTGCATCTGACCTTTGCCGACGACGCACGCGCCCACTTCGACGGCCAGCATCATTTCGACCTCAAGAGCGGCGACCATGTGTGGATCACCCGCGCCAGCCGCGCGGTCACCCTGCTGCACCCGCATTCCTACAGTTACTACGACACCCTGAGGCAGAAGCTGCACTGGGGCAAGAAGCTTTAACCTAGAAAACCGCAGTTGACCGCTCATCGCCCTTGCAAACGCCACATGAACACAAGATTGAGTGCCTTCAATGCCGTTCATCCGGTGAGTGAGTTCGCTACACGCCCGATGGCACGCCTGCTCGTGCGCCTGCCTTTGTACCCGCAAGGAGTAGACCGGATTCGTAAAGCCGCTAAAGCGGCAACGACTGCGCTCTCGCGCCTCCTTGCGGGCCTCGGCCCGCGGCGTCGTTGCTTTGCGGCAGACACCCGATCAGACGCACCCTCGGGCGCGTCCCACTGCGGTTTCTAGGTTTAGCGCTTGTGTTGTCGCATCTGTCCATCCGCAATTACCTGCTGGTCGAATCGGTCGAACTCGATTTCGCGCCGGGGCTCACCGTGCTCACCGGCGAGACCGGTGCGGGCAAGTCGATCCTGATCGACGCGCTGGCGCTGGCGCTGGGCGACCGCGCCGAGGGCGGCGTGGTGCGCAGCGGCGCGCCGCGCGCCGAAATCGCGGTCGAGTTCATGATCGACCGCCTGCCGGCGCTTGTGACCTGGCTCGACGAGGCGGGCTACGCGGCGGACGACGGCACGCTGATCCTGCGCCGGGTGATCGATGCCGGCGGCCGCTCGCGCGCCTTCATCAACGGCAGCGCCGCGCCGCTGGCGCAGCTGAAGGACGCTGCCGAATTCCTGCTCGACATCCACGGCCAGCACGCGCATCACGCCTTGCTGCGCCCGCAGACCCAGCGCGAGGTGCTTGACGCCTATGCCGGCGCGCAGCAAGCGGCCGCCGCGGTCAGCGCCGCCTGGCATGCCTGGCAGGCGGCGCGGGCGCAGCGTCAGGACGCCGAATCCCACGGCCAGGCGCGACAGATCGAACGCGAAGGCCTGAACCTGGCGGTGGAGGAATTGCGCGCGCTGGGCGACGACCTCGCGCGCTGGGACGACATCCAGAGCGAGCACGCACGGCTGGCGCACGTTACCACCCTGCTCGAAGGCAGCCATGCGCTGATCCACGAGCTGGACGAGGGCGAGGCGGCGGTGGCCGGCCGCCTCGGCGAAATGAGCGCGCGGCTCGACGCCATGCAGGCGGTGGACGACAGCCTGCAGGACGTCGCCGCGCTGCTGGGTTCGGCCAGCGCCGACCTGGCCGAGGCAGTGCACGCGCTGCGCCGCTACGCCGGCCATCTCAGCCTCGACCCCGAGCGGCTGGCCGAGCTCGATCGGCTGCTCGCCGACATGCACCGGCTGGCGCGCAAGCACCGGGTGCAGCCGGACGCGCTGGCCGATCTGCTGCAGCAGTTTGAAGCGCGTTTAGCCGAGCTGGCCGCCAGCGACGACCTCGACGCCTTGCAGGCCGCCGAGGACGCTGCCTGGACGCAGTACCAGACGCAGGCGAAACAGCTCAGCGCGCTGCGCCGCAAGGCGGCGGCAGCCCTGTCGAAACAGGTGACGGCGGCGATGCACGAACTGGCGCTGGCCGGCGGCCAACTCGACATCCAGCTGCAGCCCGTCGCCGAGCCGCGCGCGCACGGACTGGAGGACGTGAGCTTTCTCGTCGCCAGCCATCCCGGTCTGGCGCCGGGGCCGCTCGCCAGGGTGGCGTCGGGCGGCGAGCTGTCGCGCATCAGCCTGGCGATCCAGACCGCGCTGTCCGGCGTGGCCGGCGTGCCGACGCTGATCTTCGACGAGGTCGATGTCGGCATCGGCGGCAGCGTGGCCGATGCCGTCGGGCGGCGCCTGGCCAAGCTCGGCGAAACCCGCCAGGTGCTGGTCATCACCCACCTGCCGCAGGTGGCGGCGCGCGGTGCGCAGCACCTGCGGGTGGCGAAGCACGCCAGTGGCAGCTTTGTGTCGTCCAATATCGAATTGCTCGACGCCGACAAGCGGGTGGAGGAAGTCGCGCGCATGCTCGGCGGGCTGAAAATCACCGCCACCACGCGGCAGCACGCCGCGGAGATGCTCGCCGGGTGAGAACCCTGCTGGCGCTGTGGCTGCTGTTCGTCGCGTCCGGCACGGTTTGCGCAGACACGCTGCACGGCGTCGTCATCGTGGTGATCGACGGTGACACCGTGCTGTTCAAGCCCGACCACTATTCCCCCGCATCGCGCGCCTTCCTGAAAGTCCGCCTGGCCGATATCGACGCCCCTGAAACCGGCCAGCCATTTGGTGAGGCTGCCACCGAAGCGCTGAAGGCACGGGTGCTAAAGCAGCGGGCGCAACTGGAAATTGTCGCCATCGATGCCTACGGCCGCAAACTGGGACGCCTTATCGTGGAGGCCCGGTCGGTCAACGCGGAGCTGGTGCGGCGCGGCCTGGCTTGGGCGTCGGCGCGTGGCGCGGATCGACATGCCATGTCGGCGCTGCAGCGCGAGGCGCAGGGTGAACGGATCGGTCTGTGGCAGGACGCCGCGCCGACGCCGCCCTGGGCGTGGCGGAAGGCGCGGGCGGCCCCTGCCTATTGATCGTCCGGTTGGCCGGTCGCGCGCGGTCGGCATCCGATGCTTTTGTCATGGAGCGAACACGGACGCCGCTCCGGGCAATGCACGCATTGACAGCCCCGCAAAAAACAAATACAAATGAGAAACATTCTCATATGAATATTAATAAATGACCCCGGCCGCGCATACCTTCCCTCTCCATGGCCCCGGCCTGCGCGGTGCAGGGCGGCCTCGCGTGGCGATCGTCGGCCGCGCCGGCAGCGGCAAGCACAGCATTTTCCGCGCCGCCGCCGCCACCTCCACCCGCCACGAGCGCCTCGCCGGCATCGGCCCCGCGTACGAGGAATGCCTGGTCGAGGTGGGCATTGACCAGATTTCCCTGGTCTCGTTGCCCGCCGTCGACGGCCTGCACGATCTGGACGCGGACGCCTGCGTGACGCTGAAGTACCTGCTATGGGGCGACCACTGGCCGGCCATCGCCGGGCATGAGGCGCATCAGCCGGCGAGCGCTTTCGCCGCACCCGACGTGCTGCTGATGGTGATGGACGCCACGGCGCTGGAGCGCGACCTCGAACTCGCGCTGGAGCTGATGCAGCTGGGCCGGCCGATGGTGTTTGCGCTCAACCGCATGGACGAGGCGCGTTCCAGGCGGCGGTTCGTCAACGTGCGCGCCCTGTCGGCCAAGCTGGGCGCGCCGGTGGTGCCGACCGTGGCGCACATGGGCATCGGCCTGGCCGATCTGTATTCCACCGCGGTACGGGTCGCGCGCGAGGCCAGGCATGCCCACGCGCAGCCATCGACGCAACCGCCCAGCGCGCACATCGAATCGCAATTGCACACCATTGCCGAGATCGCCCGACAGCCGGACGTGGCGGCGGCGTTTGCGGTGCCGTCCGCCTTGCTGACGCTGCAGCTCGCGGAGAACGACGGCTACTTCGCGCAGGAATTGCAGGCGCATTTCCCCGACCGCCACGCCGCCCTGCTGGCCGCGCGTGCCGCTGCCGGCGCGGCCTTGCCGCGCCCGCTGGCGGAGGAGATCCATGCCGATCGCCATCACCGCGCCGCCATGCTGTACGAGGCGGTGACCCGCCCCGGTCAGGAAGGCGCGCCGCCGCGCTGGCAAATCTGGGCGGATGACCTCTTCCTGCACCCGCGTTGGGGCTTTGCCGGCTCGCTGGTGATTTTTGCCCTGGTGCTGATCGTCGTGTTCGAGGTGAGCGCCTTTCTCGACGCACTCACCGTCGCACGCCTGATCGAATGGGCCGCGCCGTGGCAGCCGACCGACCTCATGGGGGTGGTCGCCCGCGCTGTGCTGGATGGCTTCATCGGCCTGGCGGGCATCGTCATTCCCTACATGATCCCGCTGGTGGTGGTGCTGGTGTTGCTGGAAGAGTCCGGGATCATGCATCGCGTGGCTTTCGTGGTCGATCGCGGCTTCCACCGACTGGGTCTGCACGGTGGCGTCGCCCTGCCTTTCCTGATGGGGCTGGGCTGCAATGTGCCGGCGCTGGCCGCCACCGCCGCCGTCACCCACGGCCGCGACCGCACCGTGGCCTCGCTCTTGATCACCTTCCTGCCCTGTTCGGCGCGTTCGGCCATCATCCTGGCGGTGGGCGGCAAGTACCTCGGCGGCTTCGGCGTGTTCGCACTCTTCATGCTCGTCCCCGTCGTCGTCAGCCTGGTCGGCAAGCTTCTCAAGCGCCGTTATCCCGAGACCACGCCCGGCATGATCCAGGAGATCCCGCCCTACGCCGTGCCCACCCTGCGCGCCTTGCTGGTCAATACCTGGGAGCGCAGCCGCGACATCGTCACCATCGTGCTGCCGCTGCTGGTGGCGGGCAGCGTGGTGCTGGCGCTGCTGGGTCATGTCGGCATGGACGACTGGATCAATCTCGCGCTCGCGCCGGTGACGGGTTGGTGGCTGGGGCTGCCGGTCGCGCTGGGCGTGCCGATCCTGTTCGGCGTGCTGCGCAAGGAACTGTCCCTGCTCATGGTGTTCCACGCGCTCGGCACGCAGGAGCTGACCGGCGTGCTCGACACCACGCAGATCGCCACCTTCCTGGTGTTTCTGACCTTTTACGTGCCCTGCGTGTCCACTTTTGCCATGATGCTGAAGCTGCTCGGCCGACGCGATGCGCTCTATTCCGTCGGGCTCTCCATCGGCGTGGCGCTCGCGGTGGCGGCCGCGGTGCGCTGGCCGATGGAACTGGCGGGATGGGCGTTATAGCGGTTGGCTTTAGCTGATTTCGGCGCCCCGCATTTCGAGAAGTGCCTTCAGTATCGATCGGTGGCAGCGGCTTTCGTCCTCGCAGTAGCAGCCGATGGAGAAGTTGGCGTGGTGCGAAAGCGCGGCGAGAAGATCCAGATCCCGCCTCGCTTCGGGTGCCTTCATTTCCGCAAGAAACCGCCGCTTGAACGCGCGCCAGGTTTTGTCGTCCGTCACCGGAAAGGCTTCCCGAAGCAGGGCCTCGCTCGGAGACAGGTTCGGGAACCACACGTCATAGATGTCTTTCGACGCATAGTCTTCCTTCCGCACGCCGCGCGGGGGGCGCCGCACCGTGCCGATGCGCAGCCCCTCATCGCCTGCCCTGGCACTGCCTAATCGTACGATCCGTATGGCCATGGGATTGCTTTGTGAAAGGCTGATGCGTCTCCAGCGAATGGGCGTTAGCGGTCGCCTCAGATCGGATTAGTTGTTTCCGCTGAGCTTGCATTTGCAGAGCTTCCCGACGGAATTGAGTTGCAGGCTGTTGCCTTGCAGCGTCGAGGTGAAGGAGGTAAGTGTGGGATCGTAACCACTGACAATCTCACCGCAGTTGTAGTCACCGATGCCCGTCTTCAATACCAGCTTGAACACCAGCCCACATTCGCCCTGATTGCAACTCGGATCGCCCTGTAACGGGACGGTCTTGATCTCATCGAAGCTTGTAAAGTTCACGCGGCGGTTGTTCTCGCCCTTGAACTCATGCGAGGAGATAAAAGTAGTCTTTCCATCCTGGAAATCGGTAATGCCCAGCGGTACGGCAGTGAACGTGACCGGGATCTGTTCGCCGGTCGCGACGATGGTCAGCGTCTCGCTTCCCACGATCACGCCGCTTTCCAGGCGCGTGCCGTTGCCGTTGAGCATGACAACATCACACCCACTTTCCGGATTGCCCGCTACCGCTGTTGGAACTGCTGCAAGAAAGCCCACAACCGCAAGCGCTTCGCCAAGCCATTTCGTCTTCATTGGAATCTCCTTTTACGCAGTCAAACCACCCTGGCTTCTAACCATAGAAGATAATTTGCGCCCTGCTATTGCGTGGCGCGTTGCGGGTGGAACTGCCCTTAAGGCCTAAGCGCTAATCTCCGCGCCACTGTATTATTCCAAGCAGAAATGGCTGTACTGAAGTACTGAGTCAAGGGAAGGGAACGAAAACGGGCGCGGGCGCGCCCGTTTTCGTTTGCGAGCTCTTCCTTGCGATGAAAAAGGGGTCGCGGAGGCTGTCCCCGCGCTCCTCACCTATAGTACCTGGGACCACCGTCCGCCCGAGGGCGCTTTGCGGTGGATTTCCCCACGGCCAATACAGGACCTTACGATCCATGAAACGAGCGCTGGTAATCGCTTTTCTGATTCTCCCGGGGTGGAACCCGCCGGCGTCGGGGCAGGAACTTCCCGCGCCGCAAGCGACGGTCAAGGCGCCCGCGATCGTCGTTCAGGGCGCACCGGACGATGCCGCAATCCGCAGCCGCCTCGTTGCGGTACTGGGCGCGATCGACGGCCTTGAGAACGTCGAGGTCGAGGTCACCTCGGGCGTCGTCATCCTGACCGGCGACGTGCCCCATTCGCGGGCGGCCCGCGAGGTCCTCGACATCGCAGGCCGGACCGAGGGCGTGGTCCACGTGCTGGACCACTTGGACGAGGAAGCGGACGTCGCCAGCCGGTTGCGGCCGGCCACCCGCAAGTTCAACGAACTGGGCGCGGCCGCGCTTAGGGTGCTGCCGGTGGCTGTGATCGCCTTGACGGTCGTCATCCTGTTCTGGTTTCTCGGCCAGTGGGCAGGAAACCGCGTCAACTGGCTTCGCCGCGCCGGGTTGTCAGAACTTTCAGCGAATCTGGTACGCCGCATCCTCCGCCTGCTGGTCGTCGGCGTCGGCATCCTGATCGCCCTTGAAATCCTCGATGCCACCGCCATCGTCGGCGCCCTGCTCGGCGTCGCCGGAATCGCCGGAATCGCGCTCGGCTTCGCTTTCCGCAACATCGCGGAAAACTATCTTGCGGGCGTGCTGCTCAGCACCCGCAATCCGTTCGCAATCGGCGACCTGGTGCAGATTGGCGAATTCATCGGCAAGGTCGTCCGGCTGACCTCGCGGGATACTGTTCTGATGACTCCCGACGGTAATCACCTGCGCATTCCGAACAGCGACATCATCACCTCCACGATGACAAATTTCTCGCGCAACCCGCTGCGCCGCTTCGAGTTCGGGGTCGGCATCTCGGTGGATATCGATATCGTCGCTGCCCGTGATCTTGGCATTTCCACGCTACGGCAGATGAAGGGCGTCCTGTCCGATCCCGGACCGCAGCTCTTGATCTCGGAACTCGGAGACAGCACGGTGCAGCTGAAGTTCTTCGGCTGGATCGACCAGCGCGAAACCGATTTCCTGAAGGCGCGCAGCGAAGGAATCCGGCTGGTGAAGTGCGCCTTCGATGCGGCTGGAATCGAAATGCCGGAGCCGATCTACCGGGTTCATCTGCGCGAGGCCGCAAGCCCGGTGCCGGGGCCTGCCGCGAGGATCGGTGGCGAGCGCCCGTTGCCAGGGCCCCCCGCGGATGCCGAAAAAGCCGACGTCACGGCCGATCGGACCATCGACGACCAGCTGGCCAATGACCTGCGCAGTTCAGACGAGGAGAACCTGCTGAAAAACGGAGGCTGAGATACATGGGGCGCGGCTCACAGCGCAGCCAGGGTCTTGATGTGCACGGCCGCGCTGCGTCCCAGTGAACTGAGGTCGTAGCCGCCTTCCAGCACCGAAACGATGCGGCCTTCGGCGTGGCGTTCGGCCACATCCATCACCTGCTCGGTGATCCAGGCGTAATCCGCCTCTACCAGGCCGAACTGCGCCATGTCGTCTTCGCGATGGCCGTCGAAGCCGGCGGAGAAAAACAGCATCTGCGGGCGGTGCGCTTCCAGGCGCGGCATGATTTGCGAACTGAAGGCTTCACGGTAGGCGGGGCCGGCGGTGCCGGCGGGCAGCGGCACATTGACGATGTGCTCGCTGATGGTGTCTGCACCGGAGTGGGGGTAGTAGGGATGCTGGAAGGTGGAGCACAGCATCACGCGCGGGTCGTCCGTGAAGATGTCCTCGGTGCCGTTGCCGTGGTGGACGTCGAAATCGACGATGGCGACCCGTTCGAGGCCGTGCGCTTCCAGCGCGTGCGCAGCGGCGACGGCGACGTTGTTGAAGAAGCAGAAGCCCATGGCCTGGTTGCGGGTGGCGTGGTGGCCGGGCGGGCGGCAGGCGACGAAGGCGTTGGCCACCTCGCCGCGCATCACCCGATCCACGGCCATCACGGCGCCGCCCGCGGCATGCCGGGCGGCCTCCAGCGTGTGCAGGTTCATGCTGGTGTCGGGGTCGAGCGCGCGGAAGCCTTCGCTGGGCGAGGACGCTTCGACGAAGTCGATGTAGGCGGTGTCATGCACTCGCAGCAGCTGGCTGCGCTGCACCGGCGGGGCTTCGAGATGCGTCAGGTAATCGAACAGGTGGGCAGCGTGCAGGCGGTCGTCGATGGCGCGCAGTCGCTCAGGGCTCTCCGGATGCCAGTCGCCCATGGTGTGCAGGAGATAGCTGGGGTGGGTGATGTAGGCGGTATGCATGAGTGGGGGAATCAGGGGAATAAACAAACTATACGCCCGGCGTGATGGCGCGGTAACGGGGGATGGCCTAGCATAGGCCGTTCACGACCCCATCGATTCAGCGTTCGCCGCCCCAAGCAAACCATGCCCCAACACTATTTGCACCCCCTGTTCAACGCCCGCTCGGTGGCGGTCTTCGGCGCCAGCGAACGCGAGGATTCGGTCGCCGGCATCCTGTTCCGCAACCTGCGCCATGCCGGCTACAAAGGCGAGGTCTACCCGGTCAATCCCAAGCACGAGACGGTGTTCGGTGTGCGCTGCTATGCGTCGGCCGGCGAGCTGCCGGTCGTGCCGGAACTGGCACTGATCGCCACGCCGGCGCCCACGGTGGCGGCGATCATGGAGGCATGCGGGCAGCACGGCATCCGCCATGCGATCGTGCTGTCGGCCGGTTTTCGCGAGGTGGGCGAGCAGGGCGTGGCGCTGGAGGACGGCGTCAAGGCGGTGGCCAAAAAACACGGCATCCGCTTCATCGGTCCCAACTGCCTGGGCATCCAGAGGCCTTCCATCGGGCTCAATGCCACCTTCAGCCAGGGCGCGACCCTGTCCGGCGATCTCGCGCTGGTGTCGCAGTCCGGCGCCATCTGTACTGCCATGATGGACTGGGCGGAAACCAACGGCATCGGCTTTTCCAGCGTGATCTCCACCGGCGCGTCGGCCGACCTGGATTTCGGCGAGATCCTCGACTATCTCGCCATCGACACACAGACCAAGGGTGTCCTGCTGTACATCGAGGGGATTCGCGACGCGCGCCGTTTCATGAGCGCGCTGCGTGCGATCTCCCGTTTCAAGCCGGTCGTCATGGTCAAGGTGGGACGCCACGAGGCCGGGTCGAAAGCGGTGCAGTCGCATACCGGCGCGCTGGTCGGATCGGACGCGGTGTTCGACGCACTGGTGCGGCGCGCCGGGGTGGTGCGGGTCAACACCATCCTGCAGCTGTTCGCCTCGGCACGGGCGCTGTCCACCCACATCAAGCCCACCGGCAACCGGTTGGCGATCGTCACCAACGGCGGCGGCCCTGGCGTGATGGCGACCGACCTCGCCATCGACATGGGGGTGCGCATGGCCGAGTTGTCGCCGGCGACATTCGAAACGCTCAACGCCGTGCTGCCGGCCAACTGGTCGCAGGCCAACCCGCTCGACATCATCGGCGATGCCACCGCCGAGCGGTATCGCGCGGCGGTGGCCGCCTGCCTCGCCGACGACAACGTCGACGGCGTGCTGGCGATGCTGACGCCGCAGGCGATGACGCGGCCGACCGAAGTGGCCGAGGCCGTGATCGAGGTGGCGAAGGCCTCGAGCAAGCCGGTGCTGACCTGCTGGATGGGCGAGGCCCAGGTGCACGAGGGGCGGCGCCTGTTCAAGCAGGCCGGAATTCCCTACTTCACCACGCCGGAACCGGCGGTCGAGGTGTTTTCCTTCCTTTCCGCCTTCTACGAAAACCAGCGCCTGCTGATGCAGACACCGGGGCCGCTGTCGCAACAGGCCGCGCCGGACGTCGAGGGCGCGCGCCTGATCATCGAGAGCGCGCTGGCGCATGGCCGTCACCTGCTGAACGAGGTGGAGTCGAAGGCGCTGCTGGCGGCCTTCCACATCCCGATCGCGCAGACCATGATCGCGCGCGACCCGATGGAAGCGATGCTGATGGCGCAGCAGATGGGTTTTCCGGTGGCGATGAAGATCAACTCGCCGGACATCACCCACAAGTCCGACGTCAACGGCGTGCGCCTCGGGCTGTCGAGCGGCCAGGCGGTGCGCTCGGCCTTTGGCGAGATGCTGGCCGACGTCAAGCGCCTGCGTCCCGACGCCACCCTCGAAGGCATCGTGGTCGAGCCGATGGCGGCGCGTCCGCATGCACGCGAGGTGCTGCTGGGGATGACTTCCGACCCGGTGCTGGGGCCGGTGATCGTGTTTGGCGCCGGCGGCGTCGATGTCGAAGCCTTCCGCGACCGCGCGGTGACCCTGCCGCCGCTCAACCGCTATCTGGCGCGCGACCTGATCCAGCGCACCCGTGTCGCCACCCTGCTGGGGCCGTTCCGCAACCGCCCGCCGGTCGACATGGACGCGCTGGAGAACGTGCTGCTGCGCCTGTCGGAAATGGTCTGCGAACTGCCCTGGCTGGAAGAGCTGGACATCAACCCGCTGCTGGTGGACGAGCACGGCGCGCTGGCGCTGGATGCGCGCATCATCATCGCGCCGCGGGTGCCGATGGCCGACCGCTACGGCCACATGGCGATCCATCCCTATCCGGCGCATCTGGTGACGCACTGGCAATTGCCGACTGGCCACGATGTGGTGATCCGCCCGATCCGTCCGGAGGACGCCGAGCTGACCCAGGGCTTCGTCAAAAGCCTGTCCGCGGAATCCAAGTATTTCCGCTTCATGGACGCGGTAAGCGAGTTGTCCCCGGTCGCACTGGCACGCCTGACCCAGATCGACTATTCGCGTGAAATGGCGCTGCTGGCGCTGACCGAAATCGACGGCCGCGAAGTGGAGCTCGGCGTCGCGCGCTATGCCATCAACCCGGATGGGGAATCCTGCGAATTCGCGCTGGTGGTCAACGATCAGTGGCAGAAGCAGGGGATCGGCCACAAGCTGATGGATGTGCTGATGGACGTGGCGCGCGGCAAAGGCTTACAGATCATGGAGGGCGAAGTGCTGAAAACCAACCACCCCATGCTGAAGCTGGTGGAGGCCCTGGGTTTCCGGATCGAGCCGCACCCGGAGGATGACACGGTGCGAAGGATTTCACGCGCGCTGTAGCGCGATCAGGCGAACTTTACAAACTTAAACAATCGGTTTTCCAGAAAGACCTGTCACTTCGATCCGTGGTGAACGGCAACAGGACTTTTTTCCTGTTTCTCAACGCGGTGTTCCAAGGGATACCGTCCCTGCGGGACATATCTCTGTTCCTCTGTAGTGAATGGCTTTTTCCAGGATCACGTGAACAGGTTCTGCTGTCGGGTGCAGGTCCGGTTGCGCCCGGCTTCCTTGGCGGCATAGAGCGCCTGGTCGGCGGTGCTCACCAGCGCGTCCATGTCGGGGATGCCGGGCGCACGCGCTGCCACGCCGATGCTGATGGTGAGGGTGATTTCCGTTTCTCCGATGGCGATCCGTTTTGCGCCCAGGTTCGCGCGCAGGCGTTCGGCCGATTGCATCGCGGACTTGAGGCCGGTGTTGGAACAAATGACCAGAAACTCCTCGCCGCCGATGCGGCAGACGCTGTCTTCGCGGCGTGCCGATTCGTGCAGGGTCGCCGCGGCCTCGCGCAGCACCATGTCGCCGGCGGCGTGGCCGTAGCTGTCGTTAATCTGCTTGAAATGATCGATGTCGATCACCATCACCGAAAGCGGTCGCCCGGAGCGCGACGCGGCACTCCAGGCCTGCCCGAGCTGATCCATGGCCGCGCGGCGGTTGGGCAGCCCGGTCAGCAGGTCGGTCAGTGCGGCAGTGGCCAGCCGCCGGTTGGCCACTGCCAGCTCGGCCGCAATCTGGCGCAGCTGCGTGCGGTCTTTTTCCCAGGCGGTCTGCAACTGCACCAGTCGCTGCGCGGCGCATAACCGGGTGTTCAGGTCCTTGGCGCTGATGGTGCTGGGCATATAGCCGTCGGCGCCGGCCTCGAAGGCCCGGGTCAGTTGTTCATCTCCGTGCGCGTCGGCGGTCAACAGGATGTGCATGCGGCGGCCTTCGTCGGTTGCGCGCAGCGCCTGGCATAACTCCAGGCCGTCGAGGAGCGGCAGGTCGCAACGCGCGATGATGACGTGTGGCAAGACCTCCATCGCCAGTGCCAGCGCGGAGTTGCCGTTGTCAGCCGGATAAACGGTGTTTTCACTGTCCTCGACCAGCAGTGCCATGACCTTGCGGCGGGTGAAGGCGTTGCTGTCTGCCACCACGATGCGCAGCGGCGTTTTACTTTCCGCTGCAGTTTCCGCCTCGGCCTCATGGTGGCCGTGGCAGATTTCGGCAAACAACGGCAGCGCAACTACCGGAATATTCAGCAGTTCACTCCATTCCCGCCAACTATCGATGACTTGGTTAATAAAGCTCCAGGCTTCTTCCTTCGCAATGTCGAGCTCGGCTGCCTGCGTTATCCATTCCTGCGCCAGTTCCTGATAGATATCGGCATTGGCCAGCCCGAGATCGGCCAGTCGATGCGACAACCGTAGCATCAGCATCAAACTATTGGATCGCGAATCCTGGGGGGGGATCGGCTTATCCGGATATTCATAGTGGGTGATTGGCCCGGTGAATGCTTTGGGCATGCCCCAGTCGCATATCATGATGATGCCAAGTTCGATGTGGTCGGTTTCCAGACGGGCGCGTTCCTGGACGATGATTGCTTGCGCGGGATCTGCGTGATGCGCCATCAGAACCGAGTTGTACTCATCGGGATACGCCGTTGCCAGAGCCAGCCGGCCCACCTGCGCCAGCAGGCCGCAGACAAACAGTTCGTCCGCATCCGCCACGTGCACCCGCCGCCCGAGGGCCTGCATGCTGAGTGCCATCAGAAGCGAGTGTGACCAGTATTCCTGGTAGTCAAATGCCTGGCAGGCGCCGCTGCGGTACTGGTCCACCAACGAAAACCCCAGAGCCAGCTGGCGTACCCTCGCCATGCCCAGGCGCGCGACGACGTCCTGTACCGATACCACCGGGCGAGAAATATACGAAGCGGAGTTGGCCAGTTTGATCAGCCTCCCGGATAGCGCGGGATCGGTCTGCACCACCCGTGCAATGGCTTTCAGCGTCGCATTTTTGCGCTGGGATATCTCAAGGATCGCAAGCGCGACCCCCCGGGGCGTGGGCAACTGACCGCTGAGTTTGAGTTGTTCAACCTGTGCCATCAATTCAACCTGTATCGATGAAGCAAATGCGCCTTTGTCATGAATGGGTGGCCCGAATCAGCCCGATGAGCGCACGGCAAGATAGTTCGAGTCAATCAAAGACCGTTGGGGCTGGTGTACAGCGGGCGCTGCGAGGCGCCAGTGTCATGCGTTCAACAGGGTTATCGGCAGGATTTCCACAAAATGAAGCCCGCCATGTACCGGTCGGGTGCGCCGATCGGCCGCTCAGAACTTGCCCAGTTTGAGGTCCAGACAGTGCAGGTAAGCCGCCGAATCGAACGCCGTCTGATGGCGCTGCACCTGCCAGATCATCTCAGCCAGGCAATCCATCACTGTATGCTGGGCTTCCATTGCGTCGCCATGCTGTTTCAGCAGGCGCTGGTAGCGGTCGAGAATTCCCGGCGGCTGGTCGACCGACAGTTGCTCGCTGATCGCCAGGTGGATCGACAAATGCAGGAAGGGGTTGGTCTCGCCAAACTCCGGCAGGTAGTCCCGCTCGATATAACGATCGGGCTGATCGAGCAGGGCATGGTATTCCGGATGCGCCATCACGACGTCGAGCGCCGGCCGCTCCGCGCCCGTCAGCGGCTGGCCCGCACGGTATTTCGCCCACACGTCGAAGAAGAACTGGCGAACCTGGTCACGGCTGGGGTTAAACATGGCCTGGATTAAACATGAAGCAGATTATTCGTTCGCCGATTTAAAGCCAGTAGGGTGCGCATGGCGCACCCTACGAAATCAATGGGCCGCATGGTGTTTCCCGAGAGAGGGTCCAGCAGCCGGCAGGGTTTTGTTCTTGTACTCGCACAGGTCCGCGATGACGCACTCCGGACATTTCGGCTTCCTGGCCTGGCACACGTAGCGTCCGTGCAGGATCAGCCAGTGATGGGCGTCGATGCGGAATTCGTCCGGGATGGTCTTGAGCAGTTTCTTTTCCACTTCCAGCACGGTCTTGCCGGGCGCGAGGCCGGTGCGGTTGGCGACGCGGAAGATATGGGTGTCGACCGCCATGGTGGGCTGGCCGAACGCGGTGTTGAGAATGACGTTTGCGGTCTTGCGTCCGACGCCGGGCAGGGCCTCGAGCGCGGCGCGGTCGGCGGGCACCTGGCTGCCGTGCCGCTCGATCAGCATTCGGCAGGCGGCGATGAGGTGGCGGGCCTTGCTCTTGTAGAGGCCGATCGTCCTGATGAAGTCGGCGAGGCCTTCCTCGCCTAGCGCGTAGATCGCCTCGGGCGTGTTGGCGACCGGGAACAGCCGGCGGGTGGCGAGATTGACGCCCTTGTCGGTGGACTGCGCCGACAGCACCACCGCTATCAGAAGCTCGAACGGCGTGGCGTATTCGAGCTCGGTGGCCGGATGTGGGTTGGCGGCGCGGAGGCGGGCGAAGATTTCGCGGCGTTTGGCGGCGTTCATGGTTGCGACATCACTGTTCGGCGAGGCGCTTTTTCAATGCCTGTTTTTCGGCCCGGCGTTTGGCGCCGGCCGATTTTTCGTGCTCGCCGGCGCGGCGGGAAAGCGCCAGCGGAACATACGGATTGCGCGGCTTCGGCACGCGCCTTTTCAGCGGCGGCTTCATGCCGGCATCGGCACGGCAGCAGGGACGCGCCGCTCGGCAAGGGCCTTCCGCCAGTTGTGCGCGGCGATAAGGAGCCCCAGTGCGATGAAGGCGCCGGGCGGCAGGATGGCGAGCAGGAAGCCCTGGTAATCAGGCAGCACATGCAGTACGAATTGTTTGGATTCCTCGCCGAAGACCAGGTCGATGCCGGACAGCAGCGTGCCCTGGCCGGCGAGTTCGCGCATGCCGCCCAGCACCACCAGCACCGTCGTCAGGCCCAGGCCCATCGCGATGGCGTCGACCACGCTGTGCAGGGGGCGGTTCTTCGAGGCGAAGGCATCGGCGCGTGCCAGCACGATGCAGTTGGTGGTGATGAGCGGAATGAAAATCCCCAGTACCAGATAGAGCGAATGCACAAACGCGTTCATCAGCAGATCGATCACCGTGACCAGCGAAGCGATGACCAGCACAAACACCGGGATGCGGATTTCGTGCGGGATGAAATGGCGCACGCCTGACACCGCGCCGCTGGCGGACGCCATCACCAGCATCGTCGCCAGTCCCAGTGACAGCGCATTGACCACGGTGGTGCTGATGGCGAGCAGCGGGCACAGTCCCAGCAGCTGCACCAGGCCGGCGTTCTGCTTCGACAGGCCGTTGTGAAAAATCGTGCGGAATTCCTGCAGGGTCATGGCAGCGTATCCTTGTTGGGTGCGGCGTCAGGCGCTTCGTTCCCAGCCAGCAGCGCGGCGCGGTTGCGGACGAAATAGTCCAGCGCGCCGTGTACCGCCCTGACCACGGCGCGCGGCGTGATGGTGGCGCCGGCGCGGGCGTCGAAGCGGCCACCGTCCTTGGCAACCTTCCAGTATTTGGCTTCGGGCGCGGTCAGCGACTTGCCGACAAACTGCTCGATCCATGCGCTTTTGTTGCGGACGATGTAGTCGCCCAGCCCGGGCGTTTCGCGGTGCGCGGTGACGCGCACGCCGGTGAGGGCGCCGCTTGTATCGATGCCGACCACCAGGTGGATGTCGCCGCCGTAGCCCTCGGGCGCGATGGCTTCCAGCACCACGGCGGTGACGGCGCTGCCGCGCCGGGCGACCCACAGCGCGGATGGCTGGCGCGTTCCCAGCAGGTCGTCGGGCGGCACGCTTTGCTGGCTGGCGAGCAGGTCGTTGTCGTACAGCGCGGCTGGCAACACCTGGCTCAGCAGCGCCAGTTTTTCGGCCTGCTGGCTGCGCTCGATGGTGGACTGGGTGCGGGCGAAAGTGAAGGCCAGCAGCGCGGTGGCGACGACCGCGAAGGCGAACAGGATCATCCCGGTGCGCAGGGCGTTGCGGCCGGCGGCCTTGATCTGCGAAATCACGCCGGGGGCTCCTTGCCGCGGCCGCCGGTGCCGTAGACGCGCGGCTGGGTGTACTGGTCGATCAGCGGCACGCAGAGGTTCATCAGCAGGATCGCGAACGCCACCCCGTCCGGGTAGCCGCCCCAGGTGCGGATGATGATGGTAAGCAGGCCCGCGCCGAAGCCGAAAATCAGCTTGCCGCGCGGCGTGGTCGCGCCCGACACCGGGTCGGTGGCGATGAAGAAGGCGCCCAGCATCACCGACGGTGCGAACAGGTGGAACCACGGCGCGCCGAAGCGGCCGGCGTCGAAGAAGTGCAGGAAGCCGGCGGCGAGCCAGATGCCGGCGAGAAACGCCAGCGGCACCTGCCAGCTGATGATGCGCAGCGCCCACAGCAGCAGGCCGCCGAGCAGAAACGCCGCGGCCAGCCATTCGAAACCGGTGCCGCCGAACTGGCCGAAGATCGGCTGCGTCATGATCTCGTCCACCGTCAGTTGCTGCAGCAGGCCGGTTCGCAGCGCATCCAGCGGCGTGGCCATGGTCACCGCGTCGAGGGTGGCTTTCGGCACGTCGCCGCCAAATATCACCGTCGCGCTTTGCGCCAGCGTGAGGGACGTTTCCGTGAGCGCAAGCGGCCCGGACCACTGCGTCATCTGCACCGGGAACGACACGATCAGCACCGCATAGCCGACCATCGCCGGATTGAAGATGTTCTGCCCCAGTCCGCCGTACAGATGCTTGGCGACCACGATGGCGAACAGCGTGCCAGTGACGATCAGCCACCACGGCGCCAGCGCGGGCAGCGACAGCGCCAGCAGCCAGGCGGTGACGATGGCGCTCAAGTCGGTGAGGAAGGGCTTGGCCGGATAGCCGCGCGCCTTCAGCATCGCCGCTTCGGCCGCCAGCGCGGTGACGGTGGCGAGCGCCAGGGTGACCAGGATGGCCGGCCCGAACAGCCAGACGTACGCCGCAACGCCGGGAAGCAGGGCGGCCAGCACCCAGGCCATGACCTGGGTGACGCTGCTGCGGTCAAGGATGAAAGGGGATGGCATCAGGGTTTCTTCTCTTCGGATTCCAGCGGCTGACGCGCCAGCTCGTGGATTTTAGCCCGGCGCGCCTCGATTTCCTCGATCTCGCGCTGCGTGCCGGGCAGCAGGTGGTCGGTGTTTTTCGGCGCAACCTCGGCTTTTTTCGCCTGCGCGCGCGCCAGCGCGGCGGCGATCAGCGCCTTCTTGGCGTCGGCGTCGCTGGGCGCGGCGGCGAGTTCGGGCGCAGGCGCGGCAGGGAGTTTGGCGTGCTTTGCCTGATCCAGCGCAGCTTGCGCCCGCGCGGCCTGCGCCTTGGCGGCGAGCTTCTCGGCCTTGTCCTTCTTCTCGCGCGCCAGCCTGAATTCGCGGAATTCGTGGCGTTCGCGCGCCAGGTCTGCGGCGCGCTTTTCCTTCTCGCGTGCCCAGATCTCGCTCTTGGCGTAGCGGTAGAAATCGACCAGCGGGATATGGCTGGGGCAGACATAGCTGCAGCAGCCGCACTCGATGCAGTCGAACAGGTGGTATTCCTGCGCGCGGCCGAAGTCGCCCGCCTTGGCGAAGCGGAACAGCTCCTGCGGCTGCAGCTCGGCCGGGCAGGCGTCTGCGCAGCGGGTACAGCGGATGCACGGCAGCGCTTTGGGCAGCGGCGGAAACAACTCGGCCGACTTCACCAGGATGCAGTTGGTCGCCTTGACCACCGGCACCTCCAGGTCAGGCATCGGCATGCCCATCATCGGCCCACCCATCAGCGCGCCGGTGCTGCCGTCGCGCTCGCCCGCCAGCGTGATCAGCGTGTGCATCGGGGTGCCGATCAGCACCTCGAAATTTTGCGGGCGCAGCACGTGGCCGGTGACGGTGACCAGACGCGAGATCAGTGGCTCGCCGTGGTGCACCGCGCACGCCAGCGCGTAGGCGGTGCCGACGTTGAACACCTGGATGCCGATATCGGTGGAAAGCTTGCCGGAGGGGACCTGCTTGCCGGTCAGGGTCTCGATCATTTGCTTGGCGCCGCCGGCGGGATAGATCGCCGGCACCGCCACCACTTCGATCGCGAAGTCGAGGCTTTGCGCGGCGGCCTGCATCGCGGCGATGGCTTCGGGTTTGTTGTCCTCGATACCGACCAGGATTTCCGTGCTGCCCAGCAGGTGGCGCATCACCGCCACCCCTTGCAGGATTTCGCCGGCACGGTTGCGCATCAGCATGTCGTCGCAGGTGATCCACGGCTCGCATTCGCCGCCGTTTATGATCAGCGTGGGGCAGGAATGCGCGGCGCCGGGGTCGAGCTTGACCGCGCTGGGGAACACCGCGCCGCCGAGGCCGGCAATGCCCATGTCGCGCAGTTTCATGCGTAGATCGGCAGCCGCCATCGCCTGGTAATCGAGCGGCGCGTGGGCGATCCATTCGTCGCGGCCGTCGGTTTCGATGGTGATGCACAGGTCGGGCAGGCCGGAGATATGCGGTACGGCGGCCGGGCCAATTGCCGTGACGATGCCGGAACTCGATGCATGAACGGCGGCGGAAATATAGCCGTCCGCCGCACCGATCATCTGGCCTTTCAGCACGCGCTCGCCCACCTCGATCACCGGCTTGGCCGGGTTGCCGATGTGCTGGCGCAGCGGGATGACCAGTTTTCCCGGCAGCGGCGCGGCATGGAGCGGACGCGCATTCGATTCCGCCTTGTGTCCGGACAGATGCACGCCGCCCTTGAATTTGAACAGTTTGCGGCTCATGCGACGCGCTTCAGCTCGATCACCGGATACTTCCACTTCCAGTGCGGCAGATCCTCGGCGATCGGCACCATCGCAATGCAGTCGACCGGGCACGGCGCCACGCACAGTTCACAGCCGGTGCATTCGGCGGCGATGATGGTGTGCATCTGCTTGGCCGCGCCGGAGATGGCGTCGACCGGACAGGCCTGGATGCACAGCGTGCAGCCGATGCAAAGCTGTTCGTCAATGAAGGCCACCGATTTCGGCTTGGGGGCGCCGTGGGCTTCGTCGAGCGGCTTGGGTTCCACGCCCAGCAGCTCGGCGAGCTTCTTGATGCCTTCCTCGCCGCCCGGTGGACACTGGTTGATGTCGGCCTCGCCCTTGGCGATGGCCTCGGCATAGGGCCGGCAGCCGGGAAAGCCGCACTGCCCGCACTGCGTCTGCGGCAGGATGGCGTCGATCTTTTCCGCCAGCGGGTTGCCCTCCACCTTGAAGCGGACCGCCGACCAGCCGAGCACCAGGCCGACTGTTACGGCGAGGACGACCATCACCAGAATGGCGGTGAGCATTATTTCACCAGCCCGGAGAAACCCATGAAGGCGAGCGACATCAGGCCTGCGGTGATCATTGCGATGCTGGTGCCCTTGAACGGCGCGGGCACGTCGCAGGTGTCGAGGCGTTCGCGGATGCCGGCAAACAGGACCAGCGCCAGGGTGAAGCCGATCGCGCCGCCGGCGCCGAAAAACAGCGATTCGACGAAGCCGTGCTGCGCCTGCACGTTGAGCAGGGGAATCCCCAGCACCGCGCAGTTGGTGGTGATGAGCGGCAGGTAGATGCCCAGCACCTGATATAGCACCGGGCTGGTCTTGTGGATGAACATCTCGGTGAACTGCACGATGCCGGCGATCACCACGATGAACGACAGCGTGCGCAGATAGAACAATTCGGTGCCGAGCAGGTACTCGTTGATGAGGTAGCTGGCGCCGGATGCCAGCGTCAGCACGAAGATCGTCGCCAGGCCCATGCTGATCGAGGTTTCAAGCCGGCGCGACACGCCCATGAACGGGCACAGGCCGAGAATCTTGGCCAACACGATGTTGTTCACGAACACCGTGGAAATGAGAATGAGGATGTAGGTTTCCAAAATGGGCTGGTCCGGCGCAATGTCGCATTATCCGCCGCAGGAGGCGTGCGATTCAAGCTATTGCAGTCAGGGGTACTCGTTCCCCGACGTATCCGCTCAGCCGAGCGCCTTGCCGCTGGCCCAGAAATCGTAGCCTTTGCTGAGGAACTCGTCCCATGGCAGGTAATGCGAGCCGTCGCACGAGAAGGTGAGGCCGACCATGCCGTTGAAGATGTTGAGCGAGCCGCCGCGCAGGTAAAACGTCTCGTCCATGAAGCGCAGCGCGCGCAGGCCGTCGAGCACCGGGCGGATCTTGTCCCGCGGCACCACGGCGTCGGCCGGGTAATCGTGGTGCGGGTAAATCAGGCAGGTGTTGGGGTCGGTCAGCGCGTGAATGTCGAGCAGGCGGTAGCGATAGGGGTCGTCGACCAGCCATACGGTGGCGCGGCTGCTGGAAAAATGCAGCTTGCCGTGGAAGATGCCGTGATCGGTCATCAGCTCTTCCATCACCCCCAGTACGGTGTCGAGGTTGAGGTCCATCTGGCTGTCGCTGCGGGTCTGGTGGAACACTGCGCTGCGGATTGCCGGGTCGCCCTTGATTTGCCGCCAGTAGGTGGGCTCGTCGTACAGCTTGCCGGTGATCGGCAGGTCGCGCAGGTCGAAGTCGGCGCCGACAAAGCCGAGCACCTGGCCCTCGTCGTCGCGCACGATCTGGATCGCGGTGAGCGACGGCCGCTTGGCGCGCAGGCTGATGTAGGCCTGGGTCAGCAGAAAGCCCTGATTCGGCACCGCTTCGCGCATGTAGGGGCGGTCGGAACGGTCGCGGCCGTAATCCGTCTCGACCAGGCCCTCGCGGCTGATGTTGTCGGAGAGCTGGATCGCGCGGGTATCCAGCGCATACAGATACTTGCACGCGGGAATGGTCGACAGCGCATGCGTCAGCGCGGCATTGAGGCCGGCGCGGCTCGGCCAGGCCCGGCTGCAGGCTTGGGCGGCCAGCGCCAGCGGTTCGCGCAGCAGGTTGGCGAGGACATCGCGCTGGCGTGCGACGCTTTCGGCAAGGGTGGTGGGGGTGGGCATGTTCGATCGATCCGCGGTGGAAGCCTGCATTATCCGCAATATAAATGACGCAAGGATTAATGGCGCAATGAAATCACCGGCCAGCCCTGCGCTTTGGCATGGGTGCGCAGCGTGGGGTCGGGATCGACTGCGACCGGATGGTGGACCTTTTCCAGCAGCGGCAGATCGTTGTGCGAATCGCTGTAGAACCAGCTGCTGTCGAGGCAGTCGAGGCGAGTGCCGTGGGCCTCGAGGAAGCGTTCGAGACGGACGACCTTGCCTTCGCGGAAGCAGGGCGTGCCGGCGACTTCGCCGGTGAAGCGGCCGTCGATTTCCTCGGGGTCGGTGGCGATCAGGTGCGGGATGCCGAATTCCTTCGCGATCGGCCCGGTGACGAAGCTGTTGGTGGCGGTGATGACGGCGACCAGGTCGGCCTCGTTCAAGTGCCGGTTCACCAGATCGCGCGCAGCCTGCAGGATCATCGGCCTGACGCGCGTTTCAACGTATTCGGCGCGCCAGGCGTCGAGCTGTTCGCGCGGATGAGTGGCGAGCGGGCGCAGGGCAAACGCGAGGAAGGCGTAGATGTCGAGCCGGCCGGCCTTGTAGTCCTCGTAGAACGCCTTGTTCCTGGCTTCGTAATGGGGGCCGTCGACCGCGCCCTTGGCGATGAGGAACTGCCCCCATTCGTAATCGGAGTCGCCGGCGAGCAGGGTGTTGTCGAGATCGAAGAGAACGAGGTTCATTGTTGCGGGCTAGGGGCTAGGGGCTAGGGGCTAGGGGTTAGGGGTTAGGGGTTAGGGGCGTGGCCGCGGTCGAGCCAGAATTCGCGCAGTTCGTAGGCGCCCCAGAGGGCGAGGGCGAGATGGTCTTCGCGGCGGACGGCCAGTTCCTCGGCGCTGAGTTCGTCGAGCGGCGCGGCCAGCACGTAAAACGGGTCGAGCACCTCGTCGACGAAGGCTTCGTCCTTGCTGCCGGCGGGCAGCGTCCAGTCGTCTTCCCAGTGTTCCACCGCCAGCAGAAAGCCGGCGGCCCACAGCTGGGCATAGGGCGGGATGCCGGCTTCCTTCAATTGCCCGGCCTCGGCCGGCGGCAGTTCGGCCAAAAGGCCGTCCCAGTCCATGACCAGCGGCGACAGCGCCTTGGGGTCGGCCAGGTTCTCGATCGGCGCGGCGAGCGCGCGGGCGATCTCCTTGCGACGGCGCTCGAACAGCGCCAGGAAGCGCGTCTGGTCGGCCGCGTCCTCGAACACCGTGGCGAGGCCATCTGGGCGGTCGAGCAGCACCGGGAAATATTCCTCGGGCGGGATGGCGCGCGGGCTGCACGCCAGCGCGGTGATGAAGCCGTCGAGGCCTTCCAGCGAAACCGGCACGTCGGTGCGCTCATCGATGAGGTCGACCAGGTCGGCCAGCGCGTCGATCTCGTCGTCGCCGAGGGGGGCATTGGGGGATTTTGAAACCGGGGTGGCGGACATGGCTGGGACTCGAAGAAAGGGGGCGGCGCATCGCGTAAAATCCACCCATGAATTTTACCGCGCCGGGCCTGTCCGCATCACTGTTGCCCGCATCCTTTTATCTGGTCGGCTGGCTGGGGCTGGCGTGGCTGGCCTGGCGCTGGCTGATGTCGGGCGACTGGCGCCGCCTTGCCGAGCCGTCGCGGCTGAACCTGTTTCTTGCCGCCACGGTGGCGGTGCTGGCGCTGTGGCAGATCCGCACCGGCATCAAGCCGGGGCTGAGCTTCCACTTTTACGGCGTGGCGGCGCTGACGCTGATGTTCGGCTTCTGGCGCGCCACCTTTGCCGGCGCCCTGATCCTGCTGGCGAACGCGGCCTTCGGGCGCGGCAGTTGGAGCGCACTGGGCTTCGATGTGCTGCTGGTGGCGGCGCTGCCCGCGGCGGTGAGCTGGGGTCTTTTCCGCCTGCTGGAACGGTGGTTGCCGAACCATTTTTTTATTTATGTTCTGGGCAACGGCTTCTTCGGCGCGGCGCTTTCAGTGGTGGCAATCGGCCTCGCCACCACCGCGTTGATGGCCCTGGCCGGCGCCTATTCGCTCGAATATCTGCTTTCCTACTACACGCCTTACGCCACCTTGCTGATCGGTTGGGCCGAAGCGTTCACCACCGGCATGGCGATCACCATGATGGCGGTGTACCGCCCGGCCTGGCTGGAAACCTTCGATGACGCACGGTATATCCGGAACAAGTAAGTTTTTTCATCCGCGGACAATCCGCCTTTTGATTTTTGAGCCCCGCCTTGCACATCACCTACCCTGACCTGCCGGTTTCCGCGCGCCGCGACGACATCCTTGCCGCGCTCAAGGCCAACCGCGTGCTGATCCTGTGCGGCGAGACCGGCTCGGGCAAGACCACGCAGATCCCCAAGATGTGCCTGGAGGCGCGGCTTGGACCAGAGGCGGCGCGTCCGGGGAAACTCATCGGCTGCACCCAGCCGCGCCGCATTGCCGCGCGTTCGGTGGCGGCGCGCATCGCGCAGGAACTTGGCGGCGAGCTCGGCGGCGTCGTCGGCTACAAGGTGCGCTTCACCGACAAGGTGCGTCACGACACCGCGATCAAGGTGATGACCGACGGCATCCTGCTGGCCGAAAGCCAGGGCGATCCGCTGCTCTCGCGCTACGACACGATCATCATCGACGAGGCGCACGAGCGCAGCCTCAACATCGATTTTCTGCTCGGCTATCTGAAGACGCTGGTGGAAAAGCGCGACGACCTGCGCGTCGTCATCACCTCGGCCACCATCGACGCCGAGCGCTTCTCGAAGCACTTCAACGACGCGCCGGTGATCGAGGTGTCGGGGCGCACCTATCCGGTGGAAATCCGCTGGCGCCCGATCGAGCGCGAAGAATCGGCCGCCCCGGCCAAGGGCGAGCGCGAGAAAAAGGACCGCGACGCTCCCGACCAGATTGCGGCCATCCTTGACGCCACCGACGAACTGGCGCGCCTGGGTTCCGGCGACATCCTGGTGTTCCTGCCCGGCGAGCGCGAGATCCGCGACACCGCCGAGGCGCTCAGAAAGCACCACCCGCCCGGCACCGAAATCCTGCCGCTGTTTTCCCGCCTGTCGGTCGCCGAGCAGGACGCGATCTTCAAGCCGACCAACGCGCTGCGGCGCATCGTGCTGGCCACCAACGTGGCGGAAACCTCGCTCACCGTGCCGGGCATCCGCTACGTGATCGACCCCGGCACCGCGCGGGTGAAGCGCTATTCGGCGCGCAACAAGGTCGAGCAGCTCTTGATCGAGAAGGTGTCGCAGGCCTCGGCCAACCAGCGCGCCGGGCGCTGCGGCCGGGTCGCCGACGGTGTCTGCATCCGCCTCTACGACGAGGCCGATTTCGGCAACCGGCCGCGCTTCACCGACCCCGAACTGCTGCGCTCGTCGCTCGCCGGCGTCATCCTGCGCATGAAGTCGCTCGGCCTGGGCGACGTGGTGGGCTTTCCCTTCATCGACCCGCCGAGCTCGCGTCTGGTGACCGACGGCTACCAGCTGCTGGCCGAGCTGCATGCGCTCGACGAAGCCGGCCAGCTCACCGCCATCGGCAAGAAGCTGGGCAAGCTGCCGCTCGACCCGCGCATCGCCCGTATGCTGCTGGCGGCGGAGCAGCAGCGCTGCGTGCGTGAGGTGCTGGTCATCGCCAGCGCCCTGTCGGTGCAGGACCCGCGCGACCGCCCGATGGAGCGCGCACAGGCAGCCGACGAAAAGCACAAGCTGTTCGCCGACGAGCGTTCCGACTTCATGGGCTGGCTGAAACTGTGGCGCTGGTACGAGGAGCAGGTGCAGCACAAGAAGACCAACCGCCAGCTGCAGACGCTGTTGCAGGATCATTTCCTGTCGCCCCGACGGATGCGCGAATGGCGCGACATCCACGGCCAGTTGCACGCGCAGATGAGCGAGCTGGGGTTGAAGGAGAACGAGAAGGACGCCGGCTATGACACCATCCACCAGGCGCTACTCACGGGCCTGTTGGGCAACATCGGCTTCAAGTCGGACGACGCAAAAAGTCGCCCCAAGCCGGGCGAGGGCAACTACCAGGGCGCGCGCGGCATCAAGCTGTCGATCCATCCCGGCTCGGCGCTGGCAAAGAAGGCACCCGCAAGGGGTACGCCGCCAGACGCTCGCCCTCCGGGCGGTCTTGGCGCAGGTCCGAAGTGGATCATGGCCGCCGAGCTCACCGACACCGGCCGGCTGCTCGCGCGCACCGTTGCCGAGGTGCGGCCGGAATGGATCGAGGCGGCGGGGCGACATTTATTGACGCGCATGTTCATCGAGCCGCACTGGGAAAAAGACGGCGCGCGCGTGGTGGCGTTCGAGCGCGTCAGTCTGTACGGCATCACCCTGGTGCCGCGGCGCAAGATCCACTACGGCCCGATCGACCCGGTGCTGTCGCGCGAACTGTTCATCCGCGGCGCGCTGGTGGCCGGAGAATACGACACGAAGGCGCCGTGGCTCGCCCACAACCGCGCGCTGATCCAGGAAATCGAGGACCTCGAACACAAGGCGAGGAAATCCGGCGTGTGGCTGGACGAGGAGCGCATCTTCCGCGTGTTTGACGCGCACATCCCGCCCGATCTTCACAACGGCGCGGCGTTCGAGAAATGGCGTACCGAAGCCGAGCAGGCGAACCCCAGGATCCTGTTTCTCGAACGGGAAGGCATTCTCGGCGAGGCGCTCGGCGCCGACCATACGCTGTTCCCCGAGACCATGCTGGTCGACGGCGTGGCGTGCAAGCTCAAGTACCGCTTCGAGCCCGGCCACGTGCTCGACGGCGTCACGCTGCACCTGCCGCTGTACCTGCTCAACCGCATCGAGCCGGCGCAGGTCGACTGGCTGGTGCCCGGCCTCATCCGCGAAAAGCTGACGCTGCTGCTGAAGTCCCTGCCGAAGGACAAGCGGCGCCCGCTGATTCCGCTGCCCGACACGGTGACCGCGTTTCTTTCGGTGGCGAAGCCGGGCGAACAGACACTGACCGCCGCGCTGGCGGCCTTCATCCATAGGAAAACCGGCGCCGACATCCATCCCGACGAATGGAAAGGCGAGCTGCCGGCCCACCTGCACATGAACCTGAGCGTGATCGACGACAGCGGGCAGGAACTCGCCGGCGGCCGCGATCTTGCCGCGCTGCGTCAGCAGCTCGGGGGCGCGGCGCGCATCACCTACGGCGGCGGCGCGGAGGATAGCGAGTTCGAGCGCACCGACCTGGTCGAATGGAATTTCGGCGACCTGCCCGAACATGTGAAATTCAAGCGCGGCGGGCGCGAGCTGATCGGCTATCCGGCGCTGGTCGACAACGGCGAATCCGTCGACCTGCGCCTGCTCGATGCGGCCGATGTGGCGGAGATGGAGACCCGCCGCGGCGTGGTGCGGCTGTTGCGGATCGCGCTCACCGCCCAGTTCAAGCAGCTCGACAAGGACCTCGCCCGCGAAACCGCGCTGGCGCTGAAATACCACGGCTTCGGCAGCCCCGAACAGCTGCGCGCCGCGCTCATCGATGCGATCGCCACGCGCGCCCTGCTGGGCGACGACGACACCCCGCGCGACGCGAAGGCCTTCGCCAAGCAGAAGGAGCGCGCCAAACCGAAAATTTCAGTGGTGAAGCAGGCGCTGCTGCGCGACGTCGCGGAAATCCTCGACCTGCATGCGCAGGTGGCGGCGCGCCTTGCCGTCAAGCCGCAGTTCACCGCCGCGATGCGCGACGAAACCGCGCACCTGGCCGCACTGCTGCCGGCCGACTTCATCACCGCCACGCCGTGGATGCATCTGAAAGATCTGCCGCGTTACCTGCGCGGCATCCTCAAGCGGCTGGAGAAGCTGCCCGCCGCCGAGCAGCGCGATGCGCGCGGCATGGCCGGCGTGCTGACGCTGCAGAACAAATATCTGGCGCGGCGCGCTCAGGTGAAGGGCGAGGCACCCGCTGCGCTGGAGGACTTCCGCTGGCAGCTGGAGGAACTGCGCATTTCCCTGTTCGCCCAGGAACTGAAAACGCCGTACCCGGTGTCGGCCAAGCGGCTCGACAAATTGTGGAACGAGCTTGCCAGACAGCCTTTGTATTAACTAGCGTTCCGGTTATGAGCGAGCGCGTGGCGGCGCATCTCGGGCCGCGCTGACCCGCGTGACTCACTGAAATGGCAGGCGGTGCTGCTGCGCCGATTCGCAGCCGGATTTGACCCGGTACATGGCGGCGTCGGCGGCGCGAATCAGGGCGTCTTCGTCGGTGCCGTCGTCGGGGTACAGCGCATGGCCGATGCTGGCAGCGATTTCCACATCGAGCCCGTAGAAACGCGTGTCCGCATTCAGCGCCAGCTCGATTTTGTGCGCGGCTGCGAGGCAGTCCTGCCGTCCCTGCACCGCTTCCAGCAACATCACGAACTCGTCGCCTCCCAGACGCGCAACCGAATCGGAGTCGCGAATGCTGGTGGTAAGGCGTTTCGCCACTTCGGTCAGCACGGCGTCGCCCACATGGTGGCCGTAGCGGTCGTTGATCTCCTTGAAGCGGTCCAGGTCCACATACAGAATGCCCACCTTGCCGCCGTAGCGATGGGCGTGGCGGACCGCCTGTTGCAGGCGGTCGTAAAACAGTCGCCGATTGGCCAGTCCGGTGAGCGGATCGTGCGTGGCCTCTTCGCGCAGCGCCGCGCGCGAGCGCTCAAGCTCCACCATCTGCTCGCTTATCTGCACCGACTTCAGGCGCATGTTCCCCATCGTGCGCCAGGCGATCAGCAGCGCCAGGGCAATCGCCGCGATGCCGAACACCAGCGTGAACAAAAAGGTGCGCTGGTACGTCTGCTGTGCCTGCTGCTGGGCGGTCTGGTTGTCTTGTATATAGAAATTTCGCATGTCGGCCAGTTGCTGGTTGAAGGCTTCCTGGATCGGGATGGCTTCCTGCACCAGGATCCGGTGCGCGTCTGCGCTGCGTTCGGCGTTGAGCAGATCGACCACCTGTTCCTGTATCGATTCAATGTCGTTGACCAGCCGGGTCTGGGTATCAAAGCTGCGCTGCTCGGCGGCGGAGAATCCCATCTGGCGCAGCGCGTTGCGTCCGTTTCCGACCAGGAAGCCGGCGCGGTTGTATTCCTGGAAATAGGCATCGCGCTCGAACGGATCGTTGGCCAGCGCCATGCGGAACAGGCTGTCGGTGCGGAGGTGCGCCGCCACCTGCGTTTGGGTGATGAGGTCGATCTTGCGGTTGTGGAACTCGACCACCGTGCGGAACTGCGAGCCCAGCGTCTGCAACTGCAGCAGGCCGTTCAACGTCAGCCCGCAAATCAGGGCGATCAACACGAGAAATGCCGTGCCGGTGGTGAATAGCACTGCGCGTTGTAGGGGCATGAGCGCTTTTGATCAGGTGATCTCTGATATTTAGCCCATTATTGGCGGGGTGGCAGGGTTTGGTGATCCGGCCGGGTTGCTGAAGTGCCCCCACAAGGAGGAGGCCGTGAGTTTGCAGGAGCGCCCGCAAGGGGCAGGCCGTTGTTGTAAGCCGATAAATCGGCAACAACCACGCACCGGCGTCCTCGCCGCGAATGTCGGCGCCGCGCAACCTGCTAGGGCCTAGCCCCGGCCTGTTGCAGGGTCCGCAGAACGTGGGCCACTTCCTGCGCGTGGCCTGTCGGATCGACCTTGTCGAAGCGTGCCGCGATGCGGCCGTCCGGCGCGATGATGAAAGTACGGCGGCGCGCAAAGCGTACGACGCCCAGATTCAGCAGGCTGTCGTAGGCCGCGGCGGTCTTCCCGTCGGGGTCCGACAGCAACGGAAACGGTAGCTGGTATTTGCGGGCGAAATCGGCATGCGAGCGGGTGTCGTCGACACTCACCCCGACCACCGCCGCATCGAGTTCGCCCAGCACCCCGATGTCGTCGCGAAAGCGGCAGGCCTCCCGGGTGCAACCCGGCGTGTCGTCCCGGGGGTAGAAATACAGCACCAGCCAGCGCCCGGCGTAATCGCCCAGGCGATGGGTCTGGCCGTTCTGGTCCGGCAAGGCGAAGTCCGGTGCCGCGCCACCCTCCATCCGGTGCGTGCCCGGGCGCAGCATCCACAGCACCGCACTCGCCACCAGCAACAGCGCCGCCAATCCGCCCAGCATCAGTTTCAGCATGTGTGTTCTCCCGACGTGCATCATAGCGGGGCCGGCGCGGCTCGGTAATCCATGCGTGATTCGGTACAATGCCCGCCACGCCCCGGTAGCTCAGTGGATAGAGCGGCCCCCTCCTAAGGGGTAGGTCGGACGTTCGATTCGTCTTCGGGGCACCACAAGAACACAATGGCCCGGCCCGTTCACGTCCTGTGAACGCCATTGCGGCCAATCTTCCCGGTTCAGCGACAGCCCATGTTCGAACAAGCCTTCAAAAACATCGACGACGTGCTGTGGAAAGAGGCGGGTTGCGCCAGCGAGCTGGACTACACCGAGCAGACTTCCTGGCTACTGTTCCTGAAATTCCTGGATGGACTGGAGCAGGACAAGGCGATGGAGGCCGGGCTAGAGGGGAAGAAGTATTCCTTCATCCTCGACCAGCCCTTTCGCTGGAAAAGCTGGGCCGCGCCCAAGGATGAAAAAGGCAATCTCGACCACAACAAGGCCTTGACCGGTGACGACCTGCGCGACTTTGTCGACCGCCAGCTCTTCCCGTACCTGCATGGCTTCAAACAAAAAGCGGATAGCGCGAACACCATCGAATACAAGATCGGCGAAATCTTCGGCGAGATCAAGAACAAGATCCACAGCGGCTACAACCTGCGCGAGATCATCGACCACATCGACGAACTGCGCTTCCGCTCGCAGACCGAAAAGCACGAGCTTTCCCACCTCTACGAAGCCAAGATCAAAAACATGGGTAACGCCGGGCGCAACGGCGGCGAGTACTACACCCCGCGCCCGCTGATCCGCGCCATCGTGCAGGTGACCCAGCCCAGGATCGGCGAGCGCATCTACGACGGCGCAGTCGGTAGCGCGGGCTTTTTGTGCGAAGCCTTCGACTACCTGAAGGCCCAGCCGAATCTGAGTACCAGCGACCTGAAAACGCTGCAGACGCGCACCTTCTACGGCAAGGAAAAGAAGTCGCTCGCCTACGTCATCGCGATCATGAACATGATCCTGCACGGCATCGAAGCACCGAATATTGTCCACACCAACACCCTGGCCGAGAACCTTGCCGACATCCAGGACAAGGACCGCTACGACGTCATCCTCGCCAACCCACCCTTCGGCGGCAAGGAGCGCAAGGAAGTGCAGCAGAACTTCCCCATCCGCACCGGCGAAACCGCGTTCCTGTTCCTGCAGCACTTCATCAAGATGCTGAAAGCCGGCGGCCGCGCCGGCGTGGTCATCAAGAATACTTTCTTGAGCAACACCGACAACGCCTCGGTCAGCTTGCGCAAATTGCTGCTGGAAAGCTGCAACCTGCATACCGTCCTCGACTGCCCAGGCGGCACCTTCCAGGGCGCGGGCGTCAAGACCGTGGTGCTGTTCTTCGAGAAGGGCGCGCCCACCCGTAATGTCTGGTACTACCAGCTCGACCCCGGCCGCAACATGGGCAAGACCAACCCGGTCAACGACGCCGACCTGGCCGAGTTCATCGAACTGCAAAAGAGTTTTGCAGATTCGCCGAAGAGCTGGAGCGTGGATGCGGCGGGCATTGACCCGGTGACTTTTGACCTGTCGGTGAAGAATCCGGACGGCGGCGAGGACGTGGTGCATCGCAGCCCGCAGGCGATCATGGACGAGATTGCGGCGCTGGATGCGGAGAGTGTGGCAGTGCTGGGGAAGATTAGGACGCTGCTATGAAGGTGGGGTGGCAGACAAAAACACTGGCGGAGGTATGCCAGATCAAGCCACCGAAGTCCGAGGTTCGTCGCATAGTCACCGAATCAGATTTGGTTTCGTTCGCACCGATGGAGGATTTGGGGATAGATCAGAAATTTCTGGTCGCCACTAGGTCGAGGCCTCTCGCAGAGGTTGCGGGTAGTTACACTTATTTCGCAGATGGCGACGTGCTACTCGCGAAAATAACGCCCTGTTTTGAGAACGGAAAACTGGGCATCGCGGCCGACCTCACCAATGGCATCGGTTTCGGTTCGAGCGAATACATTGTCTTTCGTCCCGATACATCAGTGGACAAGGAGTGGCTCTATTACTTTCTGTCCCGCGAGTCTTTCAGGGTAGAAGGCGCTGAGCGCATGAGCGGCGCAGTCGGCCACAAGCGCGTCGCGAAAGACTTCATCGACTCCTGTCCGATCCCCGTCCCCTCGCTCCCCGAACAGCAGCGCATCGTCGGCATCCTCGACCAAGCGTTTGACGGCATCGCCACCGCCAAAACCAACGCCGAAAAGAACCTGCAGAACGCCCGCGCCCTGTTCGAAAGCCACCTGCAATCCGTCTTCACCCAGCGCGGTGAGGGATGGGCGGAAACGTCACTCGACGAACTCTGCAACATCCGGCATGGCTACGCATTTGAGGGCTCGGATTTTTCAAACGATGTGCCCAAGGGCAATCCGCTTGTCATCACCCCAGGCAACTTCACCGAGGATGGTAAGTTGCTGTTTAATGAAAAAAACACTAAGCGATTCAGCGGTAGCACGCCTGCCGGGTTTCTCTTCGACGTAGGTGACTTGGTTGTCGTCATGACTGATCTATCGTCGAAGATGAAAATTCTCGGCAAACCGGCCTTCATCGAGACGGATGGTGTGCTACACAATCAGCGAATTGGCCGGGTGGTTTTCTTGAATGATCGTGTCGAAAAACGCTTGCTCTATTACTTCATGATGAGTGAGGGATTCCTCAAGAACATCAAGTTGTCAGCGACCGGAACAATGGTTAAGCACACCGCGCCAAAGCGCATCTTGAGCAATGTGATTCTGTTTCCCGAGAATCGAAAGGAACAGCGAACGATCATCAGCAAGCTCGACAACATCCGCGAAGAAACCCAACGCCTCGAATCCCTCTACCAGCGCAAGCTCGCCGCCCTCGCCGCGCTGAAGCAATCCCTGCTGCACCAGGCCTTCAGCGGCCAGCTATAAGGAGCCATTCATGGAAATCCAGCCCGCCCTGTTCGAGTCTCACGCAATCCGCCGCGTCTATGACGAGGAAACCGAAACCTGGTGGTTCTCGGTGGTGGACATCATGCAGGTGCTGACCCAGCAGCCGGATTATCAGGCGGCGAGAAATTACTGGAAGGTGCTGAAGAACCGCCTGGCCAGAGAAGGCAGTGAGTCGGTTACAAGCTGTAACCGACTGAAATTGCCTGCTGCCGATGGCAAGAACTATCTCGCCGACGTGGCCACCGCCGAAACCCTGCTACGCCTGGTGCAGTCCGTGCCGAGCCCGAAGGCGGAGCCGATCAAGCTGTGGCTGGCGAAAGTGGGCTACGAGCGCATGCAGGAAATGAGCGACCCGGCATTGTCGCTGGATCGCGCCCGCGAGACCTGGCAAAAGCACGGTCGCAGCGAGAAGTGGATACAGCAGCGCATGACCGGGCAGGAAACGCGCAACAAGCTGACCGACTACTGGGCGAACCATGACATCAAGCAAGGCCAGGAATTCGCCATTCTCACCAACCTGATTCATCAGGAATGGGCGGGCGTGAGCGTGAAGACGCACAAAGCGATGAAAGGTTTGCAGGATCACAACCTGCGCGACCACATGAGCGAGGCGGAGCTAATTTTTACCGCACTGGCGGAGTTGTCGACACGGCAGATTGCCGAAACGGATGACGCGACCGGGATGGCTGAAAACAAGATGGCCGCCACCAAGGGCGGGGCGATTGCGAAGCAGGCGCGCAAGGCGCTGGAGGCGAAGACAGGGAAATCGGTGGTGTCCGGCGAGAATTTCCTGCCGCCGGGCAAGGCGTCGCGTCCCAAAAAAGTCAAGAAAAGTGGGTAAACCCTGACAGCTGAACTCATGAACGGTGCCAAAAGCTGCTGGGATTAACCCCAACCTGCTCAAGCCACAACCGAACGAAACGCCCAAATTGACCAAATCGAACGATTCGACTAAATTGAGCGTATTGATTCAGCCGGAAGGAGTGTCCGCCATGCAAACCTACACAGCCAATGAAGCCAAGACCCGTTTTGGTGAATTTCTCGACCGCGCGCAGCGTGAGCCGGTGCGGGTGACGCGCCATGACCGGGTGGTGGGGGTGATGGTGAGCGCGGAGGATTACGAGGCGATGCGGGTTTTTTATGCCAATCGTTTGCGCCAGACTTTGCGTGAAACGGCGGCGGGTGCGGCGGCGGCCGGTTTGACCGAAGAGAAGCTGGCCGAACTGTTGGCCGATGAAAGCTGACCCTGACGCATTGGCAGCTTACGCGCGGGTGGTGGTCGATACGAATGTGATTCTGAGCGCGGCCTTATCGCCCAATGGCGCACCGGCGCTGCTGCTGGACGAATTGTTGCAGATAGGCAGTCTGGTGTTTTCGACCACGACTTTTGCCGAACTGGAGACACGTATCTGGCTACCGAAGTTTGATCGTTACCTGCCGATGGAGCGCAGGCGTCACCTGCTACAGGAGGTGACGGGCAGTGCGTATTGGGTGGAACCGTCTGACACGATTACACAGCGCGCTTATTCGCGTGACTCGAAAGACGACGCGTTTGTCCACGCCGCTCTGGCTACGAATGCCATTCGATTGATCAGCGGAGATAACGATTTGCTTTGCCTGCATCCGCTGGATGATTTGTGCATCCTGACACCGCGCGCGGCACTGGACGAACTTTTCCCGCAGGTCAGCCAATGAACGAAGCCGAAACCCGCGCCGAACACATCGACCCGCTGCTTGCTGCGGCAGGCTGGGGCGTGGTCGAAGGCAGCCGCATCCGCCGCGAATATCCGATCACGCTCGGCCGCATCGAGGGCCACGGAAAACGCGGCAAGGCGCTGACTGCCGACTATGTGCTGGAGTACCGCAACACCAAGCTGGCGGTGATCGAGGCCAAGGCGTGGGACAGGCCGCTGACGGAGGGGGTGGGGCAGGCCAAGGACTACGCGGGCAAGCTGGCAGTTCGCTTTACCTATGCCAGCAACGGCCAGGGTATTTACGGCATCGACATGGACACGGGCTTTGAAGCCGAACTGGCGCACTACCCGACGCCGGAAGAACTATGGAGCCGCACCTTTGCCGCCCATGACGTCTGGCGCGACCGCTTTGCTGCGGTGCCATTCGAGGACAGGGGCGGGTTCTTCCAGGGCCGCTACTACCAGGACATCGCGGTCGAGCGGGTGCTGGCCGCCATCGCCGACCACAAGCAGCGCATCCTGCTGACGCTGGCGACCGGCACGGGCAAGACCTTCGTCGCCTTCCAGATTGCGTGGAAGCTGTTCCACAGCCGCTGGAACCTGGGCGACTGGAAGACGGAGAACATACCCACCCGGCGGCCGCGTATCCTGTTCCTGGCCGACCGCAACATTCTCGCCAATCAGGCATTCAATGCTTTTTCGGCTTTTCCCGAAGACGCGCTGGTGCGCATCGAGCCGGCCGACATCCGCAAGAAGGGCAAGGTGCCGAAGAACGGCAGCCTGTTCTTCACGATTTTCCAGACCTTCATGGCTTCGGCAGGCTCAGCCACCGGGGCTTCGGCAGGCTCAGGGGCTTCGGCGGGCTCAGGGGCTTCGGCGGGCTCAGCCACTGGGTTTCCGACTGACGTGGAGACGCATTTCGACGAGATATCCGAAATCAAGAATGCTTTTGGCTACATGTATCTCCTCGAATGTGCTGATGGGAGCTTTTACACCGGGAGCACTACAAATCTGCGAACTCGGCTACAACAGCACAATGATCAAGTAGGGGCTCGACATACAGCAACACGGGGGCCGGTCAAGCTTATCCATTACGAGATGTTCGACCGCATTGACGAGGCATTTTCCCGCGAGAAACAGGTGCAAGGCTGGAGCAGGGCGAAAAAAATCGCGCTAATCAAAGGCGACTTTGAGCAGCTAAAAAAATTAGCGCGGAGCAACTCGGCCCCTGAGCCTGTCAACTCGGCCCCTGAGCCTGTCAACTCGGCCCCTGAGCCTGTCAACGCGGCCCCTGAGCCTGTCAACGCGGCCCCTGAGCCTGTCAACGCGGCCCCTGAGCCTGTCAACGCGGCCCCTGAGCCTGTCGAAGGGTATTTTGGCGAGTACCCACCGGATTTCTTCGACTTCATCGTCATCGACGAATGCCACCGCGGCGGCGCCAACGACGAGAGCAACTGGCGCGGCATTCTCGATTACTTTGCCCCGGCGGTGCAGCTTGGCCTGACCGCCACGCCCAGGCGCCGCGACAACGTGGATACCTACGCCTACTTTGGCGAGCCGGTGTTTACGTATTCGCTGAAGGACGGCATCAACGACGGCTTCCTGACGCCGTTCCGGGTGAAGCAGATCGCCACGACGCTGGACGAGTACGTCTATACGCCGGACGACACGCTGGTCGAAGGCGAGATCGAGGCGGGCAAGCGTTACGAGGAGGCGGACTTCAACCGCATCATCGAGATCCGGGAGCGCGAGAAGAAGCGGGTCGACATCTTCATGTCGCAGATCGACCAGCGTGAAAAGACGCTGGTGTTCTGCGCGAACCAGGCGCACGCGCTGGTGATCCGGGATTTGATCAACCAGATGAAGGCCGGCGCCGACCCGCTCTATTGCGTGCGGGTGACGGCGGACGATGGCGCGCTGGGCGAGCAATACCTGCGCGACTTTCAGGACAACGAGAAGACCCTCCCCACCATCCTGACGACCTCGCAGAAGCTCTCGACCGGCGTGGATGCCCGCAACGTGCGCAACATCGTGTTGCTGCGGCCGATCAATTCGATGATCGAGTTCAAGCAGATCATCGGGCGCGGTACGCGGCTCTACGACGGCAAGGACTACTTCACGATCTACGACTTTGTAAAAGCGCACCATCATTTCAGCGACCCGGAGTGGGACGGCGAGCCGATTGAGCCGGAGCCGAACGAGAACCGGCCCGCCACGCAGCCGCTGCCCGAACCGCTCAGCGCACGCGAGCCTGCAAGTGAATACGGCAAGCGACAGTCCATCAAGATCAAACTGGCCGACGGCAAGTCGCGCACCATTCAGCACATGATGGCCACCAGTTTCTGGCATCCCGACGGCACGCCGATGTCGGCAGCCCAGTTCATGGAAGCGCTGTTTGGCAAGCTTCCCGAGTTCTTCCGGGACGAGGATGAGCTGCGCACCCTGTGGAGCGCACCAGAGACGCGCAGGAGGCTGCTGGAGGGGCTGGCCGAGAAAGGATTCGGCCGGGATCAGCTGACGGAAATGCAGAAGATCATCGACGCGGAGAAAAGCGACCTGTTCGACGTGCTGGCGCACGTGGCCTATGCCCTGGCGCCGCTCACTCGCGAGGTGCGTGCCGCGCAAGCGCATGACAGCATCGGCGCGCACTTCAACAGCAAGCAGCAGGGTTTTCTCGATTTCGTGCTTTCGCACTACGTCAGCGTTGGCGTGGAGGAACTCGACCAGGCGAAGCTGACGCCGCTGCTGCGCCTGAAATACCACGATTCGATTGCGGATGCCGTGGCCGACCTCGGCAAACCCGAAGAAATCGGGCGGGTATTTGCGGGCTTTCAGAAATATCTCTACCAGCCTGCGGCGATGGCCTGATTGCCGATCGAAAATAGCCGGCGGGTGCGGCGCACAAAAGAATATAGCGGCTTTGGCCGCTATTTTTTTGCATCATTTTTTACAACTTGGTTTTTTATCGCAGTCCGGAAAAGACTGGATTTTGTGCCCCTTACCGAATGTAAGGTGGCGTCCCCACGGGGATTCGAACCCCGGTACCTACCGTGAAAGGGTAGTGTCCTAGGCCTCTAGACGATGGGGACCCGGACGACAGTGTGAACCGTCATTTTTACTACACGTTTACTACACGACTTGCGCCGTCAACGTTTATCGGAAAGCTGTGTCAGGGTGACGCCGAGTAACAATCCGACGAAACCCAATGGTACCAGCGAGATCCAGACTTCGGCGTTCTCGCTGCCATTCAGCATCTTCCAAAATCCAACAACCAGTCCGACGACACTCAGTATCAACCCCAGCAGCGTGGTGGTGATGCCAAGTTTGTGCATCGGTACATCCTGTAAGTTGGTGGAGGTAAGCGGGATCGAACCGCTGACCTCTTGCATGCCATGCAAGCGCTCTCCCAGCTGAGCTATACCCCCAACGAAGCCGCGCATTCTATAGA
>JGI25322J35698_1000142_pt1 | contig 94411 bp, 103 predicted proteins | sample AutmiccBRH37_all_FD_35698 | JGI IMG/M metagenome (IMG submission 35698) | reverse complement strand
GCGAAATTCAACCCGGCGTGCGATCGACTTTTCGCAGTAGGCGATCTCATTGATCGGGGCCCAGGCTCACACCGCACCGCTCGGTTTCTGAGGCAACCCTACGTCCATGCCGTCAGGGGCAATCACGAGGACATGCTGCTGCAGCTCTATTCGGAAGGTGAACCGCCTGTCGAAGTCCTCCAGTGGGCGGCGAAACGGAATGGCTTCTCCTGGTGGCTGGATACCCCAAACGATACGCGCGAGGCAATCCTGTCCGCCGTCCGGGACCTCCCCCTTGTCATAGAGATCGATACTCCCCGCGGCACGGTAGGGCTCGTCCACGCTGAAATTCCGATCGGCATGGAATGGAGCACCTTCCTGCAGAAGCTGGCCGCGGGCGATGAAAGGGTTATCGAGTCTGCGCTCTGGGGACGCACGAGACTGAACTCGGGGGACACCTCGGGGGTGATAGGGATCGGCCGGCTTTTTGTCGGGCATACCCCTCAGTGGGAAGGACTGAGGCGCCTGGCCAACATCTATGCAGTGGACACCGGCGCAACGTTTGCCGAACTCGGCCGCGAAGATCTACCTGGTGCACGCTTGACGATGGCCAACCTCGCGATGCAGACCGTCGACCTAACCCAGCATCTCCCGGCAAGCCCAGGCAACGTTGACCTGCGAGACGGGAACATCGGTGACAATCCGTTTGGGCAGTACGCTACGGGGATAGAGCGCTGACCCCGACACCGCGATTCAGAACTGAACGCCGTGCTTTGGCAGCAGCGCTTGAAAAAACTCAAGAGCGGTCCTGGCCGATCGCTCACCCACTTTAAACCTCCCATCCACCATCTCGGTATCACCGAACTCTGCCGCACCGAAGCGATACACCTCATACCCATGCAGGCGGAGCCTACGATCTTCTGCCGCCATCTCTGCATACTTCGCCGGCGACGCTGATCTCCCATCCGCAAAATGGTGCATGCCGTCCACCTCGATCACTATGCGCGCGCCCCGATCCAAGAGCAGCAGCAAGTCCATACGTTGCCGGGCAAGAACCGGGTTGCTGCCACGCTGCGAGGCAGTCTTGGGGTCGTAGTGGAGATAGACTTGAGGGATTAAGGCAGGCAACCGCTCACCCAGCAGTGGGACAAGCTCCGTGTAATAGGTGGTGAACAGAGCGTATTCACCTGGGGACCTTGCCCCCCTTACCGACTCGGCAAGGCGTCGGTACAGCTGTCTCTTGGCTTCGACGAGATCCATTTGGTTGTTCGAATCCCTCCACCAATTCGCCATCGCCATCCAGGTCAACCCTGCTTCAGGAATCAGACGATCGTAAATCAGTGCATCAGAGGCATTCCGGATTCCGATATCGTTGTTGATCGCATCAAGAAGATAGAGGTCTGGCTTAGCGTTAATTGCCGCAAAGATGAGATTTTTCGGAGTACCAGAGACTCCTGCTATGGCACGTCTGACTCGATAAAGGGGATGCCTGGATACTTCTTCAGCCGGGACGACCATAAACCCATCAGCCAGGAGCAACGCATTCAGCATTTCAGCCAGATTGGCCTGGGCCTGCCCCGTCCGACATATAGGGTGAAGTAACTGCTCAAGCAGCGCGAAAAAGCGGCCTTGAGAACAGGTTAGAGCGCCACAGTGTTCCAGGACTTCAGCATTTGAATAGTCAGGGTTCCGCAGGTAATGCTGGGCCACATCGTCGCGCAGCGTCTTGAAGAGAGCACCAGAGGGCCCTGCCTGCTCCCAATTCGGGGCCAGGATGGCAAGCCCATCCATCACCGGGAGGCCTCCAAAGAGAGGCTCAAGACCATCTAAGGCACCCAACAACGATCGCCGAGTGAAGTCAGTCACTCGATGCTCTGCATGAACCGTTATATCTGCCAGAAGATCAGCCAGAGCTTCAGCGCTGATCTCGTCAATCACAGACTGGGCGAGCGTCAGGAGAGACGGAAAGTCACTGTTGCTGATCCGGTTATAAACGTACTTCCGCTTGCTCCTGAACGACTCATTGGCATCTCCCGATTCCAAACCGAGCCGAACGCAGACCTGGGGGAGGTCATTCGCGCTGACCGCATGAAGAGCATCAGCGATAGCCCAACGAAGCTGGTCGATTGGAATTTTTGCGGATGACACGTTGTAAAGCCTCCTCGGCAATCCGGACTATCGCGGCGTGGGGGTGCCTGGGTCGAACTCAAGATCGTAGTCGAGGGTCTGCTCAGCCACTGGCGCCTTCGGCGTCAGAGCCTCCGCAAGCGCATCACTCAGGCCTTTTGCCTGGTACTCGCCTTTGAGGATCTCGCGACGCTCGCCATCGAACTCATCCACCGAGAAAAGCGCAGCGATACGCAGGAAGATCAGAGGTTGATCACCTTCCCGAGCCCCCGTTACGTCGACCAGCAACACCGCCCCAACGCGCATCCCCTGGACAGCAAGCCGGAAGCTATATCCAGCCTCCGGCCGCCGGCGCGATCCGGCAGTTACACGATCACTTGCGCGCTTTGCGCGCTTTACCAGGTTCTCGATGAGTCCAAAGGGGGCGTCCAGAAGTTGGACCTGCGTGACGCCGCGCAATAGGAGATCGACCACATTGGCCAACCCATCAGCAAAGCGTTCTATGGGGTGATCCGGGGATGGCCAGCAAGATATCAGGAGGTCGCTAAGAACCTCCAGGAGAGGCTCTCGAAGGGATGCTGGGTACACCAGCCCTGGTCCAGGACTGGGAGCCCGCTTCATGAGAAATGCTTGTCCGGGCGAGTCAGGACTCGCTTGAGAAGATCCAGAACCGCGAAATCATCAATCGTGACCAAGGGGATTGCCCCTGTCTTGAAGTTCTCGCTCAACCACCGGCCATCCTTCAGGAGGCGAGCTTGCGCATGGACAGAAACTCCATCTGCACGACCGCCCTTGAAAGGGTTCCGCTGGTCCCGATGGGTCACGACCAAAGTCGCCCCGAAATCCGGATTTGCAGATGAAACCAGGTAAAGCGCAAAGGTCCCCACTGAGCGCGAACTCAAGGGGGGATGCTTCACCTTGACTTCGATGCTAGACGCATAACCTTGAGCCAAGACGCGCTCACCGATCTGGTTGAGCCAGGCCGTTATCTCCTCCGTGACCCGGAGATTACCTTCCCGGGTTCCAAGCCCAAGAGAGCCATAGTCAGGGCGCATTCCCTTCTCCATCAAATCTTGAACGTGCCGCCCATTTGTTCCAGCGACGCATTCGCCTTACGACGCTCCCGGACGCTTTTGGTGGCACGATGGCGCTCTTCTGGCGAAACAGCAAGGTCACCATGACCCTCGCTTTTCGAATCCGGGCTCGGCGGCAATGCTTTCATCACGCCGCTCAGATCGAATCCCTTCGTGGCGCGCGCCAGGCTGTTCTGAGGAACCAAGCTCAGAACTTCCGAGAAGAGCATCGCGTTCGTGGATGCTGTGTCCGTGCGCCGCTGGGAAGGGGTCTCACCGCGCAACGTCCACTCAAGGAAGCTGAAGCGCACGAGGTCAGCAAGCATCTCCTCACCATTCAGCACCGGCTCCGCATTGTCGATGATGTTCAGCGACTTGCGGATCAGCCAGAGAAGATGCACCACCACCTTGTGCGGCTCACGTTCAGCGCTCCACTGGCGAACACTGATTTCCTGGCGGCCTACCAACAGACCAAATGCTGCCGGCGACAAATTCAAACGCTCACGGAGCTCTTCAGCAGTCTCGGTGGTGTAGAACGGGAGCATCTGCGGGTATGCCGAAAAGAAACGAACCAGGACCGCCTTCGGAATGTTCACGGGCACATCGGCCTGCTTGGTCGTCATGTCGTACCAAGACCGGCGAGAAGGAATCGCGAAAACCGCCTCCATCAGGTTGATGTCGAGGTGGTAACGATTCAGGAACTCCTGCACGTCCCCACCAGTAACCGCACGATCCTCTGGCGGCCAAGGCGCAGAGGATGCGGGGCTGCCTGCCCAGGGCTGAATTGCAGTCATGTTTCCTCCACAGGTATCTGCTTTTATCTATCCAATAGCATACACGAAATCTTGATTATGCTGACGCACTTTCAATAATTCTCAGCCTGTACCGTGACTCGAAAGTTGAGTACGGGACGAACACCGCTGCATCCAGATCTTCAAGCATGGGGACCACGCCAGCCGGCGTGACGAACATGTACTTGCGCCAGAGCAGGTGCCGACGAAGCTTGAAGAAAATGCCCCGGGTCAGCTTCAACTGAACAGCGGCGAACTCGTTCCAGAACAGCAGGCAACCCTCACGCTCCAGCAGGGTGACAAAGGCGAAGTGCGCCTGCGCCTCAGGGATCAGGCTCAAAATACAGATCGCGTCGTCTGCATCCATCCGTGGGCGCCGCACGAAATGGATCTGAGGGGGCTCAACTGACGACTCGACTCCCAGATAGGCCGGAATCTCAGAGGCGCCCAATCACGACCTCCTCACGCTCTCCATCAACGATCACGAAGAGGTTGTAATCACTGGCCAGAATCTTGAGAGCGTCCGCCCAGTAGGTTTGTACGACCAGGTTGATTTGCTCGTTCTCGACGTTCGGCGACGAGTAGCGAACAGCCCAGCCAGCCGGGAGAATGCGAGCAAGCGCATCGCTAAGCGAGGAATTTCTCACGTCGGCGTTCACGACATATGCGTCTGCAGGCGCCAATGCCCGGTTGAGCACAAAGAGCCCCCTGGTGTTCTGACAATTCACCAGCCGAGTCGAGCCATCAGTGACGACAACAGCGTCGTGCACTACCAACTCGCCCGCCCAGGTCGACATCGCCAACGACTGGAAGATCGCCAGAACGATCAGTGCTGAAAAAGTTTTTCTGCTCATTAGTAACTCCTGAATGGCTTACGGACGTTGCCGGATATCCATCGACGAATTCGCCGAACCATGTCGAAAAGCGTGGCGTTCTGTCGTTTGGCATAGATGATGAAGCCGATACCAAGCGCACATAGGATCTGGATGGACCAGTGGTTTAGGAACACAGCGACCAGAACCAGGACAATCCAGCCTGGGTGGTAACCAAAGGCTTCCGGCTCACCGCATGCCCGCACGTAACTGGAGGCATCGGCAGCAACCGGCGGGAGATCACTCATAGGACTTCGCTCCTCTCTTTAGCATCCATGAACTCAATGCGGTCGAGTTCTGCCTTACCGAGCCGGCCTTCCTTGAACAAATCCCGAGCCTCATCGACCATCAGACGCCCGTGCGCTTCCATGACCTTGCGAAGCTCATGCGTCAGGTTCTTTGCCGAGCGGAGTTGCTCTTTGATCTGCCCATCAAATTCGAGGCGTTCCCGCAGAGCGACACGTCGCCCGTCTGGCCCCACTCGCAGGAGCTGGCTGACGATCATGTGTAGGCTGTCCACCAGGTCGTATTGCACTGCGCCAACTTCTTCCTTATCGAAGGCCTGCAGAAAGCGAGTAACGGTCTGCACAGCTGATGTGGTGTGCATGGTGGAGAAGCAGCCGTGACCGGTGAGGGAGACCTCAAGGCCTGCTTTCATCGTTGCACGATCACGCATCTCACCGACCAGAACGAGATCCGGGTCGCAACGCAGAGATGTCTCCACTGCGTAGGCGAAGCTTGTAAGCATTCGCGGGACTTCCCACTGAGTCACCTCCGAATAGGGGCGGGCGTACTCCGAATGGAGATACTCAATAGGGCTTTCAATGGTGATCAGATGGTCGCTATGGTCGATTGACTCCATCCGATGCCGTAGCAACGCCGCTAGCGTCGTTGACTTACCAGAGCCAGTTGGCCCAGTAACCAGCATGATCCCACGATCGAGCTTCATAACCGCATCCACGATGTCTTGCGGCATGTAAACCTGCTGGATCGTAGGAGGGAGTATGGTGATCTGCCGGCAGACGACACGAAAGCCAATGCCATCGTAAGTGCCACGAAGGTTTACGCACACCCGCCACCGCGAGCCCATCCGCCCACCTTTTCGGCAGGTATAGGCGAAGTCCATGCGCTCGCCACCAAGGACGGAGGTGACAATCGAAGAGGAGTCGTAGAGCTCCGTCATCAGATTGCGGAGCTCATCGTTCGTCAGCGTGCGGTGCGTCAATCGAAAGATCTGTCCGTGAACGCGCACGGTGACCGGCTCACCGTCGCCAAATTTGATGTCGTTCACCTCCACAGACGCAGCGTAGGTCAACAATTCATCGAGCTGATCCTTAACGCGATACGACTCCGGCGGGTGGTACTCCTTGACGCCGGTCGGCGGAGTGAACATGTCAGGAGCGCGCCGCATGCGGTCTTGCTGCCGCTGCATATCGTCATCAATGAGGTGGCTAAGCCCTTCCACGGCTGTGGGATCACGGTCCGCCAACTCTTCGAAAAACCGGCGACGCTCTCTTTCATCGAAATTGAGGCCAGGATCAGTCGTCTCGTTCATTTTTCACCTGGAGCAGTAAAGCCGTAGTCGAGCGCCTTCCAACGACCTGGCTCAGAAACGAAATACGCATCCTGGGAGATCAATTCCTCACGCACACCGATCAGCAACTCATCGCCAGATTCTGACGTAACGACATCACCCGGCCGCCGCTCAATCACTTTCGGAGGATCGATCATCCCGTGTAGGGCGAGAAGACGGTAAAGAACCATCCCTCGGAAGCCTCTCTGCAAGGCCTCCAGCCTCAGATCGAACTCGTCGATAGCCATGGCCCGGCCTTCGCTCCAGCCCTCGCGCATGGCTTTCTCCCAGAGTTCTGTTTCTTTGGCACTTCGAGGCAGCAGGGTTTCGCGCGGGAGCGGCGGACGGCCTGCGTCGTCGGGCAAGAGAAAGTCACGCCATGACAGCGGGCTGTTACGGAATCGAGCCTGAACCAGTGTCCGGTAGTTCTTGGACACGAGGCGACGAAGACGGCCGTCATCCTCAATCGCACGGTAGTCTTCGGCTGAGTCGAGGATAGGCGGCTGAAGGGTCCCAGACCGCAGATAAAGCCGCCCAAATGGAAAGCCCTGGTCGAGCTTCATGGACTGCTGGTTGAGAAACTCAACCTGCGCAAGCCAGCGGTTATACCGCCCCATCTGGACACCGTAATTGCGCCCCGCTTCTGTCATCAGCTGCAAGCGGGCGATTTCCTGCCGCTCGTCCTCGTCCATGGATGGATCAGGCGCTTCTCGGGCCTTTTTCTGAACATCCAGCAGCGCTTGCTCCGGAGAAACAACCTCGCTCTGGCTCGAATCGGCAGCCTGGACCTGCCCTGCGAGCAGCGTCATGACAACCGCGAGATGGATCGCTAACCACTTCATCTTGACCCCTCTCTCACGGCTGGCGTGCAGCCAAGACAACCGTCTTGGTAGCCGCATAAACATGGACACGCATATCAGATGGAACCTGGTCCATCACTTGCCCCATGACCTCTTTGAGCGTTCGCCCCTTTCCTTCGATGTTCACCATCGCCGGATTGCTGGGGAGGGTCACTGCAGGCACGAACTTGTAACCGGCCAACACCGCGATGCGCTCAATGGCCTTGGGATATGGGAGGGTGAACACCTCGCTTGTTACGCGATCAAACCCAGGAACCACCGCTGCTCGGGCTGTCGCTTCACGCTGGCGATCGAGCGATGTACGCTTCTGCTCTGCCAAAGCATTCTCCGCTCGCGAGAGCCGCTCCAGGTCGCGCTGAGCCAACTCAGCCGCCGCGGCCAACCGGCCAACAGAGGGATCGTTGTTCAGATTCTCCGCCGGCGGCGGCGGAGTAGCGCAACCAGCCAACGTAAGCGCAAGCGCCAGGGTAAAAGTGTTTTTCATGCAGTGTTCTCCGCGACTAACTTGAACTTTGAGCAACGATCAGGGGCAGAGTGAACCGCCTGCCGAGCATTTCGAATTCCGCCATTCCATCCTTTTCGCCCAGGTAGCGCCCGTTGACGCCATACACCTGGCCGTTCACCCCCACCACCCTGACAATGCTGTCGGAAGCCAGATAAACCAGGGCACCGTTCTCCCGGAAGCGAATGGGGGTGATCAGCATCCGTCCAGCCGCCTCGCCTTGTTTCTTCTCTTCCTGGAGGTTTTCTACAGGAGCCGTGGCCGGCTCAGCACTGGCCTTCTCGCCCGAGAAAAATGCCTGCAGCGTCGCGGGCATTGGAGTGAAAGAGCTGCTCACTTCAGGAGTAGGCAGCGGCGGAAGGAAGGACTCCACCCTCGCCGGGTCGCTTTCTTTCCCAGTGCCGAAATTCACATTTGCCACAATCGCCTGCAGAGCGGCGTTGGTCGCACGAAGGCGCTCAATCTCATCCAGCTTGCGCTGCACATCAGCCGGCAGCTCAACGCCACCAGAGACCTTTGCCAGCTGCTCAAGCTGAGCCGGCAAGCTACTTGCAGCCGTGAACAGTTGATAGTTCACACCGCCCAGAGAGACCAGAATCATCAGCTGTAGAAAGGTTGAAGCTCGCATTTCCACATCCGCCGCGCATCACGATTAGTACAAAATAGTAATCTCAAAAATATACTTTTCCAAGATAGTTTTTTGGTTTACATTTTAACCACCCAGAGGAAGACTGAAAATCACAAGGGCAAGCCGATGACAGATCCAGTTGAGCAGGTGCGCGCTCTACAGCGCAAAGCCGCCGACCGCAACACCAGTCTGAAATCAGGCTTGTCTCTTGAGCTGTTCGCCCAGGGCGACCTTCTCCCCCCGGTCACCGACCTGGCCCCATCAACGCTACCCGAGTGGAGCGATGCCGTTCGAGGAGTACCAAACGCCATCATCCGCGGAGCGCTATTCGCTGCGGTTCAGGGAAAGACCAGGCGCTACATGAAGGGAGAGATCGTCGAGCAAGGCGACGGAATGACAATCAAGTTCACGGGGATGCAACTCGATCAGTCTGACCTTGATGTTTGGGAAACCCTGATCCACATCTCGCGGCACACCCCAAAAGGCGAGAAGTTCTATTTCCACGCCGGGGCAGTGCTGAGCTACCTGGGACGCCCGCGTGGTGGTGATCACTATCGTTGGCTCAACGAATCGATCAATCGCATGATCTCCGGAGCAGTGTCGATCACATTCGATGATCGATACACCTACTCCTCCAACATGCTGAAAGCTTGGAAAGATGAGATCACCCAGGACTACATCATCCAGCTGGATGAGCAGCTCCTTTCCCTCTACTCCCTAGGATGGACTCAGATCAACTGGGCTCAGCGTGACGCTCTGCGGGGCAAGCCCATCGCGCTCTGGCTACATGGCTGGTACTGCAGTCACACCAACCCAGAAGACATCAGCATCGACCGAATCCAGCAGCTATGTGGATCCAGCAACAAAAACCGTGATTCCTTCAAGGCCAAGGTGAAAGCCGCCCTGGAGGAGATCAAGGAGATCGGAGCCATTGCGAACTACAGCGTCTCTCGCAACGGCATCGTTCATGTCGAACGCAACCCGTTCAACACCCTACCCGGCTTCTAGCTCGCCCGGACTGATCACTTCCAGCCGGACTTTCCGACCCTCCGCTTCACCGCAGCAGCACGAGTCTTCGAGTAGTTCACTCCGAAGCGGCGATCCATCCATTCGATTGCCTGCTGGGCAATATCGATCTGACGCTTGAGTTCATGCTTCGGCGGGCTTCGCTTTCGCGACGGCCTTAGCATCGTCGCGGGCGTTGTCCACGCCGGCCGCCCAATGGGCATAGGCGCGTGAGCCACGGGGAAACAGTCTATTAGCCGCGTCCGGCTGGGTGTAGCCGACCGCGTAGGCGTTGCCACCGCCGCCCATGCCGCGCAACTTCTCGGGATCGGGGCGGGGGTTCATCGTGCGCAGCTGGTCGTAAACGGCTTGATGCTCGGCGGCGGCGAAGGTGCGGCGCTTGGGCATGGGGCGGGTTCCTTTCAGTCGTAAAGGCGATCATCAGCGGCCAGGTCGAACGGACTGCCCTTTTTCTCGGCCTGGGCAACGCACCCCCCCTGTTCCCAGCAGGTCGAGCGGCGCGGATTGCTCGCATAGTCGGGACGAGAGTCGAAGTCCTCGCCGCGCTGGAATGCGTCGAAGCCCTCGTTGAACCACTCGACTTCCTGATCTTGACGCGCTTGCTCTTGCTCGGTCATCGGGTCAGCTCCTGCTGGCAGCGCCGGCTTGGTTGTGGGCGCCCTCGATCTTTCGGGGGCGGGTTCCTCAGATCAGGCCAAGATTCTGGCAGTAGCCTTGCCAGGCCGACAGCACGCCGGCGGCCAACTGGGCGTCGGTCGAGCCTTCCCAGTCGGCGCGCTCCGCGCCTTCATCATAGGCTTCGATTTCATCCAGGCAGGCGACGCGCTGGGCTTCGGTCATGGCCGGCAGCGGGCCTGCCTGGCCGTAGGCGTAGCCGCGCAGCGCGCGCTCGGCATCGCCGCAGGCACAGCCGTCCGCAGGGTTGCAGCAGCGCGCCATCAGACCGGCGAATGCGTTGTCTATGTGTTTCATGGTGCGGGTTCCTTACTCGGCGGGCTCGGCAAAATAGCCGGGGTCGGTGTCGAACAGCGCCGCCAGCGGCGCAGCCAGCTCGGGGGACGGCACGCGGTCGCCATGCTCCCAGCGCGCCCAGCGCTGATGAATCACATTCTCGCCGGTCGCTTCGCTCAGACGCGCGGCAGCCTCTACCAGCGTCCAGCCTTTCGCCTCGCGGCAGTCGCGCAGGCGGGCGGCAATGAGTTGGGCGGTTTGGTTGGTGTTCTCACTCATGGGGCGGGTTCCTACGCGTTTTTCTCATTATTCGGGCTTGGCCGGTGCACTGGGAGCGGGGTCTTTCCAATCCAGGCTCTCTCCTGCCAACAGGGCAGCAGCTTGTCGGGCACCTCGCGCTGTGCGGTACATGCGGGGCAGCTCTATGAACTGCTTGGAGCCTTGCCGCGTCCAACCGCAGTCCAGAGTAAAAGGACTCCTGCTCAGCGGATCAAAGACGATCTCGAAGCGATCATCGCTCTTGGTTCTTGCAGTACACAGAACGGTAGGCATGGCGCGTGGGCTTCCTTGAGCTATTGAGCGCTTGGCTTTTTAGTGATGGAAAGAGGCAGCTTGCCCGGAGCGATAAATAAGCCCAGGCAGAGAGCGTTGCGCTTCACTCGCTGCCAGCGCGTGAAATCTGGATTATCCACATGCAGCCATTCCGAGCATGCAGTGGTGGCCAGAAGTCGCGCAGCCCACCAGCGGCCCCAAACTTTCGGAAGATGGCTGTAGAACCACTGACTCATTGCGGTTTCCTCGTTACTTCAGTTGCTCTCCGGCACATAAGCCGGAAGAGCCAGGCCAGCAGCCGCCAGGGCCTGGTCGGCAGCAATCAGCAGACGGCAAGCCGGGCATTCGTCATCACGCACCTCGTCACCTTCCACCTGGTCAGGGCAAAGCCCCATGAAAGCGTGCAGCACCTGGCCGGTGCCAATGGCATACAGACCAGCCAGCACATCGGCAGGCAGAGTCATCGGGGTCGATTTGCTCATGGCGTTTTCCTGAACTTTGGGCTGCGGACTACGCAGCGTCTTTTTTCGGGTAAGCGCGACGCAGAAGCCAATCCATTTCCCACCCTGGCCCACTGGCGCAATCATTCTTGTATTCTGGGTAAAGGTCAGGCCGAAGACGCTTCGCGGTGCTTGGGTTGGCCAGCCAGAAGTCTTTCCAGCCGCTCGGCTCTCCAATGTACTGGTGGTCAGGGTTCCTCGTGGCTTTCCCTGCCAGCACGCCCCAACTCTCCAGATGGTTGCAAACCCGCATAAGTCTGCGATGCACATAGGCATAGACCTGGCCCTTGACCAGGGAAACGCCTGTCCTCTCGACAAGCAAACGGTCAATGTCGTCCAGCATCTCTGCGTCGTCATCGTAGAAGGCGCAGGGACTGAAGGACGCCCCCATACTCTCTGCCAGCACATCAATGATTGCGACGGCAACAGCGCGATCTGGAATCGTTCGGGGGTGCCTACTCATGGGCGCTTCCTATCACTCATTGATGATCGCTTGACCGGCAATCAACCGCAGCAGAAAGGCGACTCTCGGCCTTCTCAAGACGATTTCGGTTGATTGCAGCTGCAACACAATTGCCAGACCTCTCTGCGCGCTCGACTGAATCACGCTCAGCCCGGCAAGCAATTTCCAACGCAGCGATACGGTCGCTCTTGCTAATGCTCATTGCCTACCTAAATCACTGGTTGCCATCGAGCTGACCGGCAGCCGGTTCGAAACTGGGTTCATCGGTTGTGCAGGAGTGACCGCAATCCGGGCAGTCCGCGTAATGCCCAAGCCCAACCAGGTCCGGGGTATCGCCTGTCCATGCGCAGCGAGTGCAGGCGAATGTCCAGCGCGGAGCGGACATCACTTGATCCTGGGTGCGTTGAAGCATGTCGATTTCCTTCATGCGGCAAGCTTCGGCCAGCCCTGTGTCGTTGGATCGACAGCCGGGCACAGCTGAGGCGCCAGGCCTTCGCCATGGATCGAGCATTCTTCCCACGTATCGGCATCGGCAAACAGATCACGACCAGACTCAACGTCTTTGCCGCAATAGCGGACAAGTCGCCCGAAATCGGTGTAGCCGTTGCGCTGGCTAACACAGCAGTACATCGCTCCCAGCAGCAGCGCTTTGCCCTCGGTATCCAGAATTGATTCGGTGGCCATGATCGGAACTCCTCCACTTTCTTCACCCTACTATAGTTCTGTTAATCAGAACCGGTCAAGGCGAGAAATTAAGCGTAACGCGACAATGCTGGGCACCTCGGCGAGTGCCATGTGGAAGAGTTCTAACAGCCTGCTCACCGACATCATCGCGGTCTGCCATAGCTACCATTCAAAGCTGTAACTCTGGCCAGCCTGAACATGGCCCTCCTCCACACCCATGCGCTGCGCCGGCGTCTGGATTGGCGGATATCCAAGCTCTCCGAGCCGGGCCTGGAGATCGACACTGGGCGCAGGGGTTACTTCCTGGCTGGTGAGCCATCGCACATCCATTCTCTTGCCCAGTTTCTGGACGATCTCCACAACATCCCCCAGCGCCGGAACGCGCCCCTCTGGCGTGATGAGCTGGTCTACCCGGTAGATGATTCCAACGTTGTTGCCGATGTCTTGGATGGCCACTCCCAGATCCAGGACGGTGATCGGCCCCTGGTAGCGAACTCCGCGCACGGGCTTGCGGATCTCGCTGAGTACCAAGCCTGCAGTCTCCAGCAACTCCGAAGCCACTGCCTGAGCAAGCTCGTCGCGATTGGCCGGGCGGTTCTCCAGAGACTGCGCGAATTCCTCAATGCATTGGGCGACCGCGGCGCCCACAGCGCGGAAGGGTTCATAGTTGACACTCTGGCCCAGGACCTCATGTGCAACAGTGCGAGAAAGCCCTTCCACCAACTCCTCGGGGACTTGCTTCAGTCGAGCATGCTCCCCCACCGTGAAAGGCCGCAGCAAATCGGGGTTCGTAGGGTGCCGCAACTTCGGGTCAGTCGACCCACAGCGTGCATAGCCTTTTCTCATGGTGCCTACGCGCTGAGAGTCTTCGTCGTACACCTGCATGACGAACCCCTTGCCTGCCTTTAGGTCCCTCTCCTGCTTAGCCTTGAGACCGCGCATCTCGCTCCAAAGGGGGTCATCCAGCGGAATGTCATCCAGGACATCAGACAAACGCAGGTCGACCTTCTCCGGGATCTGCAGCATGTCCCAACTGAAATGCAACCCTTCTGTAACCGCAACAAGGCACCACCGCTCTCGATTTTCGAGAGCATTGAAATCACTTCCGCGCAGGACTTTTTCGTGGACCTCGTACCCCAAGTCGCGCAATTGACTCCTGAGAATCGCCGCACTTGCCGAGTTCGAATAAGGGACCACGTTTTCGAGAAGGAAAATGGCGGGGTTCGCTCGACCGATGATCATCAACCCGCTGACCACCAGGTGGCCGACCTCGGGATGCTCTTCGGGCATCGAGGTGCCTCTCTTGGCTCGGCCGGGCTTGGAAGCCCCTGAGCAGGGCCAGCCAGCTTCGGCGATATCGGTCTGGGGCAAATGCGTCATCGCGCGCTGGTCGAAAGCGAACTCCTGCATAGGGGCCGCGATCGGAATGGTGTCACTGGTCCACAGGGGATTGCGCTGACTGGCGTGCTCAATGAGCTCTGGTCGAATTTCATTCGCCCAGGCCAGGGAGGACTCGACTCCGTTTTCTTCAAGCCCTTCATGGACAGCGTGGGAGAGAATCCCGCCACCATGCGACATGCTACCCAGTTTCAGAGGCTGACCAGACTCAAGCTTGGCCCGGAGCCGGCGGAGCCGATCCTTCTTGCGCAGCTCCGTCGGAATGGGAGATAGGTAGATCTCGCCATCTCGCTGAACCATTCTGATGGCGGCCATGCCATCAAATAACGCCAAAAGTTCCTGGCTGTTGATATCAATGATCGGCAGGGTATCTGCGCTCCCAGCAGGCTTGGCGCTAACAACGCGGTCACCGTTCGGGTCCGCCCGCAGCACAATACTGCCGCCAGTGACGTGTACCGAGTACGAATCACCGGAGCGTAATCCCGCTCGCGACACCTCAGAGCCTTGCAGCCAGATGCGAGGCCTACCGCGATTCTGACCGATATTCTTGATGTAGTAGCCGCGCATTTATCTCTCTTTGCAACTGCGATAGTGAATTATCAGTGCAAATGAAGGATGCCAGGATAAGCGCATCACTGTCCAGGATAAGGACGATGAAAATGCTTCATGGGTCAAGCTTGCGGATCTTCTCGACCACGCGCTGAGACCTCATATCTATCGCGCCATGTCAAAAACTCGACGCGTCATAAGAGTAGATTTATTCATAGTAATAGCGACTTATCCACAGGCTGCGTCATGCGAGATTGGAAATATCGTCGCGCCTCGTCATACGAGGTTGATTGCGCCCGTCACCTTCAGAAGAAAGCGTCATACGAGATCGGAATTCGTCATACGAGGTAGGAGCCTCGTCATACGAGATTGGTTTTATGCGTCATACGAGGTTGGTAAATCTCGTCATACGAGGTTGGTTTATTAGATCACTAACGCCGTAAGTTACGGATTTATATGGACTTTCATAAATTTAAGGCTCTCCCTATATGTTTAATAAAAAGATATTTATATAGGGCAACGACCTCCGACCCACCGGGATCGCGGCAAAGTGCAAATCGAACCTCGAATTGAAATCCTTTGATGGCAAGTACCTGTCGGCCGGCATAGAATGACCACCAATCGCTTTGCAATGCTGGTAGTAATTCAATGCCAAACACGGTTTTCGTTATTGAAGCCCCAGGCAAGATCCGCTCTCTGAGGAAAATTCTATCGGAGCTCAGGATCAATGCTCAGGTCGTCGCTACAGGGGGCGCTCTTTACGACATGCCAAAGGATCAGCTGGGTCTCAACCCAAACGATCTGACGCCTGAACGCTGGACACCTACCTCCCAACGCACCATCAGCCACCTCACGAAAAAGTTCAAAGATGCGGACCAGATCTACGTCATGACAGACGCTGATCGAGCAGGGGAACTGATAGCGGCACAGGTCAACAGCGTGCTTGTCTCTTCAGGATCAAAAGCGAGTATTCAGAGGGTGGTGACTTCAGCACTGAACGCTGACGGAATATCTCAGGCGCTTCAGAGACCGCGCCCCATCAATCGACAAACCTGCGTAGCTGTGATGGCTCGACGCGGTATCGATCGAGCAATCGGCTTTCTCTGCAGCAATCGAAACGTAGCTGGGCAGATCGCTGGGCGGATCAGCAGCAAGATCGTCCAGTCCGTCAGCCGGCAGCCCTTGCCAACCTGCAAAGTTGCGGGAACACACCCAGATCAGCCTGGCTGGCGAATCTGGGGGAAAGGTTCCTCGGGGAAAGAGGCATCACTTGCCGCCATCAACGAAGCTTTTCGTCGACTGGATCCGGCATTGATGGACCACACCAGAGAGGTTTTCACCACCAAGCCGGCGCCGGCGATGATGACGGGGGCTGACGCCCTGATCCTGGTTGCAAACCAACTCAACGTAAGCCTTTCTGAAGCAGAGAAACTGATTCAGACGGCGTACGAAAGAGGTGCCATCAGCTATCCACGGACTGACTCCAGGGACATCTCGCCTCCTACGCAAGTCATGCTGGAGAGCGCGATGAGGAAACTAGGAAAACGAGTACGTGTTTCCCGGCTGCCTCCCTCGGCGCCCAGAGAGGCCGCAGGAACTCACGAGGCGATCTACCCTTGCGACCCCCTTCATTTCAATGCAAACAGCTTGGAAGGGCTCTCTCAGCTCGACGCAGCCATAGGTTTGCTCACCAGGCGTGCTTTCGCCTCCCTTTCGCCCGATGCGAAGGTAAAATCGATCGAGGTCGAACAGTCGGCGATCTCATCATTCCTGGCCAAGCAGGGGTTGCCAGACATCAAGGTGAAAATCTGGCGCGATATCCCCGACACCGCCGGCTGGCTGGTTGTAGAGAAGGAGTTCATCAAGCCTGTAAAGCTTGTGAGGATCCCTCTTGATACAGCGGTCATGGAGAGAATGGTTGAACAAGGAATAGGTCGACCCTCGACCATCGTGGGCCACATCGACAAAGCGCTTGCCCGGGGGTGGATCCAGGAGAACGGCACTCTTTCGAACAAAGGCCAGGCTGTTCTGACGTATTTGCAGCAGAACTACCCCGGCCTGTTGGGCCCAGAAGATCTGGATCACTTTTTCGATGGTGTTCCATTTGAACGGGTTTCCGCTGCCGTCTACGAAGGGATCCATCGACTGAATCTGGATTACCAGGCGCTTCGTGTTCTTGCGCGAGAGGCATCTGCGCATCTGTCGAGGGACCAAGCCCAAGACGAGAGTGGCCTCCCCCTCTATGAACCAACCGCGGACATGGAAATGGATGTAGCCGGCCCATAGCTATGCACGCAAAGTCACATATATGTGATTATGTGTACACGGCTACTGGCTCACTCTCGAAACCCTGGTTCAGCCTGTGCAAGCAGTCAGGCACAAAAAAGGCACCTCACAGGTGCCTTTTTCGTTACAGATGCTGCTGCGAACTAAACCTCGCCTCCTACGACAAGTCCTTTGACAGAACGAAGGCGAGGAGTACCTCCATCGCATCCTCATTGAATGCGCACCAGGCTTTGCTGATCGGATCCTCGGGCGACAATGCCACGCCGATTACCTGGCGACCGTCGTTCCAGTAGCAGTGAATATCCAGTGCCGCGAACAACACACCGATGCGCCGGAATAGTTGTACTCGCTGCTCGTCCTCCGGGTCATAGCGATACGGGAATGGAATGTCGAACTCTTCCGGCCTCACCCGGGTTGGTGTCGCTGGCGTCTTATGGCGTTCCGCGATCGACAGGATCTCCTGAGCAGGCGCTCCAATAAGCGGATCATTTGTCCAAAGCCGAAGCGACTCGTAGGTGTTCACGCTGGAATGCCTCCGTTGCCGGTAATCTCCGCCACGATGTCCTTGAGTATCTGGTAGCGCGCAATCATTCGAGCTCGCTGCCAGATGACACTGCAGTTGGGATCCAGCTTGCTGTTCTGATGGGCATGTTCGAGAAGGATATAGGGCAGTTCCAGGGACTGCTCGCCAATCCACTCGAAGAATCTCGATGATGCTGAACATGGAAGAGCTGCGGCCGCCGCGGTTAGTTGAGAAACCGCTTCTGCCACCAGCGGCTCCTCTAGGCCCCTACTCTGCTCGTACACCTGCAGGAGATGGGCAACCTCCGCGTACAGGGCGCTGAACTCTGCGTCGATGTCACGCAGCGCCCAGTGCTCCTTGTTATCCATCTGCTCGAAGAACGAGAGCAACTTGGGCTCCCGCTCTTTCCAGAACGCCTGGACAGATCCAGGCGTGAGGTCAATTCGCCGGGCGCTGCTCATGCGCCAGGTACTCGATGCTCGCTGCTGCGCTCATAAACACGGGCAGTCAGCACGAAGTAGTAGGTCGAGACACGCTTCTGGCTCTTGGTGGAGCCAATCAGACCGCCAAACGGGCCGGCCTTTTCATAGCCCGTTACCCCAGAACCGGAATTGGTTTCATCGGTCTCCATCTGGCCGCCGATGATGATGGTGTCACCGTCGCGCAGGAGTGCCTCACCGTTGTAGTCGATGTTGGCAGGCAGCGTGATGGTGGTGGGGACCTTGGTTGTGCCGTTGGCGTCAGTCAGATACTGGTCGATGGTCTTGACCTGCGAGCGTACCGCGACGTTCAGCGTCAGCTGGGTGCGGATGATACCGCTGTCCAGGTCGATCTTCGGGTTCACTCGCAGCAGGGTGCCGAAGCGAATCGGGATCTGGGTGTTGGTGGTGGCCACCGAGCTGCTGTCAGTACCAGCTACCGCGCTCTGACTTACCTGGCTGAAAAGATCGGTTTCAATCCGGCGAAACTCCGCCGGAGCGCCAGAGGTGGTGGCCAGTGCAGGGCGCTGGGTTACCGTAACGTCGCCGATAGAGGAAAGATAGTTGACGAAAAGGTTCGCCGGGTTGCCCTTGAGCTTGGAGAATCCAATGCCGGTACTACCGATCACACTGCCACCGGGTGTCATTACAGGCGGGTTACCAATGGTGCCAGGCAGGCTCGGCGAAATGGTAATGCCACCGGCCGGATTGTTATTGATGATCATGCCGAGCTCGCCGTTTGCGAACGAGGCGAACGCCGTGAGATCCAGACCTTCCGATTTGTCCTTGGTCGTGGACACCAGGATCAGGCGGCCTTCGAAGTGGATGGCGGTGTTGAACTCGCGCTCGACACCCTTGATGTACTCATCGATCTCTGCCTGCAGCCACTTGGGTGCTTGAACAGTGATTGTGCCGGTGTCCGGGTTGACGCTTACCGTACCCAGCTTCTGCGAACGGTACATGTCCCCCCCCGCGGCTGGCATGGCTGCAGCCATCTGATCCATGCCACCGACCGGGAGTGGGGGCATTCCATTGATTGGCATGCCTACGCCGGAGTTGATCACTCCAGGAACAACGGAACCGCTGGCAACCGGGACCAGCACAGAAACTCGGGATTCGAGCTCTTCCTTCATGGATTTCCAGAAGTCAGATTTCGACTCCAGCTTCGAGCTGCCTTCGCGGTCGCCCTCGCCTTCACCGGTAGACGTGCTGCTCGATGTCAGCCCCCCCATCGAACCCCCATTGACGCCGCCGGCGCCGGAAGCCGAGTTCAGAGAGCTGGCCAGCGACGCACCCACATCAAGGGTGCCACTCAAGGACGCCGAGGAGTAGTTGGTGGAACGCTGCGAGTTGATGTTCAACGTCCACTGCTTCGGGCGCATTGGGACGATGGTGATGATGCGACGGTCGTTATCTACCGCGTAATCGAGCCCCATCGCAGGGAAGATGAGGCGCATGGCCGTCTCGGCATCCACGCTAGTGAACCCGTAGCCTGCATAGGTGAATCCATCCAGTGGCATGGAACTGGTGATGTTGAGGCCCTGGGCCTGCAGCATCTTGACCACCTCATGGCCGTTCAGCGGAGCGCTGACTTTCATGGTGACCCGACGCTCGGACAGCCACGGCGCGCGTTTGAGCGGCATGGTTTTACCGGTGATCAGCGGACCATTGGTGATCTGGATGCGTTGGTTGCGCTGCGAATCCTCGCTCTGNGCCTTGAGCTGATTCAACTCCTCCATCAGNTTGGNGTAGTTGCCGCCATCCTCGCCTTTCGGGATGTTCTGNAGGCAGCCCGAGAGGGCCGCACCGATGACGCTTGTCAGTACCAATTTCGCGATAGTGTTCATGGGCGATCTCTCTCTTAGTGGAGCCAAACTTTCTTTTCGAGCGGGCTGATTTGGACGTTGAAGCGGTAGGAGTCGGCATAGGGCTCCAGGAACTTCGCAATCGCCTCTTCAGGAGTCGGGGCGTTGATCACATAGCCTCCCTGCACAACTTTGTCCTGCTCGCCCAGATCCCAGATGGGCGTGTTCCACTTCGCTTCCTGGGTCAAGCGGAAAAGGTTCTCGTACAGGCCTCCGTTACGGACGCTGAACGTGACGCCGCTTGCAGCGGGCGCCGCGGTGGCCACGACGCTCGGAAGAACGGTGGTGGCTGCTGTTGCAGCTGTAGTCGTGCCGGCCGTCGATACGGTCTTGGCCACGAGGGGTTTCTCAGCCGCTACGGCACTGACCTGTACGTCGGAAGCCTTCTCGGCGTTCGCCGCGGGGACTGGGATCGGCCGGTTGCGGTGTGTTTCCTCAATCAGGCGCGCAGCTGTGTCGCGATTGATAGTGAGGTCGCTGACAATCTGAACACGGTTGGTACGAACGCCCTTACCGTCGAACGATTCATACGTCTTCACCGACTCCTGAGCGCCATTGCTTGCAGGGGCGATACGTTGAACGCGATCACGACCGACGAGGCCGAGCGGTTCTTCGAAAGGCAGGGCCGAATCCATGGGCGGTCGCTCAGGGGAGGTCCGCTTGACGGTCATCGTCCTCGATCCTTCGCGCCCGGCAAGGATGTCCGCCGGATTTTCGAGGTGTACCTGGTACTCAATGCCGGCACTGTCTCGCGTGCGGATCATCAGAGGGATCGGTGCGCGGTAGCGATAGACGCGGGTAACACCGTCAACATCGCGGGTCTCGGTCAACCAGTCCGGGCCTACCATGGAGGCCCCGCGCAGACGGATGATGGCGTCTTCGCGGTTGGGGGAAAGCCAGTAGCTGATACTGAATGGAACGCTCTCGGTATCCTTGACCTTCAGGCTGGTCCAGTTTCGCCCAGGCGATTGCCCCAATGCGTTCATGAGTTGGTGATCGATCGCAACCCGGTTCGGCTGAAGCAACGGAGCACTCCCAGGGGGCACGCCATCAACAATCAGCTTCAGGCTATCCTTCACCCCATCGGAGGGGTCGGAGGAAACCTTCACGTAGAGCTTGATCGGCTCGTTACGATCGACCAGGTACAGGATGACATTCGTGTTGACCCAGGGCTTCTGCGGGTGCATTTCAACAGCCCCGGAGTCCTCTACCAGGTCAACATTCACCACGCTGTCGTCGCCAGCGCGAGCTCGTCGAACAGGCCATGGTGCACCGTTCTCGCCGACCACCATCAATGAAGTGAGGTATCCCAGCTGCAGGGTGACGCTCTTGGTCTTGCCACCATCAGTGAGGTCGATGATCTGTTCAGGTTCAGTGCTTGTCGCACCCAGCGGAACCTGCGGGGCAAGACCTTTGCGATCATCGATCATGTATTGCTCGATGACGGCTTGTTGCTCGATGGTGAGCGGGTATTTGCGCTTCAGGAGCGTGTTGACCAGGGGATCGCTGGCCCGTACGTCCTGCTCTGCAGGTTCTGCAGCTGCCTGCATTGAGAGGACAGAAAGCAACAGAATACTTGGGATCAGGGTGACCTTTCTCATGACTTGGAGACCTTCACTCGAATTGCATGAACAGCGAGGCCGTCAGGACGACTTTCCTGCTGGACTCTGAGGAGATCGACCTCAATCAATCCGCGGCGGGGCTGATTCACGTTGCCGTTGAAGATGATCTCGATGGGGTGCTGGATGGTGTAGGTCTGGCGGGCTACACCGCTGAAGACCTTTACATCCTTGTTCAGGAACACACCCGGGCCCGGCGTGGCGGACAGCACGAGGCGGATACGGGGATCTTTGAGTTGGGCGGTCAGTCCGGCACGTTCGAACGCATTCAGATAGGTCTTGTAACCATCGTCAGTGAAACAGCGGAGCTGTGCCTCGTTCTGCTGCCGGATGTAGTTGACGAAATCCAGCTGGAACATGCGGATGACGCAGGCCGAGCTGAAGTTTAGGGCCCGCTCTTCGCCGCCGATGGGCTCATCGATCGGTGTTAGCTGGAACAGAGAGCCGTTGTGAGTGGTCGCGAAGTATTCCCGCTGGATGCTCTCGATCTTGTTCTTCGCATACATGAAGGTCAGGAAATTCGTAGTGGCCAGCGCCGCAATGATCACCACGCAAATGCCCAGGATGTACAAGAGCACCCGGTTCGAAAAAACGATGCTGCCGACCAGCTGGTCGTCATTGACATCACGCATCTAGCTACTCCGAAGGGCGGTTACCCGCCCAGACAAGATTGTTGAGAGGTGAAACAGGCTTTGCTGCCTCGCTGTTGAGCAGTTGCTCGTGCCAGGACGGCTCTGGTGAAGAAGCACTCGTTTCAGTGGCGGCAGATGACGTTTGGCTTCCGTCGACCGCCCCCTCCTCCTGGTCGCCTTCTTTACCTACCGCCTCGACGGGAACTTCCTGGACTTTCGGTGGTTGCTCGACGGGGGTGCGGGCAGCCTCGGGTTGTGGCGCCGCAGGTGTTGGTGGAACGGCCGCCGGCGCCGAGAGTGATGCAGGCGCGATCGCTACAGGTGCGCTGCGTGCCGGGGCCGTCAACTCAACTGGCCGATCTTTCAGGAGGCCCAGAAGAATCCGTTTGAACGCATAGCGATCAGCTTCATCCTGGGAGATATTCTCGCCGAACATCTCCTTTGCCTGATCTGCGATTTCATCGATTTGGCGAAGAGCTTCGCCCTCCACCGGATCCATCGGGTCAAGTGAGAAGCGAAACTGACGACGCTTCATTGATCGCTTTGCGCGCGACATAGGAGTTACTCCTGAGCAGCGAGGTGGCGAGCCAGCTTGTAGTAGCCGCGCGCATTGGCGAACTGGGGATCTTCGACAACGACTACCTTGGCGTTGCCTACCTGCACATGGCGCAGGTCCTCTTCCAGGAGCTTCGCTGCGCCGCCGGCGAACAGAATGGTGCTGAGCTCGTCGACGCGCTTGGTGACAATCTTTTCGATACGAGGAACGATCTCATTGACCAGGGCACGACGCTCGGCTGCAACGACATCTCGGATGTTCGCCTTGTTGTTGCCGATGGTGAGCCAACCGCCTTCTTCACGAATCGCCTTCTCTACAGCGTGGAGCGGCGGGGTGCGCATCAGGCCCATGAGGTCCCGTGCGCTGGTAGCGACGCGCTCATAGAGATGCAGAGCACCTGCCTCGAAGGAATTCGAGGTTCCGTTGAAGAGGAGGTTGCCATTCTCCAGCAGAGCAACGTCGGTGGTGTTACCGCCCACGTCGGCGACGACCACGAGTTCTTCGGATGCGTGCTGGAACTCGCCTTCCTCGTTCATCATGTAGTCGAGATAAACGGCCACGCCCTCGGAGGCGCCATTCAGATTGCCGAATACCGAACCGTTCTTCGGCAGTCGCATTCCCTTGCCGCCAGGCTGGACAGCTGCAGGACGCCGCCAGGCCTTTACGCGCTCCTCAATGAGCTTCGAATTGATCTCGCCACGCGAGTTGTAGAACACGTTCAGCGGCATGCCGAACACAGCGTCGATGGACGCATCCGACAGGTCACCGAATTGGCGAAGGAGAACAGCCATCGCCAGTGCGGCGTTGATATCGGAGGTGTAATAGCTGGCGAAGCGAGTGTCGATGGGATCAGCGACCTTCGGGCCGACCGCGTAGATGCTGTCTTCGATCTGGATGACGATTTCATCCGGGCCGTTGCCACCCATGCTGACGCCGATCTGAGGCTTGGTCGACACGGTGCTACGGATCGCGATCTGCGCGCCTTTGCCGGCGTACAGCTTGGCGTAGTTGCAGCCAATGTCGGCGCCAACAGCGAATTTTTTCATGCTCAGTCTCCACAAAAATGATCGGTACGCATCGTGAGTTTTGTTTTACCGTTGCACTCTCGATTGCAAACAAATACTAGCCTTTCAGCGCCATCACTTCAACAGTGCTGCGCAGAAAATCTATGATTAGTAAGAACAAGATTAGCTAGTTATAAAATTGCATAGATAAGCGAAAACACATTGTCTACTGGTTTTCTCCGGACGAAAAAAAGCCCCGCATTGCGGGGCTTTCTTCACCTGGCGTCGATTAATTATCGAAGCCGGGGGCGTTTTCGTACTGAGGCTCGGGCTCCGGCTCAGCCTGAGGACCCTTGCCTTTCACCTTCTCAGGGTCGACGCCGACCTCTGCCAGCAGCTCGGCGCTGTAGGCCGGCTGCGGGAAGCGATCAGACGGCAGCAGCAGCGGATCGAAGCGATCCTTGTTGGTGACCGAGAGGTGGCTGATGTAGTTGAAGTCGTCCGACGGGGCGCGACGGATGTAGCACTCGGCGGCGTAGACCTGGTTCTCGTCCTGGAAGCGCTTCGCCAGGGCCACGTAGTTGTGGCCGCGCGGCGAGTTCATCATCTTCTTGGACATCTCGATGGACATCACCGGGATCATTTCCAGGACACCCTGACCGGCCTCGGCAGCCTGCAGCATTTTGGTCAGGCGGGTGTTCTTCTTCATGCCCTCGACCACCTGGGCACCGTTCTCGGCGCGGCGAACTTTCTCGCCGCCTTCTTCGACTTCGGCAGTGCCCTGCTTGATGGTGGTGAAGTCCAGCACCTGGCCGCTTTCGCTCAGCAGTCGAACGATTGGGCGGGCACGGGAGCGATCAGCAGCACACTTGTCGGCCAGGGCCGCAACGGCACCCGGGAACTGCTCGGCAGTCAGGGTCAGCGGCTTGCCGAGACGATCCAGGGCGCCCCAGTTGGTTTCCTTGCCCTTACCGTCGGCATTGGTGCCGGCGCGATACATCGCGTTACCGATGGAGAGCTCTTCGCGGCTGTTGCCGAAGAACTCGGACCAGCGAGCGATACCGGTGGTCGGGGCGCCTTCCTTCTCCGGCTCACGGAGCCAGACGGTGCTGAGCAGCATCATGCCGCCGACCGGGACGTGGTGGTTGGATTTCGAATTGGCGAACGAGGCCAAAGTGTTGCGCTTGTCGTTCTCGGCCGCGTCACCGGAAGTGGTGAGGATTACGGAGTATTGCTTGCCTTCCAGATCGACGCCGATGACGGTATCGATCTCCTTGCTGCCCTCGGAGGCAACGTACTCCTGAACTTGCAGCATCAGGCTGTTGACGGGCTTCGACTTGTCTTGAGATTTGCGCTTGAACATGGACGTGCTCCTGAGGGTATTAGCTGGCATTAGCGCCATCAAAAACCACATTAGACACGGCATAGAAAAAGCGCAAGCATCTTTTACTATCGACTATACGTTATAAAAATCAAGGCCAGCTAAGAACCCTTCCTACAGCATTAGTCGATTGATGCTCTGGCTTGGGATAACCCAGGCTTTTCAGCACTTGACCAATGGCTTGATCGGTCATACCGATCGGGTGATTCCAGAGGCCCACAGGAAGAGACTCAAAGGTTCTGTGCCTCACGACCATTTCCGTTACCACGGCAGCTACCTCACGAACATTTTCGTTGGCACCCTCAATGTCGATCATTGGCCAGTCAGTTTCCGCAGGAAGCAGATCCGGGTCATCGGATAGCGTCATTGCTTCCAACTCAACCAGTGCATCAGGCACAGCAATCTCCTGGCTCGCTTGACCCAGTAGCTCCCGTGTTCTTTGCCAGTCGAGCGCACTCCCCTTCACCAACTTCATTGCTGCTCCTCCTTCTCGCTCGCTGCAGGGCTAGACGTTGCCTTCAGCGAATCGGTCATCTTGCCCTTCAGATCTGATAGCGCGCCCCGAAGCGAGTTGGCCGAAAAGTTTTTGGGAACCGGGCTCTCGGGGTATGCGTTCTGTGGATCTTCCGGATTCGCGTTCTTAACCGCAGTGTTTGCGGCTAGGCGCGCCTCCGGTAGCGTTCCCGCCCAATCAGGATCGCTACCGTTTTGTTGCATCTGCTTGACCTCTTGCATCACTGCCGCGCTCACCGCGGTGCGAGCGATCATGTTTTGCGTGGCAGTATCCGGTGCGTGATCATCCATGCTGAACGAGATATTCGCAGGATGCACGAGCGGCTCTGGCTGCTTGTCAGTGCGGCCTGCCGAGTCAGCGTGATCGAGAACCAGGTCAGGCGGAGCGATGTCCGGCAGAAGCGATTCATTGAATTCCGCAGGGGTTGGCTTTTGTTGGCGAACCGCCTGGTCAAGCAGGCTGAGCGCATCGCCTGCAGGTCGGGACGCTGCTGGTTGTGCAGCGGTTGTCGCTGGTTTTACCGCCGGTGTAGTTATTGGCGCAGCCTTCCTCGCCGGCTCCGGAACAGCCAAACCAGGTACAGATTTGCGTTCTTCCTTGAAGATCTGCTCAGCTGCTTTCTGCATCGCACTGAAGATCTCCCCTCCTCGCGCCTTGCTGCCTTCCATCGCGCTTTGGCACCAGAGGTGGAATTCATCGCCAAGATCTATCACGGCCTCCTCGGTGGTCGGAGCATAAGACCGCACCGCCTCCTGGATCTTGTCCAGATGCTTTCGCATAGCGATAAGCCGCTCGGCGTCTTCAACAATTCCACTCACCCCCACTGGGGTGCGCATCCGAACGAAGCTGTTCACCTGGCTTTGGGCGTTTTGTTGGATGTCGGGATAGAACATCTTCGCCTTGGTCCAGAGCTTCCCGCCGAAGTAGATATGGGCCATACCAGGATCTTGACTAGCCAGCTGGTCAATTCGCGCGCGATCGACTTCTTGAACCTGCAATGCATCCACAGACTGGTAGCCAGTGTGCATGTCCGCACGGCCGCCACTCGGGCGGTCACCCCATGTACCTGCAACCGACACAAGCTTCTTGCCGCAGGTGTCTACCAGGAGCTTCACGGTGTTGGGGTCAAACGTCTTCAAGAAAATTTTCGTACTGGTGTTCGCGTTAACTCGATCAGCCTCCACTTCAGAGCCCTTCTTGAACGACGCCCAGTCCTGGCCGCTGAAGCAAGCGAACACGCCCATGGAGCGGATCTGGGCTACCACGTCCCCGAAGCCTTCCACGCAGTAGCTGCCATATTCGTCCAGGAACAGTCCGTAGGGGACTCGTTTGCCGATCGGCCGGCCATCGATGAGGATCTTCTTGAGACCGGTCAGCTGGCCACCGCCGATGATCGGAAGCATGGCGTTACGCATGCTGGTAACCACCATCCGGCCGAGCTGTTTCAGCGACTCAGGCGACTTTTCCAACGCAGGCAGCATGATGTAAACGGTACGACGCTGGTTGATAACGTCGATCCAATCGATCTCGGAGATGTCGGTGCCTGTGATGTACCCGTAGGTGCCGGAGAGCAGCGACAGCACCCGGGTGAACTGCATTTGCAGGAAGCCCAGCTGCTCCGACATGCGGCCCATGCACTGCTCTTTCGCCTGAGGCTGAGTCGCCTTCTGCCAAGCCGAGTAACCTGGCAGGTCGTTGAGGAACAACTGCGCCTCGTCACGGACACGCTGGGAATAGATCGTGTTCTGCGGAAGCTCAAGCAGTTTCTGCAATGTCATCCGCCGGCGCAGGTCGTCGGCGACGATTGTTTCGCCGCGCAAATCGCGATCTTCACAGGCAGCCCGGATAATCACGTTGAAGAGGGCTTCGGCGCGCCCCCTCCACATATCGTCGTTACCGCCGCCAGAACCGCCGCCCATCATCGAGCTGGTCATTTCAGACAGGCTATCTGCCGAGGCGATCTCGAAAATGTTCGTTGTGTTCGAGCGCTTGGTGTTGGCTCCACCAGATGTCAGGTAGTTGATCACCAGCAGTTGACGCTCAAGACCAAAGTGGCGCGCGAGCGTATAGAGCATGAACCAGGTGGTGATGTCAGCCTTACCGTCGCAGAAGATCCCGCCGCTGCCCTGGGCCATCAGCTGCGCGATCATGCCGAGAATGGCCTGAGTCTTACCGGAGCCTGTGGTGCCGATAAGCAGAATGTGGCGAACCAGCAGATCCATGGATGTCCAGATCTGCGCGCCACCGTTATCCATATCGGAGCCGAGATAGAGGATGCCGTCCCCCATCATCTCGGTAGGATCCTTGAGGAAAAGCAGGCTGCCGACGACTGGAATCGTCTTCAGCATGTTCACCTTTCTAACGACCCCCAGGGCATCTTTCACCAATGGCGCCTGCTGGACCTTGAACAGCTTCTTGTGCAGCGGTGAAGCCTTGCAGACGTAGGACGGCGTACAGAGAGGCCATTGGTGAGGCTGCTTCGTCGCCACAAACGCGCCATAGGCAGCAGCGCCTACACCTGCAGTGACCTCGAATAATCCAGGAGCGGCCAGCGAGATGAGGCCGGCGCCCATCATCAGAGGCGGGGCGTATTCCTGGATGGCATAGTTCATCCGCTCCGCGGCAGTGAGGTTCTCGCGGATATAGCGGTTGTAGTCGAGCTCTTTGGCCGTTTCGCTGTAGCGATTGTTCGGCTTGCGTGCAATAGCCATTGTTCGTCCTTACAGCCAAGGATCAAAGGATGCCCAGATGTCGTCACTCTCGACCCAGGGGCGCTCGTAGGGATCAGTCTTGAGAGCTTCTTCCAGCCAGTCTGCGGCCCACTTTCCGCCCGCATCCTTCTCCGGTTTCATGGTCCCCTTCGAGGCATTGAAAATCTCAACCTCATGACGGAACTGCCCCATGATTCCGGAGCCGGCCACGAAGCTCGTGCGTCGGCCGCAAGAACTGACGGCATCAAAGAAGGCGACATCCTGATAGCGAAGGAAAGCGAGTGGACCGTAGTCGACGATCATGACCCGCCCCATCATTCGGATAAGGCCAATGATCACGGTCTTCTCATAAAGGTGACCCTTGGTTGCGGCCTGAGAGGCGGCTTTGCGATCCTGGACGGGGAGCTGGTTGATGAGCGCTTTCCAAACTCGGCCGTACTTACCCTTCTCCAAAGCTTCGACCGTCGTGAACTCTTGGCCCAGGGTCTGATTGAAAATAGCTGCGGCCTTCTCTTTGTCGAAGCGTTTGATTTTCTTCTGCTCGTCAAGCTCGAACAGCTGGTAGATCTCGGCCATGCGCCAAGGCGTGAGCGGCGCCTGAAGTGCAATCTTCCCATTGAACAGGTCAAGCTTGCTCGCATCAATGATGTCGTTCATCCACTCGCGCCCGGGGATGCGCTTCAGGGTTTGCACGATCGCCGGAATCCCCTTGATCACACGAAACATCTCGGGATCTTCCATGCGAGAGTGCTTGAAACAGCGGAACCCGAAGTAAATGAAGAGAGGACCCGCAATAGCTGTCGTCAGCCGATGCACATAGTCGCCATAGCGCTTCGCTTCTGTGTAACCCAGCGATTTCAGTTGCTCCGGCGAGAGGCTTTCCAAGTAGGCCGGGATCTTGGCAATGATCTGCGGGTCGCGCTTCATCATCGGCATCAGCTGCTGGCCAAGGTCAGTTGCAGCGAGCCACGCCCAACCGTGACTGACTGGAACTATGAGCGTTTGCCAGACTGAAAGAATGCGATCCGAGAAGTGGAAGATGAGGAACAATACAGCCGCCAGGGTGATCATGATCGAGATCGCGCCGGCGTCATCGCTGCCACTATTGCCGTTCATAGGGTGGTCTCTCGGTGGGCGCTTATGGGTTCAGAGTGCTGTCGAGCTCGGACTGAGAGTCGAGCAGCTGCTGCATGTTGGCGGCCATGCCAATGCAGAGGTTTACCGCCTCCTCCACACGCTTAAAGAAGGCTTCCAGCGGCCAGGTGCGCAGACGCTCAGCTTCAGAGCGGAATTTCGCGGGATCTGAGCTCAGCGACGCGAAAAGTTTCGTTGCTGCGGTTATCTCGGAGTCCCAAAGGATGGGGTAGTAGTCAGAGCACACTCGGATCAGCGTTTTGATCGCGGGGGTGTGATTCTGCACCCGTAAGCGAGCAGCCTGCTCGCCGACCACCTTGGCCAGGTGATTGGTCATCTCGCGGCACAACGCCACTGTCTGGTGACCAAGAGACGCTTTTTCGCGCATCGCCAGCATGATGCCGGTTGTTGCTGCCACCGCATTGTTTAGTCGCTCAGATTGATCTTCGCCTTGGGTGAACGGTTCGGCGTTCAAGGCATCCATCAACTGTAAGCCGCCGGCGACTGCATGTTCGGCCAGGGCTGCCATATCCGCGGCCGAAAGGTCACTTCCGTGCCGCCAGTGCATCGCTACGAGCCCCACGATCTCCCGGGCTACCAGGTAGCGGTTCGTTGGCGTGAGCGGCGCTTCGACATTCAGATTTTTCAGTATCCGGTCAGCGAGATCGAGGGTCCTGAACAACAGCTTGGATTGTGCCTTGACGATTTCCTCACCGGATACGTCCTCGCCCAGGCCAGGCCTGATCAACGAAGCCAGCATCAGCGGCTCGACCAGTTTCAAGCTGGCCACACACTTCTGCAGGTTTGCTTCGCTCAGCTGTTCATTTGCCTGACCGGCATAGTCATCGCGCTGGAGCATATGCTGCCTCCGGTGCCACTTCGCGATCGACTTGCGGCGACTTCAACCAGGTATCACTCATCAGAGGCATAGCCCAGTGAGCTGCAGCTTCGGGCTCGATCATCTGCCCTACTTCGGCTTTGGCTACCTCGGGGCAGCAAGCCATGACAACCTCGCGTGCATCTGCTCGCCACTGGCCGCCATCAATCATTTTGCTCTTGGCGTAACGCAGGGCGAGCAACACGAGCGGGGCGGGCGCAAGTGGCTGCGCCGCACCGTCGCCCTGGACAACCGTGAGTCCCTGGTCCACCCGCTTGAAACCGTCGGAGATCGCATTCGATTCCACCAGCAGAGTGCAGATGCTGTTTACCAGGTACGCCAGCAGTGCGGGATTACCCGATCGCGTGCGCATATCGAGAGCCCATGGCTGACCTGCGCTGGTCATCATGCACAGGTCTGCGAACGACGAATATTTTCGATCCATCATGCTGGACTCCCTAGACGTTGTTTCATGACAGAAACCCAGTATTTGCGGCGCTCAAGCTCATGTGCCTCGGCCGCGTTCGCCGGATTGAGGTCTTGCATTCGACGATGAATGAGTCGTACGCCCCCAATGAGGTCGCCGCGCTTGGCGTACTCCTCGTTGTTCATGGAGGCGAGTATCTCGGCCATATCGCTCAACTCAGACGAGCCAAAGACTCGCTCAGCAGTTGCGATGCAGTTGGTCAGGTACTCTTCGAAGTTGTATGCCCACTGTATGAAGTGGGGCTTGGCGTTAGCTCCATGAGCAGTCACCCAGTCATAGAAACGGGTGGCCTGATTCAGGAAGGCCTGTGGCGGCATCGGTTTGGATCGATCTGTCGATATCCCGGCGTAGCCGAGTTCATAGACGCCCGCGAGGCCTATGTGATGTGAGCGGTGGCACCATGCACACAGGGTGATGATGTTGGCCGGATCGTTGTTGGTATGGTCATCATCTTTGTGATGACCTTCCTGGAAGCGATCAGCCTGCCAAGCGCACTCCTGACAGGTGGAGTGATCCCTGGAAATGGCTTTGCTCCGGGCGTCGAGATACACCTTGTCGTTGTGAATCTCTTCTTCACGCCAGTTGCCTCGTTTTACGCCCAAGAGCAAAGCCATCGCCATCGCTCCTCACACGCCCGGGAGCAGGGTCGCGCCACCCATGCCAAGGAAGGACGGCAGGAAGTAAGCGCCCACGCCGGCGATACCATAGCCGAAGGTCTTGCCGGGCTTTGCTTCAGGGTCATTACCCTTCTGCACCTTGGACCAGTTGTCCCAGGCCTTGTAGGCAAAGAAGATGCCCGCGATCTGCGAACCGTTCAGCAGCAGCAGAGGCAGGCCACCGATGTTCTGATTCACGTTGCTTACGCTGTCACCGAACTGGTTGCTGGTGTTGGCGTTGATCGGGTTCGAACTGGCCGAGGCCATGGCGCTCATCATCATCGAGCCGGCGGCGACCTGAGTTTTCCAGTACAGGTTGATGGACATATCTTTCAGCTTTTTCATGGTGAAGCTCCTGGGGTGGTTAGGACATCAAGCCCATCATCAGCTCAGCGTCATAAACGAGCCGGCCAAAGTCGGGGATCATTGGAATCGTGTTGTGAACCATGTTGAAGAATGCGCGCGAGTGATAAGCAACGACCCCCGCGACGAAATGGGAGGCAACGCTTCCCATGTTCTCTTGCTGGCCAGCTCCTCGCCCCGAGACAACTCGTGAGTAGATGAGCACCGACTTCAGGGCGTAGTAGATGCCGAAGATCAGGACCAGTGATTCGAAAAGCCGCCCGAGTTCAGCAGCCATGCGCGCAGCGCTTGCAGACGACCCAGAGCTTCCGCCGCCCATCGATCCGCCGTTCAGCACATCGTCCATCCCTGCGACGGCATACAAAGGCATCAACGCAAGGAAGACGGCACCAAGCAGGGCCGAATAGTGATTTACGACCGCTTGCTTAACGGAATTCATGGCCATTGATCTTCACTCCAGTGGCAGTGACGTTATCGACGCGCAGACCTGCAATTCGCTGACCTGGGCTCAGTTCATACACGCTGCCAGCGATGATCGCGTGCGCATGCCAAGCATTGCCGACCATGAAGGAACCAAGCCATTGAACTTCGGGTTTGCTGGTCACAGTTGCCTTGGGTTGAGCCGGCTGCGCTGCAGGGCGCGAAGAGACGACCCGTGCTTGCTGAGTGCGGACAGGCTCCTTCCGAGGAGCGGCGGCTGGCTTTTGTGCCTGTGCAGCTTGAGCGGGCTTGTCACTCTCCTCTGCCTTGAGCGCACGGGCTTTCCAGTCGTCACGCTCTTTCTCTAGCGAAGCGACCTTGGCCGTCAGCTCGTCTACGACTGGTTGCAGATCCTGCGGAGCCGCAATAACCGGAGCCGGTTCGGCTGCTGGGGTAACCGGCGGCTCGATCGTTTCAACAGGTGCTACAGCTGTTTGCTGTTGATCCACAGGCTGTTGCTGAACAGGATCGATCGCAGGCTGCGCGACTTCGGGAGTTGAGGAAGAACCGAACGGATCTTCAGCCCCACCAAACGGGTCGGCAGCGGGAGCGGCACCGTCGCCTACCGGCGCCTGCATATCAAATGGCAGCGCTGCATTTGGATCCAGGTGCGAAATATTCTGGTCGCCCTGCTGCATCTGCTGGATAGCAGCTTCGTAGGGGGCAACCGGTTGGCTGATTGCGGACTGGGCAGCCTCCATCTCCGCTGCTTTCTGTTTTTTGTGGTAGTTCCACCCGCCTACCACCGCGAGGAGAACAACCAAAACGATCTTCGCCTTGTGCTTTTGGAAGAACGAATCAGCCTTTTCCTCCCCTGCTGCGACAGCAGCAGTCGCGCTGCCTACCGCTGCGTCTGCATTCGATCCGTGCGAGAGAGGATCAGCATCGGCGATGCTCAGGCTTTCACCGATACCATCGATGTCACGAACCGGCTCCAGGGACGGGGTAACCAATGGCTGGCTCTGGGCAACCGGTTCAGCCGGAAATTCAACCAGGTCCATGTCGAGCACATCACTTTGAGGCACTGGCTCGCTCGGAACTGTTGGTGCGTCGGTTGCCTGCTGCTCGACTTGCTCAACTGGTGGCGGTGTAAGGCCGGCCAGGAGCTCGTCAACGTTGAGGGCTTCAGCGGAAGGAGGAAGAACGAAATCGTCCATACCGCTCGGCGTGGCAGTTCCAGCATCATCGGTTTTATCGCGACGGGTGCTGACTGGCAGATCATCGAAGAAGTTGTCGTTACCGCTCATATTAAATGTCCTCGGCGAGCATCAGACCGATCAGCTGCATCGGTGGGATTTTGGCCTGTGGCTTGATCTCGCCAGCGATGGCCTGGGCCTCTTTCATGAGCGGCTCAGTCGCCTTGCCCGCGGCATAGATAGCGAGGTCAGCACCGCTCAATTTGTCCTGGGTGGAGGTGGTTCCTCCATTGGTAACTACGGTAGTGCCGCCTCGACCAAGACCTTCTGCGTAGGCTGCCGGGAAGGCGACCAGGAACTGGGAGCCGAGACGCTGGATATACCGGCCGTTGTACTCAGCCTTCAGGTTTGGCATTTCGTCAGGGCCAACAGCGACCATCTTGATAGGCAGCGACTCTTTATCGAGGCGGATAGCGAAACATTCGAGGTTGATGTATTCGCGGGTAGGCCAGGTGAAGTTGCACAGAGCTGTGCGCCCGGCGAACGGGCCCTGCTCGATGATTGCTTGCACCGTGCCTGGACGATCAGTGTCTGCCCCGGTTTTCAAGGTCGCCGTCCAGACAGTGCCCATCGGGTAGCCAAGACGGGTTTCGGAACTGCCGCCTGCAGCAGTTGCTGCCTGACCTGCGCCAGTCAGCGATTTGCTCAGACCATCAAGATCAAGAGTGACAGCCGTCGACTCAATCTTGCCCGCTCCATCCACTCGCGCCGAAAGCGCGTCGAGCTGGATGGTGATGGCCTTCTCGATTGCCTCAGCTTCTTTCTGGGCGCGCTGCGCCTGCTGATTGTTCGCCTGGTTGTTCGCCGCAGAGCTCACCTCCGGAGCAACCGGCGGCGGCGGAGCACGGTCAACCTTCGGAGGCTCAGGCGGTGCCAGCGGCGCGAGCGGCGGCATGTAGGTGCCACTGGTTTTCTCAGCCTCTGCCAGGGCGGCGTCCTCGACCTTCGACTCCAGGCCCTGCACCCGCACGTCATTCGACGCGCGCCCTTCCGCCGGAGCCGGCGGAGTGATAGCGATCGCCGTATTGGTATCAGTTACCGGCACTACCGCGTTCTTGCGATACGCCCAGGTTCCAATGGCCAGCAGGATTGCCGCGCCGATCACCAGGGCCGGTCTGTTCTGACCCAGCGCAGAGGCCACCCCACCCCAAGAGCGTTTGGTACGCACACCCTCCTCGACCTGCACCTGAGCCCGGTCGAGATCCTCCAGGGATTGACTTTCCCCAAGCTGGCCGATGGTTGGCTCTGCTTTATCCACCATGAAAGACACCTCAAAAAAGATAGTCAGAAATATATCAGCGCAATTCCTTTAGCACAAGAATTGCACCCTTCCTGCCTTGTTGTTGACGCCTTTTCAGTCATCAGGTAGCCTCCGGTCCAACAGGCTCGGTTGGCCTATACTATTATTTTATTGTCATACTATACAAAGTATATTTGGTTTACCATTGTATTGTCATAGTATGATAGTCTCGAAAGCATCACATCAGCCGTTTTCCCAAGCGGTTCGAGAATCATCGAAGACCGGTTATGCGTTGCTCGTGATTGACTCGCATAGATATGCAAAGCCGCGCTTAGTCGGTTTTGCCTTGTCGGGTGCTGTGGTGCGCCTGGATGCGCTCGGCGCCCGGCAGACCTTGCCGGAAGGGAGATTTCTCGGGGTGATCAAGCGAGGGAATGCTCGAAATGGCGCGGATGTGCGCGGAATAAACAATCAATGCATAACAATGCGATTTAAGGAGAACCTATGCCAATTCCTGCGCTGGGCGTCGTTATCCTGGATGACAACCGCTATCCCGCGACCTCGGCTGGGTATGCAGTAACGGCTGACGGGGGGCGCCGCATCAATCGCCTTTCTGATCTCGCTTCAGGTGTCGTTTGGTACACCAGCGTGGGCTACAAAGAGTTCAAGAGCGGACAGCTCTACAAGCAGTCGAATCTGCGCGGCGACCAGCTGCTCCGGTGCAGCATGTCGAGCATCATTCACGAGATCGGGCTGCAGTACGCCCCTATCCCGGATCAGGCCTCTGCGGTGTTCCAGATCTTTCAAGAGATTGCGCGCTACCTCGAAGGTAATCTCGGATGGAATGGAAGGGTCTTCGGTCGGCTTGACTGGTATCTGAACAACTTCCTGGGCGTGGCCAGTCGCCAACCTGCGGGCTCTCCCTTGATTCTTGCTGCGCGCAACGCGCACGAGTACATGACGCCTGCGATGGTTCAGTCCAACCCGGATGCAACCTCCCGAACCTACATTGCGCCGCGCATCCCGTATCTCCAGGCCTTAATGGAGTTGCCTGTACCTCATCTGCGCGCTGACTGGACTTTCCACCCCCTCTCGGGTCAGGCGGATAGCAATCGACTGATGGCTGAAGGCGGGCTCGGCTCCCTCTTCGAAGTGAGCATCAGTGACCTCGATCCGGATTTGGCGGTGGTTGCGCCGTTCGCGGCACGACAATCCGCAGACTCTGATCCGCGTGTCTGGTGCGCCCTGCCTGAGGCGATGTTCTACGCAGATCGATCCAACCTGGTAGTCCGCGGTGTATGGAGGCCAAGTCGCGTAGAGAGTCTGGGTGACCAGCTCTCCGGGCCTTCTACGGGCGGAGTGCGTCTCGTGCCTGATCGTGACTACTCATACTCCGCCGCGCTGGTTGCTGAGGCCCTTCTTTACGCGCTTCTGGGCACGACTTCTGGCGACAAGCCGGCCACTGGCCGGGAGCCGGTTGCTGCATTTGTGGCTGCTTACGATCGGCTGATGATGATTCGTCACGCGCAGAAGGTTTACGACGCCGGGTACACGCCCATGTCGAGCGCATGCGGTGGGCGCCTGGTGGTTTCTCTGCCCGCGATGGCGATCGCTGACCTGGACAGCTTGTGTCAGGAGATGGGGCTTGAACCACCGATGACGGGTTCCTGACTCGTCATGCGAGGTTGGTTTCGTCATCCGAGGTGGGAATTGGTATGTGCGGCGCGGTGCCTGAAAGGCTGCGCAGCCAGGATTTACAGAGGTCGCTGCGCTTTTATTGGCGTAAGGACGCATAGCTATGCGGGCAGTGCGGGTTTCGTCATGCGAGGTTGGATTCGCTTTTGTGGGCGTTCCAGCGCTTTTGATCCGATTTCTTAGCGTAACGAATCCTTGTCTGTATCGGATTGGCTTTGATTGTCATCGACAAGCAAAACGAAAAATAGATTTGCATAGTTATGCAAATTGAAGATTAAAACGGCATTCGCGGACTTAGTTTAGGAGCGCAATTATGGCTGTTGCTTCGGAAATCGCCCCTACAGCGGGGCTTGAACGAGCGATGAGGGAGTGGATTTCGGCTACCTCGCTGCAGGCCAACTTTCTGTCGAAGGTAAAAGGCATGCGCGATCATCAGCTGCTCCTGCGTTTCAATGCGCTCACAAACGAGCCGGCAGATGTGGCGCTCGCCAAGACAGAGCAGATCGTTCAGGAGGTGGAGGGATGACCCTTTTCTACTCGCTGAATGAGCTCTTCGGGAAGTTCAGCTCTTCTCGCCTTCCGATTATCTCGGTGGTAGACCCCCGTACGATCCAGCTGCAGGCAGGGCTGGGGTATATGAGTGGGCTGAGGATGTCTGGCGCGTACCGTATGTTCGGCAATGCTGAGCGCGGAGCGGCGTTGAAGTCGCTCTTTACTCTGCTATCAAGTCAGCTTCAGCAGCCGGGCTGTCAGATTCAGTGGGTGACCGAGGTTAACCCTGACCAGGCGAAACAAGACCTCCACCTCCTTACCGATGTTTCGCGCGAAACATGGCGCCGTTTGAACGTTGACATGGCGACGGTAGAGGCCCTGATCACCTCTCGTGAGGATATGCTCGCCAAGAAAGCGGTAAGGGAAAACAACATCGCTACGGTTACCACGTCCATGCAATCTCTGGGTGATCCCAAGCAGGTTGCGCTGGATGCCCAGGGCGCTCAACGCTTGCTTGGTGGCCTTCCGCGAAGTCTGAGTGCGTATACGCAGATCCTGGGCAGCAAGATGCAGACGCTATATCAGCGGCATCACAGCAACACGGATGCTTTCGCAAAGGCCATGCGATCCCAGGACGTGACCCAGATCTGTGAGCCGATCGAAAGCGAGGCGTTGATTCGCGAAATTCGGCGCCTGTACCTTCCGGACGCTACGCCGGCCAACTGGGTCCCTGCGGTGCAGGGCGATCGCCGCTATTTCAACGTCAACAGTGCTGCCGACGACCATACCCGTCTCCCCCACCTCCGCGATCAAATACTTCCCGAGCCTCTAACCGTTTACGACGATGGTGTGGTGCGGATCGGTAACCGCGGCGGTCGCTTCTTCGCGGTCGCCTACATGTATGTCCATCCGCTCACCTGGCTCGACTCGGATCAGCTGGTTAACACGATGCCGCGTGATTTTCACTGGTGGACATCAATGTGCTTCCTTTCGGGTGCGGAGAAGTGGCGCAACTACGTCAACACACATAAAGGCGTCGCCCAGTCCGTGAAGATCCTGTCGAGCCGTAACGCGGACATTTCCAGTCACGCAGAGGCTCTTCTGGAAATTGCCAAGACCGAGAACCTTTGCGGCTTCCGGATGCAGGTGTGCACTGAGGCGAAGACCCAAGAGCAGGCCCGCCACCAGATCTACACCCTGATTAGCCAGCTGCAGGCATGGGGCGGCAGCCAGTGGCGTCAGGACGCAGATGATCCCGACGAGCTGCTCAAGCACGCTGTTCCTGGTTGTGATCGCGCAACAACCTATGCGGCTACGACATTCGCTGTCCCCGTCAAGGATGCAATGATCGCCCTGCCGTTCTCTCGGCCAGGTTCGATCTGGCAGCGGCACATGCAGGGTGCGCTGTTGATGCTCACAGAAGCGAAGCGCCTATACCCGTTCAAACATCAGGCAGCCGGGATCCAAAAATTCGTGTCTGACGTGCTTATCGCCCCCATGGGCGGCGGTAAGTCTGTGCTTCTCCAGGCCATCAGGGCCGCTTACATTGAGGCGTACGCATCAGACAACCTGCTGCCGCGGATGGTTACGCTCGACATCGGTCCTTCCTCCAGCGGCGTGATCCTTCTCTTGGAGTCGATCCTGCCGAAAGAGCATCTATGGCAGGTCAGTTATCGTCGGATAACCGAGTCGCCCGACTGCTGCATGAACCCATTCGATACTCAACTCGGTGTCTGGCATCCCACCACGGTGGAGCGGATGTTCCTGACGAACTTCCTCACTCAGCTGTTCACGTCGGCCGGTAAAGACGCTCCTCCGGAAGGTGTTACGACCATCGTGCCGATGCTGATCGAGAACGCCTACAAGCTGTACCTGTCCGATACGAGCTCGCGACTGAAGGTGTATACGCCAGGCCTGTCAGGTTATGAAGAGATCGATGAGATCGTCACGCGCGAGCGCTGGAATGACGCAGGTGATCTGAGCTGGAAAGCCTTGACGATGAAGCTTTTCCGTCAGCGCAAGATGATCCTTGCAGAGCTTGCGCAATGGCGCGCCATGCCTTCGATACCAGACCTCGCTGACGTGCTCGCCTCCAGCCAGGAGATCAACGATTTCTATGGCTCGCAGCAGGTGCCAGGCTTGGGCATTTCCCTGGTTCAGTACCTTAAAAGCGTGCTGCAGAGCTGGACGCGGCAGCAGATTTTCAGTGGACCAACCACTTTCAAGACGAACGCCCGGGTATTGGCGTTGAACCTGGAAGACGTGGTTAAAGGAGGCGGGGTTTCCGGCGAGCAGCAGGGTGCGCTGATCATGCTACTTGCGCGGCATGCGACCACGCGCAAGTGGTGGATCAACAACGATGTCCTCGACGAGTTGGTATGCGATCCGGATGTAAAAGAATTCCATCGACGGGTGATGGATCGGGAGAAGAGCATGCCCTCTCGATTGGACGTTGACGAATATCATCGTACCAAGCCCTTCCCCGCCGTCAGGGCGCAGTTTGCGCAGGATCGTCGCGAGATCCGTAAGTTCAACATCCATTACGGAATGGCTTCTCAGAGTGATGAGGACTTCGGTCCTGATGATATCGAGCTGGCGAGTTCGATCTTTTTCCTGGGTTCACCTGGTGAGCAAGGCATCGTTCGGTGCCAGAAGCGCTTTGGCTTACCACCTTCTGCAGTCGACGCCCTTCGGAGCAAGGTTCGAGGGGCAGACTCCGAAGGTGCGCACATGCTGCTGATCGCCGAAACCTCCAAAGGGCGGTTGATCCAGTATCTGACCTACCCGCTTCCGAGCATGTACCTTTGGGCCTTCTCGTCGACGCCCAATGACGTTTCAGTACGTCGTAAGGTCTCGCTCGAACTGGGCTACCTCTCGGCGCTGAAGATTCTGGTCCAGCTCTTTCCTGGAGGATCGATCGAGAAACGAATCGATGAGCTGAAGCAAGTCCGTCCTGACCTGCCGTTGGATGGGGTTGTGAATCTTCTGGTGCAGGAGATCGTTGAGGCCGCGAAGGCCTGATCCACCCCGAGTGAAAGAGGCCGCCGCAAGGCGGCCTTCTTATTCATGCCTATGCAAATCATCCAATACCGTGGCGTAAGTTCTGCTGGAAATGCAGGAATAGGCATAGCAAAAACAAAAAGCGCATAGATAAGCAAAATAAAGCAGGCGCGCAAAAAAAACCGCATCTGAGTAAGACGCGGCTGTGGAAATGGCATGCAATTTATCTGTTTCACATGCGAACCCTATATTACTATTGAGACTATCTTGACACAACAGAGTTGGTGACTCCCATGCGAAAGCCCGAAACCGCTTCCCAGCAAAGTGCAGCGCCTGCGCCTCTCTGGGCCCAAACCGATGACGACATCTCCGCCTTGCTGCTGCAGGGTGCCAATGCCGGTGTACAGGACATCCCAGCACCTGCAGAGCAGCTAGATGTGGTCGACGATGCACCGGTTGCCCCCGCGGCTGAAGAAGCGCTTTTTGAGGCCGGGGGCGCGCCGCTTTCGGATGAAGTGGCCGAGCAGGTGTTCGAGGCCGGCGGCGTTGTTGATGGAATGGCGGTGAGCCAGTCAACTCAAGTACAGAGCGCAGAGTCTGAAGCGCGTAAGCGTGCAGAGAAGCTCAAGGCATTGTTGGCAGAGGCGTTCTGGGATGATGCTCAGGCGCTACTGCTCCGCCCAGAGTCCAAGGGTGGTCTTCGTGCAGTGTTCGCATCTTCTGGTGACGAAATCACCTTCAAGAGCAAGGGCGGGCTCCTGCGTTCAAGCGTAGTGACCATGAACATTGCGACCGGCAATCTCTCGTGCAAGATGCGCGGCACCTCGATGAATGAAGTGGCCGCTGCTTTTATTGAGTGCGGCAAGGCTGCCGGTTGGTCTCAGATGTGGTTCAACGGTTCGCCTGAATTTATGCAGGTCGTCACCGCGCTGGCAAAAGCCGAAGGCATCCAGGTGGTGAGCAAGAGTGACATCTCGAAACTCAAGAAGCATGCCGAACCATCGTTGCTCAGCGGGATTACCGATGGGCTTACCTCGTTCTTCCGGCGCGGTAGCGAGGTTTCTGCGCCTCGCCAAGAGCCTTCTGTCCAACAAGCCCCTGAGCCCGACGATCTCTCTGACGGTCCAGGTCTCTATAATCGGTAGGTGACAACATGCGTGTTTTGATTTGCTCGGTATTCCTTATCCTTGCCGGCGCTGCAAATGCTGCCGGCACTGGCTCCATGAACGAGGTACAGACAAAGCCAGAGGGGTTCAATGGGCCTGACGGCGTTATGTCGGAATTGCTTTCCGATGGTGGCGCCTCCGGTGGCCAGTCGGGATCAGCAGCTGATCAGAAGGTAGAACGGTTGAAGGCTCAGCTATCCAAAGAGTTGAACGCCGATCCTGCCGCTGAGAAGCTTGGCTCCTATCTCTGGAAAGAGTGACCCTGAGCAAATAGGTGGACGGATCCTCGGATCTGTTCACCGTTTCATTCCTAGCCTCCCTCCTCCCTCGCCTACTCGGGCACTGTGGGTTTCATATAGGTGGACAGATTCTCGGCTGAGGTCCTTCAGGGCATCAGCTTAGGGCTTTCCCTGCTCTAATGTCCTCTATTAAAACCGAGAATCTGTCCACCTATGCTCCGCATCCAGGCGTTTTCAGCTCCGAGAAACTGTCCACATATCATCCGGCTGTAATGCCCGCCCCATAAGGGCTCTGCTCCGGTTCCGAGGAACTGTCCACCTATTCCGGTAATCGGGCTACTGAGCTCAGCCATTCCTTCGCTTGCCGAGGATTTGTCCACCTATTGGCTGAATCGTTTGAGCGTCCGACTTCTAGAAGAGCATCCTAAGCCATTGCCGCATAAGGGATTCAAGGCTCGCTGGCAGAGGATCTGTCCACCAATCCCTACTTTAAGTTGCCGAGGATTTGTCCACTTATCGGTGAGATTTTGCTTCGCCGAGGATCCGTCCACCTGTAATGCAGCCGGTGAACTCTACATCGCCCGAGGATCTGTCCACCTATTAGTTCCTGGTTGCCAAGAATGGGTGGGCTTGAATGCCGCCGAGAATATGTCCACCTGTAAGGGATGGACTCTGTAGTACGCCTCGTCTGAGGGCCTCGCTGCCTTGGCCGGCGGTCTGGACCGCTTCGGTGCTGCGTATGCCTCGGTTGTTCAGCCTGCCCGCCCCCTGATTACTCGCTTTTGCTTCTCCGAGGAAACGTCCACCTTTCTTTGTGGCAGCTGGTCTTGGGGTGTGGATAAGTGTGTCTTGGCGCGTTGCTGGCGTGTCGCTTTATAAGAAAATCCTTTAGATATTTTTATTCTTGTTTTTAAAGGGGTTGGCCATGTTCTGAAACCCTTGCGGCACTAGGGTTCTAGCTTGGTCGGAAAGGTCTCTAAGTGGACGTTTCCTCGGAATGGGTGGGCGTCTGCTCGGTTTAATGTGGCCGATTTGTCGGTAAGCGTGGGCATATCCTCGGAACTGGTGGACGTTTCCTCGGCGCTATCCACAGGCTGTGAGGCGCGCGTACTTGTCTGCAAGCCCAATAGGTGGACAGATTCTCGGACATCTGGACGGATTGCGTAATTTCCCCTGTATGCTTTGGCTGCACGCGAGGGGGTTTAAGATGACTGATTCAGCTAGGGCCAACAAGAGCCTTCAGGATACCGACGATGATCTGGCAGCGATCGACATGGTGATCGATGGCGTGCCCATCAATCCCCAGGATCTGCTGGGCGACGATCTTGGCGACGACTACCCAAGCACCTGGAACCGCGTGATTGGCCAGTCAAATGCCCTGGTCACGTCGTCCTATCACCTATCGCTTTCTGAGATTCGACTTCTTCGTCTCTGCATGTCGGCTATCGACTCCAGGCGGCCTCTGCGGCCGAAGGTGTTTGTGATTCGGGCCTCTGATTACGCGGAGACTTTCAACGTTACCCTCGATGCCGCCTATCTCGCGTTGCGCGACGCTAGCAATACCCTGTTCGATCGTGAGATACGGATCGGTACGAACAAGAGCGGCCGGAGAATCCGTTGGGTCAGTGAGGTCAAGTATCACCAGGGTATGGGTGAGGTAGAGGTTCACTTCACGGACCAGGTAATGCCTCAACTCACCGCGCTTGAGCGCCAGTACACGGCTTACCGTGCTGGCGAGATCGTTAATCTCAACAGCGTGTACAGTGTCAGGATCTATGAGTGGCTCTGCCAGTTTCGCTCCACTGGCTGGATGAAGATCACTGTGCAGGAGTTGCGTGATCGTCTCCAGCTTCAGGAGACCTACAGTCAATTCAGAGATTTGCGCCGGCGCGTGATTGAGCATGCGGTGGAGGAGATCAACCGCACCGCTGATCTCGACGTGAAGGTCACCTACCAGAAGAAGGGGCGCTCGGTCGAAATGATCTGCTTCACATTCTCCGTGAAACCACAGGTGCAGCAGCCGCTCGATCTAGAGCCTTCGCTTGAGGATATTCATGCAGACTTGCCTGCAGCGCAGGCCGCTGGCGGCAGCCGCTAAATGTCGCTATAGGGTATTTAGGTAAAAATCACACGAAAACCATATAAACGGCTTGCGGTCTGCTGTTGATGGTATATGGTTACGCCTACAGTCAACCTGAGGACGTGGCCATGGCCGATGCTCAAACGCAAGAAAGCTATCCGTTTACCGANTTCGATTCCCTTTACCTCCCTCCGCAGTTTGCAGCNGATGCCCTGGGCGTCAGTCTGCAGACGCTGAAGGCTGCAGAGCCTGACCTGGGCGTTGATATTCGGCGTGTGCTGCGTGGNACTGTTTCCGCCCGGGTTTACACCCCGGCGGANATCTTCAAGATCGCGGCGCTTCGTCGGGAAAAAGGTCTCACCAAGAATCTCTCCAGGCCGATCACTGTGTCGACGTTTGTTCAAAAGGGTGGCACTGGCAAAACTACCTGCTCTGTGAATCTGGCACTCTCCTTTGCTTTTGCGGGCTACCGCACCCTCCTCATTGATAACGATCCCCAAGCCGATGCGTCCAGCATGCTCGGGTACGATCCTGATCTGACCCCCGCTGAGCTCGAAGATGTGGGCGTGCCTGCTGACCGCGCTATCGATGGCCACTTTGGCAATCTCTTGGGTGTCAGCAACATGTTCCCTCCCCTTCCGCTAGATAAAGTGATCAAGAAGCCCTTCGGTGAGTACGGCCCTCATCTGATTCCGGCTGAGGAATCGCTTGACGACTTGGATGTGGCGCTCGGAGCGGCTAACAATTCCGACTTCCGTTACGCCTCCCACATCGTCAAGGCTCGCGCGGGTCAGTTGCCGGCCTGCGACTTTAGCGGCTATGACGTGATCATCTTCGACAATGCGCCATCCGGGTCGTTGCTGACTCGCAACAGTATGGTTGCAAGTGACTTCCTGGTTTGCCCCATTCGAATGGATAAGTTCTCTTTCAGGGCGCTTACTCGCCTTGCCGGTAAGCTGGCCGCTTTCCAGGAAGACTTCCAGCGATCGCCAGAAATCGTCGCGATCCCGACGATGTTCATCAAGAATCGCCCGAGGATCATGACCAACCTGGCGCGACTCTCCGAGCTCTTTCCTGGGAAAGTCACGGACAGCAAGCTTTTCTTCTCGGAAGACTATTCCAAGGCGCTTGAGGATGGCGTGCCTATCCTGGCGTGGAAAACTGGTTCGGATAACTCGCTTGGGGCGATGCGGCAGGTTTTCGCTGAGGTGTTGCAGCGGATTCGCGAAACCCTCCATTGAGCTATGCACGGTGCATAGCTGTTTAAAAAATAACCTATGCACGGTGCATGGGTGATCGAAAATTGACCTATGCACGGTGCATAGGTGGACAAATCGAAGGGGTGTCCCATGCCAAAAGTAACAAGGCGCCTGGGGGTTGATCGGGCAGCTGAGGCTGTCGTTCCTGATGCACATCTGCCGCCAACGCATCTCCAGGGTGTTCGAGCTCCGGATAAGATTCCAGAAGCAAATCTTGAAGTGACGCTTGAGGATATCGTGGCACAGCAAGAAGCTTCGTCTGCGGTCCCTGTCGCGCCAGTGGCGCCGGTCGCGGTCGAAGCGGTTGATCCTGCGTTCGAAATCAAGAAGATCCCGGTAGGGATGATTGACGTTTCCCCATACCAGCCGCGGCTGGTTATCAGTGAGGAAGCGCTCGGCCGCTTGGCTGATGCAATCCAAGCCGCAGGTGGCTTGCGTCAGCCAATTCTTGTAAGGCCCAAAGCTGGCGGACGGTACGAGTTGGTCGGCGGCGAGCGGCGTTGGAGAGCTCATCAGCTCCTCCATTGGTCGGATATCGAGGCGCGCATCCGGGAGATGTCGGATGAGGAGGCTGAGATCAATGCCGTGGCTGACAACCAGGGTGATGAGGATCTGTCGGATTTCGAGCTGGCTAAGGCGTACAGCAAGATCCTGGATAAAGGGCTTGAGCCTTCTATGAGCGCCCTTGCTCGGCGCGTCGGCGTTAACCAGTCGACGATCAGTCGCTGCCTTGGTTATTTGAAGCTGCCGCAAAGTGTTCAGGTGCTACTGGAGAAAAAGCCGGATTTGATTGGCACGAAGCAGGTACTCAAGTTCGTAGAACTTTCGCAGGCTCACGAGGAAGTTGTGCTTGAGGCGGTTGCCGGCATTGGCGAGGGCCGATTTACCCAGGAGGGCGCAGTACGGTGGGTTCAGGCCACCATTAGCGGTGGTCGAGGCGCTGGAAAGGAGAGTCGGACGTTGTTTTCTAAAGGGAAGCCACTTGGAAGCATTAAGGTGGCTGGGAGTAAGGTCGAGCTTTCGTGTGTGAAAGGTGTCGACCCTGCTAAGCTCGCCGAGTTGGTTTCCAGTTACTTGGAGACGATCGAGCTGGACTAAGCGACGGTTGTAACAAATGCCCGGTTATGCCGGGCTTTTTGTTTTCTGGATGAACATTAAGCAGATCGCCTGTTATACTATCGACATCATGTAAGAAAAGTGAGGTCGATATGTCGACGGTCGTTCTCTGTGAAAAGCCGGATCAGTCCAAGGCTCATGCCTCGCTTTTCGGCATCGCTGAAAGCGGCAGAGGGTATTACAAGGCCAAGAACGGCTGGGTATTCACCCATTCGATCGGTCACATGGTTGAAATGCTTGAGCCGAGTAAGCTGGATCCGCGCTGGGATAAATGGTCCCTCGAAGATCTGCCTATCATTCCTCAGTCTTGGAAGGTCGCGGCTGTCAACGGCAAGGCGGACCAACTGCGCACTGTGCTCGGTTTCTTGAAAACGGCCGATGAGATCATTATCGCTACCGACTGCGGGCGAGAAGGTGAGCTGATCGGGCGGGAGCTGATTGAATTATCCGGGAATCGCAAACATAGGCTCATGAGGTTCTGGTCGTCTGCACTGGACGAAGCCAGCCTGCGTAACGCCTGGAAAGCACTCAAGGACGGACGCGATTTCGATACGCTCTACGCAGCTGCGCTGATTCGCCAGCGATTCGACTACATGTGGGGGATGACCAACAGCCGCGGCGCGACGCTTACGCTTGCACCGCCCAAGGTAGTCTTTCCAGTCGGGCGAGTTCAGACTCCGGTGCTTAACCTGGTGGTGATGCGACACCTGGCCATCGTCAACTTTACCCCGAAGATTTTCTTCACCTTAGCTGCAGACGTTTCGACAGCTGTTGGCAATCTGACGATGACCTTTGCGCCCAAAGGTGACGAACACCGTTTATGGGAAAAGTCCAAGGCTGATGCTTTGGCAGCAGCAGTGAACGGCACCCGAGGCCCACTGGTGGTCAAGTCGGCCGACCAGAAGGAGTCCCCTCCGAAATTCCCAAGTCTTTCTGATCTTCAGAAGGATTGCAGTAGGCGTTGGAAATGGACGCTCGATCAGACGCTGGAAGTCTGCCAGGCGCTGTACGACGCCAAGTATGTCTCCTATCCCCGCACCTCCTGCAACATTATGCCGGAGGAGCAGATTCCTGATGTCCCTGGGATCTTGTCGGCCCTGGAGTCGGCCGGCTGGGCACCTTCCTTGGCGGTCTGTGGCAGCGCGCAGCCGGTGTTCAGAAAGGATCGCATCAAGCCTGAGGCTGAGATTCAAAAGGATTTCGATCACCACGCCATTCTGCCCACCGCATCAGTACCGAGCGGGCTTGCGGGCGACGAAAAGAAGCTCTATCAGCTCATCGTTCTGTACTACATGCGCGCTTTTGCGCCGGACTATGAGTTCAACCAGGTCGATGTGACCATGCCTGCAGGCGGCATTCTCCTGAAAGCCACCGGCATCACGCCGTTGAAGCAAGGCTTTAAAGCGCTTGAGGCGAAGCCAGAAGAGGTAGATGACGACGAGCCTGTTGAGAAGATCGATGGGAAGCAAAAACTACCACCGGTCACCGATGGTATGGAGGCATTGGTCGATAAGGTCGATGTGAAGCAAGGCCAAACCCAGGCGCCCCCTTACTACACCGAAGGTACGCTGCTGGAAGACATGATCAGCGTCCACAAGTTCGTGACCAACCAGGATCAGCGAGCGCGCCTGAAGGAAACGTCCGGTCTTGGGACCGAAGCGACTCGCGCATCCATCATCAAAGAATTGCGCAACCGAAAACTGATCGTCCCGGGGCCGGGGAAAGGCAAGATCGATTGTTCCGACAATGCGATCATGCTTATCCAGTCTCTGCCGGACATCTTGCGTGATCCAGGGCAAACCGCCATCTGGGAAGATTACATGGATCACGTACGGCATAAGCGCATTACCTTCGAGGCCGCCATGAAGGCTGCCGAAGATGCAGTGCGCAAATGCGCTGCCTATTTTCAGCAGCGTGGGGTGAATCAGGAGCGGGCAGAAGCATCCAAGCCGATCTTGGAGTTCAACGGGCATGCGGCCAATTGCCCTGCCTGCGCGAAGCCTATGGCCTACATCAAGACTGGCCGCTTCGGCCCGTACTGGGGTTGCACGGACAGAGATGCTTGCAAGACAAGCCTTCGAGCTGCGGCTGATGGAAAGCCCATTCCGAAAGCAGAGGTCGTTAAAGGCGACATCTGTCCCAAATGCCAGAAGAGCCATCTGGTGATCCGCCAAGGAGCGAAGGGCCCGTTTTGGGCCTGTTCGGGATTCCCGAAGTGCAAGCACACGGTGAACATCGAAAACCCGGCGTAAGCGGCTTGACGCTATGCATTCATATACACTAATGTAAACACGGAGTAAGCGAGATGAGTCAGCGAAGCCGAGAGGTCCTGGTCAACATCTTGTGTGGCTCGATGTCCGGCATGCGTCCGGCTACCGAGCAGGAGCGCGAGCAGTATCAGCGCAACACGCAAACGAACTTTGACCTGCTGGTTGTAGGTAACACGCCAGCGCTGCAGGATGCGCATGTGTCGCGAGCTGGGCATGCGGGCGCTTTCGATTTTGATCGAGTCAAGCGCTACGAATCTGCTTGGCACGAGATGAAAGGGCGTGACCTTCAAGGTGGCACGTCGCTCAGCGAGTTGTACCCAGGTCGTGCAGTCAGTGATCCGTTCGTTGCGAAAGCTGTTGATGTTATTCGCCAGCATGCTCCGCAGTACGCCGGCAAGCTGATGCTCCACGGTTCGGCGTTTCCTTCGATGGCCATCGACATGGCCTCGGACTACATCGATCGAGCGACCTTCGATGACAAGACGCTCTCGGTCGAGGCGGCTAAGAACATTCAGATGTTCCTGACCGCCATGAGTGTGAGCAATGAGCAGGAGCATGTGCGCGATTTCGTGGCATCGTCTCCGACTCAGCTGCGTGAGATGCGATCCGCATTGGATCGCGAGTTTTCAGCCTTTGAGTCGTCTACGATTCAGACGCTGGTGGAAGAAATCGATCTGTCTCAGACTCCCTTGCCAGGCTAGGGAGCCTGGCAAGGGGTAGGGGATGAGTAACGCGAAGCTCGGAAGGATGATGGACCGAATAGCCCTCGGCGGCCTCGCCGGGGCTTACGCCCATTGTTACGCGCATTATGGNGATCACCGCCGGGCGATGCAGATGACGTGTAAGGCTGCTATCCGTGCNGGTTACCGCCCAGCCGCTTGCTGGGTCAGCGCCGCGATGCTGGCCGCGGGGCGGCCGACTCATACGGTTGCATTCACAAAAGGCTCTTCCCCATCCTTCTTGATCGTCATGGCCGGTAGTGTCGGTATCGATTACGAGCTCGATGTCATGTTTGACCCTGAGACCGGCGCTCCAGGTTGGAGGCTTATTGAAGGCGAGGCCGAGGATCTGTATCGCAGCTGGGCGCAGACTAAAGAAGCCGATGATATCGACTACGCCATCGCTTGCTGATCAATACCCGCCCTTAGAAATTTTTTTCTCAAACCCCTTGAACTTCTTTTCTGTTATGCTTTCATATATACAAAGGCACAACGGAAGGCGATAGCCGCCGAGCCTACGGATCAAGGAGAACGATGATGAAAAAGATGAAGCTGATTGCGCTGGTAGGGGCTCTGGTCGTGTCTGTCGCCGCTGTGCTGGGTTGCACCGGTCAGAAAACCAATGAGGTCTGGCCTGAGAAGTGGGATGCTGAGGCTACCGCTTACTTCAATGCGAATGTACCTCCGCTGAAGAATCTGCCTGGCAAGGTCTACCACTTCCAGGTCGTGAAGTACGAGAAAGGGAAGGGCGAGTTCTTTGCCAATTCGCTCTACATCGATGGCAAGCTCGTTGAAAACGATCTGCCGAACGCCAGCCACAAAGTGGGCGGTGTCTCTGCCGGTCAGCTCGAAGGCGTGCACATAGTCTTTACAGAAGATGAGGGTTACAAGGTGGCTACCAAGTACGAGTTTGCTGACTCGATACACAAGGCCGTCGCAAACACTCTCCCTGTTTTCTTCAAGGACTATCTGTAAGTAAGGGCAATCAATGAGATCAGATGTATCTGGTATAGAAGGGCGCACCGACTAGGGCGCCCTTTTTTATTGCCGCCAAGAAAGCCGGACCAGGTATGGAGCAACGCCACAAACTGAGGTGCTCGCGCTCGCGATGCCGCGTGCCTGAATCCGGGGTGCCAAGCGCAGCGAGAGTTCATCGCCGCAGCAGTTCCTCAGCGCCTGGCGTAAAGCGTTGCCGGAGCAGCATCGGGTGCACCTGATTGTAGATGGCCAAGGCCAGGGCCAGGATATCCGCGATAGCGGCTGCGTCGTGCAAGAGCTTGCGCATGTTGGGCGCCTTGATGATTAAGTCGCCTCTGGTTGTCATGTCACGAGGAGAGACGGCTTAGCATCACGACCCCTTGGCGCAACCCTCGCGGTCGACTGCACCAGGTGAGCGCCGCGTGGGGAATGAAAAAGGGAGCCAAAAGCTCCCTTGTTCGACTTCTGGCAGCTGCTGAGGATCAGCCACCACCCTCTGGGGTCTGGCGAGGATTCTGGCCGGGGCTCACCATCCGGCGAATCAGCGACTGGGTTGCGATCGACAGCGGTGCCTTCACCATACTGCTGACACCGCCCATAACGCCTTGCGCTGTGTTTTCGTACGGGTTCAGGCCAGGCTCGGAGAACGAGATCATGTTCAGCACGGTGCGTGGGAAGTTGGTGATCAGGGATGCAGATGTCATGCACACCGACCAGAACAGCATGCAGGTGAGCAGAACCATCATGACCGAGCCAATGAGCAGACCTGCGATCGCGTCAAAGGGCTGGCTCAAATCTGCGGCGCCGTTGTCCATCAGTCCCCACAGGCCAGCCATCATGGTGTTGACGATCGGCAGGCCGATGCTGGTGATGGTCACTGCAGCGGCCAGGCCACCCACGGCCAAAGCCGGGTAGAACCCGATGAAGATGAGCGTGTTCCAACCCTTGCCTGCCATTTGGGACGTGTGCTCTTCGCCCTTTGGTGCTGCCTGAGCAGCGCCCCATAGGGTTACCCCGAAGAACGCAGAGGCGACAAAGGTCAGCCAGCTGATGACGCCCATGAGGCCGAAGATTGCGAATACGACCGGCAGGACGTAGCCAATCATGGCGCCGGCGATCAGCAAGACAACACCGATCATGAACAGGGCCTTGGTCATACCGCCGTTGCCCTTGGTCGCCTTGCTTGCGATCCAGGAGAGCCCGCTACCGCTGATGAACATCAGGCCAGTACCCGCGAGCTCTCGGCCGAACGCCGAGACCGTATAGAGGTTGGCCTGCGAGGGGTCTTTGCCGAGGATGTCCAGGCCCAGGAGATCGATCAGGTCTGTAGAGTCCCCCTTGTCCTCCAACTCGCGCTCGACCTTGTTCATGGTCAGCTTTGTGAGATCGTCGCCGACGGTCAGGTCAGCGAGGCTGCTGGTGGGGTAGAGCTTCGACGTGCCTTCCGAGGCGTAGCTCTGAGCCCGGGTGAAGTCGTTCGCTGCGCGAAGCACGAAGGTGCCCCCCATCATCCAGCCCCATTCCTCCAGCGACGCAAAGAACTGCTCCGACTCGGCCAGAAGGTTGGACGCGATCGTCTGCTTGATGACGTTTCTCGCGGTAGCGGTGTACCACTCAACTTCCTTCTGCAGATAGGTTTGAGCTGCGGCCGCGAGTGCTGCCTCCTCCGTGGCGCTCTGGTTGTTCTTGACCCCCAGGTGCCGACTGAGTTGCGTCTGTACGAGGCGTTGCCACATCTGACGCTGTGCCGCGGCGAGCCCTTGAGAGATCGACTTGTCGTTGGTTACGCGCAGTGCCATTTGCTCATCAGAGCAAACGATCGAGGCGGCAAAGCCTGAAGTTCCACCCCAATCGCAGAGGAAGTTCTCCGAGCCCATCTCGCCACCAACAGTGCCTTCGCCAGCGTCTTCCTCAATGCTGGTGTCGGTGTGTTTGATTGCTGCTGCGATGGCGTCGGTAGGAGGAATCAGCGGGATAGCGGTATGGTTCAGGATCTCGTTGATGAACGGATCCGTGGCACTGGATGGGCCATGGTAACCAGGTGCTCCGCTGTCGGTGTACTGACGGCGCCAGGCGCCTTCCGCGAGGCGCGTGGCCAGCTCGGTAGCGCTGATGCCAGGGAGGCGATCCTGGGGGTTCTTGTGGACGTAGTATCCGGTCGCTGTGGTGGCCAGGGTCAGCCAGTTGCCGATCATGGCCTTGGCTTCTGGCTTGTTCACTGAAATTTCGTATCGAGGCTCATTGAACAGGTTGTAGGTGTGCATGAGCTTGAAGCTTTGAGTCTGGGCATCATCGCCCCATCCGCTGCCGCTCTTGGCGATACTCGCTATGAGGTGGTGGCCAGGCGTGAGCACGATAGCCTGGCCGCCGGCGCTCGATACCGGGATCACTGGGGCGCAGAGAGTCAGGGCTACCACCACTCGAAGCGGGTAGAAGAACGCTTCATTGCCGTCTCGGGCGCCGAAGAAGTTACCGTTCTGGCGGAGCCGGAAGATGCCCAGGAACATTGCCCAGGACGCCAGAATGCCGAAACCGGTCAGGCCGACGATGGAGAAGTAGCTGGCGAAGATTGTGAGGGGGGTGACCTCGGTGGTTCGGAGTCCGGCCATGCCGGCGATCTCGGAGGGGTCGAACATCCATGAGCCGAAGAGCCAGAGCAGGACCAGGGTAGAAAACGAGTTCATGCCGGATCTCCTTCAGTCGTGACGGGCGCTCGGCCTTCACGCAGCTTGTAGTTTTTCGGGAGCGGGATCGGCAGCAGCAGGGCGGGCTGCTTCAGCATAATTTTCACGAACGCTGGGATGGTGACCACGCGCTGCTCACGAGCGGTGTACAGCTTGTGGAGATTGGTGATGTAGACCATCAGCAGGACGTTGAGCAGCATGATGTTGCCGATGAGGGCCATAGGGATGGTGTAGTTGGCTGCCACCATCCCTATGCCTATTGCCAGGCCCATGAACAGGACATAGCTGAACCAGTAGGCGAGGGTGTAGCGGACCCGTACCGACTCTTCGGTGATCTTGGCTGTGGTGATGAGCTCGTCCCAGAAGCGCTCCGGATCGGTTGACGCAATCTTCAGGTCTTCTTTGGCTTGGGCCCGATTGAAGCTCAGCATGCCCTTGAAGTTTTTCAGCGCCCAGCCCGAAACCGACGCCATGGATGCCACTTCTTGTGCTGCCATCTTGGTGGGGGTGATCCCACTGATCCATCCGAGAGCCTTGAGTGTCTTGGATTTCGGCTTGGCGGGGGAGGGCGCGCTAGCGGTGGTCTCATTTACGTTCGAGTTGCTCATGAGGGCTCCTTACTGCCGACCAGAGTTGCTGATGAGGGCGCCGATCTGCTTACGGTGATCTTCTTCGCGCTGTGCCACCTGGATTGCCAAGAGGCGACGGGTCTCGACCATTTCCTTGAAGATGTTCAGGAGCAGCTGGTTCTGTATCTGCTGCTGGACCAGTGCGTCGCGTGAGATGCCCCCGGTGCCGGACATGGCGTTGATCTCTTCGATAGTGGGAGAGGCGAACAGGCGCTGGTAGGCCGTGATCTGCGCATCCATCTCTTCGCTGATCGAGGAACCAATGGCCCCTTCTACGGCAGACATGCGGAAGTTGTAGGTGTCGATCTCCTGCTGCAGAACCTCACCGACATCGGTGTTCTTGATTGACTCAGGGGGCTGTGGGGCAGGCTTGCGGCCACTGGCGACTGCGGTTGCCAGCTCGATCTGAGTCTCAGTGCAACTCATAGGGGTGGAGCCATTGTCCAGGTCCTTCTTCCCCACCGGGGGGAGCATCCGCGGATCACAGGACGGAGTGATGTTCTCCTTCACCTGGCGATTGTGGCGCGCAGTGAATTTGGCGGGCTCGCGGATGGCCTCGGCCGAGTTGTACTTGTTGTACATGTTCGTTTGCCGGCTGTACGTCTTCTGGGTGACAGCCTTGCCGATCTGCGTTGCGAGAACCTGATCTTCCTGGCAGAAGGTGGACGCCTGCTGGTCCTTCTGGTTCTGCTGGTTATAGATGTCGACCTGGCCGTTCATGATGGCGCGGGCGTTTGCCTCGGACTCCACTTTGATGGTCTGCTCCGTCGACTTGACGGCCTCTTCCACATTCCCCAGACCGTCCTCGGTTGTCTGGGTGAGGATCTGCTGCTGCAGGAGCTGCATGATGGCCTGTTGGAGAATCGCCAGGAGAGCCGCGGTGTCCGACATTGCGTAGGCCTTCACCGGCGCAAAGAGGGGCACCGACGCGAATATGGTTGCGACTAGAAGTTGTTTGATCCGCATTTTCTGTGACTCTCCTAGAGACGGGGGTGGCAGCCTGTGAATGCTATTGTAGTCCCAATAGTACAATATTTTGTATCTGTAGAATCTATGGTATGCGCCGTGCCGGCGCAATGTAACGCACAGGGTTAGCCCAATCCGCTCTAAGGTGGTCTTCTGCAGGATGCCGGTTGGCATATAGAGAAAGGGAATTTGCTTGCTTGGCCCTTGGTTTGGCCAATGTTATAGTACCGAGTATCCGGGACTATAGGCTTCGAGGTTGGCCCGGCCTGGCGGCTGGGATTGCCGTAGAAATGATGCGGAGTGATGGTCGCTTAATGGCGACTGAGGCAGGCGATGGCCAGGCCTTTGATTCACTCGATCAGGCTTAGCCAACTAAAGAAGTCTATCACGTATGGAGTAGCGCAAAGGCCCGTCGGGTTTTTCTTATTGCGTTGCGCCACGATAATTCCGACTACAGTGATCGTCGGTTAGGTGGCTCGATAGCCGCCGGCGATCAGATCGAAGTTTGCCTGCAGGTGGTATAGGGAGTCGTGCAATGAAACCGATCCGGTGGCTGAACATTGAGGCCTATGGCGCCACGCTTGAGATGTGGCGTAACGCAGCGGGGAAGTTCTTTTTCGTTGCGTTGGGCGGAACTGAAGAAGCCAAGAAAGCCTTGCTTGATCTGGGGGGCAAGCAGGGTTACTTCTTCAACCGGTCGATCCTGGCTATCCACTTCCCGCCGATTGCCGATCAGGCATCGGCCGCGGCTTGGCTGGAGAAGCTGCCGAAGGCATTCCTGGAGGATCGTCCTCGTCCGTCGGTTCTATTGGTGAGCCCGGGCCCGGATGGCACATTCAGCGAAGCCGCGAAGGCGGCCGCTGTCGAACGCTACAAGAGTTGGTCCGAGCGCGCCTTGGAGCTGGAAGCCCAGGAAGCGCTCGATGTGGCGAACGAAGATTTCGATCTGCCGGGTTTCGCTGATGATGTTCCTGTCGCGGCTGCCCCGGCGGCGGAGGCTGTTGCTTCTCAGCCTGCGGAAGAGGTTGTCGCCGAGGTCCAAGTCGAGCAGCAAGTCGAAGATGCCGCGCCGGCGCCTGCCGAGTCCCAGCCTGCAGCGACTCCCGTACCGGCCAAGTCGGCCGTCGAGCAATTTGTAGACGCTATCCATGCCGGCGATGACCGTCCTGTTCTGCAGGGTGGCTATCCCTCTATGCCCGACGCCGCCGAGTTTGCCCGGATCGAGGAAATGGGGCCGTCTGCCGCCATTATCATGTCGCCCTGGTTGGACGTGTTCCGCGAAGTCCTCAATCGGATGCCTGAAGACTCCCAGGCGGTCCTTTTCTTGCTCGGCGCGTCGCGCGATCGCCTCATGGCGAGTGCAAATCAATTCTTGGCAGAGAATCCGGGGTTCCCCTTGATTTCTGCTGTCTGGGGAAGTTCCAAGGGCGATAGCCATCGCCTGGTTCTGTTTGTTGATGCCACTCTCCCGCCGGATCGGCACGTTGCTGTCCTCAATAATGAGGATCTGCCCAGCGTCGGTAGCGAGCGCGAGATGGGCCTGTTCCTGAATACTCTGTGGAGAGACGTGTATGGCCAAGAAGACGAAGTTGTTCTGGTTGCTGCCAGTGTTTCAGAACCAGGAAATGCTCCTGACGTTCGGCCTGGTGCTCAACGAGACGGAGCACAACGAGTTCATGGAGCGCCCGAGCTGGGGGCGGTGGAAGGAGCTGCTGCAGCGGGATCTGGCGGCGCAGCTGGAGCGCGCGCTGTCGCAGGGCCTGATGAGGCCCAGCGATCTGGAGGAGTTCGCGGCGCAGAGTATGGGGCGCAGCAGCCTGGCATTCATGCCGGGCAGCCAGATGACGCCGGCGATGCTGGCCGAACTCCTGCTGGCTCGCGACCTGTCGCCGGAGAGCCCGGCGGCGTTGATCGAGAGCTGGCTGTACGCGGCGATGAACGGGGACTCGGCGCAGATGGCGCAGATCGTGGAAGCCGCGCTGGAACGCTACCCGCAGGACGAGATGGACATCGAGAAGCTGACCAGCCTGTCGCCGGTGGAACGCCTGCAGCGGCTGGAGGCGGCGATGAGCTGACACCGGTTGAAACTGGTGATCCAGAAGATGTTGATCTGGTGGGCACCGTTCTTTCGGCTGAAGACGAAGAGCGTGTCAGGGCCGAAATCGAGGCGCGCCGTGCAGAGCGTCGCCGCGGCATGGATCTCAACTTCGAGGAGACCTCTGGCCGTGTGAATTATCTGCCGCGCAGCGCGCTGCGCGAGCAAGGCACGATGGTTCCTGCAAACATGGCCAGCGCTATCGGTTCTGCGCTCGATCGCCTGGTCCAGCGCCATGGTGACCTTGATGCATTCGTTGCTCGGCAGCTTGGCTTTGATTCGTCTGCTGATCTCGATGGTCGGCTGTACGCGGAGCAGGTAGACGCGGTTGCGCTGGCCCTGGACGCCTTCTCGCGTGACCGTAACATGGTGCTCGGCGACCTGACCGGTATCGGCAAGGGGCGTGTTCTGGCGAGCGTGCTGCGTTACGCCTACCTCAACGATATGCCGACGGTCTTCATCACCAAGGACCAGACGCTCTACAACTCCATGGCGCGCGAGATGGCCGTGCTTGGGATGAGCGAGTTGGTCGACAGAAGCCGCATGCTGATCACGACCACTGGGGTGGGCATCGAGAATGATCAAGGTGAGCAGATGTTCCCCGGCCGTAGCGGGGACGAGCTCACCCAGGTCTACGAATCTGGCGCGCTTCCTGCGGGCATCCGCGTGGTGTTCACCTGTCACTCCCAGCTGATGACGCCGGCCGACGCGCCGCGGGTGGAGTGGCTGCGTGCAATCGCTCACGACGCGCTTGTGCTCGTTGATGAATCGCACCTCTCTGCAGGTGTCGACAGCCTTTGCGGGCAGAACCTGCGCGCTATCCGCGATGCAGCCCGCCACACGCTGTTCAGCTCCGCGACCTCCGCCAAGGAAGGGAAGAACCTGAGCCTGTATGCCGGCACCGATCTGTCGCTGTTGGGTAGTTCCCATCACATCGAAGAGATCCTGCGTAAAGGCGGGGCGGCGGCGATGGAAGCGGTGCCGATGATGCTGGCCCAGGAGGGGCAGTACATCCGTCGCGAACACGACATGTCGCGCGCGGAGTACCGCGCTCCGGAAGTGCCCCAGGAGTATGTACCTGCCATTCGCCAGAACATGGATGCCCTGTCCGCAGCGCTCCGTGCGCTGCTTGAACTCCAGGTTGTAGTGACGGGTTACACCCAGGACATCAACCAGAACGACTACTTCGTGCGTCAGCGCGAGGCTCAGGAGCGCCGCCGCCGCGGTCGCGAGCAGATGGGGCTGAGCAGCATGCATTTCAGCTCCACGTTGCACCATTTCAGCCAGCAAGCCCTCCTGGCGGTGCACGCGGACTTCTATGCCGACCTGGCAATTCAGTCTGCCCGAGAAGGCAACAAGCCTACGCTCGTCCTGCAGAGCACGATGGAGTCCATCCTCGCCGAAGTCGTCAAGGTTCTGGTCGACAACAACGTGCAGCCCGATGGGGCTGAAGTTGAGATGAGCTTCGCCAGTGTGCTCCGCCGCATGGCCAAGAAGATCACCGAGATCAACGTTGCATACGGTGGTGGCAACCACGCGTTCAACCTGCAAGAGCCCCGTGTAAACCTGCACGGCCGCGGCCTTCCTGAACAGATGCAGATCCTGCTTGCCGGCCGCCACCTGGAGGCCAACGTGAATGTTCGCGGTGTCCTGCAGGAGTTTGAAGCTGCTCTGGCGCGTATCCCGAACGAGATCCCTGTGTCGCCGATCGATTACATCTGCGACAAGCTGCGTGCTGCCGGATACGAGATGGGCGAATTGACCGGCCGACGTTGGAAAGTCAACCAGGTGCGTCCGGGCGTTTATCAGGTTCAGCGCCGCCGGGATTCTTCGAAGCGCGATCGCCAGCGTGTGATGAACGCGTTCAACGGCGGCGAGACGACCGGGATCATCATCAATAAGGCCGGGGCAACCGGTATTGATCTGCATGCCGACCATCGCTTTGCTGACCAGCGCCCGCGCGACATGATTGTTCTGCAGGCCGACGACGATATCTATGTCTTCCAGCAATCGTTGGGGCGCGTTTTCCGGGCGAACATGGTCGTGCCGCCGCGCTATACCCTGCCGGGCTCTGCAGTCCCTGTAGCAGTGCGCTCGATGGCAATCATGCGTCGTCGGTTGAGCAACATGATGTCGCTGACCCGCGGCTCGCGTGATGCCGAGGTCGGCGGTGGTATGCCGGATCTCTTCAACTGGGTGGGCTGCGAAGCGGCCATGAGCTATCTGCAGGACAACCAGGGCGTGGCCGACGTGATCGGCATCAACCTTGGGGTTGAGGCCGCGAAGCTGCAGGATCAAGGCGGCGATACCGGTTTGGCTGCCCGCGTCACCGCGATGGGTTTGCTGCTGCCCTGCGATGTTCAGGACGCCATGATGGATGGTCTGATTCGGGCGTACGAGAGCAAGCTGGAGGATCTGGAGCGCCGCGGGATCAACCCATTCCGCAGTCGCCACCTGGATATCAAGGCGCGCGTGGTGAACGAAGTCGTTCTTCACCCGGCTACCGGCGATTCTGTGTTCGAGGGGGCTGTCTACCTGAAAGAGTTGGCCTACAACGAAGAACTGCCGCCGCTCACGCCTGAGACCGTGAACACCATGATCGTAGCTGGCCGAGAGGCCTTGAGCATGGAGCACGGAGCTACTCGGAACTGGTCTCGCTTCCCGCTGGCCGAGGTCATGCCGGAGGTGACCCAGCGCATGGAAACGCGCATGAACAACCTGCGCGATCTGTTCGCCGATCGTGGGGCCGGCGAGACCATTGAGGATCTTGCGAACGCTCGCCACGAATCATTCGCCAGCCGCGCAGCCCGTGACTACATGGGACTTCGTTCGCTAGCTGGACGCATCAAGCTGGGTGCACACCTGAGCTTGCGGCTTGATTCGGATGCGGCGATCGATTTCCACGTCGTTGGGATTGAGCCTCCTACCTGGGCGCAAGACCTGCACAGCCCGTATGAATGGCGTCTGATGTTGATCAGCAAGGACCAGAACATGCGTCAGGCGCGAGTTCCCCTGAGTCTGCTGCTCAACGAGGCTCGCGAGCTGCAGAGAACGGCATTCCTGGCTGAGCCCGACGCCGACCCGCAAGAGTTCGTTGTGGGCTGGGAATCTCTGGCCGCTGCAATCAGCGATCCTGCCCGTGATCTTATTGACGACCAGGGACAGATCCAGCCTGAGGCACTGGCTGAGTACGAGAACCTGCCACGCGGCAGCATTGAGATGCGACGCCATGTTCTCTCTGGGAACCTGCTGAAAGCCATCATGATGGCCGGGGAGTTGCACAAGGGGCTGCCGGCCACCTACACGCTGGCCAACGGTGCGCGTGAGTTTGGCGTGGTGATGCCGTCGAACTTCGACGAGATCAAGTTGCTGCGGATGCCGTTGACCATGACCGCCACCGATGATGTTCAGGACTACCTGGCTCACCGGCTGCAGTCCCTTGTACGCGTCAGCGTCTACATGAACCTCAAGGACGTAAATCTGCCGGGTGTCCCGAGCAAGGATGCCGAACAGGCTCGGACAGATCTGAACAGCAACTACTACCTGGAGGCAACACGCGGGAGAGGGGGAGCCGAGGTGAAGATCGTGGTTCCGCGCGCCAAAGGGCGCTCCGGCTGGCTGGTAGCAGATGAGGGCGTCCGTGAGCTGACCCAAGGCCGTGAATGGGTTCGGGTTTCCAACGACCTCGCGATGACCTTTACGATGCGCGACGGCCAGTTCCCGGCCGAGCTGCGGGCTGTCGTTGACCGCCTACTGGAAGTGGGCGTGACATTCCGCACCCCGAGCACCGATAGCCGGGCCCGCGAGTGGGTATTGGAGCGCGCCGCGGCCCAGGAGCAGGCGCGGCGCATCGACAACCAGTTTGATGGGAGGGCTCTGGCATGAAGGGCCAAGCCATTTTCAAGCTGATGAGCCAATCCCCGCGGCTGCCTAAGCCGTGGGAGGCTTCCTACCAGGAGGCTCAGGATTTCATTGCTTGGGCCGATGCGATTCCGGACAGCACTTCGCGCGCATTGCTGCCGATGGTATGGGCGGTGAAAGACAAGCTGGCCTACCAGGATGGTGGTGGCCTCAACGGCTACCTGAAAGAGCGCGGCATGTCCAAGAAGGGGTGGAAAGCGCTCAACAGCCTTTCGGTTGAGCAGACCGCCGACGCGTTCTCCTATTTCCGCGCCCGGGGCGAGCAGGCCTGGCCACTTCGCCTGGTGCGACCTGCAGAGACCGCTCGGGATGCTGCAGTGGACGTTTCCGCGGCGCTGCTGATCGTGCTGGCGGATGCTGAAGTCTCTTTGGAAGGCATTCATGCGCCCTACGACGAGGACTGGAAGTTGATGATCCGCGCACTGGCGGCCGAGGTCGCTGGAAAGGCGCTCGCGTGCTGCCCTGCTGTGGCGGCTGATGCGATCCTGGTTCGCGATTACCTCACCGGTGGCGATGCCGACATCTCTCCTTCGACCAGCTGGTCGGAGATGGTTGACCTCGCTCGGGAGTGGCTGGTCGAGTTGCAGCACGAAGAGGCCGGCTACGTCCCGGAACCGGCTGCGCAGGTTCCGGTCAGTCGAGCAGTTCCAACACCTGGTGGAGAGGATCGGTTGCTGGATGCGCAGACCGGTGTGGCGGTAGTCCGCCTGCTGCAGTTCTCTGAGTTCAGGCAGGAGTCGGACCTGATGAACCACTGTATCGGGCGTAGCAACCACTATTTCAACAAGCACATGGAGGGCACCGGAGCCTTCTACAGCTTCCGTGAGCCTGGTGTTGAGCGTCCCCTGGCGACTCTGGAGTTGTCCGTCTCGGACGGGGAATGGCGGATCTGCCAATGCCGCGGCCCGTTCAATGGTGACCCGGGCCCCGAGTGCCACGATCTGGCGAATCGCCTGCTCGAAGCACATCAGCTCGGTGGAGAAATCCGCAAGGCCAGTTACGAGGTCGTTGCGCAGGCTGTCGGACAGCACCTGGAGCTGGAGCAGACCTCTACCCGCTATTTCTGATGGACTCGCTGCCTCTCCCTGGCAGCGAAGCATCGAAATATTTCGACGCCTTGAAGGAATGAAAATGCGCAAAAGCCTCCCCCAAGATGGTGCCCCGGCAGCCGAGTTTATTGAGCGTGTGCTGCAGTGTGCGGCTGTGGATGGTATTGAGCGGGGCGCTTTTGATGATTGGATCGAGGAGCGGGACCTGCACCATCTCGTCGGTGGTGAGTTGCGCGATCAGATGTCCTGAGTACGAGGTTGCTGACCACCTTTGGCCAGGCCGGCCGTTGGAGGTCGTAGAGGGCCGATTGCTGGATTTCGATGAACAGTGGGAGGCCGCCGGTTTCGAAGTGACCAGCACCGGGGGAGGGTGCTGGGCCGCGCGGAAGAAGGATGACCGTTATTCGTGGTTGATCAGTCTCACAGACCAGCATGAAAGCAGAAATCCGAACCCCTCCCGAAAGCTGTATGTCTCGGTATATGGGGCGGATTCGGGAGAGTACCTGGGTTTGCAGGCGACAGCTGAGAATCTCACTGCCGCCCTCGCGCAGATTCACGCCTGGCAGGAAAGCTTGCTGATTCAGCCGGCAGAACCAGCTCAACCCTGAGGCTTAGTCCGTAGGTGTTTAGTCTTGACCAAATAGGCACATGTGCCTATTGTGTGGCGTAAACACCTCTGGAGCAGCACAAGTGCGCGAGCGAGATCCCCTCAAGCATCACTATCGGCTCAAGCGGCCATGCTCGAACTGTCCCTTCTTGAAAGAGGGGGCCATTGAGCTCGCTCCCGGCCGGCTGGATGGAATCATCGAGCAGCTGACCTCCGATGATCACTCAACGTTCCCGTGCCATAAGACGGTTCACTGTGCGTGGGGCGGCGAGTGGAACGAGGAGGGCGAATACTCCCCGTCTGGCCACGAGTCGATGTGTGCCGGCGCTGCCGCCTATCTGATGAAACACAGGCGTCCGACCGTTGGGATGAGGCTCGCGTTTGTGAGCGGAGCTGCAAGTCCCAGTGACTGGGGCGATGTTCATTCCTTGGTGACTGACTGAAATGGGGGCTGGCGTGAAGAGTGCTCAGAAGGCGGCCATTGCCGCTGCTAACGCAATCCTCGCACAGGCGGGCCTGCCACTGTACAAGGTGAAACCGAGCCTTGTTGTCGAGGCTCCTGGTCTTGTAGCGCCAATCGATCTGGCACGCTTGGTGAAGGTTTCGCCGTCGCCATTCCTTACCCAGTGGGAGGTGGCTGGAGGCGGGCGCAAATGGAACGGCCGTATCGGCCGCCATGTAGCAGTGCTGGAGGTCACAAATGCTCGCAGCTATGGAATCTTGCTGCAGTTTGCCGATGGAGATATTCAAGCCTTCCATCCGCACGATCTTTTCCCGTGGCGTGGGGAGCCTGTGCAATTCGAGGAAGGTGCGGCGGCGGTTGTGTAGCCGCTGAGTGCGCTCAGGGCTTCGGTGCCATCGCCAGCCACCGCTGGAAACCGGGGCCGTACTTCAGGCTTTTTTCTTGGACCAGGCCCGCATAGCTGTACATGCGCCGCACATGTGTGTCTGTGCGTGGGTTTTCGCCGGCGTGGTAGCAGCCGATCGCCATCCAGGCGTTGTTGTTGAACTTGTTCAGNCACCTGCGCATNATCCAGCCGCTAACCCACAGGTTTTTGCAGCCATCCCATTGCAGGTCCTTTGCTGTCACCCCGTACGGCGCCAATGTCTCNAGCCAGATGCTGTTGACTTGGCCTGGGCCGTAGTCGACTGAGCCATTGCTATTCCTNCTGGCTGTCCCTACACGACCATTCTCTTGACCAAGGATCCCGACGATGAGCGTCGCCGGGATCTGGTAGCGCTGAATGGTGGCCACCACGCACTGCTGTGGGATCTCGCCGGCGGCGATTGCCGGAGGTAAATCAAACATCGGCGCCGGTGACCACAGCAGGCAGGGCGAATAACGGGATGCTGCTGCGCACAGCGGCCACAGCTTCCTCCAGGCTCTGGTAGGGGTAGGCTTCTTCGGAGAACAGTTGGCAGAAACTCGCGGCGACTTCCCAGGCGGGCATCTCGACAACCAGGCCCCGGCGAAGATCCACGGTAGCGTAGCCAGTGTCGGTGGTCTCGTGGATCAGGAAGCGTTCGCCCCAGCCCCATCCGCCTGTCCCCGTTCCCAGAAGAAGGGTGCCGGCAGGCAGCTTGAGAAAGTCCCCCCACATGTCCAGATCGGAAGGGCGGACAGCCGTGAAGGTGAACCCAAGGGAGCCGAGTTTGATCTCGACGGCGGTGTCCTCTGGGCGTAGTTCAGGGATAGGCATCGATGCGACCGCTTTAATAGAGTGATTGCGCCAATATAGCGTAGCGCGGCGCTACGATCAAAGCATCGAGTAAGTTTGACGGCACGGCCCGCCGAATGGATACTTTGAACCAGAAATAGGCGGTTTATGCCATCGAGTATTCAAAAGGATATATAGGAGCATCGCCATGCGCGTTACGCGAGAGGAACTGGATCAGGCGTTGAATCAGGTGCGGGCGGTGTTCACGCCGGAAACCGTTGACCGCCTGCGGGAGAACGATCTGTTTCCGGAGGCGCTGCATACGCTGCAGACGCAGGCCGGTAATGATATGCGCATGCTCGGAATCTTCCACCAGGTGATCGCCGGCGCAGTCGCGGTCGTGAACATCGCTATCCGTAAGGACCGCGAAGCTGGCCTGATCACGTCCTTCGTATCCCAGGCGAACCTGATTCGCGCGGGCCATGTGCGGGGTAACCTCCACAATCAGGAGGCGTTGCGTGATCTGTTCCCGGCGCTGGACGAACAGTATGGTCCTGCGGATGCCGAGACGTTGCGTGCGGGCATTGCAATGCATCTGGCGAGCCGCTTCTTCCGGCCGGAAGGCGAGGAAAGCCCCCTGCATGAGCAATTGCTGCGCACTGCAGTCTTGCGTGCTGCCGAGGTCGAAGGTGAACTCATCCAGGCCTTTCAGGCGCCCGCGGTGGCGCGTGAGGAGGTGGGCGTCGACGAGATGCTGATCGCCGTGAACGCGCTGCAGGAAGTCACTGACGGGGCTGACCTGTCTCTGGTGCCTGGGCTCATGATGATTGCTCAGGGTGCCTGCGAATTCAATGTGGGCCTGACTCCGATCCAGCAGGTGATCCGAGGCCTGTACCCGGAAATCGATACGGCCGGCCTGAATGCAATCACCGAGCGCACACTGGCCTACCTGCACCAGTTCAACGGCCAGGTGGTGAACCAGGTGTTTCAGGAAATCGGCAACGACTGGCTACAGCATAATGCGCTGGAGTACCTGAACGCCCGTGACGGACACGAGCTCGATTATGATGGGGACGATGATCTCGATCACGATGAGCCGGACTACCAGGAGCCGGCGGCGATCGCTCAAGAACTCTATGACTTCAAGATGTAAGGCCAAAGGATCGAATCAATGAGAGCCACTATTAAACCAGGCGCTAACCTGGATCAGGTCTCGATGGTCAAGCAGATCTGGATGGAGTCCGGCCAGCGGCTTCAAGATTCGCTGGCCGAGGCGCTGAAGCACAAGGGCGAAGTCGTCGACTTCCAACTCACCCCGTCTGCAGGCTACGCAGCAGTGAAAACGCCCGAAGGGCGGGTCGAGGCTTTCGTGGTTCCGTATTCGGTGGACTTCCGCCAGCCCGCGCCTCGCGCCGTGCGCTTCGGGATCCAGAGCGAGCGCGATAATCCGCGCCAGGCGGCGGCGCCGCAGTCGTTCGTAGAGCGACTGTCGCCGGCCGTCGCCGACGGCGATGCTACCTGGCGTCAGCGCTGCTGGGCCGGTATGGTCGATCGCCATGTGGCCCTGAGCGTGTTGCGCCCGGGCGATGTGGTCATGCTCGCGAAGGAGATCGAAAGCAACCATGGCCGGCTCCGCCCGGACTACTATGCCGTGCGCGCTTCTGATCATGGTTTCACGGTCCTGGAGTCGCTTCGTACAGGCAAGTCGTCCCTGGTGCACAACGTTGCGTCTGACGTGGTGAACGTCAATCTTGATCCGGATCCGATGATGCGCCTGAGCCAGCATCCCGCGGTGGTCCGCTTCGGCATGCAGCGCGTTGCACGCAATGACGAGCAGGAGCATTACGTGCTCCTGGGGCGATCGGCTTCCGGTGCTCTGGTTCCCCTTGCAAAGGCCACGGGGACTGAAGACCGCGACTTCATGCTGCAGCGTATCTGGGAGGTCTCTCAGCTGCGTCAGGAGAGCCTGCGTAACCTCAATGGTTCGCCGGTGTACGCCTACATGGCTGATCGTGGCCTGGCTGATGCAGTCGTCGAGCAGGGGCGTGGCGAAGAGCCTGTTCTGCTCCAGGATCTGAAGATCGAGGTCACGCCGCTCAACCCGGAGCAGGAGGTTGTCTACGACGGCCCCCGGGTCTGATGGCTGACGGCCAACAACAAAAAAGCCCAGGCATTGCCTGGGCTTTTTATTTGCCGGCACCGCCGGCTATTCAATTTTGCCGAGAGTACGCAATCGACTCTCCAGCGCCTGCACAGCCCATTCTGGGCAGGGTCTGGCGCTTCGAAGCTCGGCCTCGGCGAGCCAGGCGCGAACACTGCGAACGCTACACGGTCGCTTGGTCTCCTCGGCGATCATCTTGGCGGCCTCGGCCTGGGTGATGTCCGTCTTCTCGATCAGCGATCGGAAGCTCGCCTGATTGTTCATGGCCTACCTTTGCGTATATGCACATGTGCCTATTGTACTGGCTGTGTTGCTCTGAGCAAGCGATTTGGGGTTAGCTAAAAATTGGGTTGTCCTTGGGTAGACCGTAAGTGGTGTTAGGCAGTTTTTTTATTGCGCTGCTTAGGGCCTTGATCTCGTCGTAAGCAGGATCAGTTTTGTTGGGCTTCGACCATCTCAAAATATACGATTGACGATCCAACTCTAGCCGGCGCTGTATGCCGACTGGAGCGATAGCGGCGGTTGAAGAGTTATGGCCAATTCGCTTTAATTCCAAATTAACTCGTATGGCATCAATCAGAAATCCCTTCCTAATTTTCTTGATTGCGTACTTGTAATTGAAGGTATCTCCAGAAGAGTTAGGCCTGGTGAAGGTGATTAAACTCGAACCTAGCATCGCAATTATCCATGTTTCCATGCCTTTTGCTTCCCATATTGTCGAGCCGCAGAGAACTTGAAGCACACGTTTAAAATCGGGCACCGACAAAACGGGTTTGCTTTCTAGTGTGCTCGATGAGCCGCAATGGTATTGCATGAAGAAAAATGCTTTTGTTAATACAGTTTCTTCGAAAAACGCACTACGCAATTTTAAGCCTCTCTCTCGCGCGTCCAGGTCTTGCTTATCTGCTCTTAGGCCGTATAGCGGGCTTCCATTTCTAAGAGGGCAGTCCGAGCTTGCTAGGCCATTCTTACGCTTGTGAGCGAAGTGTGTTATCTGATGGATAGAAAATTCTGATTTGAATATAGCTAGTTCTTTACACGCTACGCATTGAATCTGGTCTTGCCTGTCTTCATGGTTTATTTCTTTGTAGGTTTCTGAATCGGTCAATACGCCGTTTACGATAGACGCCAGCATGTCGCACCTGTTTCTTTTGAGGGGTGCTAATTTGTCGCTGATGATAATCTGAAAGTCAATAGTGTGTGATTCATTGGAAATGCAGGTCATGAAATATGGAATTCATGAAATCCTGTTTTCATGTTGTTAATTACGAATTACGAATTACGAATTACGAATTACGAATTACGAATTACGAATTACGAATAACAGATAACAGATAACGTTATCTGTTATTTCGTTTTCAGCAGATGACGCCGTGCATTGCCAGCTGGTCGACCATCTTGATGAGCTCAAGAGGCTCGGCGATGTCGTCGCGATCGAGATCTGTCAGCACGATCTCTGTCTTGCGCAGCACGTCACGAAGGGGGGATAGCTTGGCGCGCAGGGTCGCCTCTTCGAGCCCCGGTGGGAGGAAGCTTTCGCATAGCCATTCGACAGCCGACTGGGCGTCGTGGAACAGAACTTCAATGGGTGCCGATCCTGGAGCGGTCCACACCCATCGGAGGGAGGCGAGGCCGGCAGATTGAATGATCCCTTGGGTCTGGTGGGAACTATCCAGCTTCGTCTGGATGTCGATCAACAGCCTGGCGAGTACCTGCTGAGGCATCTCGGCTTTCTTCAGGCGTTGAAACAGACCGGGGAGGTTGCCGTTCGAGGCAGCGGCCAGGGTCGACATTTCGCCGAACAGGGCGGCGTAGTTGCTCCAACTGCCAAGCTCTGGTGCGTCCTTCGGGGCGTGTTCGAGCGCATGGTCGAGGATGGTGTATCCCTTCGAGGATGCTGCTCGCGCGATGACAGTGAGGGCAAGGGCCCACAGGGCCTCCGGCCCGCTACGGGAAAGCGTCTTCTGGCTGAGCAGGGTGGCGTCTTGATCGCGGGATAGATCAGAGATGAACTCCCGTTCGGCAACTTCTCGTGCTTTCTGGCCGAGCATGCGCAGAGCGTTACGGGCCACCCAGGCCGGTTCGCTGATCATGGTCCAGGTGCGCATATCGTGTGCGGCGGGGCTCAGTGGGCAGGCTGCCCACTGTTCGTCGGAGAAGTAACGACCCATCATCGGGAGGTGCGGCAACGCTGCCCTTGCGCGGTCGTCAAACCGCGCGTGGGGCACGACCAGATAGTTCGGGCTCCAATGAGGAGAGTAGGACACCCCCGCAGACATCAGCGGGGGGCCATATCATTGGGTGCCAGGCTCTCCTGGGCCCGATCGAGATAGGTCGCGGCGCTTTTCAGTAGTTCGCTGATAGCCTGCACCAACTGGGGCAGCAGCTTGGACCCGAGTGCTTCGCCAGCACTGAGCATGCTGGGTAGATCGAGCTTGCTCATTGTCGAGAGGAACTGCCCAGCATTCTGGTTGCTGCCGAACGCGTCTGCTGCCTTCTTGGTCAGGTCGACCGCCTGCAGGGCGGCGCCCAGGCCGGGGATCGCCATGCCAGCAATCTTCGGCCCGATTTCGGTAAGGGCTTTGCCCGCGACATCGCTGATGATGTCGGCCTTGCCCAGCAGCTGGCCGAGCGCGCCGGGGGTGCTTCCCAGAACCTTGCCGATGGTGCCGGTTCCAGGGATGAAGTTCTCGCCTTTGGTGAGCGCCTCTCCAAGCAGCGGCATAGCGCGCTTAGCCAGTGCGCTTTCAGCCAGACCAAAAGCTTCTTTTGCGGCTATATGCCGTATGGCTTGCGGGCCCAGGACGCGAATAGCTTGTCCTGCCAGGAGCGGGATGAGGGGGAGTGGCATATCAGTAGGCCCTCGAAACTCGTTGCATCTGGTAACCGCTAGCGCTTTGCTGCGAAGCAGCATTGCGGTTTGGGCATACAGGCATGCCACCGCTGGCGGTCGGCTGGGTCTTGTAGGCGCGCGTTACCTGAGCATCGGGGTTGAAGCCCGGCGTGCTGTAGGTGGTGTTCATCGGCGGCAGCGCGTTGCTGTTCGTGGTCGCTACCGTCGTATTGGCTGTCGGAGCCACTGCGTCGAACAGGCCAGAAACGTTCCAGCTGCTCGCCAGCGCCGGCTGTGCCAGTGCCGTTACGGCGATGATCAGAAGGAGCTTCTTCATGGTATCTCCAGTTAGCGTGTGTTTTGTTACCGAGATTATAATGGTAAAGTCGATCCAAGTTCTAATTGAGGTTGAAGGATGACTTCAAGTCAAGCAGAAGAGGCATCCAAGGCCACCGAGGAATCGGCGTTTGGCTTGAAAATTCTGAGCCCTGAGCAGTTGGTGCCCGGGCGCTATCAGCCTCGATCCCATTTTGATCAGAAGAGCCTTCTTGAGCTCGGCCAGAGTTTTCTCGAAAACGGCATCGGGATCATTGAACCGATCGTTGTGAGGCCGAAGCCCGGTGCTGGAGATCTTTACGAGATCGTTGCTGGCGAACGCCGGTGGCGCGCAGCGCAGCTGGTCTCGATGGATCGCGTTCCCTGCCTGGTTCGCAACTACACGGATCTGCAGGCCCTGCAGGCTGCGCTTGTGGAGAACGACCAGCGCAAGGATTTGAACAGCGTTGAGCGTGCCAAGGCCTATCAGATGGCCATTGAGGAGTTCGAACTCACCCATGAAGCGCTCGGACAGATGCTCGGTACAAGTCGCGAGGTCATCACCAACCACCTGCGGCTGTTTAGCTTGCCCCTCGCTGTGCAGGAGTTCCTTGGCGAAGGGCGTTTAACCGAGTCCAAGGTGCGCTGTCTCTACGGGCTCTCTGCGGCTGACGCAGTGCGCATTGCACGCCAAGCTGCGGAAGAAGGACTTGGCTATCGCCAGATCGAGGCGCTGGCCAAGGCTGCCAAGCGCCCAGAGCGCGCGACAGCCGCGCCCGAGCGTGAGGATCCCGATGAGCGCCGGTGGCTTCAGGCGGTCAGTGAAAAGCTGGGGCACGAGGCGTTGCTCGAAAGGGCGAAGAAGGGCCAGAAGGGCGGCTATCTGAAGATCCGCTACTTGTCGATGGACGATCTCAGCTCAATCACCAAGAAGCTTCTCCGCGGAAGGGAGTAGGAGGCTACACATGAACAGCATGGCAAATTTATGGCTACCGGCGTTCTCAATGCCTGGAAGTGGCGGCCGTGCTGCGCTTGTCGACTTCCGGCGCCGCGCCCCGGAAAGCCTTCGCGGTTGGAGTGTGGCCTGTATCGACCTGTCAAATTTCCGCTTGCTCAACAAACTGCTCGGGCCTGAGGGTGGAGACCTGATACTTCAGGTCGTTGGTGCCACACTCAGGGATGATGGCCGGCATCACTGGTTCCACATCTCCGGTGATGTCTGGCTGGGGGTATGCGAGCGTCGCGACCCGCACCTGATGGAGCGCCAATTCAATGAGCTCCGTCTGAAGCTTCGAGAAAATGTGGGGGCGGCGCTCTCAAAGCCGATCCGCATTGACGCGGTGTTCGGCCTGGCGTCCTGCCAGGAGCTCTCGCATGCAATCGACCGGGCGGAAGGTGCGTGCCGCCAGGCAAAGCACGCCGGCCGGCGCCTGCAGGTGGTGGATTCAGTGAAGGATGACTGGGAGGCTACCGATCTGATCGACCAGTTCATCACCGGCGGCACGCTTGAGCACCTGGTTGAACTGTACCGCCAGCGCATCCGTTATCTCGACGGCAGAAGCCACTACGAGATTCTCTCCCGCATCGGCGGTGAATCGGTGGGGACCGCGATGATGATGATTGAGCAGCTCGGCCTAGTCCGTGACTACGACCTGATGCTGCTCGGGATGGCAGTCAAGGCCGTGCCGGAAGATGCCCCTGTACACACCGTGAATTTCTCCAGCCTGACTGCTTGTGATTCCGGTGCGATGCTGGAAGCTGTCTCCTTACTCCGGGGGCGCCACAACATTGCCATCGAGATCACTGAAACGGCCGAGGTGCAAAATCTTGCGCAGGTGCGCCGAACTGTAGAGATGCTGGCCGGCGCCGGCGTGGCTGTCTACCTGGATGACTTCGGTGAGGGCGCCGCATCGCTTGGAATGATCGACCTGCCCTGGCAGGCGGTGAAGCTCAGCCGGAGTGTTTGCGGCGAGCAAGCTCCCCGAGATGTCTTGGTTGCAGTCGTGAAGCTCGCAAAGAGCCGCGGCATGAAGGTGATTGCCGAGTGCATTGAGACCAAGGGGCACATGGAGTACCTGATCGGGTGCGGCGTGGATGCCTTTCAGGGGTACTACATCCACCGTCCGGAGCGTTTCGCCGGCGAAGTTCCGGGAGTTGCTGTAGACCGTGGGTGATCAGTTTAACCGTAAGGACGTTTATTACAGGCCGAAAGAGTTTCGGAAGGGCGCGGGTGCATTGACCACGCGTCGCGTTTCAGATTTGAGGGGGAACTCAGCGAAGTGGGTCGATGATGGATGTCGATCGTCTAGCCTTGCTGGCTACCTGGTCGCGATACTTCTTGCCGGGGGCCTTGGGTTGCTCGGCGGGGTGTACTGGTTCTTGCACGATAGAGCAAGCTTCTTGCCTTTCGCCAAGTTCGTGTATGACTTCCTCAGTTAGGTGAGAGCATGGATCCAGCGCACCCCATGCGGCAACTGTTCGTGATGGTCGCAGGCTTTATCATCTGGCCGGTTGCGTCTGCACTTCTGGGCGCGGTACTGGCCAGGTACTACGCCAAAAACAAATTCCAACGTGAAGCTATCTACTCAGTGTCCGTGTTTGTAGGACTCGTCTTGGCTGCCTACATCCATATTCGGTAGTCTCAGCTTAATTGGCTCGGGTCCACATCAATCATGAGTGGGTATCTCGTCCCCAGTGTCTTCCACTCTTGCCGCATGCGCTTCAGCAGCGTGTGCCTTTCCTTGCGAGACTCGGCCAGAACCACCGCTTGATAGCGGTGTGATCCGGCGCGGCGCTCCATGATCGCCGGGAACGGGCCGACCAGTGCAGGATCGTCGATGCGGTCGATCACCTGTTCCAGCAGCAGCCTGCCTTCATCCCTGTCCGTTGTTTCCACCGTCAGCAGCGCATGCGCGCAGACTGGCGGGAGCATGGTCTCTTCGTACGCTCTCACCAGGCCCGCCAGCGTTGCGTGGTAGCCCTCATTGATCAGCTGCTGGATGACAGGGTTCCCCGCCTGTGAGGTCTGGATCAACACCCGTCCAGGCTTGGACCGGCCGCTCCGGCCCGCTACCTGGGTGATCTGCTGAATGACTCGCTCCGACGCCCTGGCATCTGCCGAGAACAGCGCTGAGTCGGTTCCGGTCACCACCACCAGGGTGACGTTCGGGAAGTCGTGCCCCTTGGCCAGGAGCTGCGTCCCGACAATGCAGAGAGGATCACCCTTGCGAATGCGGTTGAAGGCTTCGTGCATCGCAGTGGTCGAGGAGAGCACGTCGGTGTCCAGGCGCAGCACATAGTCTTCGCCCAGGGCTTCAGACAGTGCCGCCTCCGCGCGCTCGGTGCCGGCGCCGAGGGGGATCACTTCGGCGAGGCACTTGGGGCATGCGCCAGGCTGGTGGCTGCTTTCGGTGCAGTGATGGCAGATCAGCTTTCCTCTCCCGCGATGGAAGACCATCCGAGCGCTGCAGTTCGGGCACTCAGACGCCCAGCCGCAGGTGGTGCAGAACAGGGCNTGCGAAAAGCCGCGGCGCGGCAAATAGACCAGNGCCTGGCCGCCGGCGGCCAAGGTGCGGCGAATNGCATGCAGTGCGGGCTGGGAGATCCCGTCTGGGTGGGGAAGGCTCTTGGCATCGATAACTTCCATCTTCGGCATCTGAGCGCCAGTCGCGCGCTCTGTAAGCTGCAGGTGCCGGTAGCGCCCTGCCGTGGCGTTTCGATAGCTTTCCGCTGATGGGGTGGCTGAACCCAGTACCACGGGCACGCCTCGTTTGTTGCCCAGGTAGATCGCGACATCACGGGCGTGATAGCGCAGGTGCGTGTCCTGCTTGAACGATGAGTCGTGTTCTTCATCGATTACGATGAGGCCAAGGTTCGGCATCGGGGTGAACAGGGCAGACCGTGTTCCGACAATGACCGATACCGCTCCGGTCCTGGCCAGCTCCCACGCCAGGAGGCGATCTTTCTCGGACAATTTCGAGTGCAGCACGCATACCTCGAATCGTTGTTCGAGGCGTCCGCAGGTTTGCGGTGTCAGGCCGATCTCGGGCACCAGGTAGAGAACCTGCTTACCTTGGGCGATCACCTCCTCAATGGCCTCCATGTAGACCTCGGTCTTTCCGGATCCGGTTACGCCATCCAGAAGGGTCACGGAGAATCCGTTGAGGGCGTCCTTGATCTGGCCGGCGGCTTCGCTCTGGGCTGCGTTGAGGGCGTGCCTTTGATGACCTCCTCTAACCGGCTGCAGGGCACCGGTGCGGATGAGCAGATCTACAACGCGAGGTGCTTCGGTCTCCTCAATCAGGGCCAGGCGAGTTACACCGCCCTCGTGCGCTGCGGCCGCGCGCATTACGGCTTTCTGGCTGGAGGTGGTCGCGGCGGCCATATCGCCGGCTGCGTAGCGGGTGTCGCCCGACATATCAAGCAGGCGCCCTTTCGCCGGCTCAGGCTGACCACCCTTCGCCAGGCCTGCAGGGAGCGTTGTGGCGAGAGCATCTCCGATAGGGTGTTGGTAGTAGTCCGCCATCCACAGCCAAGTCGCCCAACTCTGCGAATCCCAGAGTGGCTCACGATCGATGAGTTCTTCTACAGGGCGAATCTTCTTGGCGGCCTCTTCACTGGGGGCTGCGAGAGTTGGCCTTACGACCAGTCCGGTTACCGTTCGTTTGCCAAATGGAACCTTCACTCGGCAGCCGGGGGAAGGCATTTCCCCAAGCGTCTCGGGCCACTCATAGGTGAAGGTCTGGTCGAGCGGACAGAAAACCGCTACGTCAATGTGTGGCATGATCTATCCGTCGAAAGTCATTCGTGCTATAATTTTACTATGGCATATACAAAAGAATACATCAACAGGGAGAGACCGTCATGAGCGAACCTCGGCAAGAGCATCCTTGGCTGGCAGGTTTTTCTGACGAGCAAGTTCAGGCCGCCACGCATAGCCAAGGGCATGCCCTGGTATCGGCTGCGCCAGGCTCTGGTAAAACCAAGATGGTCATCGGTTACTGCGGTGTCCTCCTGTCGCGAGGCGTGAAGGCGGACGAGGTTCTGGGGCTCGCCTTCAACGTCGATGCAGCTCGCGAAGTGAACGCGCGCCTGGCTGCCCTCCCGGTTCCCGGGGCGAACAAGCTGAAGTTCCGCACGATTCATTCCTTCTGCAAGGAAGTGCTGCAGGTCGCCGAGGAGGAGGGGCTTCTCCCTGCGCGCCAATTGGTCGCTGAGGACTGGAAAGCCGCCGCGCTCGCTCGGCGAGCCCTGGCTGGTGGCGATGAGAACGCCGTCGACGTGGACGAATTGAAGGTTGGAGCGCTGCGTCAGGCTCTCACCCTGGCCAAGGCGAGCATGGTCCCCTTGGAGCAAATCGACAATCACGAGGTGCTGCTGGAGTTCGCTGAAGGCGACGAAGAAGTGGCTCGTGCAATGCTCATTCACGAAAACGTTCGTCGTGAAGAGGGGCTGCGTACCTTCGATGACCTCATCTACGACCTTGCTTGCCTCTTTCAGAATTCGGCCGAGGCCAGACAATGGGCTGCGAACGAATTCGCTCACATCATCGTCGACGAATACCAGGACGTGGACGATGCCCAGCAGCTGGTGATTCTGACCCTGCTCGGAACCCGGGGCCGCCTCTTCGTGGTGGGCGACGAAGATCAGTGCATTTACGGTTGGCGCGGTGCGAACCTGGCCTACATGATGAGCGGGCTGGAAGAGCGTCTCGGCGCCGGTAACGTCACCCGTTATCAGCTGAGCCTTACGTTCCGCTACGGTCACGAAGTGGCTGTTGCAGCCAACAGCCTCATCCGTAACAACGCCGACCGCCCCATGAAACTCTGCGTGTCCCATGAGGCCACTCCGAAGTCGACGGTTCAGATGCGCATGGCCTCGTCTCGCACGGGGGATCGGTACTGGCCCCAGGCGATCATGCAGGACCTCAAGGAGTGGAAGGACGAAGGGCGCCATATGCGTGAGGCCGCAATCCTCGTGCGGACCTACGAGTTGGCGGCGCCGCTGGAGATGCACCTGATCCGTGAGCGGATCCCCTATGTCATTGAGGGGCGCGGCATCATGGCGATGCCGGAGGTGAAGGCAATCAACGCCTACGCCGTGATGAGCGATGCCGAGATGTTCGAGGCCTGCGGAGAGGAAGGTCGGGAGGAGATGATTGCCTCCGTCCTCGGGGCCCCAGGGATGTTCCTCCCTCGCAAGTACATCCAGAAGGTATCGAAGGAGCTCGCCGGCGGAGAGTTGAGCGAAATCCCGAAGCTTCTGCGTGCGGCCAGTGAATCGGATGGGCTCCGCCCTGGCCAGCTGTCCAGCCTGCGTCGGCGAGCGACTGTACTGGAGCGCCTGGCCGAGCCTGGTCGCTCGATGGCCGACCTCGCAGCCATGATCTGGAACGATCTCGATTGGCGTGCGGATGTGCAGCGTCAGATCACTGACCCGCTGAAGCAGGCGGACCGGTTGAACGTCATCAACCTGATGGCGCGAGAGGTCTCCCGCTACGAGAACGTCGAGGCCATGCTCGATGCGTTCTCCGAGCGCATGGAGCAGCAGGACCAGCCGGAAACCATGCGTGACCCACTGCTGATCACGTCCATCCACAAATCCAAGGGCCTTGAGTGGCCGCTGGTGATCATCCCGGGTATGGTCGAGGGTCAGTTCCCTCACCAGCTGCCCGATCGCCCTGCCGACATGGAAGCTGAGCGCCGTCTTGCGTACGTCGGGATTACCCGCGGGAAGGAGCGGGTGATTCTTGTGGCCCCCAATGACCTGGAGCTCGCCAATCGCTGGAAGATCCCGGTCAACCCCAAGGAATCAAGGGGTCGCGAAGAGGCCAATGGGATCACCAGCCGGTTCCTGGAGGAGTTGGAGCCTGAGGCGATTCGCGCTGCGCGCACCTGGTTCTATGGCGAGGGTAACCATCCGGTGGTGGAGTCCTTGCACGACTACTCGATCAAGGTGGGTCGGCCTCTTCCAGGGTACGAGCCTCCAGCGCCGCCTGCAGCGCTGGAGATGGCGGTGGAGCCTGAGCCTGAGTTGGCACCGATCTATGATTTTGACTTCAGCTGAAGGAGGCTTCCGTGAGTAAGCAGCCACGCAACCTGCGTGATCGATCCGATATCGCCGTCGATGCGGTGTCCAAACTGGTCGAGGCGCTACAGCACAACCAGAACGTGGCCCTGGCTGAGCTTCGACTGTCGGCCATTGACGCCCGCCGCGGCGATGTCGAAAAGGATGTCGAGCGTACGGCCGAGATGATCGAGGCTCTGCAGCAGCGCCTGATGGAAATGCAGGGTGAGATGGAAAGGCTGGCGGCCTCTCGTGAGGAGGTGAATTCGTGGCTGGAAGCAAATCCTCGCTTCGACAGCGCTCCGCTGGAGGTTTCCCTGAACTCTGCCGTTGCTGCCTCTGCGAGCGCCGGCGGCCACGAGACCGCGATCAATGCCGAGCCTGTGCCAGAGGCCCTGAGCGCTACAGAGGAGTTGCGGCAGGTCTTTGAGCGCGCCGATGTTGAAAGCCCCCTCACGTCCTCTGCTGTTCTTCCCACTGCAGCCCAGGAGACTGCCCCTGCCTCGCTGGACGCGCCTGAACCTTTGGCCGCGGATGATCTTGATGACATGCCTGGTTTTGGCGACCCCGAGCTGATTTACGGGGGCGTCGATGAGGTTGAAGGGTTCGACACCTTGAGCGCTGGGAACGATCAGATTGTCGACGGGTTGGATGGCCAGGTGCCGGGCTTTGATGATGATCTCCCGAGTGCGCAGGAGACTCCTAAACAAGCGGCCGGAGGTGAGTTCAACTTTGGGTTCTGATTGCCGCAGTTCGCTTTCATATGTTTGCTTTACGCATTGCAATAGTATAAGGTCTGTGTAGTGTTCTTGGTGTGTGGTTGTCCCTGGATGTGACGCAGACCCTCCCCGCCGCGTTCCCGGGGTTCACCCATCCACTACCAAGTGCGCCCTTGTGCCTGCCTTTCCCCCGGCGGGCATTTTTTTATCTCAAGGGGTGATCCATGAAAGTGAATTGGGGCTTAGATGCCGGCGCGTTGAGCAGGAAACCCTCCCAGCAGGTGGAGGTGTCGCTGGATACGTTGCTTGCAGTGAACGGGCATACGCTGCTGGTGGGCATGTCCGGTGCTGGCAAGACGTTCCAGCTGAAGAAGATGGTGCGGCAGATGTCGCGTTCGGCTGAGCAGGCCGGTGAGCCGATCCCAAAGTTCTATGTCTTCGATGTCCATGGCGATATCGATATCGGCGACGCATCAACGGTTCTGTTCAGCGAGCAGACCAAGTGGGGCCTGAACCCCTTGAGGGTCAATCCCGACCCCCATTTCGGGGGCATCCGCAAGCGCGTGCAAGGGTTCGTCTCGACGGTGAACCGCGTCATGCGAACGCTTGGCCCGAAGCAGGAGGCGGCGCTGCGCAATATCCTTCACGATGTGTACGCCAAGCACGGCTTCAACCAGGATGATCCCACCACCTGGACGATCAAGGATGACGCCAAGCAGCTGGTCTCTGAGGGTGGGGATAATCGCTTCTACATTGATGTGCCGATCGATGAGAAGGATGAGGCGAAAGCCCTCGGCGCTCGTTGGGACGGCACAGCCAAGTCATGGTTCATCCCGTCTGGTGAATACACCGGAGCTATCACTCGCTGGCCTCCGAAGATGACCGACAGGGTTCATCCCTCGATCACGGACGTGCTCAGGATGGCTCGCAACGTTCTGCAGCAGCTTTTCCTCGGCACCGGGATGAAGGCGATCACCAACCTGGAGGTTGCCAACCGCGCAGCAGCTGCTTATCAGCGCAAGCTGCTTGAGGCCCTTCGCCGCGGTGAGAAGGCCTTCGAAGATGAGAAGCTGAAGGCTGACCTTGAAAAGGCGAAGGCCAAGGCGATCGAGACTTTCAGCGAGTACGCCGAGTCAATCGTGACCGGGCGCGAGCTGGATTGCGTGATGAAGTACGACAGCACGGACGTGCTGAAGTCGGTCGTCGATCGCCTGGAGAATCTCGATAGCATCGGGATCTTCAAGGCGGAGCCGCCACCTTTTGACCCGAATGCGAATGTCTGGCGCTACAACATCAAGCCGCTGTCGATGGAAGAGCGGAAACTGTTTGTCCTGTTCCGCCTGGAGGAGTTGTTTCTCCAGGCTGTTCAGCGAGGCGAGACGAAGTACATCCACGACGTGCTCATCATCGACGAGGCCCACATCTACGCGGACGATGACCCCGACAACATCATCAACACGATCGCGAAGGAGGCCAGGAAGTTTGGCGTTGCGATGGTGTGCGCCAGTCAATCGCCCACGCACTTCCCGGATGACTTCATTGCATCAGTGGCGACCAAGGTGATTCTCGGCATCGACGAGATGTACTGGCGTAGCTCGGCGACGAAGATGCGTGTATCGGAGGACGCGCTGAAGTGGGTTAAGCCGAAGAGATCCATGCTGGTACAGATGAAGACATCGGGTGAAACCAAGAATGACTGGCGTTGGGTTGTGATCCCCCCAGAGACCGCGGCGGTTTAGCATCCATCGGCTTACGCAAAAAGGCCCCGCACTGCGGGGCCTTTTCTTTTGGCTTGGGATCAGCTTGGCTCAGGTGCCAGTGGTGGGGGAGAGCTGTCCTGGGATTGATGGGTGTGTTCGTCTGACCGCAGGCCAGGGTGTCTCTGCCACCAGGTGCGAACGATGTCTGCAGGCACATTTGCGCAGGCCTGGAGATCGCCGATGGTCAGCCTCGTCGTGAAACGTCGATCCTGCCAGGATTGACTGGCTGGCATGGTCGAGAGGTTCGCTGGTATCAGCCAGCTCAGTGCCTGGTGGGCTGTGTGGAACTGACGGGAGCCGTTGTAACCGAGCGCAGGGCCGACCTTTAGCCCCACGATGCGGGATCGGTCGCGGGGGCTTAGGCTTTCGAGAAGCGTGATCAGTGGGGATGATGGCTTGGCCACGGAGGGAAGCGCCCCCGTGGTCAGAAAGCGACTCATTGCCCCGGGTCGCTTCATCAGGAGCGAAAGCGACCTCTGATCAATGGGTCGGCGCATGGGGCGCACCACGGCTTGCTGCTTTCAGTGCTTTATCAATCAGATCGTCAGAGCTGCCGGATTGAGAGGTCCCGTCGGCAAATAGGATGTGTGGGGTGCCCTGTAGCTGAACGTCACGTCCGAAGACCTGGTAGCGATCCAGGATCTCTTCACCGCACTCAGCTTTTTCCAGTTTCTTGCCTGCAATAGCCTCATCGAGTGATTTCTTCCGGTCACCGGTGGAGCACCAGATGTTGCTCATCGTGTTCCAGGCGCTGCCTTGTCGGCCGCCGCGTACGAAAGGTAGATAGCGAACTTCAATGCCGGCGGCATTCAGTTTGCTGACCTCGGTATGAAGCTTCTGGCAGTAGGTGCAGTCCACGTCAGTCATGACGTAGATGTAACTCTTGGCCGGCTCGGCAGTGGCGTAGGTGATGTAGTCGTTGGGCTGGATCTTGCCGAGCTGTTCCAGGTTCGCCCGATCCATGGATACCTGGGTTTTGTCGGTAATCTCCGTTCCGGCGACAGAGAAGAGTCGGCCGAGCAGGATGGCTTGGGTGCCCGGGCGGCTGTACACGATCGTTCCGCTATTCAGGCGGATCTCGCACAGGTCAAGTTCCCCGGCCGGTGCGATGGAGGAGACCTCGCTGGCCTGGCCGGTGCTTGCGCTCAGCGCCGCGGTCAGCCAGGTGTACTCGCTGGCGGCTCCGCAAGCGGGTTCGGCGGCCTGCACCAGGTGGGCGCTCGCTGCGGTGCTCAACAGCGCAGCCATCAGGATTTTCTTCATATTGAGTCCTCGGGATTGTTTGTTTGGCGGAGCGGAGTGAAAAGCCAGGGCGCCGAAGCTTCCCTGACGATGAAAGCCTTTACGCCCATCTGGCGGAGCCTTCTGGCCCTGTATACGGCGGCTGACTCTTCGAGAAACGCCGATGCATCGCATGGGCGCTCAACAAAGCCTGTGCGGTTTGACCAGAACCGTTTGAAGCGCGGGGCGCCCAGATCTTCGGGTTCAATCCCGATGATCAGCTGAATGAGCGGCGGCGGGTTCGCGGACATATTGCGGTCGGCTCGGTTGTTTGCTAGCGTGTATATGGAAATATAACATCGCTTGCGGTTGCCGGCTACTGAGAAAGCGCCGACAATCGTGCCGCCCACGGGGATGGGTAGTGATCGACACCAGGAGCAGTCAGGAATGAAGATGCTGAACGGCGCAGTACGGAAAGGGGTGGCTATGACGCTGATGGCCCTGCAGCTGGTGGGCTGCGCGTCCATGGGGCAGGTGTCCGGCGGGCTTGGCGGTTTGTTGCCGACCAGTCCGGATCACAAGGGGGCTTTGTCTGACGCCCAACAAACTGAGGCACGCATTGCGCGATCGATCTCCCAGAGCGTGGCCACCGGCAAAGTCGGCTATTCCCAGCCGGAGTATCAGCGCCGCCTCGCCCGTTTCAATAGTGCCCGCAACGCTGTCGAATTGGCTGGCACGAACTACACCCGTGAACAGTTCATTGAGCTTTCCACTTCGCTGACAGAGCTGCTGCAGTACGTCGACCTGATTGAGTCCGGTTCCGTCCGTTCAGCGCAAGGCATGAAGCCTCAGCGGATCCAGTCCTCGTACCAGATTCAGCCGGGGCAGACAGCCTACTTGAGCTTCAACGGCTATTGCCTGAAGGCAGGTCCTGATCGTCCTTACGCTGGCGAAGCGATGCAGTTGATCGCTCCTGATGCTGTTTGGTCGCCAGAATACGAGACCATTTACCGCAACCTCATCCAGCAGAACCGGCTGGGGGAGCCTACCCCGACAAAGCGCTATCAAGGTGAGCAGGGTGATTTGCAGATTGCCATATGGACGCTGCAAGGTCTGAACGATGGTCTGCTCAACCCGAACCTGTCCAAGGCGCTCTCCGACAAGCAGAAGCAGATGCTGTTTCAGGCGGGTTTGCCGCCACAGAAGCTGGCTGTACAGCAGCTGGGTACATCGTTGGTAGAGACCGCCCTGCCAGGCTTTGGAGCCAGCATGCAAGGGCAGGGTATTGGTGGCGCTGTAAACGCCATCAGTAGCACGCTCGGCCGCCAAGCCATGAGCCAGGCCGGCGGTTCCGATCTGATGCGAAGTGCCCAAGGCTTTATCGACATCCCCAAGTTGCTTACCAACCCTCAGGTGCTGGGTAATCCCGCCGCTCTGGCTTCCAACCTGAATAGCTGGGCTTCCGCGCCTTCCGAACAGCAGGTTCGAACTACGCCAGATGCCCTGGATCAATACAGCCTGTTGGCTCCCGGCGTCGCCGCCCAGACGATCTCAACAGGTCAACTCGCGGGCAAGATTCAGGTCACGAACCTGTCTGGAAAGGTGTTCACGATGGCTCCAGGTCAGTACGTCGCCAACGCCAGGTCGAACACTCAGCCGGTAGGTCTATCCAACTGGGCTCTGGACAAGATGGCCAATGCCGTCGAGGTGGTGAAGAACTCTGGGGACAGTGCGATTCGCCAAGCGCTGTTTGAGGATCTGCGGGGTTTCGCTGCGGATAAAGCATTCCAGGCGTTCGCCAACCCCAACAGCAATCTGCTGGGCTTTGCAAAGGGGCTCTTCAAGTCGAAGGTCACCCAAGACCTGGTAACCAGCGTCCCGGTTTTGGGCAATGTGGTGAGCCTCGGGATGATTCTGTCTGGCAAGAATCTGGATGGTTCGGACATGAATGGCTACGACTATGCATCGGCTGCCATTGGTATGGTTCCGGTTGCCGGCAACATCGCCAAAGCGCTTGGTGGAAGCGCGCGCATTGCAGCGCACGAGATTTCGCGTCTCGGGGGGCGTCTCCCCTCCGGTGCCGTCGATGCCGTCGATGCTGGCCTGCAGGTCTATGGCTCCAACACCTCCGAAGCGATCGCCGAGAGCACTCCGGGGTGGCTTACTAGGGAGTTCGATGCGATCGCCCGGGAGACCATTGCCCAGCTTCCCGAAACCTCTCGGGCCGTGGCAGCGCGCGGAACTGTTCTGTGAGGCTAGATTTTCCGAGGCAGGTGGCGCTCGCGGCCTTCTGCCTCTTTTCTGCATCGTTATCCGCCGGCCAGGATGATCAACTCATTGAACAGCTTGGCGATCGCCTCTTGGACCGGGGAAGTGCCTCGGGCTATTCGGTCCCCGTGGGTGATGGGATGCGGCTCCTTGTTACCCAGTCCTTCAAGACATACCCGGTCAGCGGTTACAGCTGGACTTCGGTGATGGCCTCCCTCAGGCGCTCCCCTCTTGATGTTCACGGCTCGATTGCATACGGGCTGACCCGGGCAGGATGGAAGTGGACGTACCAGGTACTGGAGCAGGACAGGCTGTGCGCGATCCACGGGTTCGATCTGGCGCTCGATCTTGTTGTGGTGTTGCCGGAGTTGGTCCGGTCTCGCTTGGCCCCTGAGGAGATGGCTCTATGGAAGGAGTATGCCGATGGTGTGGCGCAGCATGAGCGGATCCATGCTCAAGATGCGCTGGATGTAGGTGTGCGCTTGCTGAAGACGCTGGCTGAGATGCCAGGTGCCGCATCCTGCAGCGACCTGCAGAAGCAGGTCGAGGGCGTTCATGCGCGTGAGATGGAATGGTTTCAGGCCAGGGCCGCCGAGGTGGATGCGCAACGAATGGGTTTTCCAGCGCGCTTCCGGTGATCGTGACTGACGCCGGCGCTGTTTGGGCGTAGACTAGGAACATGTATCTGAAATTACATCAATAGGGGGACGACATGTCGATGCTACGAACTGTATTCGCGCTTGTCGCACTTGCGCTTTCTACGCCGGCCTTGGCCTTTGCCGCTGACCTCGACTGGCAGTGGAATGATGCTGGGGCGGCCGGTTTCTATTCAGGCAGTATCAACCTCAATGGCGGCGCCGGCGGCAGCCCGTTCTCACGCTACGATGTTGGCACGACGCCGAACATGACCAATGACACCGTTTCGACTCCGCCGGTGCTTTTGATGGCGGGAGGGGCGGATATTGATTTCCAGATCAGCAATACTGGTGTGGCCATCACCAAGAAGGTGTGTACGGCTCCGGCAGTGCTGGAGGTCTACGCGACGCCTGTATCGATGTGCGACAGTGGTGTGGCCAACAACATTCAGGGGTTCTACGTCGATGCGGCGCAGACCCCGACGACGTTTACTCCCAGGCTGTGGGTGTTAGTAGGCGGTTCGAATTGGAAGCAGGTTGCCGCCAACCACGCGTGTGGCCGGCTTGAGGTCAAGCAGCTCTGCAAGTGAGTTGACCGCATTGAAAAGCCCGGCATTGCCGGGCTTTTTTGTGTCTCATCGGTAGGTTGGTGCCTCTCCAGCGTCATCCAGCTGGGTGCCCGGGCTGTCCTCGCGTAGGTCTTCAATCGCCTGATTGCCGAGTTCGACAAGCCTGTTCTGCAGTGGGCGCGGTTCGACACCATGAAGCTCGCTGGGCTGGAAGCGGACGATCGCATGCCCTTCGAGGCGCAGCTGGTGAATGGCTTGGGCTGCAACGGCCTGAAGGTGCTCCTCAATGAAGTCGGCGTTGGCCTCAATCATTTCATGGACTGCCTCCAGGGATGCGCTCTCGTGGGCCGAGCACAGTTGAAGCCATTGCGGCAGCTGATCGGCATCATCGGTCGCGAGATGGCATTGGTAGGCGGCGTAGAGTGTCTCGGTGCTGGGGGTGTCGACCGAATAGAAATTGGCGGTGGCCATCGCCAGCGCGCGGTGCCTGATGGATCCGTCGAAACTACGCCGCAGGTGACCGAAGTAGCCATCGCTGATGTCGAGAGCGACTCCCTTCTCACCAGCCCAATATTTGGTCTCTTCAGCATGCTCGTGCGCCTCGCGATAGTGCTGGAAGTCGCCGGCGCAGGTGGCGAGGCTGGTCTCCTTGGATCGCAAGTAGACCGAGAAAAATTCGGGCGTTTCGTTGTCAACTTCAATGCCCCAGCCGTGGCCGGGCGTATGTACGCGCTTTACGCCTTCGATTTCAATCCGCTGCGCCTGCAGCGTTTCTGGAGCTCCTGATTTGATGTGGGCGCCGTAGTTGATGTTTGGTGGGCTGTCGGTAGGTCGCATGTCGTTCTCCTTACTGAAAATCTCTCTGCAAGTATTCGCACGCAATTACGATGGAATAACAAGCGTCATAATGTAGAATGACCAGAGGATAACAGCATTTTTCAGAGGTCCTGCCATGAGCATCCGAAAAACCTTCGCCGACTTTCACAATGCCTCGACACTGATCGACGCTATGCGATGGGCCAGAGGGGCGGGTCGCGAGATTGCCGAAGGCATTCCCTACTGGAGCGAGTTGGCCGGGCCGATGGGGGTTAACGTGACTCTTATGGCCGAGCCTGGAACGCCTGAAGAGGTGATTGAGGCGGCCGCTCGCGATGTTGTCCAGAATCGAGATGTCGTCAATCTGGCCGTCATGGACTATTCCGAGGAGCCTCATGCGCATTCGTTGGTGTTCCACTTCGACGGCGGGCGCGAGTGCCTTGTTGAGGCAAACACCGCAGGAGTGTGCTGGCTCATCGGTGGTGGCCACTGGATGAATTTTGGCGATCGCCCGCGGTTGCTGCAGACTGACTGGGAGGGGGTCGCCATTGAGTGTCCGCAAGGGGCGGTTGCTCGCGCAACCTTCGAGTCTGGCGAGGTCGCCCTGGTAGGAGTCGAGGGAGTGGTGACGGCGGAGGAGCGTCTATTCTCGCTGGTGATCGAAGTTGACGGCCGCCAGTTGAGGTCGGCACCGGTTACTTTCGAGCATCTCCTGGAGATGGCGCGTGCGCCGCAACCTGTCGCCGGGTATCACCTGGACATGGCACCTGAGGCTTCGATGTGAGGTGAGCTGTACAGCTCGCCGGTCGAGTGCAGCACCTCAATTTGATGCGGGCTGTATGCAACGATCTCTTGCGAGCCATCCTCGTACGTGACGATGAGTCCGTCGAATCCGAGCAGCTGCAGGGCGGTCTGGATGCTGTCGTCCAGCAAGCCGTCAGAATGCATGGATGCGCGGATCAGTGCGTCAGCCTGGTCAGGGAGCACCTGGCGCACAAGGTCTACCGCTGCAGAGTCAAAATCCAGATCGTGGTCAAATGTCGCTGCGTAGTGATAGGGCCTGGCCAGGGTCACCGCCAGGCTCATGACGATCCCGTCTGGGCCGGCATATTCCTCGGCTGCCTTGCGATCTGCCATGTAGATTCCCGAGCCAAAATGACCGCGCGGCGATGCCTCAAAGGTTTCGAAGCGATGCTTGGTGCCGTGGAAGGCGGCTATTTCGATGGTGTGCGGCGCTCTCACTTCGCTACATCCTGAAATCGGCGGCAGCGCAGAGCTCGGTGTGATCACCCGTGGCCGCCGGCGCGGTATTTGCCGTTAGCGCAGCGCGCGCCTCTCGCTCCTCGATCATTGCCTCAAGCAGCTGACGCGCCTGAGGGAGCAGAGTTCCGCGCTGGCTTAGGTTGTAACCGCGGCCTTCTTCGTTGACCAGCAGGTACTTGCGGTCGCTGTGTACAACGCGGTTATAGCCTTGGTCCAGGAGGCCGTTCAGCGCAGCCATGGACTGTTCGACATCCATCTTTGCTTGAAGCCGTTCCATTTGCGCTTCAAGTCGATCAGTGGCAACTCGCAGTCGCTCTTGCTCATCGCTTATGCCGCCCCAGGCCCTGATTGCTTTCCAGGTGAGTCCTTGCTGGGGAGGTAGGGCGATGCCGGTCACTCTGCAGAACGCGCGCTTGGAGGCCTCGTTGAGTCCGTTAGAAATGAACTCCAGGGCCACGGCATCCCTGGTGAGAATTGCGTTGACGAACTTATCCCTCATCCTGTCGTTGGCGGGCCGTCCGTATTCTTGCTGGAAGCACTCATCAAGCACTTGGGCGATGGCTGCCGTGGAGAGTCCCTTTCTCACGGATGCGGGCCCTCTGTGGCGAGCACTGTGGCAACGTCGTGCTGCGCCGCGGCGAGTAGTTGGTCGTGACTGATCTCGGGGCTGAACACGGCCTCTCCGTTCTCGCATAGGCGAGCTTCAAGTCGGATGCCTTGGTGGGTGATCAGGAGAGCCGGAGGCGTCACCAGTCCGTGCTGGTCTGCCAGTGCGTCGGAGCGCATGCGTATGGAGGCTGTTGCTGCACGCCCGGACAAGAGGTCGCGAAGTGCGGCGATTTCATCCATGCCATCGGGCGATATCTGGAGTAGAACCATTCCAGTGGCAGGTTTGCCGGCCTGGTTGAGCACCTCGGTGAGTAGGCTCGCCTGCGTGCGAGGTGATGAACATCCGGTGCGCTTTCGCATCATTTTTCTACTTTCAGGATTGCAATAATCAAACCATAGCAAAAAAGCACATTTTGGCCAAGATGTGGGCGTTTGCCGCTTTAAGAATCGTTTGTAAAATCTGTGGTTTGCTTTTCTTTGCAATTACGGCAGAATAAATCCATGGGTTTCTACAGGTAAACAACACAGAAGGGTGGTTACATGACCAAATCGGATATCGTCAATGCTGTTGCTGATCGAGCGGGCCTCTCGAAGGCTGACGCCGGCCGAGCCTTGGCGGCGGTGCTGGATACCCTCACCGACACGCTGAAGCGTGGCGAAAGCGTATCCCTGGTCGGCTTCGGCACTTTCGCCGTCAAGACTCGCGCGGCCCGTACCGGGCGCAACCCGCAGAGCGGAAAATCGATGGACATCCCGGCCAGCCGCATCCCGAGCTTCAAGCCTGGCAAGGCCTTGAAAGATTCGGTGAACGAGTAATTTGCAAGGTAGGTGCTGTGCTGTGATTAGCCCCTCGGTTGAGGGGCTTTTTTATGGGCGGGGGAATTACATTCCTGGGGCCAAGCTGATCTCGATGTCATCCTGTTCGCCGATGTAGCGCCAGATCGCTTCGGCGGTGAAGATCGCTTTGTCGGTCTCGTTGGTGAATGCAGCGGTGAGTTGATTCAGGAGTCGATTCAAGTCCCCTATAGGGTCGGTGCCGTGCTCAGATGCGGCATCGGCCGCCACGAACACTTCGTTCTTTTCATCAATGAGGCCCATGAGCTCAGAGAGTCGAATCTTCTCATCTGGCTTGAATGGGTTCTGGATCTCAGGATTCGCGGTGTTGTGAAGGTTGGACATGACAGTTCCTTTCTAGGCTGCGGGCTCAGCTTGACCAGCTCCTTACGGAGCCGCGGTCAACGTGGATGAATCCTCTTTTCGCATAAAGGCCGACACCGCCGAGGCCTAGCATCTTCCCCATGTTCGAGAGGAGGACCGGTGAAACCCCGGGCATATGGATGTCTGCGGCTCGACCGTAGAGGTGCATCGAGTTCTTGGCGGCTCCCTCCAGGGTCGCGTTGTGCTGAGCAGTTCGGTAGCCGGAGAGGACGTGGATATCGTGTTGTTTGCCGTATGTGGCCAGCCACATTTGCATGATGAACAGCGTGTCCAGTAGGCCGGTATCCATGGCTACTGCCTGCTTGTATTTCACGTCGCGCAGCAGCCAGCACGCCTGTCGGTAGCCCTCCAGATCCCAGCCGCTATTCCGTCGCCAGTAGCAAACCGTCACGCGCTCACCGCTGTCTGGTCGCACCAGGCTCAGATATCGATCACGATCCAGCGCCTTTAGGCGCCAGTCGGCCTCTTGCGATTCGGCCAGGCCTGGAAAGGCCAGGGCAGTGGAAGAGGATAGGGCGAGTTGGATGAAGCTTCTTCTGGTCAGCATCTATCTCCCGTCTTGGAAAGACGCCTCCTTGTTGGTCTCGTTCATTCGCTCGGTGATCAGCCAAAAGGCTTTCTCAAAGGCAGAAACTCGCTTCACCGGTTCTTGATAGATCTCGGCGGAAGTGATGCCCAGNCGTTTTGCNAGNCCGCTGATGAAGGGNCCATCAGAGGTTAGGACGCTGATCCCGTCGATATTCATGGTTCGATAGGTGCTNGCGGCTGCGAACGCTGGTTGGATTACCCCCTTGAATCGCCCAAGGTCTGGGCGTGGCGCTATCCATTCAACGGAGGCCATGCCGAGGCAGTAGAGCGCTTTAGTCAGGGCCTCGTAGGTCTCCTGCTGCAGCTGCTCATAGCGTCTCTGCGCGTCGTGCGCGATTGGTTCTGTCCCGAGCGGGTTAAGGTCCGGTGCAGGGGCGCGGCTTGCCATAGCTTCGTGCTCGCGCAGTAGCTTGAGCTGTTCGCGGTAGGCGAAAACGCTCATGCGAAGTGCTTCTTGATGGTCGAGCTTCTTCTTCATCGGCATGCAGGCTGTTTGATCGTGCGAATTAGTTTAAAGTAGTTCCAATAGAATAACGATAGCTACGATAGCGAGCGATATTCAATGACAAGAGGTGGTGACGATCCCTATAGCTTCGAGTTGCGTGCCGCGAGTCCTACGCGGCCGGTTCGTGGCCGTTTGAGTGATGGCCGCCTCTATGTGGATCTAGTACCCACTTCGGCTTGGCTTTCGAACCTGCAGGCGGAGCTGACCGGGCTTGAGTGGCGGTCTTGTTCCGCTTATGTGGCCGCCAGAGCGGCTCATCAATGCGAAGTTTGCGGTTCTCGTAGCGGGCGTCTGGAGTGCCACGAGCGTTGGTCATTTGATGAGGTGGCTGGCATTCAACGGCTGACCTCGTTGCAGGCGCTGTGTACGTGGTGCCACCTGGCGACTCACGTCGGTACTGCGCGCAGCAAGGCCGAGTTTCGGTTCGCGGCGTCGCACATGTGCAGGGTGAACGGTTGGGGGGCTGCGCAGTTTCGCGAGCACCTGCAGCATGCCCTCGATGTGAGTCAGCGCAGGAGCGGGCGAGCTTGGATGGTCGACGCGAGGCATCTGAAGGCGCTGCCGATCAACTGGAGTGATAAAACGCGAGAGTTTGTCGAACGGCACGCCACGCTGCTTCAGCGTGTCGGTACAGGTGATGGGCGGCAGGAGTGCATCAGTTTGCTTTCGGGCTTGGACAGCCGGTTATCTGAAAAGAAGGGGGAATAGTGTTCGTACCAAATCAGTATGCGCCGGCCGAGAGGATCATTTTCCTGGTCATTGGTGTGGCGCTCACATGGTGGGCTCTTGATGGCTTCCTGGACGGTGAGATGTATCTGCCTGGCCGCAAGGAAGGCATATACCTGCGGGACGGTCTGGCGGTGGTTCTGGGTGTCGTCGGCGCGCTCACTGGTGGCATTGCATGCTTCAGTGCTCTGGCCGATCACTACGACCGGCGCGATAACGAGAAGAAATATCGAGAGTTCTTCGTCTTTTGCAAATATGTCGCCATAGCTGCCATCACCTCCGCGGTGGTGCTGCAGCTGCGCGCAGGTTAGGAGTGGGTATGCGCAAGCTTCAAATGTCTGACCAGCCGCTGTCGTTGGGCGAGGAGGATCTGCTGAGGATCCTTGTCGGGCTGGTTCGTTCGCCGGCGGCGATTGGCGAAGAGTGGGATCAGCAGCGACACCGGTCGTTCTTGGCGCGCCTGGCCCAGGTCGTTGCGGATGAATGTGGTGGCGAAGTTGAGTTATCGAACGGTGGGCAGCTGCTGGTCAGGCTCAACGAATCATCACCAGAAGGCGGCGGCATCTGGGCGCAAGCTGAGTCGGAGACGAAGCCTTCTGCCCTTGATGCCCTGCAGGGTCTCCTGAATGTGCTCGTTCGGGACGGTGACGGTGGGTTCTTCATCAGCCAGGAGGCGATCGCCGAGGTCAATCATGCTTCGGCCGTTGCCGGCCAGTGTCCGATCCTTTTGCAGGGGGAGGTGCCCGATGATGCGGAGATTTCGGAATATCCCCGCAGTGAGTGGCTGGCTTCCGGGGTCGATGAGCCTTATGAGGTGTGGGTCGACGAGCAGCTTTCCAGTCACTTCCACGAGCTCCAGGTTCTGGCTCCTGGCGCTGTTGCGGATATATCCTAGTGCATATGCGATAGTGAAACAGCTTGATTGATGGCGTATCGCCGCTAAGATGTTGTCATGGCCCAACAGGAGAGCACTTATGCGATCGCCATCGATGATCCCCAAGAGCGAAAGCCAGAAGCTGAGCGAGCTCTTCGCGAAACCCAATGCATTTTTGATCCAAGCCTACCCGCTGCAGTCCATGCTCCGGCTGCCGATGGATCTTCGTCTGGAAGTCATGCGGCGTCAGGTCTCGTACAAAGAGCCGCAGCCTCACCCACGCCCTGCGCAAGTGAAGGTTTCGGGCATGGTCGTCAGCCCGGAGAAGCTGGTGGCTGAGCGCCGACAGGCAGAGCGTATCCAGCGCGAACTGAATGACCTCAACCCTCTGAAGATGGGGCTCGACGCCGCGGAGGAATACCTCCAGGAAACGGTAGCCGAGGAGATCCGCGAGGCGCTGCATCTCTCTGATGCGGTATCTGCCGAGGGGGCGGTGGTGGCGCTGTTCGAGGACGTTGCGGAGCGTACCCTGGTGAGCGCCGGCGAAGCCGTCGTTGACCTGGCCACTGAGGTCGAGTACCAACTCGGGCGGCTCTAACAATGTACCGATCAGAAGTGCGCCTCACCGGGCGCGATGTCTTCTTGCTGCTCTGCGCTGCTGACGTGATCACGTCGGTGTCTGTGCGAGGTCAGGTTTATGACCAGACCTCGCCAGATCTGGGTATCCGTGCAAACCTCCTGCTGGATTATCAATCTCCAGTGTTCGCTGGTTGCCCGCACGGCACCGTTGTCGCGGCATCGTGCCTGTTTGATGGGCTGACTGATGAGGTATACCAGAAGGTTATCGCCCGTGCTTTGGCCCAGGTTCATCCTCAGATTGCAGAAGGGACTTCGGCGCGCGAGGCCTTGTCTATGGCTGAAAGCCAGGCCTTCGATGAGTTGATCTTCAGGCCAGAGGCAAGAACCCTCACAGTCGATGAGCACCTGATGGCGGTGGCAGCAGACCATGGGCTACTGCCGCGAGTGAACGCTCGGGTGCATGAGTTGCCGTCTATCGATAGCCAGGCTGTGCTCCGCACCCCACGCCGCTCAGCAGGACTCATTGATAATTCTGTGATCCGCTCGGCGATTGCGCTGGACTGCCGCGAGTCGCCCTTCACTGAAGCTGCTCTCGCCTCGCTGATCGGTGTGCTGCCACAAGCCCCGGTTGTGGAGTTTCCGGCGCCTGAGATGCGCTAACGTTGCGTTGAACTATTTCGAAGCGCCCCCAGCGTTTGCGCGTTATGCGCGAAGACCGGTTTAGGTCCTGGATATGCAGCATCAAGCTGTGGATTCATGCATGCAGGGGGAGGTGATCGCTCTGCTGATAAGGATCCACCATGTCGGTATTCAGGTTCCCTTCTGGGGCCACCCTGGCCCAGGTCAAGAAGGATGCGAAGAGGATCGCAAGAGCGGAAGGCGCGCCCTTGCATCGTGCGCTCGATGTCGCCTCACTACGTCACGGCATACGTCGCTATACGGGCCCGTGGACGGATGTTCCGGATGAGATCCGTGGCCGGCATGAGCCATTCTTTCGGCTGCCTCTACCTACCGCCTCTGGGTTGATCGGTGTACAGCTGTCTGCCGCCAGGCGTCACGCCTACTTTCTGGGCGCTGATATCGCGTCCAAGCGATCGGTGATTCTTCAGGTTCTGCGCCTGGCCCTATCGCTAGGCCTGCGGCGTGCCGTTTGGTGTTTGGGTGCCGATGGTTGGGATGATGGTTTTCAGGAGTTATGGCTAGCGGTGTCCAGCGAGTTCCCTGGGAAGCTGCAGCTCTGTTCACCAACAGATGCTGCTGGTCTCCGGCTTGGTGCCGGCACGGTGGTGGTCATTGATGGGGCGCATCCTGACGCGGTTCACCTGGTGATCCCGCCGCGGGTAGCGGTGATTGCCCTTCTGCCTGAGGAGGATGCTCCTGATGATGATCGCCTCGCGTTCACGCTGGGCCAATGGCCAGGAGAGCCTGATGGATCTTTGCGCTTCCTTTTGTCGGAGGCTGACGGCCGTGTGCACTGCGTCGATTTCGAGCGTTGGCAGGGCTGGCTGGATCAGGCGGTTGAGCATTGCATTCTGAGAGGCGGATGCAGCCTGGGAGATGTCGCGCAACGGTGGGGTGGGCAAGCCGCCCTCGGCTTCTCGCCGGCGCCGGCGCCGCTGGTCGACAGTGACCGTTGGCCCGAGTATTTGGCCTGGTTGGCGAGGGTGGGGGGCGTTGGCCATGATGATCTGCTCTCGCCGGAGTCCCTCTCCGCGCAGAAGCAGTTCCTGTCCTGTGGATCCGGCGCGTAGCCTGGGCCCCGCGCCGGGCCAGATTCAGAATTGAGGGCCGTTGAGGCCCATCTCTCCGCCGTCGACCTTGCCGTTGTAGCGGCCAGCACTGCGCTGTGACCCGTGCTCATAGTCATGAGCTTCGCTCAGCTCCATGCCGGTTACGGGGTCGATCACCGTGATGTTGAAGTCATCCAGTATCTTGATTGGCAGGTTGTCATGGAGCACGTCCAGGGCTACCCCGCTTTGCACGCCCTGCGAGAGCCCCGAATCTACGCTCACCGAGTAGATCCCAGCGACATCGTGATCGAGTTGATGCAGCGCGCCCTGGGGCAGCTCGGTGGTGACGATGACATGAAGCTCTACAGAATCGGCATTTGTTTGCATGGGAAAGCCTCGTTTTCCATTGTTTTGCATAACTAAGCACCGTTATGCGCGGATTGGCGCTGCCGATATCGGCTGGCGTGGATATGGGAGAGCCTTCCTATGGCGATTGCCGTGCATGCGACCTGCAGGGCAAGAATTGGTAGGTTGCCGTCCCTGACAAGGAGGGGGATGTACAGGAAGTTTCCTGCCAGGGCGGTCCAGAGGTAAGTGTCCAGGGCTCGTGCGGAGTCGAGGTTTCGAGCCAGGCCCCAATAACCGGTCATGAACAGCAGCATGGCGCCGATCCCGCCTAGAGCTGGCATCGAAAGATTTCGATGGGTGATCCAGTCAGCCAGTAGCAGTGCAATCGCCGCTGCGCTGTAGGCGTAAAGCGCGATGTTCAGTGGGGAGGGGGAGATCCCCCGACGCCAAGCTGCCACCAGGCCAGAAAATGCAACCAATATCCAGAAGCCGTTGATTGCCAGCGCCGCGGCTGTGCCGCTCTGGTATGCGGGAAAGCAGAGCGCTGTGGCGCCCACCAGGTTGACCATCAGAAACCATCGCGGTCGCCTCTCTGTAAGGCCGAGGCAGGCTCCAAGAAATGCAGCAGCGATGAGAGCTGACCCCAGGTAGCCAATCAGCTCACACAGCAACTCTGGCTCGATCATCGGCTCATCTCCTGAGGGATCGCATCAACCGCCGTCGCGGCCGGTGCGTCACTGCTCAGAACGCAATATCGCGGATCAATCTGGTACTTGGAGATCCAGTCGGACGGCAGGCTTCTGGTGTGCAGGGTGCTCAGTAAGCGGTTTGGGTTCGATTCCTCGTGAGCGAGGAGATTGATGGCAACGGCCGGCGCCTGCAGCTCGTCGATGCCGTAGTGCTGCACCAGGTGGGTCCTTACCGCCTGCAGTGGGGCGAGCTCGGCCTTACTTAACCCCTTCAAGAGCCCGCCCTCGGCGGCGGCGCGAATCTTCTGGAGTGCGTTTTCGTCGTACGCAGGGTAGGGAGAGATCACCTTCTGCAGCCCCAGGGTGAGAAGCCTTGGCAATACATCCCGCCAGCCTCGTTCGAGCTTGTCATTCCACTCCTGGGCCCTTCGGGCAATTTCGTCATGCCTGGCGTGGGCCCGGAAGCAAACGGCCGTCTTGAGCAGGGTGGAGACTGCATATGCCGCCATGACCATGGTGATGCCCGTGACGGTGTTGGCTTCAGACGGGGCGAGATCCAGCAGGCCCTCGCAGTTGGCAACCATCGCCCGCCCAAGATCGGTGCTCAGGACGTAAGCGAGGCCGCTGGATGCGATCGAGGTCGTCACGCAGAGTTTGCGCAGGGTTGTCGCCTGGCTGAGCAGCGTCGGAAACCCCACCCATTTGCTCATTACGGTGGACAGAGCGTCGCTCTGCTTTGGGCCCAGCTTGTCGAGGAAGAAGCGCATCGGTGGGAGTTGTGCGAACTGGTGCCAGCGGGCTCGCTCCTCGGCGGTATAGAGCCTCACCAGCTTGCTGTCTGTCAGTTCATGGGCGGCCTTCGAAACGGCTCGCGTGGAGGCTTTCAGCGCCTCGGCCGGACCGGCAACGGTCGCTTGAAATGCAACGATGCCAAGCTCGGTGTCGATGGTTTTGAGCCCTTCCTCGATCTGGTGTGCCAGGTCGGAGCAATCGACGAGTCCCGTTTTCTTACGCATGCAGGACTCCAGAAATACGGCTGCTGATCGCTGGGAGTGTTTGCTGGGCGAGTTCCAGATGTCGCCCCAGGATGACTGCTGCTTTCTGAGTAGTTGCCGTGTCGCCGCGGCCCAGGCTCTCGATGAGCAGTCGTCCGTTAAGCGCGATGCGCTCAACCAAGCGCGACACCGCCGTCGAAAGGCGATCCTTCTGCCCCGGGTCGAGCCTGGATGACCTGCTGATAAGGCCGAGCAATTCGGCGCCCTCCGAGAGGGAGCGCTCAGCCTGCGAGAAGAGTGATTCAAACGATTCCATGGGCGGATCCCTTCAAGGCGCTTCGTAATAGCCATCGAAACTATTCATAGGTAATCTCGATAGTAAAACAATATGGCTGCAATCCATTGCAGGATAGTGCCGATGGCAGGCAATGACAACGGATTGGCCTAATGTTATTCTTTCGAATGTGCAATACTCACAGGCGCAAGCGCGCAGAAACCACCCTTGTCAGCCTCGACGCAGGAGTTTGTCAGTCATGAAAAAAATTCTCGGGTTCGTTGTTCTTTCGCTTTTCGCGATCAGCGCTTCGGCCGCGGATCTGATGGCGTCCTCGACGGCGCCAACCGTCACCCAGAACATCGTTGTAGAAGGCGCCGCCTGCCCGGGTGTTGGGGCGACGGGGTTCTCTTCGACGGGTCTGCTACTTTCTTGCCAATCCGGTGTCTGGAGNNNTNAGNAGNAGGATANGACATGGCTGAGCCCTGCTTATACCT
>JGI25322J35698_1000059_pt1 | contig 136723 bp, 130 predicted proteins | sample AutmiccBRH37_all_FD_35698 | JGI IMG/M metagenome (IMG submission 35698) | reverse complement strand
TTATCAAAGAACAATATTCCCAGTTAATTTATGGTAATTAGTAAGGTTTATAACTGGAATTTTATCTCTAAGAACCTTACAAAAACTATTATACGAGGAGGAAAGAAAATGTTTATCAAAGAAAAAAGGATTTTAATAATTACTATTTCAATGATTTTATTAGTATTAATAGGAGTAAATCCGGTTTATGCAGTTTATGGAGGTATTAATCTAAGTAATCCTTTAGATACTACTGTTTTAAATGCAGGATATCTTTACGCTGAAGTTGATTCTACAATATCTAGTTACGGACATCAAGGTGTTGATTTTAGAGCACAATCTCCAGTACCAGTGTATGCTGCATACGGGGGGAGAGTAATTACAGTCGCAGACAAGGGCAATACATCATATGGAAAATATATCATCATAGAATCAGATCATCCTCAATACCCTGGTACGAAATTTTATCAATTATACGCTCATTTAAGTAGGCAAGATGTTGCCGTAACAAATCCATTAACGGTAGTTCAAGCAGGACAGCAAATTGGGTTGTCGGGTAATACTGGTGGTGTTGGATATCATTTGCATTTTGAAATTCGTATGGGAACAAATAGTTGGTATTCACAAAGAAACCCAGAAGGATTAATGGCACGTAGCACAAGTGATAATTATGGTGGTATACTAGGAGAGGTAAGAACCTCCAGTGGAAGTTGGGCACGAAAAATTAGAGTATCAGGTGCGCAAAAGCCAACTGATTATAATTATGGTGCTTCCTATACATATTATTTAATGGCAAATGGGAATCCATTTCCTGATGAAAGTGCATATGGAATAAACTATTATATCGGTAGAGCAAGTACTGGTACAAAAACACTAAGCTATAACAATGGTGCTCGTACTCAAATAGTAACAATTTATGCAAACTCAGATTATAAAGTAAGTACAATAACACTTCCATAATTTAAGGAGGAAGATAAAATGAAGAAAACTTATATAGTAATAGCCATTCTTTTACTTCTTGCTAGTTTTGTCGGGGTAACTAATGCCGACAACTTAAAAAGCTTCTTTTTACAAGATAAGGTTTTAGAAACGGATCCATATGCAAAAGAAAAACCATCTGTTTCAGTTAAGAATTCTGAAAGAGTTGGAGATATTACAATAAATAATACTAGTGAAATTTCCGATGATGGCGGTTTAATATTTACAATAAAAGATAAAGACAATAATTTAATAGGTGAGTTTACGTATAAAGCATGGACAGAAAAAAATCCTATTTTTAATACCTTATCAAATGGTGATGTTGTATTAGGTTCTAATATGATTTATAAGAACAAAGAGAAAAAAATAGAAAATCTATGTCCAACGCTTGATAATGGATTGCTTGATTTTGCGGTATCAAAAAATAAACTAGCTTTTATTGGAACAAAAAGTAATACTGGTAGTACAGTTTTCATTTGCATACAAGACATAAATACAGGGGAAATGCAAACAGTAGATACCTTTAAATATCCTGACTTAACATACCCGGCCAACGTATATGTTTCTTGGGATCAAGACCAAAACCTATACTATGATTTTTACGAAAATGGCAAACCTGCTATTAAAGTTTACAATGATGATTCCAAAGAAGCATCATTGGCATTTAGTAATGCCATGAATCCGCAAGGCTCACCCAATGGGGAATATCTGGTATTTGAATCCACTGATGGGCTAAATATTTCCGAACAATCGTATTCTTATTTAACACTTTTTAATAATAACACCAAAACAAAAGAAGGCAAGTTAAGTGGCTCAAGACGCATTTTCTGGACAAATGAATATGTAATTACTAAGAATACTGGTGAAGATAAACTTGAGGTCTTTGATTTAAAGAATAAAGGCAAAAAAGTACAGGATATCACTTCGGAAGATTTAGCATTTGAAGTAAAATATGAGAATGGTAAGTTTAAAATCAAATCATATCAATTTAAAGAAAACAAGTTTTTTTTAAAGAATAGTGAATACTAAAATTAACCTGTAATAAGGAAGCACTTGATCCTTTTTCCCAGACTGTAGATAAGGGAGTCCGCTCTAATTAGGAACTAGAAGGGACTCTCTTCGCTTTGTTGTATATAGAACAGCATTTGAGGAAGTTTATCAACCTTCTTTTCAATTACTTCAAGTTTTTCAAATGATCCAATTATTAAAAAAGTCAATTTAAACTAAGAGTAGTCAAGATAGTATGATTTATCGTCAGTTTGTTAGTGGTGGAGGAAATCATTCACACCAATATTTGGTTGCTTGTGCCATAGATATCTTAGATAGTGATGGTAAAACAAATGCAGCAAACTATTTGTATAACTACTTTAATGAAGCAGTTGCCTATGCCGACTGGCCCGATGTCTACGAATCTGATAACTGGACTTTCATAGGTCACTTTTGGAATGCTTACACTCATGTTAATTATCTAGAACTGAGTTCACCTACTGCAATGTCAAGATTTAAGTACTATATGGGCCTAGCTAATACCTATTTTGATAAGAATAATAGCAATAACACTTTAGCTATGCAATACCTAGGTAAGGCCCTACATTATTTTTCAGATCTGAACGCATCACATCATGTTACAAATTTAATTGCTGAATTAAGTAGACATTCTGAATGGGAAAATTATGCAGATGCTAATAGGACAAGCTACAGAAAGTATTCCGGAACTTTATATAATAATTTTGGAACGAGTTTTGAAGGTTATGGTCAGAATGCTGCATATAATGGTGCTAGTTATGTATATAGTGAAATGGGAAGCGCATTAATTGGAACTACTGCAAATAATTGGGGTTACGGTATGGTAGAACATCTAGACCATAACTATACAGATGATTGGCAAAGAATAACTCAAAGCGCCCAAGGAAACTGGACTTGGTATGAATCTGCAATTAATAAAAATAGACCAGTAGCCTTACGTTTTGATTTATATACAAACCCAAATACTTATTCTGATTATCACTTTGTTTGTGGTATGGGAATATATTATGAAGGGGAAGAAACTTATGCAGGAGTAAAGGATCCAGATGGTGGCCAATACAACACTGGAACACATTATTTTTCCTGGGTAGTGAACGCCCCTGATATGACAATGATTGTGCCTTATTATAGTTCTTGGTAATTAAACTATCATTGAAGGGTGAGAAAATGAAATTACGAAATAAGATGGGAATTGTATTTTTTATAATAATAGTTTTAATAATTCTAATAGACATATTAACACTACATAGATATAAATTTAATACAGTTTCCGGAAATGGTAATCCCGGTCTAGTACCTATATTTCTTATAATTCTAGTTCTTCTTTGGTTTTCTTTTAATCTTATTAATTTAATTGCTAATACTTCATTTGGCAAATTTAATTTAATAATCCTTTTTATAGTAATACTTCCTGTAACAATATTTTTAAACAAGTGGGCTTGGTATCATCAGTGTAAAAAATTGATGTTTATAAAGGAACAATTAATAGAAAAAAATATACCTATAGAACTTGTAAGCGACATAACTTCAGGGATTAGCATTTATACCAATACCGTTTATTTCAACTATATAACTTTATTAATGTTTCTATCTATAGTAATTTCATTTGGACTAATAATAGCCTTAATAAAGAAAATCTAAAATATTAAAGTATTATAATTAGGGGGTCTGTCTAATACTAAGATCCTTCGCTATCGCTCAGGATGACAAGCTGACCTATCTGTCATATTAAGTGAACACTTTCAGTGGCCCCTTTTTTTTTTGCTATCTCTTTTGGATCTGCCATATTATACAGTCCTTAACCTTAGCATCAACCTTAACCTTTTTAGAATAACTAGTAACTGGTTATAAAGTCACTAGTTATTCTAAAACTCTTCCCCCGCCAAATACTGCACAATCTTCTTATAAATATCCGGGCTGTACTGGTCCTCTAGTCCCGCATCAATATTGGGATTATCATTTACTTCGATAACAAAATACTCTCCATCCACTTCTTTAATATCTACACCATAAAGACTCTCACCGATAGCATTAGCGGCATCTACTGCCACCTCTAAGAGACCTGGTTCTGCATCTTCAACCTTAAAGCCCTGGACATTACAGTGTTCTCCTGCCTGGGAGCGGTCCATGAGGCGCCAAGTGTTTTCAGCAAAGATATATTTAACTACCGCTAGTACTTTGCCTGCTAAGACAATAACACGCCAGTCAAATTCACTGGGCATAAATTGCTGAACTATGATACGGTCAGCCCGCCGAAGAAACCTTTTGCCTACTTTTAAGAATTCATCGACTGATTTAACCTTTTCTACATAAGCAGAAAAACTGGAATTTGGTGCTTTTAATACCAAGGGTATTCCCATAGTTTCAAAGAGTTCTGCCGCATTTTCCCGGGAAACCTCTTTAGCATTTAAAAAAGCTGTCTGGGGGATAGGAATATTCTTAGCTAAAAGCCTTTGGTACATATTGACCTTGTCGCAGCAGATTCTGATACTCTCTGATTCATCAAGAACCCGTAATCCTTTCATCTCGGCTATCCTGGCCACGACATAGCTTGTATTTAAGGGATCTGTCAAGGCTCTGATAAAAACCGCGTCATAATTACCCAAGTATCTAAGTTCATTTCGAAATAAAAAATCTAACTGATGCCCCAGCTCAAAGGCAGCCATCCTATAATTAGTAAGGGCAGCCAGCTCCACAGAGCTGCGGATAGTGTATCTCTCTGTAAATATCGCTATCTTTGCCATGTTCCTAACTCCTCAATAATTTTTTTTTCTTTCAAGGTAAGCTCATCAAAAATAAGGGGTTCAATAGCGGAAAATAAGTAGTGGGAAGATGTTACTATGACCCTTATTTTCATTAACGGTATGTGGAACGCTTTAAAAATATTTGCTGCGAATTCCTCATATTCTTTTAAGAGAGTTTTCCCAAGAAAGCATCTGATAATGTCAATTCGGTAATCCTCAGGAAGCTTTTGACAAAGTGAAGGATATTTCCCGCTCATGGTAACGGTATTGAGTTTGGACTTGAGATTATCACTATCTGAAACCACCTCAAACTTAGAGGTATAGGGATTAATGGGATAAGCCAATACCGGTGGAGTTATTTTTTCTGTAATAATCTCATTCTCAGGAACGGCAATACCATATAGTCTTGCTTTTTCCATAGCTAAAGGTACTACATAGGCATCTAGGGCTTCTTCTGTTGTAGGCCTAATATTTATACCTCTAAGTTCGGCATCTAAAGATTTATAATAGCCTTCGGTCAGATAAGTATAGTCACCAAACATGTTAAAAATAAATTCACCATTGTCCTTAGGCTTAAAAAGCATGGCATTACTCACTTTTCATCCCCACATTCCCCTTAAATTGTTATTTTCCTTACTAACTTAATAATAGAACAAAGTTGATTTTCGTCAAGCCATAATCAAAAGGAAAAATCACCCTTAACAGAAGGTGATTTCTTTGTCCTTATGCTCAGCAAATAATGTCCTATAATCCTCACAAACCTCTTTTTGAGCTTGCAAACGGGCCAAGTTAATTTCCCCATAGTTTTCAATTAATAACTCTACTATTCTTTTATCAAGGGCATTGCCCTTTGACATATTATTCAAAACAGCTAATGCTTCACTTTGTGTCATTCCTCTCCGATAAGGTCTTTCCTCAGTAATTGCAGTGAAAACATCGGCTACTGCAAGTATTCTAGAGCCTAAAGGCAGTTCGTCCCCCTTTAAACGGAAGGGATAACCTGTCCCATCTAACCGTTCATGGTGGAAAGAGCACCACCTATTAATATCACTTAGCTCTGTTATTGGCGCAAGGGTTCGATAGGTGTAATAAGTATGAACTTTTATTCGGCAGAATTCTTCTTTTGTCAAGGGTCCGGCTTTTTCTAATATTTCTTGAGGAATAGCAAGCTTACCCACATCATGTAATAAACCGGCGATCTTAATCATTAGCTGTTCCCGGGTAGAAAAACACAAAAGCCGAGCTAACGCTTCGGAGGTAGCAGCTACCCCACTGGAATGATTTGCAGTAAATGGACTGCGAAAGTCTATAATCTGAGAGAATATTTTAGCTATGATAGAAAGTCCTTCCATGTCCATTTTTAAATATTCCGGGTTAACCTTTTCTTTTAAAACTTGTACAATAAATTGTGAAGTAGCATTAAACCAAAAAACTTCCTTGCGAGCTAATTCTTTAAATGCATGTACTACACTTGGCATAAACATTCTTCCAGATTGTTTTTCTATTATACTTACAATATCATCAACCTGACTTAAAATATCCTTTTCTTTTTCGATAGATATTGCAACTCGATCAGCCAAATGCACAATATGACTACCTAAAGGAACAAAATCCTCTCCTTTCTCCCACCAGTTATGATGATAACGAATAATGCCCGCAATCACAGCAAAGGGTTCAGAAGCTTTAAAAAGACTGTAACCTGTTTCTGCATGGAGATGAGGGTTTTCTGCTTCAAACTGTAAAGCTCCTATTCTTTCTTGTACTGTAATCCCTCCTATATCATGGAGGGCTCCGGCTAGCATGATATTCTTTTGCTCTTCAAAGGAAAGTCCCATTTCCGCAGAAATTTCATAGGCAATATAGCTCACCTGCTTATGATGGTTAACCAAAAGAGGACTTATTAGGTCCAATGTATTGGTGAAACTGATAACTAAATCAAATATAGGTACATCTATTTCTTTTTGCACAATTATACTCCTTTTCATTGTAGTATAAATATACACTTACCCTTTTCTTAAAATAATCAATCAATCACCACTCACTCCGATAATATTTTCATGCTTAATAGTGTTTTTACCTTGATCTTTAGCTAGATACATAATTCGATCAGCGTTTTTTATGGCTTCCTCAACACTTTGAGGAGAAGTTGTAAAAGAGGCGATACCAATACTGAAGGTAACAAACCAAATATTTTTCTGCATGGTTTTTAAAAGTCCCACCTTTACCCTCTCCATAACCGCAATTGCCTCCGGACCTTCGGTTTCTGGCATTAGGACCGCAAACTCATCGCCACCTAGCCTCGCTAGAGTATCGGTTTTTCGAATGCTTTGCAGGATATTGCTGCCCACGGAATAAAGAACCTGATCACCGGTATCATGACCTAAAATATCATTTATGGCCTTAAATTCATCCAAATCTATATAAGCCAAAGAAAATGGACGCTTATAGCGCTGAGATCTCTCTAATTCTAACTCAATAGCTTCATAAAAAGCCCTGCGGTTAAAAACCCCAGTTAAAGAATCTTGACGGGCAAAGGTTTTTTCAAAATTCAAATTACTTTTTAAGTTATTTAAAATCAACACAACTACAATTAGAAAACTGAATTGGATAAAGGTGTTTATATATGAGATGGAAGAACTTAAGTTATTGGGGTAAAGCCAAATATCGGTAACCATCCAACTAATTCCGCTCAATATTGACATAAACAGTCCTGCATTCTCACTAGCATACCAGGTCACAAGGGAAATAGGGATTACATAAAAGTAAGAAAAATGGATATCCTTGCCCATCCAAAAATCTAAAAACCCAATAAAAAAAATTAAAAAAAATCCAAGAAAAAGATAAAATCCTTTAGAATGGTTAGTTGTCATGTTTCAAAACCTCTCTCCATATACCGGAATGAGTCATATATGNAGCTATTTTAAAAATCCTCTACTAATTCAGTATAAAAATAGAAAATCCTGCAAGAAAAGCAAGAAAAAACGGGCTAATGCCCGTTCCTATCTACTATTAACCATTTTATTAAGAACAGGCCAAGTTTCTTCCTTTTCGAAGCCTCGCCTCCAAGCAGCTAAGCCGGCCAAGCGGAATTTCTTCATCAGTTCAGTCCGCTGTTCTAAGGAAACTTCATCCTCAAGCCACATCTTATAATTTACATCGTTTTTTGTCATTGCTACATAATTCTGACCTGTGAACGGATCTTTTTCCGGTTTCAGGTTATTTTCCTTAACCCAGCTTTCAGCCCGGGTCATGGAAATAGCCTTAGAGGTCAGCTTCATCTCACCATTTTCCCCAATCCGTTCCTCCCAGAGGCGGGTATAAAAGGGTACACCTAAAATTATCTTTTCATGGGGCATTTCCATCAATATTTCCTTGATACCTTTTTCAACCCAGGGTATTGAGGCTACTGAGCCTGCAGTTTTACTAAAAGTACCGTTCTCATCATAAGCCATAACAGTAATATAATCTACTATCTCACCTAATGCTTTGCGATCATAGATCATAGACCAATTTTCACTTTTAGAAATAAAAGTTACGTTTACAGAAATAGAACGGTCTTTTTCATGCAATAGAGGTGCAAGCTCTCTTACAAACTGTGTATAAGCATCTTTATCTTTTAAATGCATGTTTTCAAAGTCTAAGTTTATTCCGTCTAACTGATAGAGTTCAACATATGTTAATAATTGCTTAATAGCCTTGGCTCTCAGCTCAGCATCCTGTAAAAAATTATGGGTTAAATCCTTGTCAAAGCTATTGTCAAAAAGACCCCAGACCTGTCTGCCTGTACTGTGAGCCCAATTCACATACCTTAGATCCGCTGTATTTTTCACTAGCCCATCTTCAGCTAGACTAAACCAAGTAGGTGATAACACCTGTACCCCTGCCAAATCCCCTAATTTTTCAGGATTTATGGTAGCACCCCAGGCACCCTCCCAGGTCAAAATAATCCTTTCACCTAGAGGATTCCAGGGCTGATAAGGCTCCTTCTTGATTTCCGACCACTTAATCCCTAAAAGTTGAGCATCTTTCTCGTTAATATAACCCATCTGCCCTTCTTCAGTTTCAATCCAGAACCAGCCCTGCTCTTCCTTCATGATATAGACCTTATTGCCTTGCTCTAGCTCGTAAAGCCAGGGAGCTTTCAAACTGGGCTTAGCCCTTAGTCGAACATCCGCTAAAGTAACCCCTTGTGTTAGTGGCTCCTTTAAGTCATGAATGGCAAGTACCGATTCATCCTTAATATGCTTTACTTCAAAATTATAATATTTATCTAGGGGTTGTAATGGTAAATAGATTTTCCCCTGTTCTTCTATTACGGGATAACTAAAGGAATAAGGCTGTAAATTGACCATGCCTTCCCTTTTCCCTAAGGGGAGATGAAAAACTTCCTTATCGGTTGTAATTATGACAGTTTTGCTTTTTTCATCCCAGAGAATATTAGGGTCTAGCTTTTCTTTAATAAAGGAAAGTGGCAGATATATTTCTTCCTCTCGATATAAAGCAGAGTCGGTTAGCTCACCTTGAAAATAAATTTGTAATTGGCCTGTGTTATTTAACTGAGTCATTTCGTAGCTTGGCAAATAATAAGTCAAACTTACTACTACTAATAAAGCAGCTATTATTAAGAAGAACACTTTAAGACTGCCACTAGAGTCTCCCACTTTTCGCCTTAATGGTGTAGACATTTTACATCCCCATTCATTTCATAGTCTTTAGATAATTTCGACTAAAACTGACATTATCCTTTTAGTAAGAAAAACCAGAAACGTCGATTCGTTAATTCGTGGGCGCGTGAGCGCGATTAAAAAAGATAACTCTGGAGGTAGTGACTGGTGACTAGTCGTAGTGGATAGTTTGCTACTAGAAGTTATTGGTCTATGGACTATAGTCAATAGACGATAGACAATATTTTTCGCGCTCACGCGCCCACTTATAGACTAAACAAAAACAAACCCGGAGCTTAGTCCGGGTTTATTTTTGTTTTAGCGAGCTGACATTCTTACTAGAATTACACCTATTTCCGCCCTGGATAATACACCTTCAGGCTTAAATAATAGCTTTTCATTATCCTTATAACCGCTGATTAGCTTTTGTTCTTCTAGTGCCATGATCGCTTCCTTGGCCCAATGGTTGTTGATATCTGAGAAGCTAGATGTAAATTCCTGGGGGGGAGCATAGATTTTCAGTGCTCTAGTCAGCATAACTGCTGCTTCAGCCCGGGTTATCTTCGCATCTGGTTTATACACATTTTTATCCTTTAGTTTATAACCACCTGCAATACCCTGTTCCTCTAAAGCAGCAATGGCGTGTTGCGCCCAGTGCCCTTCTAAATCAGAGAATTTACTGCTAAAGGAACTGCTTGGTTCTGTATAGTTTAGGTAGCGGGTTAGCATCCCGGCTAATTCTGCCCGGGTAACAGGAATATCAGGACGATAGGAACCATCGGTAAATCCTGAAATCCAACCTAGCTTAGCCAGCTTGTTTAAATCTTTTCTAGCCCAATGATCCAATACATCACTAAAGGCGGCTAGGAGAGGAAAAGGTTTGGGCATAGCACCTTTTTCAGCTTCTAAAGCCACAACCTTGCCACCCAAAGTTCCTATAAAGAAAAGATCTTCATTAACTGTTCCATTGCTAAATAAATATGTTTCCCCTAGATTAATAGTCCAATTGACAGGATTTTCTTCTGTAGTATTTACTGAGATTATCTTACCCTTATGTCCATTTAAGATAATATTTCCACCCTGGAGCATGGGAGAAGAGCGGTATCCTGTAACCCTGGTATCATTCTGCCAGACATTTTCTCCGGTTTCAGGGTCAAGAGCATAAACGGAACCCGAGGTAGTGCTGTAAATGATAGCCCCATTTAACACAGTGGGGTTAGAAAGCCCTGAAGCCGCACTTACTTCCCAAAGCTGTTCGCCAGTTTCTCCATCGAAGGCAAAAACCTTCCCAGCTGGAGTACTTATATATACATTACCCTTTAAATATAAAGGTGAACTGCCCGCAGGAGCGTAATAAACCTGAGAGCCCAACTGTTTACGCCACTTTTCTTGACCGGTTAAAATATCTATAGCATATAAATTATTATCCCAGCTGCCAAAATAGACAGTATCAGTTCCTACTGCAGCAGAACTGGCAATGGTATTACCTGTAGTAAAATTCCAAGCTAATTTTCCAGTGTTAGCATCAAGGGTATAGAAATTAAAATCACTGGAGCCTACAAAAACTTTATCGCCTTTGACTACAGGAGAAGCAATAACTGCACCACCGGTTGAGAATTCCCATAGTTTCTGACCATTTGTAGCCTTAAGAGCATAAACCTTACCATCAGCTGAGCCGACATATACTTTACCATCAACATAGTGTGGAGAATCGGTAATAGGTCCACCTGTTTTAAACTCCCAGTTCTTTTTACCGGTTTTTTGATCCAGCTGATACACCCTACCACTGTTATCACCGATATAAAGGAACTGTTGACTAGCACTAGGAGCATGTAAAATACCACCTGATAAGCTTGTTTCCCACAGAATTTTTACATTCTCATTTTGCTTAATCCTAAAGGTTACCCTATCTAAATAGACCTTGCCGTTGCTATGTACTGCTCTAACCCAGATATTTCTAATACCATCCTCTATTTCTTTAAGGTCTATTTCCTTTTGGTAGGTATTATTAACTAAATCCAAAGGCTTCCATGAAAAGTCCTCCAGCTTATATTCTACTTTTTGGGGCTTCACTGCCCAGTTAATTAAGTCGGCTTTTAATATAAATGAACTGCCCGATATGTTTTTATTTTGCTCCGGTGAAGTTATCTTTACAGCCGATTTGACAGCGGGCTTTTTAAAGGGCAAACGAGCAAATTCCGTATAGGTTTGTCCCTCTACTAAGCGGTTATAAACCACTAGTTCCCCTTTAGCCTTGTCAACCTCAATAACCGAATAACCGCCATCCATTACCGTTTCCGTCATAATACCGGGTATCTCATTTACCGACCAGAAGAGGTCCTTATGACCATGACCGGTAAAAATCCCAGCGATATTATAATCCTTTACTATTGGCCACAGATCCCAATCATTATCCATAAATTTAGTTGCATCAATTGCCTCATCAAAAAAGACTGGATGGTGAGCAAACATTATTACCGGAACAGTTTTTTCTACCTTTGCAAGGTCTTTTTTTAACCATTCCAGCATTTCTTTATCCAAGGATCCATGTTGGCCTTGGGCAATGGAGGTATCAAGAGCAATAAAGTGAACCCCCTGATAGTCCCAAGAGGTATAGGTAGGTCCAAAAAAGCTTTTGAAATATCCTTTGCCAGCATCAGTCCAGCGACTTTCATGGTTACCGGGCAAATAGTAAATGGGCTGCTTTAGTGGTTTTATTATTTCCAGATAGTGTTGATATTCCTGAGGCATGCCCAGTTCCGTTATATCACCGCCGTGGACAATAAAACCGGCATCTTGATAATTAGTTAAAATATCCTGCACAATGGCCGGTGAATATTTATTGCCATTAGCCGAGCCAATATGGGTATCGGTAATATGAATAAACTTAAAGCTAGTTGTTTCCTGAGCATTTACTTTTTGAGGTAAAACATACAAAACACCAATAAATAATACTGTCATTAGAAATGCTATAAAAATTTTCTTAGTCATTTTTACCTCCGATAATTTTTGTCTGCTTAATACTATCCCCCTTTAAAAAATATTCTTTATATATAGACGTAATACTCTAGGAAAAGTTCTAGTTATTGCTATATTTTTCGAGTCTTTTATTATTTATATGTCTATCTTTTTAGAGTTGTAAAAATCTGGTCTTGGGATAAGTGAACGTAAAAATAACCGGCTATTCAAACCGATTATTTAAGAAACAAATTTTTTTTGTTTTTCTAATAATTCTTCTAATTCCACAACAGGGATAGGCCTACTAAAATAATATCCCTGCACAGAATCACAGTTTTGCTCCTGCAAAAAAACTAACTGCTCTTTTGTCTCTACTCCTTCAGCGGTTACGGTAATACCCATAGCATGAGCTAGATTAATTACCGCAATAGCAATTTCATCTTCCTCATAACCTATATTAAGTTTGCTAATAAATGATCTATCAATTTTTAAATTATTAATTGGTAATTTTCTTAAGTAGCTTAGTGAGGAGTACCCTGTTCCAAAATCATCTAAAGATATACCTACCCCTAACTTTTCAAGCTCTTCAAGAATAGAGCAAACAAATCCTATGTTTTCAATAGCTATACTTTCTGTGACCTCAAGCTTGAGGCAATTTGGAATTATATTGCACTTTTCAATAATCTGAGATATTGTTTTTACTAAATTATCATCTCTAAGCTGGGCCGGAGATAAATTAACGGAAAGCATAAGGTCGTTAAAACCCTTTTGATGCCATTTTCTGACCTGCTGGCAGGCATTTTCAAGCACCCACTTACCTAGTGGTATAATTAGTCCTGTTTCCTCAGCTGCTTTTATAAAATATCCTGGACTTAATAATCCTTTCTGAGGATGCTGCCAGCGCAGTAAGGCTTCTAATCCTATTATTTTTGCAGTATTAGTTTCTACGATGGGCTGATAATAGATAACAAACTCATCTTGCTCTATAGCCTTTCGTAAGCTGTTCTCTAGTTCAACTCGCTCTAAGATTTCAATAATCATAATCCTATCAAAAAATTGATAATTATTTTTACCCAATTTTTTGGCACTATACATAGCAGTATCAACATTTTTCAGTAAAACGTCACCTTCCTCACCATCAAAAGGGAAAACTGCTATTCCTACACTAGGTGTAATAAGAAACTCGCTCTCTCCCAGAAGAAAGGTATTACTGAAAATTTCCATTAATTTTTCAGCTAAATCATTTACTTCCTGAGCAGCGAAAACCTCTTTTTGGATTATGATAAATTCATCCCCACCTAAGCGGGCAACAGTGTCCATTGGATTAACAATATTCCTTAGCTGCCTGGCAACCTGCATTAGCAACAAATCACCGTAAAAATGCCCTAAAGAATCATTAACATTTTTAAAGTTGTCCAAATCAAGACTTAGTAAAGCAACCAGATGATTTTCTATTTTGGCTTTAGCTAAGGCTGTGTTTAACTCCTCATAAAACCGAAGCTTATTGGGTAAATCGGTTAAGGTATCATAATGGGCTAGATAATATATTCTTTCCTGGGCAAATTCTAAATCCTGTAGACTGTTCTTGTGCCTTCTCTTCATTTCTCGATATTTTAGGAAATTTTTGTATAGCATAATAGACATAAAGGCGAGCACCAACGTTATAACAAATATTATTTGCATATATACCTCTAATAGTAAGAATGTCTCTGAATTTATAACATAATATACTAAATTCGCTAATTTTTATAACTTTCCTGCTGATTTATAACCAATAGTCAGCCAAAAAAAATGAAAACCCCCTTCGCAGGTCTCAGTATTAAATTTTAGCGACAAAATCACCAATTAACGGATATTGATATTCTTCACCATTTAAGGCTTTAATAGCACCAATAATCGCCACAATAATGAATATCACACTTACTAGTCCATTGACGGTAAACATTCCAAAAAAACCCTGCAGTGGATGGATACCCATTCTCATTCCGCCTAAAAAAGTTCCCATAGTCAAGAATATAACAACCTTCTGAACAATTAGAACCAAAATCTGCCAACCCATTGCCTGTTTGGCTGAATTACTTATAAATTGCGACTCTTTACCTTTTAAACCGTAAATTATTAAAGCAATTATTAGACCTACTACTTCAAAAAAAATAGCGATATGGGCAACAGCTGCAAAAATCTTGTGATCGCTCTTGGTCATTTTGAACACTCCCAACTTATTATATGTATGGAGTCAAATTAGGTTAAACTTCCATTTGATAAAAATCCCCTCTATATACTTAAATTTATTCTACTATAAATTACCTACTAGTTCAGTAAAAATTTTTGTTTTTACCGAAAAACAACAGTAACCGAATAAAACTTTTTTTAATATTATGAAATGAGTTTAAACAAATTCTTGGGAGGCGATTGATTTTATGAAAAGATTTACCGGTTGGTTGATACTATTAACAATTATAGCTTTAGTTGCAACCGCACTGGTAGGATGTGGGGAACAAAAATTAGCTAAAATTCAGCTAAATGAGGTAACCCGTTCCGTGTTTTATGCCCCTATGTATGTGGCTATTAACCAAGGTTTTTTTGAACAGGAGGGTATTGAACTAGACTTAACAACAGGTCAAGGAGCAGATAAGGTAATGACTGCCATTCTTTCAGGGCAATCAGATATAGGTTTCATGGGACCAGAAGCAACAGTTTATGTTTTTAACGAAGGTAAAGAAGACTATGCAGTAAACTTTGCACAGTTAACTAAAAGGGATGGATCATTTCTAGTAGCCAGGGAACCAGATCCTGCTTTCGCCTGGGAAAAGGTAAAAGGAACCACTATTATCGGTGGTCGTAAAGGCGGTATGCCGGAGATGACTCTGGAATATGTGTTGAAAAACAAAGGCATTATGCCTGGTAAGGATGTAGAAGTTTTGACTAATATACAGTTTGCTCTCATGGCAGGAGCCTTTACCGGGGGCACAGGAGAGTATGTTACTTTATTCGAGCCTGTAGCCGCAACTCTTGAAGAGGCTGGTCATGGATATGTGGTAGCGTCAGTAGGTCAAGAAAGTGGTGAAATACCATATACAGTCTTTTCAGCTAAAAAAAGCTATCTAGAAAACAACAAAGAAATAATTCAGAAGTTTACAAATGCAATCTACCGCGGACAGCTCTGGACATTTGACCATTCCCCAGAAGAGATTGCCAAGGCTATTAAGCCATCCTTTCCTGACTCTGATGAGAAAATATTAGCGGCTGTAGCTAAACGTTACAAAGAAATTGATGCCTGGGCTCAAAATCCATTATTCACTGAAGACGCCTTTAGCAGACTACAAGATGTAATGCAATTAGCTGGCGAACTCGATAAAAGAGCTCCTTATGACAAACTGGTAACAAATAGCTTCGCCGAACAAGCGATTAAAGCTGTGAAGTAGTGGGGTTAAAGATTTCGCTTCGCTAGATTAAGATTTCGCTCACTTCGTTTCACTAGATTAAGGTTAAGGTTAAGAAAATACTTTAACATAATTCTTAATTGGACCCTGGTCCCTGAGCACTGGGTACGAAACCCGAGAGATTACCCGGTTATTCACTACTGGAAGGAGAGATGGCTTGTGAAGGCTCGCCCTATAGTAGCTATAAACAACATTTCCATGAAATATCAGAGTACTGAAGGTGAGGTTGCAGCCTTAAAAAACGTCTCTCTAGATATTTTCCAAGGGGAATTTGTTAGTATTGTTGGGCCTAGCGGCTGTGGTAAATCAACTTTACTTAATATAATCGCTGGCCTTATTGCCCCCTCATCTGGTGAAGTGTTGATTAAGGATAAGAAAGTATCTGGGCCCACCATTATGGTGGGCTACATGCCCCAGACAGATCAGTTATTTGGATGGCGGAATATCTGGAAAAACGTTGTTCTTGGCCTAGAAATTCAAAATAAAAAGACTGAAGCAAATATAAATTTTGCGCAAAAACTTCTAAGAGATTATGGTTTAATTGACTTTAAACATAAATATCCCAGCCAATTATCGGGAGGAATGAGGCAACGGGTGGCTCTTATCCGAACCTTAGCCACTAATCCCGATATTTTATTACTGGATGAGGCTTTTTCCGCTTTAGATTACCAGACAAGATTAGTAGTATCTGACGAAGTAAAACAAATTATTGAAAAAGAAAATAAAACGGCAATCTTGGTAACCCACGACCTATCAGAAGCAATCAGTATGGCTAATAAAGTAGTAGTTTTATCTAAAAGACCAGGGACCGTTAAAAATATTTATCAAATAAACTTAACATGTAATTCCCATACTCCTCTAGGCTGCCGGGAGGCACCAGAATTTAGAGAATACTTCAATAAAATCTGGAAGGAGCTGGATGTCCATGCCTGAAAATAAACTAGAGCCATCTATCTCAATAGAACATGCAGCCTACCTGAAGAGTAAAAAGCTCTACCACTGGAAAGTTTTAGGTACGCAAATTATTTTATTAATAGGTTTTGTCGTTCTTTGGGAAATAGCCGGCCGTATGGGTTGGATAGACCCTTTTATTACCAGCCAACCATCCCGAATCTGGAAAACCTTAGTAAACCTTCATAATGAAGGTACATTATATTACCACATAGGTATAACAGTATTAGAAACAGTTGTGGGGTTTGTTTCAGGCACAATAATTGGAACCCTTTTTGCAATTTACTTGTGGTGGTCTGATTTCGCCGCTGAAGTTTTGGATCCTTACCTGGTAATCTTAAATGCCCTACCCAAGATTGCACTAGGACCTATCTTAATTGTCTGGATTGGTAATGGTTCAACAGCCATTATTGCCATGGCTTTATTAATCTCTCTAGTTGTCACGATTTTAGGGGTTTATTCTGGATTCTCTCAGGTTGATAGTGATATGATTAAGCTTTTAAAAACCTTTGGGGCTACAAAAGTACAAATTCTGCAAAAAGCTATCCTGCCAGCAAGTGTCCCCACAATTATCTCCGCATTAAAAATTAATGTCGGGTTATCCTGGGTCGGAGTTATTGTAGGTGAATTTTTAGTATCTAAGGCAGGTTTGGGGTATTTAATTGTTTACGGGGGGCAGGTATTTAAGCTGGATTTAGTTATGACGAGTGTTATTATTTTGGCAATTGCAGCAGCAGTTATGTATAAGGCTGTAGTGCTTTTGGAGCAGTTGTTTCTGAAGTGGCGATAAGAAAATAAGAAAGAATCAAACTATTATTTCTAGTTTGATTCCTTTTATACTTTAACTCTTTAGTGTTTCGATTAGCTCTTTAATTATTAAAGGCTCAATTATAATAAACCCTTTTAATACCTTTGCCATTCCTCGATAAAACGGAGTTTCTGCGCCATTAATAATTTTTTCTGTAAATTCCGAGATCCATATTTGTAAATGCTCTTTAATAAAATTATTCTGTTCTTCTAACAATTGGATAGCCCTTTGAATTTTATTTTTCTCTCCGGCTTCTAATGTTTGCTTTGTTAACTGGTATAAATAATCCAATTCTAATCCTATATGGTCGTCCGCCTCATGGGGATAATGCCTTGGTATAAAATTATACTTCAAATAAGTATTTCTAACCTGCAAGGTAGTTTCTTGGAATAATAATCTTTCCTTAGAGGTATAAGCCGACTCCCATGGTGGCGCTATAAGTTCATATGGACCTATAAACATCTTGGTATAATCCCAGTGCAGCTTTTGATATTGACTTTCTTCCAGAACATCAGTATTTGTTAAATATTCGCTTATTTCCCTACAACCTGCAGAGATTTCTTCCTCTTCTTCTATAAAAGGAAAGCTGTTCATAAGCTTATCATTTAGGAGTGTTTTAACAAATTCCCGTGAAGGCTCCTCTACATATGCTAGTCTTAAAATATCATAGGCCAGCATTCTTTCTTCTAAAAGAAGCTTTATACCTTCTAGCTTTTTATCTGTCAATTAACTTCGCCCCCATTGCCTTTACATTACTAAATTTCGAAGAGCCTAAATAACTCCAACACCTCTGGCAACTCCAACAGCAAAGAATATATAACGGCCGGCAATTTGACCTAATACTAATGCCGCTAATGCTAAATAAATATACGTGCTTTCCTGTTGTTTCTTATACTGTGATAAAATTACTAAACCTACTCCACCTAATACTAAGACCCAACGCAGAATTAGCATTCCACCATAGGCTTGGGCTAACTTCATAGCACTGGTTTGGGCTGCAGCTGTTCCAGCACCTAGCCCTGCCACAAAGCTGGGAAATACTGCTGCATGGATTAGTACAGCCGCTGCCATCACAATACTTAGCTTTGCTACTTCTCCTTCTAGTTCTTTTAAAGAGGTTACCAGAAGCATAATTCCTCCTAGTACTATGGTTGTTACAAAGAAGTCTAGCATAGTTGTGCGACTATTCCAGGCTGGTATAATGCTGCTCATATAAAGCTTACTCATGCTAAATACCGATAGTAGACCTACTACACTGGTTACCCAGCCTAGCAACACTTTTTGACTGCCATTTAATTTTAGCTTGTCTCCAAGTACAGTAATAAATACTAAGCCAAAAAATGCTCCACTAAATAGTATTTCGCGACTCAGCCATGAGCTTTTTACATTTAATAGTGCTCTCAATGCTCCACTGGGGGTGCCGAGGTGCATTAAGGATACTATCATTGCTACTGCGGTCAAAGCTAAAATTGCTATATTATTTTTGTTAAAATCCCTTTCTTGTTTTCTACTCTTCATTAGTGTAGCCCAAAGGTATGCTCCAATGGCTGTTTGCATTAGAATTGTAAATATTACTAATGACCATTCACCCATTTTCCTACGCCCCCTTTTCTGCCACAGGCTTGGCATTGATAAGTACCGATGGCTTAGTGATGTTTGATTCTGGTAGAACTGCTAGGTCTTGTGTCCCTTGATATTTTTGCTTCAATTCGTCTAGTTCTCCATATTGTATTACTCTCATGACACAAGCATCTACACAGGCTGGATTTTCTCCCTTGTCCAGTAAATCTGCACACATATCACATTTACCTACTTTGCCTTGGTCTTCTTTATATTGAGGGGCTCCATAGGGGCAAGACCAGATGCAGTATTTACAGCCAATACATTTTTCTATATCCTGAGCTACTATACCGTCTGCTCTTTTATAAAGAGCACCTGTGGGACAGTTTTCCACACATTTTGGTTTGGCACAATGGTTACAGCTCATGGATAGGTGATACATCCAGGGCTTGGGGAATTTTCCTCCTTCAAAGGAGCTGACTTTTCTGTAAAGTACTCCTACCTTTAAATCATTTTTATCTTTACAGGCTATCTGGCATGTTTTACAGCCTATGCACGCTGTCATATCAAAGTAAAATCCTTTTTGTGTCATTTCCTATCCCACCTCCTTAAAATATTATTCTCTGGGGCCATTTGTGGTCTGGAGTTAACGATTCCCCAGTCCATTTTTCAACCTGACAGATACAAGTATTCCAGCCTGAAATACCCTGCCCGGTTGGAATCTGACCTGTCAAGACATTATCAGCTCCGGCTTTATCGATTCCGGTCTTTTCATCAATCTCCGCCCATGCTCCATGAGGTAATCCTACTATCCCCGGCATCAGTGTTTCTGTAAGGTATGCCATCCTTAAGGTTTTTCCATACTCACTGGTTATTAAAACAGTCTCACCATGCTTGATTCCGCGCTCTTTAGCATCCTTCACACTTACGAAAACGGGATTAGGAAAAGCCTCTCTTAACCAAGAAATATTATCAAAAATTGAATGAGATCTTCTCATATAGTGAGGATTTATAACCTGTAGAGGGTACTCCCCCTTGACCTTCTTTTCCCAATCGGAAAAAGTAGCTTCATAACCTTTAACAGGAGGATTGTACGTAGGAATAGGCTTGATTTCTGTAAAGCCTTTACTCTTAATTAATTCCATTAATCCCTTACAATATATTTCCAACTTCCCTGTTTCTGTATTCAATGGATTAGCTGCTGGGTCTTTCCTAAATTGTTCATAAGCAATAAAGCCATAATTATCCTTAGGCTTTCTTGGTACTTGGTACATACCTTTTTCTTTAAATTCTTTCAGGGTAATTCTTCCATGCTGTGGTTCACCTTTTACTCCCCATTGAGCAATATCTGAAGAAGTAATTGTTACCAACTTCTCCATACCATTTCCATTTTCTTTAATTATCGTTGCTCCTGCCAATTGATTAAATAGCTTTTGTTTTGCGGAAATGGGATCCACTGCATCAGCATCTAACCCAAGCTTTGCTGCAAGCTCTTTAGCAATCCAGATATCATCTTTAGCTTCATATAAAGGCTCAGTTATTTTTGTATAAAAGATTAAGATTTCTCTATTTCCAGTTAGGAAGCCACCTTCTCTCTCCCACTCAGTAGTAGCAGGTAATACCACATCTGCATACTTAGAGTTAGTTGTGAGGAAATGGGAATTGGAAACTACAAATTCTACTTTACGATGAGCCTCTATACCCTTTGTCATGCCTTCACGGGTTTGTAAGACAGCATTTCCACCATGATATATTAGTTGAATATTGATATCCCTCACGTCGTTATAACCGGCGGTATATTTACCTGTTAGAATAGCATCCCACATTTGGGCATGATTTAGGGTATCAGAAACTGGATTCTTAATCCCAGGTACACCATTACCTCCGTTAGTAACCAATCTCGGTCCACCATTAGCTGTACCAAAGTGACAGCTTACCCCTGTCATTTTTCCACTTAAGCCCATTTGTCCTGTCATAGCTCCAAGTGCCATAAACATTTGCGGCATAGAATCAGAGCTATGAGTTCTACCTGGAGCCCATCCTGTAAATAGAGCTGCTCTCTTTGTATAACCAATTTCTCTAGCTAATTTGCGAATTGCACGTACCTCAACCCCACAGATTTCTGATGCCCATTCAGGAGTTTTTGGTATGCCATCATAGGTTCCAAGAATATAATCCTTCAAGTTATCCTCGGGATTAGCCCCTTCAGGCATATGCTCAGCGTCAAAACCTACTACACATTTGTTTAAAAATTCCCAATCAATCAAAGGATTTTTTACAGGATCATCCTCCGTAATTAAGGTATACGCCATTCCTAGAAGCATAGCATGATCAGTACCAGGTCTAATGGGAATCCACTCTGCCTCTAAGATTTCTGACGTATCAGTAAAGGAGGGATCTATTACAACAAATCTTGCTCCCGCTTTTTTAGCCTGCAGGTAATGATACGTTGGGCTTCCTCCGGCGCTCCAAGCTGGGTTAGCTCCCCAAATTACTATTAATTCGGAATTTCTTAAATCAATTCTGTCATTAATACTGTGGGCAAAAAAGCCCTCGGCCATGCCAAACTTTTCAGGTCCCCATCTCCAAGAACCCCAGGAGGTAGTACCCCAGTTACTGACATAACCGCCAAGTAAGCCCATAGTCCTAGCTATCTCGCCACCACCGCCCTGAAAAAAGGCACGATTTCCATATTTTTCTTTAATTCGTATAAATTCTTTAGCTACAATATCTAATGCCTCATCCCAGCTAATACGTACCCATTGATCTTTTCCCCTAAGCTCTTTGTCACCCCCACCAGGCGCCCAATTTTTCCGCTTCATTGGATACTTTAAGCGATCTACCCCAAAAACCTGTTTGCGTTGGGACCTACCCCGAGCACAGCCCCTTTGTTGAGGATAATCGGGAGAATCCTCATGGGTGTCATCGGTTTTTTGCCTTACTACCACACCATCAACCACTAAAGCCTTGTTTAGACAACGTCCTCCACAGTTGTGCCAACACGCTGCGGTAATCCATTCTTCTTCTTTCGAAGCTATATCTTTTGCTACAGCATCGGAAACTGCCTGTAATCCACCACTACAACCCGTTAAAGTCAACCCGGCAACTGTAGCAGCACTTGCTTTTAAAAATGTACGTCTTTCCAGTTGATAATTAAGGGCCTTTTCAATAAAGCCTTTCAATCCTCATCCACCTCCAGAAATATAATTAATAGGTTTTGTGAATTTTTTTACATTCTTAATAAATATAAGATTAGATTTTTTTATACTTAAATCCTTTGTAGAAGCAAACAAGGATTTGCTTGGCTTTTTTGTTTGTTTGAACATATCACACAAAAACGCCTTGCGGCGTTTTTGTGCCCTGTGCTCAGTGTCTAGTACCCAGTGGCTTAAAGCAAAATTTTGGGTTTTATTTTTCCCAGGCCACAATAATAAGTGGAGCAAAATATACTTATTTAAAATCCTAAGGTAATAGGTACAGCTGATGCATAAAACAAATATCTGCCAATTACTTCAGCTACGAATACCATAATAAAGCTTGAATAAATGATATTTTGGGGAATACCGGCTTCCTTGGTATTTAATTTTACCCAGATTAATGCTGCTAAGACTGCTCCACCAACTAATACTAACAACCATCTTATTACTAATAATGTGGAATAAGTAGTACTAAGAATTTGACCGGTAGTTTGAGCAAAAACATCACCGGCAGCTAAGGTTGTTAGATAAAGGGGCAGTATTACTATTTGTAAAGCTAGGGCCAATATTACTGTACCAAAAGCAATTTTCAAACCATCTCTCACCAATTCCTGCATATCTTTTCCCTGAACAACTAATAAACTAGCCGCTAGGAGAGCCCCTAATAAGAAAGTTGTTCCATAAAAGGCAAATAAAGTATTAATGTGATTCCAAGCAGGGATTATAGTAACCATATATACTTTAGCCATAGCGTAAATTGCTAACAGACCAAAAACTACAGCAACCCAACCTAAGATAACACTATTTTTAATGGTATTTTTCCAATATACTAAGCTGGCTAAAATAATTAAGCCAATAAATATACTCGTAAAAATTATCTCTCTACTCATCCAAGAACTGCCAAGTCGTAAAATAGCATTCATGGCATTACCGGGAGAACCTAGGTGGACAAAGGAAGCTGCCAGACCTAAAACACCTAGTAAGCCGGCATAAATAAACCCTTGACCGATTATTTTTTCAATACCCTTGTTTTTACCTATTTTTTTGTAGATTAATAAAAGAACCAGACTAACACCCACAGACCCTTGAATTAATAGAGTAAAGATAATTAATGGCCATTCATTTTGCATACTTTAACCCCCTCTCCTATTTCCCAAAGCATTTTTATGAGGCGTTATGGTAATCGAAGGTTTTGTTATCTTAGGGTCTGCCATTCCTGCCACTTGGTCGGTACCTTTATATTTTTTTCTTAATTCCTCGATGTCCCCGGCTTCTAAGACCCGTACCGGACAGGATGCAACACAGGCCGGGTCCTCTCCCTTCTCCACCAAATCTACACAATAGTTGCATTTGCCAATTTTCCCCTTTTTCTCATTGTATTGGGGGGCATCGTACGGGCAAGACCAAATACAATACCGACAACCGATGCATTTACCTTCATCAAACAAAACCAAACCATCTTCTTCTCTTTTATATAATGCACCTGTTGGACAATTGATTACACATTTGGGATTTTCACAATGGTTGCAAGCCATACTAATCCAATAGGCATAAACATTAGGTTCGTAGCCTTCCCCCCGTTTGACATAATACCCATCGGAAACCTCTTCCACTTTCCGCCAGAGCTGACCTACTTCTAAATCGTTTTTATCTTTGCAGGCAATCTGACATGCCTTACAACCAACACAGAACTGTTGATTAATATAGAAACCTTTTTGAGCCATAATTATCCCTCCCTTATTGCTTTATAACTTCAACCAAGTTTGTATGCTGCGGATTGCCTTTAGCCAAAGGAGTAGGCCTGAGAGAAGTTAAAACATTTATACTGCCTCTGATATCCTCGCCTTTTTCATTGGGTTGATACCATCCTCCTTGTGGTATTGCAACTACTCCGGGCATAATTCTGGAAGTTACTAAAACAGGAATGATAGTCGTACCTCTGTCATTAAAGACTTTGGCTTTATCCCCTGTTTTAATTCCCCGGGCCTTTGCATCTTCCGGGTTCATCCACATTTCCTGTCTCGCTGCTTCTTCCATCCAGGGGTTATTATCATGGGTTGAATGGGACCTCCTTTTATAATGCCAGCCGATACACTGTAAAGGATATTTTTCCGTAAGTGGATCTTCCGGGCCTTCCCAGCTGGAAATATACTTGGGTACGGCGGGAATTTCTTTGGGTTCATTCATCTCATAAAGCCGTTGAGAAAATATTTCTATTTTTCCTGATGGTGTTGGGAACGGGTTGTTTTCCGGATCTTCAATTTGTTTTTTAAAAGCTACATAAGGTTTATCATAAAACCACTTATATACCCCCCGTTTTTTAAACTCGTCATAAGAAGGGAATTCCGGATGGTTTTCTTGGGTTTTTGCAACAACATAGCGGCACCAGTCTTCCTCTGTTTCATTACCCATAGTAAATTTATCCTTGAAGCCCAGCTTATCCGCTACCTCCACCAGCCAATCATACTCACTTCTGCTTTCATACAAATTATCAATTACTTTGTTAGCATACATTACATAATCACCATAACCCCAGGGAGTACCGATATTGTTTCTTTCAAAGAAAGAGTTGCCCGGGAGAAGAATATCGGCAAATTTGGCACTGGGACTCATAAATAGGTCACTGCAAACTATAAATTCTACCAAAGATTCATCCTGAAGAATTTCAGCAGTTTTATTAATATCGGAATGTTGGTTTATTAAAGTGTTTCCAGCCGTATTCATAATTAATTTAATGTTAGCAGGCAAGCGGTCTGCTCCTTGCACTCCGTCTTTTGCACCCATTTCCGTTCCTCGAACAATAGCATCGGTCCACAAAAAACATGAAATCTTAGCCTTTACAGGGTTTTCACCAATCGGAATACTACCTATCCGTTGTCTGCCGGCATAACCGGCACCTGATGCCCATCCCCCATAAATACCCACATTACCTGTCATGGCTGCCAAAACAGTTGCTCCACGTACTGGCTGTTCCCCATAGGCATGACGCTGAGGACCCCAGCCTTGAATTAAAGCAGCAGGTTTATTAGTGGCATATTCCCGAGCTAAATGTCTAATCGTAGTGGCGGGGACCTTAGAAATTTTTTCAGCCCATTCAGGGGTTTTGGGTACTCCATCGGATTCACCTAAAACATAGCTTTTATAAGAATTACCTGCATAAATACCTTCGGGCATATGTTCCTCATCAAAGCCCAGACAATATTTATCCAAAAATGCCTGGTCATGTAAATTTTCCGTTATCATCACATAAGCCATGGCATCCATAACTGCATTATCAGTGGTAGGAAGTAATGGAATCCACTCATCGGCAAAACCTACTGCCGTATCAGTATACCTAGGGTCAACAACAATGATCTTAGCACCTGCTTCTTTAGCCTGTCTTAAACGATACATTGTTTGGGAACCATGTATTGTCTCAGCAGGATTAAAACCCCACAGGATTAAGAGTTTTGAATTTACCCAATCATCGGGGGTATTGCCGGTGGAAGCTGTTCCATAGGTATAAGGAGTTGCAAAACTGGTAGCTGCAGTACTATAGGTGTTATAAAATTGCAAATAACCTCCGTCCAGGGCTAATAGTCTTTTAGATAAATTCATGGGGTGTATTTGCGCATTATACCCCCAGGCATAATTCACATATCTTGATCCGGGTCCATATTCTTTTCCTATTCGTTTTATTTCACTGGCAATAGTCTCTACTGCTTCTTCCCAGGTGATTCTTTCAAATTTACCTTCTCCTCTTTTGCCTACCCGTTTCATCGGATATTTTAATCTGTCCGGACTCAAAAAGTACTTTCTGTAGGAGCGGCCCCGCACACAGGCTCTAATCTGTGGATTGCGGGGGTCATCTGTCTCTGTATCAGTACTTATCCGCATAATCACATTGTCTTTAACATGGGCTTTTATTACACAACGGCCACCACAATTGTTTGGCCCTGTAGTTGGGATAATTTTAATACCATCATCAGCTGCAACAGTATTTTCCGAGATAGTTTTCAAACTACTGCTGCATCCGACCAAAGCCGTCGTTCCTGCTGCTACCGCACTTAACTTTAAAAAGCTGCGGCGCGAGAAAGGATTATTTAGAACTTTTTTAAATCCGTTAAACTCAGACATAGTGCCAACCTCCCCTTTAAATTTAAATTGCTTGAGCCATTTTAAAATACGGCTCCCATTCCTTTTGTAATTGGCGAAGATAGTTTAGGTCTTCTTTTATAAAGCCATGGGCTAAAAACGCTAACCCTTGATAAAAGTCTTCCTGGGTATTATGGATAACTAACTGGAAAAAATCCGGTCCAAAAGCAAGGATATGCTGGCTTAAAAAATATTGCTGGTCTAATAAATTCTCATACAATGTTTCCTTTTTGCCGTTTAAGGATAATACAGCTTGGTCTATGAGATAACTCATAAACTGTAGTTCTATACCGATATGGTCATCAGGTTCTTGATATTTTTTTTCTACTTCCAATCCCCAGCAACGATAGCAGTCACGAATCTGCAGGGTTTGAACATCAAAGACTATTTTGTCTTTACCCAGATAAACCGACTCATATGGAGGAGCTTTTAAGCGTTCAGGACCAATAAATAAGCGGTAAAATTCTTCTTTTAACCTTTTACTCAATTGCTGTGGTTCAGTTTCCAAATTATTCTTACAGAACTCTTCCAACAAATCTGTACCTTTCATAAAATACTCATTTAAATGAATATTTTTCAATTCTTCAAAAGGATTCTCCTCAATAAGTTTTTTTAATTCTTCTGCCGATTGCGGATTATAAAAATAAGCACCTAAAAAGTTATAAATATTCTTTCTAATTATAAGTTCTTCTTCCAATTGCTTTAATGAATTATTGCCTTCTATGTGCATGTTTTCTTTTTCACCTCCTATTCCAAATTTAATTTTAATATTACGTTATTTCTTTCACTTGTTAGTTACATTAACAGTTATCTTTTCATTCTGTAAAAACCTTTGTAGGAATAGCTGAAAATAGTCAGGGATGTTTTGTCTAATACTCCAAAACAAAAGCACTCCTGACTAAATAGTCAAGAGTGCTTTTAAAATGATATTAAATGGGGACATTCCCGACTGAAGAATAACTAAAGCTCAACGGTTGTGTCCCCGTTCCTTGTTTTTTCAAAGTTTTGCGGGTAGGCTAGGTCTATTTTTAATTCTCTAAAATACAGACCGTCCTCCCGTTCCTCCATAATGCCTGTTACTATGCCGATCTCTATATCCAAGCCTTTCAAGTATTTTATTTTTCCAACATGAAACTCAATATTTTCATGTCCCTCATTTATTAGATAATCCTGATAGCCAATTTTATTAAAAATTTCTAAAACTTTTTGCCTGTCGTCTCCAAAAACCTTGGCTGATTTTAGAAAATAGTCTTTATTGGACATGTAAATATGGGGAGGCAATTTAGCCCTTTTATTTTGTTGAAATATTTGGGCAGTGTGTTTGTTTTCCAAAGAACAATAGTGAACCCCTACTTTCAGTTTTTCTTCCAACGCAAACTCTAATAGTTCCAAACAACCCTTCTCACTTTCCGCAACAGGCAGTCCGCCGCCATACCAATAGTTATACAGAATATGATGGGGTGGGTTTTTAATCTTAAGTTTTCTCTTGCAAAATTCTTCTGCGTTATTAAAAGGAAAACAAAATTCTAATAAGTTAATACCAAAAACTCCAATGTTATCCAACTCTCTTAAGAAATTCTCCATTAAAGAATAATTGCCTGGAATAACCGGCATTTCGACCATTACCTTAGGAATGTACTCCTTAGCTGATTGAATTTTTTGTAAAACATTAGAAGTTTCCTCCGGGGAATCCTCTACTCTGAGGCTAAACCGGATTTCGTCCAGCTTAGTATTTTTCAGTCTTTTTAAGATATCTCTGTTAATCAAATCTCCACAGGTATATAATCTAGTAAATACTTTTGGGTAAAGTGCTTTTGCAGTTTTAAAAAAATCAATGGTTTCATCAGGATGTAATAAAGGTTCACCGCCTGTTAAAGCTAAATGCTTAATCAGCATTCCTTGGTGGTGTATTCTTTTCAATTCGGATATACAGTCCCTTTTATTTTTAAGAAAGTAGCTATAATTTTCTTGATTGGGATTAAAACAAAAAAAGCATTTCCGGATACAATTCAAATCTATGAAAAAAGTTATACCCCCAATCCCCTTTTGACAAGCTTCACAGGCTTCAGAAATTCTATTGACATATAGACTATAACCATTGTTTCGACTAATTGCTCCTTTACTTACTAAAGCCTTTTTTTTATTTTTTATAAATTGAGCATCATAGGGGGCTGCCATATTTAACCCAGTCCTGGTAATTTGTTTTAAATAATCATTATAAATATCCAAATACCTAGCAGCATAAGAAGCAAGTTTAACATTCTTTATTCTCTTAATATTTTTATCATTAATCTCTATTATCATTTTTTATTCCCCCAGTAGTTATTGCAGCAATCAATAATCATTGCTCCACTTCTTAATAAATGTCATTATAACGCATCTTTAATAAGGCTCTAATCTTTAATGCTATAAATAAATTAACGATATTCTCCAACTTATTAGTATCTATTTTTAATATCTCCTCTACTTTTTTGATGCGATAGCGTAAAGTGTTAACATGAATAAATAATATCTCTGCCGTTGTTTTTAAATCCATATTGTTAGAAATTAATGTCTCTAAGGTTGTTAATAGTTCTCCATTATTGGCTTGGTCAAATGCGATAATTTGTTCTAAGGTTTCAAGGTAAAATTCCTTGAGGAGATATGCTTCTTGTTTATAAAGTAACTTAAAGACGCCAAGCTCATTAAAATACTTAATAAACTTCTCTTCTCCTAGTAACCTAGCTATCGCCAATGCCGTCTTGGCTTCTTGATAACTCTTATATATCTCCTTATATGCTAAATAAGAATGACCAATACCAATAGAAAATGTTATCTCATATTTACTAGAGATATATTTGTTTGCTTTATAAAGATCTTGTACTATATCTTTTTGAATACTAACACCAAGTTTATTATTTTTCTGACACAAAACAATAAATGTTCCGTTTCGTATTGATGTTATCATTTCTGTACTATATTTTTTAGCTGATTTTTGGGTAAGATATTCTAATTCCTCCCCAAACATCCTTATATTAGTGAAGCTATCGGGCTCTATTATCGCTACGAAATACTCCTTATGAAAATCCCAACCCCAAAGCTTTCCTTTAACTAAAATTTCTTCATTATCAACTATATTATTAAATAATAAGTCTAGAATAAATGAATCCTTATATTTGTTTTCAATATCTTTTATTGCATTTAATTTAGAAAAATAAAAACAGAGACTTAAATCTGCAGCTGCTAGGATAGGTAAGATTTGTTCAATTTCCTCCTCCTGAACCTGTTTTACAACTATATATGCAACTATTTGTTCTTTACCAATTGCAAAAAATAATCTTTGTGTTTCTACTTCATAATATTTTTGACATGAAGTCATTGGTAATTCAATATTTGAATGGATTAAAGCATACTTATCTTCAGATATCTGACCAACTAGTACTCTACCCAGAAAATCACATATATATATACTTTTTTCTAGTACTTGTGCTAGTTTTAGAGCTACAAAAGATAAACTATCTTCCTGTAAAACACCTTCTAATAATTCATCTTTCAAAGCCTGGAATGCATTGTAATCCATATTATCCTCCCAACTTTTCAGGAACAATGATTTTAATAGAAGGCTGAGTGATATGAGATTTGCCTATAGTTTCGATTTCTAGATAGTTAAATTCATAAGATTGTCTAAAATAGTTTTCATTTATCAGTTGCAAAGCACTAGTAGGACAGGCATTAACACACTTGGGTTTTAAAGCATCATTAAAATTATTGACACATAAATTGCATTTATTAACTTTACCTATCTGATGGTTATATTTTGGAGCATCATAAGGACAAGATTCCATACAAGTCAAACACCCACGACACCCTCCCAGCTGTTGAATCACGATGCCATCCCGCCTTTTAAAATATAATTTCTCCGGGCATCTTCTTAAGCATTCTGGATTTTCGCAATGATTACAAGAAGTTGAAAAAAAGAAAATCACATTCTTACCCTTATATTTCAATTCGTGCTTTTCAATCTTTCTAAATCCGTAAAAAAAATTATTCTTTTTAGCACATGCCGTAGCACATGCCTGACACCCGATACATTTTTCGATATCAAACAAAAACCCATAGCTCATAATCATCATCCTTTTTTATGCTTTACTAATATTAACAAAGGTATCATGGTAAGCAACACCCTTAAACCCTCGTGAGCCCTCTCCTAGGTCTGTTAATAATGGTTCAACAAGACAATTGATCGAGAAATTGTCCTTTTGATTACTCTGATAGCACATAATGACTTCTTCTGGAACACTATCACTGATTTCAAGCTTCATTATAACCTCACCACAATTGTTATAGAGCCTAACTTTATCACTATTTTTGAGTTTCAAGTAGAGTGCCAATTTATTATTAATAAAAACTTTTGGACTTTCAGCTATATTTTGTATTACATCAATATTGGAAAACTGAGAATTCAATGATACCTCTGAATGGGTAGCAATCAACCTATAGGGATAATTATTTTTTGGTTTTCTTTCTGGTAAATATATGGGGTTACTGGGCAATACAATTTTTCCACTAGGGGTTTTGAATTTCTTATCCTCCCATGTGGTATTAATACCAGTTAATTTGTAATACCCACCTTTTATAATATCCGAATAATCTACCTCAGATAATCGAGCCAGCAATGGTTTTAAATGACGGGCTAAAAAATCATCTGCATTTAAATCAGGCAAGTATTTTAAGGGTTCAGTTATACCTAATTCATTTAGCTCTATAGCCAAAAGCCTGGCTATTTCAAACTCATTTTTACTTTCCCCTAAGGGTTTTATAGCTTGCTTACTGTAACCAATATATTTATGCCAGTAGCTGGCTAAAAAATCAGGCTTTTCAAAAAATGTAGCCACCGGTAAAATCAGGTCTGAAAATTTAGCTGTTTCGGTAAAAAAATGGTCTACGGTAACAGTAAACTCCACATTATCAAAAAATTTTTTTATCATATTTATATTTGGATATTGAGCCATAGGATTGCTGGAAGTTATAAAAGCTAATTTAATAGGTATTCCCATAAGCCCATTTAAGTTATTTATATTTATACATCTATCGGTATGATTTAAATTTACATGTTTAAAGGCATTGTTTAAAAGATTATAACTTCTAAAATCAATGTAATAAATTCCCCCACCTATAACAGTAATATTACCTGTTATAGCAGCCAAAGAATTGATTATTCGATAATTCTGGCCACCATTTATATGCCTTTGCCCACCTAACCCTTGCCAAATTGCTGAGGGCTTTTTAGTACAATACTCTCTAGCAAGCATGCTAATCTGTTCAATGCTCACACCACATGTTTTAGAAGACCACTCAAGGGAGACTTCCGTTTCAAAATAATGAAGAAATTCCTCCCACCCCAATACATGATTTGTTACAAACTCTCGATCCCATAAGTCATGGTCATAAATATACTTAATCATGCCAAGGGCTAAAGCACCATCAGTTCCTGGTTTTATTTTAATATGTGTATCAGCATACGCTGCTGTTGCTGTCTGGATAGGATCAATAACAACTATCTTTCCGCCATTTTGCTTAATTTGTTTAATTAAAGTCATTTGATGTATAGATGTAGCTGCAGGATTCCCGCCCCAAATTATGATATATTGGGAGTTTAGCATATCACTAGGGTCGGCATTACGAACTTCACCAAAAGTATAAAAATGAGCATCTGCTCCAGCAGGGTCACATAATCCGTTTCCCACTTTAGTTATGGGTCCGAGAGAATTAAATAAATTTGCTAATGCTTGCTGTAACATTCCTATATTACCAGTTCGCATATCAAAAAAAATTGATTCAGTAGATTGACCGCTTTCTTTAATTTCCAAGATTTTATTTACAATAAGATCAATAGCCTTTTTCCAGCTAATATTCCGCCATTGATTTGAGCCTTTTTTCGCTCTAATCATAGGATTTAAGATTCTTTCCGGGTTATAACTCTTTTTTAATAAAGTATATCCTTTGCTGCAGAGCCTTCCCTGGGTAAAAGGATGATTAGGATCACCCTCAATATCAACTATTGCGCCATTATTCACATAAGTCCTGATTCCACAGCTGCTATAGCAATTATGAGGGCAGATATTTTGAAAAATCTGCACATTTTTATTAGACAAAAAAACCTCCCCTTTACAGTTAGATAACAGTACTTCGGAGGAATGCAATAACGAAAAAGCTACATTCTACTCATAACGACAGAATAACTAAGTCATTGCAAGTTAGTGTAGCATCCTCAATTACGTATTATCAGTATTATACCAGTAATAGAACGGGAAAAAAACCCGTAAAATATACTAGTTTAAACCATTAAGCCTTCTCTTTACCATTTACAGCTTCATCAATCTCTTCTTTCACATTTTTGGTAGCAGACTTGAACTCTTTTATAGATTTACCCACAGCCCGGCCTACTTCCGGAAGCTTACCGGGGCCAAAAATAATCAGAGCTAACACTAAGATTAATACAAGCTCTTGAAAACCTAGGTTAGGTAAAAATCCAAACATTAGTGTCACCTTCTATCTTATAATTATATATAAATAATATTTCTAAAAAGTATAATAAATTCCCTTTAGAGAAAACAACATTTTTTTGTATACTATTTTTGTTCATTCATACAAAAACCTTTTGAAAGCTCCTTTCAAATCAGAAAACATAAATAATTAAATCGATAATTACACAAAGTAATAATGAGGCTTTTAAGAAGGAGTTATATTTTATGACTAACGATGAGCTTGTAAGCAAGCTAAATTGGTTCTATAGCTTAGAGCTAAGTCAGGCCGACCTATACATGGCTCAGAGTAAACAAATTAAAAATATGGATTATTATATTAGTAAAGTGCTGGAGCGGGCTTCATATATTGAGCAGCAGCATGTTGATAATATTGCCGATAAAATAAAGTCCTTAGGAAAAACTCCGACCTCACTAGGTGATGTAATAGCACCTATCTTAGGTAAAATGAGCGGCAATCTAGTTGCAAGGACGGGGTTAATAACCATGCTTAAAGTAAATATTATGCTTGAGAAAAAGGCGATGGATGATTACAAAAATTTAATTATGAAAATAAAAGAGGATGACCTTTTCACCCTCCTATGGTCCAATTTAATTGATGAGGATTTACATACCTCATGGTTTTCTAGCAAAGTGCAGGAGCTAGAGAAAGGATTATATAAATAAAGACAATAAACCAGCCTACCCCGGTTTATTTATCTTTATTTAAAAAATTATGCAGATGATGGTGTACATTATGGGGAAAACCCGCATGTGGATGATATAGAAAGACACAGGCATATCTTGCATTTAAACCCAGGGCCTTAGCTTCCTTCAAATCTTCTTTTGTGGTCGAACCAAATTGAAATAGTAAATTATTAATTCCCTTTTCTTTACACAATGGAATCAGTTTCCTACTTGCTTCTGGACTGGTAAAAAATATTGCAGCTTGGGTCTGATTAATTTCGGATAAAGATGTGTAACATTTTTCTCCACCAATATTAGTGACATGAGGGTTAATAGGAACTAAGTCATATCCCTCCTTCTTGAGAAAATCATAAGCTTTTCTGCTGAAGCTTTTGGGGTCACGGGATAAACCTAAAACAGCAAAACTATTGGATTCTTTAAAAAAGCTATCCATACAAAACCTCCCCATTAAAATATTATTAATTAAGAATTTGTTTTTCCTTTCCTAATTTTAACATTGAGACTCAATACAAACTAGACCAAACCGCAAATATACCAAATCCTGCAATGGCCGTACCAGATATCCGATTTACGAACTGTAATCCCCGGCTGGTAACCCTGTTTTTAATTAAGCCCACGACCTGACTCAACAGAAACCACCATAAAGTCGAGCCCATAAAAACACCAGCTACCAGAAGAGATGCACTGTAATAATTATTTTCAAGTACTACTACTCCTAACCCGGCAAAAACAGCTATATAGTAAATCAGTGCAATAGGATTGGTAATAGCAACAACAAATGAAGAGGCAAAAACACCCAGCAGGTTTTTTTCTACTAAAGAAATATTATCCCCCGCTGGTTGGGAAATAAATATTCTATATCCTAGATAAATGATAAATAAGCCCCCAATGAAGCGGAAAATATCCTGTTTTTCAACCAAAAAGCCAGAAATTACAGTCAATCCAAAGCCACCAATAAATGCATAAATAAAGTCTGTAAGAGCCGCACCAAGTCCGGTTACAAAACCGAAAAGCCGTCCCCTTGATAAAGTCCTTCTTATACACAGTACCCCTATAGGCCCCACCGGAGCAGCAATTGATAAACCTATAAAAAACCCTTTTAACCAAACTTCCATAAACATTCCTCTTTTCAAAAATAGTCAAAAAGTGGGCGAGACATATAAGTGTAACAGTGGAAGAGTATCCTGATAGATCACATCCGAAGAATGACAGTTTTCTGGGATGCATCTATAGTAAGTTATACTGCATGATGCATCAGATGAATGCCAATATTTTTGATGCATCCCTTAAGCTAGACCTTTGAGCAGATGCCAATAAATCGGTGACACAATGACACTGTGGCACGTCAAAGAAGCTAGACATTCATGATCACACGCTTTCCTAGTCAACTAGTCACCAGTCACTAGCCACCAGTCACTATCTGTTTACTAAGTCTCTCTTTCAGCATAGTATTGCGTTCAGTCACCTTATTATTTTTCACTGCCATAGCTAAAGCTTTTTTTGATCCGATCAAGACAAAAATATGTTTAGCTCTAGTTACACAAGTGTAAAGTAAATTTCTCTGCAGCATCATGTAGTGCTGAGTAACTATGGGAGCCACTACTATTTTATATTCAGAGCCCTGACTTTTGTGAACAGTAGTAGCATAAGCTAATACTACCTCATCAAGCTCATTTGCATCATACTCTATTTCCAACCCATCAAACTTTATTTTTACCTGTTTATCTTCCAAATCAATATGGGTAATCCGGCCAATGTCACCGTTGAAGACATTTTTATCATAATTATTTTTAATCTGCATAACCTTATCATTCAGCTTATATTTTACTCCTCCATTATAAATAAAGGTAGTACTGTGATTAAGTGTTTCCTGTAAAACCACATTTAAATTGCGGGCGCCTACCTCTCCCCTTTGCATAGGCGTAATAACCTGGATGTCATTTATAGGATCAACGCTGTAATAACCCGGCAGCCGCACGGTACAAAGGGATTTAATTTGCTCTACTATTTTAGGCAGGTCATTGGCTTCCATGAAAAAGAAGTCACTATTTTTATCACTTTTTAATTCCGGAAATTCACCTTTATTAATTTTATGGGCATTTGTAATAATCCTGCTGCCCTGAGCTTGTCGGAAGATTCTAGTTAGGTTGACAACATTAACCACTGCTGAATCAATAATATCTCGCAGGACATTACCTGGACCCACAGAAGGGAGTTGGTCAACATCACCCACAAAAATGACAACACAATCCAGCGGTACCGCTTTAAGCAAGTTATACATCAAAATAATATCCACCATTGAGGTTTCATCAATAATTAATACATCACATTCTAAAGGATTATCGCTATTTTTTTGAAAACCATTAGGGGGTTTTACTTCTAGCAAGCGGTGGATGGTTTTAGCTTCCATTCCTGTGGCTTCCGACATCCTTTTCGCAGCCCTACCTGTTGGAGCAGCTAAAACTACCTGGGCGTACATTTTTTCAAAAACTTTAATGATAGCCAAAGTTGTTGTAGTTTTCCCTGTCCCCGGGCCTCCCGTCAAGACCATGAACTTGGAGGAAACAGCTTTTTCAATTGCTTCCTTTTGCACTATATCATACTGGATATTGTTTTCTTTTTGTATTTCCTCGACAATCCTAGCTAACGGAAGGGATTTAAATTTGGTATTCTGTCTGGTTAGTTCTTTAATTTTTTCCGCTACACCAATTTCACTATAATAAAAAGGCGGAAGATAGTAAGCATTTTCCCTCTCAAAAATTACCGATTTATCCATGACCATTCTAGCTAAAACTTCAATCAGTTTTTCCTCAGAAACCTCTAATATTTCTTGTCCGAGCTTAACTAATTCTTCCTTAGTGGCATAACAATGGCCATCGTTAGCAATTTGATTTAATATGTAGATTATTCCTGCTCGACACCGCTCATAGGAATCAGGGGCAAAGCCTAATTTCCGTGCGATTTGATCAGCAGTTTTAAAACCTATACCCCAGATATCATCAGCAAGGCGAAAAGGATTTTCCTGAACTAGCTTTATGCTGTCATTACCATAGGTCTTATAAATTTTAACAGCGAAGGCAGTGGAAACACCATGTCCTTGCAAAAAAAGCATAACATTTTTTATTTCCTTTTGTTCTTGCCATGCTTTTTTAATCATTGCGATTCTTTTGTGACCAATTCCGTCTACTTCAATTAATCGATCCGTTTCTTCCTCAATAATATCAATAGTTTCTTCTTTAAACTTTTTTACTATTTTTTTAGCATAAACAGGTCCAATACCTTTGATTAAACCGCTTCCTAGGTATTTTTCGATCCCGGCCACTGTAGCAGGTATAGCTTCTATACACTCTTGGGCACTAAATTGCTTGCCATATTTACTATCCTGCTTCCACTCACCTTTTAAGTTGAGAACTGATCCTACATTGATTATTGACATATTGCCTACCACCGTAACCAACTCAGAAAAGCCCTTGGACTTAATTTTGATGACACTAAAACCATTTTCTTCATTTACATATGTAATTCTTTCTACTATTCCACTTATACAATCCATAATTTAGCCCTACTTTTTTTAAAATAGCTTTTCAATTGAAGCCTCTGAAGCCTCCAAAAATGGTGCCTTATCTCGTCTCATGCCTAAATTATTATACATTATATCAGATTGACTTCATTGTACCTATACTTATTTCCTCACACAGGAAAAAATCTTCCTACGAAAGAATTACACCAATGAAAAAGTCTAACAATGAGTTGTCATCCTGAACGTTAGCGATGGATCTTACGTAGTGAAGAATTTTTAGATCTTTCGGTCGTACCTTCCTCAGGATGACATAGCAATAATGTTTTTACTACTATTTGCTTATCTCAATTTCACCTAAGATATTTCCCTTAATATCTAAGAGCATCGCTCTTATCGGCTTATATTGGCCTTCTGTCAATTTATATATCGTTTCAAAAAGTGCGATAGTATCCACATGGGCTACCCCTATGACCCTTTGTCTAGTAATAATCTCCTTTTTCTTATTTCCATCTATATCTTTAGCCTCAAATTCACTAACAGGATCTACCCAGGTCGAAATACCCTCTAACATGTTCTCAATCCCTTTATACAGCTCTTTTTCTAGAGGAATATTTACTTTGAGCCCTGTTTGATTATCAGAAAAACTCACCTGATAATCCCCTAGATATTCTACATTAAATCGACCATTATCGGATTCAGTGTAATCATTTAGCTTATCCTCTGAAAATATTAAGAACCAGTTTTCCGGGGAAATCTTATATATATTTAAGCACTGAGCCCCCGCAGAACCGGTAGAATATCTATATAGCAATGCTTCCGGCTTATTGTCACCATCAATGTCGTCAAATTTTATCTGGGATTGGCTAAAGAAACCATCATCATGATTAAGCTTAATTACTTCCTCACCATTAACCTCTAAAGACCAAATTAGCGGCATGCCCTCAGCAGTTTCATAAACATAAAATACAATTTTCTCTCTTTTTCCGCTACCATATATATCCTCTTCTAACTTTTGCCAAACTATTTTCTTATCTCCGTAAGCCTGATTATCCATATTTGCAACAGCCTTCTCTGTGGAACAGCCAGAAATGAAGAATAATAAATATAATATTCCTATGGCAGCTAAAATTTTTCTCATAAACTTTCACTCCTTTCTGCAAATTTCCCTCTTTTAGTAAATAGTCTGCTCAAATTTATCTTTCTAAATATAAGACTTTTTTTATTTATAAAAGTTTCATTCTACCTCCACATAACCTATTAAAAATTTATAAAGCCCAAGGAAAAAATAATTCCCTGGGCTTCTCAATTAACTTAAAATTTTATCTAACTACAACATAAACTTATTGAATAAAAGGAAATAAATTAATAGGTTTACAATTATTAATATCGGTATACCATAATAAAATTTCCCATGCTTTGTTTTGTGACGAAAAGCTCCCATTCCCAAATAAACACCTATAGCTCCACCTGCCGCGGCCATTAAGAAAAGACTTCTTTCCGGCACCCGCCAGCCCCTATTTTTTGCTTGATATTTGTCATAGCCAACTACGATAAAGCTGAATAAATTTGGAATTATGAGGAAACCTAAGACAACAATTTCCAAAATATCACTCCCAAAAAAATAAACTATTTTTGCGAAAGCTTCTCCCCAGCCCTGGCTAGCATTTTCCTAATGGGCAGCTCGTAAGGACATTTAGATTCACATTTACCACAATCTATACAGTTATCCACCCCTTTAGAACTGCTTTGATAACGTAAACGGGCGAATTCCGGTAGGTTATAACGGTCAACATAACTTTCCCAGATGAAAATTTGAGGAATATTAATTTCCATAGGACAGGGCAGACAGTATTCACACCGTCGGCAGAAGCCTGCCCCCAACTGTGCAGTATCTATATCAAGACTCTTCTGTTCTTCTTCTGTTAGGGTAGTTTCCATTGTACCTACCTGGGCATTTGCTATAACTTGTTCAAGGGAATCCATTCCTGGAATGACAATACTAATCCTGTGCTTAAGAATAAATTTAAGAGCAGCGGTGGGATTATTAAAAGCTCCGCCTGCTAAAGGCTTCATTACAATTACACCGGTATTTGTCTCCTCAGCCAAGTCAAGCAGTTCCTCTATCTCATCAGTTTCTACAGCATTAAAGGGGACTTGAATAGTGTCCACGAATCCTTGCTTCATTGCCACAAATAAAGTCTCTTTACGGTGACTAGAAATGCCGATATGTTTTATTAAGCCTTCTTTTTGCGCATCCTTTAGAGCTTCTAAAGCACCACCTGGTGCCAATACCTTATCTAGATTCTCCATATCCTTTACGTTATGTAATTGATATAGATCAATGTAGTCAGTCCCTAATCGTTTTAGACTAATTTGAATATGCTCAGCCATCCCCTTTTTATCTCGGGCAGGGGATTTGGTTGCAACCGTAATTCCTTCCCTTCGCCCCTTAAGGGCTAAACCAACTTTATACTCACTATCTGAATACCTAAAACCCGTATCTAAAAAATTCATTCCCAGATCAAAGGCTTTATGTAATACTTCTACAGCTATTTTTTCATCTATGCGCTGAATTGGCAAAGCTCCAAATCCTACTACCGATACTTTTATTCCAGTTTTCCCAAGTTCCCGATACTGCATTTTGTTTCTCCTCTCATTAACATTATTTTAGATTAAACTCCTAAAAATAATGTTTTTTTTGTAAATTATACTAATTATTACACAAATCCCTTTAAAAATTTAAGAAATCTATGAATTAAACTTTAACTTATAAAAGTTAGGGACGGTTCTTGCCTTGCCCTAGGTTTTCTTTAAAATCCTACTCACCCGGGATTCACTTATCCCGCCAACAATCTCCCCAATTTCCTTTAAGGTTAATATTGAGTTCTCCCTTATCATTCCTATCGCCCTGTCCCGGGCCTCTTGATTGCTAATTAGTTCTTCCATTGAAATGCCTATTTCTTCAGCCATTGCTTTCAGCTTTTCTTGGGCTTGCTGCTTATTAATAATTACAATCCTATTCTCTTTTCCTGGGGAAAAGTTACCATACTCCGTCATGATTATAGCTTCAGTATCATATTCCTGCTTATTCACATATCTTTTATACTCTTTAATGGCATATTCTTTCTTTTTAGATATTATTCCAAGTATCTTTGAGCCATCAACTAATCCCTCATCCCCAGCCCCCCGTATGATAATAGTATAACTACTCCACCGATAGTCTTCAGGTCTTGCCGAGATACCAATCTTTACCGGATTATTATGTATATATTTACTTACCTCTAGCAAGTACTCTTCACTATCTATTAGCCTACTTTTAAACCGATCCTGAAATAAATGACCTGTCCGTTGGTATTTCCGGTTAATAAGAATTACATAGCTGATGCTAATACTCTTCATAATTTGGGATATGTCGTTACCGTTATCATTTATGACTAAGTGAACATGATTATCCATAAGACAATAGGAATAAAGCTTAAAATTGTATTTGTTTTTCATTCTATTTAAAATATCTATGTACATTTCTCTATCAGCATCGTCAAAAAAAATATTCCTTCTTTCATTTCCCCGTACAATAATATGGTAAGTACTAAACTCTTCCTTTACTCTGGCTATTCTCGGCATTTGTTCCACTCCTCATAGTATAAACTTTATAATTAACTTTATTTTATATTGGTTTTTTGCGCAAGTCAAGAACCGTCCCCAGTAGAATAAAGTATCATTAATCAGTTAATAATACTAATACAAATTAGCTAACGGAGGTAATTTTTATGGACGATTTTGTCATCGCTGGCTTTCTGGGAGGGTTACTGGGAACTATCGGTGACGTTATAGTCCATTGGATTTTTGTCTGGGCAAAAGTTGCCACATCAACAACTGGCCATTATCTCTCACAATTAATTTTCCCCCATGCAGAAGTATCATTAAGAAAACTTTTGCTCGGCGAATTTATCCATCTATTGGCAGGGGGAATTTTTGGTGTACCTTTAGCAGTTTTTTTAATAATTTCCGGGTATGATTATGCCCTAATAAAAGGATTGGGTCTAGGAGTTGCAACCTGGATTGTTCATATTGCAATCATCCCCAATATGGTTTCTTCCAGGCCCTTTATTTATAGAACCTTTAATGAGACAATAGTTGATTTAATAACACATTTAATTTGGGGATTGGTTACAGCTCTTATTTTATTAATATTTAGACCAGAATTTTAGTAAACTATAGAGAGGAAAAGGTTTTTATGGACTTAATACTAAGAGTAAAAGAATTCTATCTTTTAGAGCTACTTCAACTTAAAATGTATGAAACACAGCTGGACAGTCTGGAAAATGATTATGTTCGTCATGCTTATGAGCGTATGATAGAACTAGAGCAGGGGCATGTTGAATTTTATAAGAATTACCTAATTGAAAACAATATTGACATCCCAACAATTCCTGGAGGTCTTATGGCTCTGGCAGGAAAGTTCATAGGTAAATCTTTAGACTTAACCTCAGCAGAAAACCGCTACAAACTTGGAGCAGCAGTGGAAACCAAAGCAATTGAAATGTATCACGCCTTTATTCTAGAAACCTGGGATGACCCAAATTTCAACAGAAGACTATGGCATAACATGATAGATGAAGAACTCCATTTGCTCTGGTTTAAGGATAATCAGAAAAGTTTTATATCAAGCAAAAAATATATATAGACTCTTACTCTGTAGAAGAAAATTGCCATGCTTAAACATATATGAATATGGAAAGCTACAGGCTTATCTCCATGAAACACCTTCATTTAAAGTTTAAAAAAACTAGGTTTCGGATTCCAAATATGGGAACTTGCCTCTTTTTATATACGTTGTATGTAAATATTTATTTGCTGTTTCAGATAGTGGTCTTTCTAAAAATTCTTCATAAATTTGTTTAACCCTTGGGTTTTCATGGGATCTTCTAATTTTTTTAGTATCATCCACATTATATAAAGCATCTGCTCTGTTATGCCGATAATCTAAAGAGATCTTCTTATAATCCCTTGCACTAAGTATGGGCTGACCGCCTCCACCTACACAACCTCCTGGGCACCCCATAACCTCGATATAATCAAATATTCTTTCTCCATTTTTAAACATTTCTAATGCTTTTTTAGCATTTCCTGTACCATGAGCTATTGCTACAGTTATTGTTTTGCCATCAAGAGAAACTTTAGCATATTTTAGCCCTCGTTGTCCTCTGGCGTCCTCAAAATCCGGAACATCCATTTCTTGCTCATTTACTATTTTATAAGCTGTACGTACAGCGGCTTCAATAACTCCACCAGTTGCACCAAAAATCACTCCCGCACCGCTATATTGGTCAAAAGGTTCATCATATTCCTCATCTGGCAGCTTTTTAAAATCCATACCTACTTGACGTATCATTCTGGCTAATTCCCGTGTGGTTAGCACATAATCCACATCTTGAAAATCTTTTGTTCCCATCTCAGGCCGTGCCGCTTCATATTTTTTTGCTGTACATGGCATGATAGCAACATTAATAATATTTTTTGGATCAAGTCCATATTTATTTGCATACCAAGATTTCGTTAGAGCTCCACACATTTCATGGGGAGATTTACAAGATGATAAATGTGGCAAAAACTCAGGATAAAAATGCTCTGCATACTTGACCCAGGCAGGACAACAGGAGGAAAGTAGTGGGAGCTTTTCAGGAGTTTTAAATAATCTTTCTACCAACTCATGGGCTTCTTCCATTATTGTTAAATCAGCAGTAACATCTGTTGCAAACACTTTATGAAATCCAATTCTTTTTAAAGAAGCTACTAGCTTGCCTGCTACAAATGACCCTAGGGGCATACCGAAGACTTCACCGATTGTAACTTGAATAGAAGGAGCTGTTTGTACTACTACATGCTTGGCAGGGTCATTAAGAGCTTGCCATACTTCATTAATACTTTCTTTTTCGGTGAGTGATGCTGTAGGACAAGCAATAACACATTGCCCACACATGATACATGTTACATCATTCATATCTTTCTTAAAGGCAGGAGCTATTACTGTCTGTAATCCTCTGTTTAAGGCTGTGTAAACATTACATTCCTGAATTTTACTACAGATAGCCAGACAACGTCTGCATTTTATACATTTATTATAATCTCTTTGGATGGCTGGATTATTGTCATGAAAACCATAATCAGGCATTTCCCCGGAATAAGGAATATTTCTTATTCCTAAATTATCGGCTAAGTTTTGCAGCTCACAATTTAGGTTTCTTATACAAGTTGTGCATTCTCTATGATGATTAGACAATAATAGTGTAACAGCACTTCTTCTGGCTCTATGTACCCTTTTAGTATTAGTATTTATTTTCAAACCTTCCCTTACAGGGTACACACAAGAAGCTTGAAGGTTTCTACTTCCTTCAATTTCTACTACACAAACACGACAGGAGCCAATTTCATTTATATCCTTCAAATAACAAAGGCTAGGTATTTCAATATTAAACATGCGGGCCGCTTCTAAAATTGTCATACCTTCTGGTACCTCATATTCTAATCCATCAATATCTATTTTTACTTTTTTTCCCAGAGCTTTAATTTCTTCCTGTTCTCTGATGTTTTCCATATTAATTCACCTGCCTTTATCTCTTATAAATTGCGTCTACCGGACACTTCTGAATACAGTTACCACACTTTATACAGACCTCTTGATGTATCTTAAAAGGTGGCTTTTTATGTTCCCCTGTAATGGCATTAACAGGACAAATCCTAGCACAAATTCCACAAGCAATACACTTTTCATCAGAAATAACAACTTTTAATAGGCTGTTACATACCCCCGCTGGACAGGTTTTATCTTTTATATGGGCTATATATTCATCTTTAAAATATTGTAATGTACTTAAAACCGGATTAGGTGCGGTTTGTCCAAGTCCACAAAGGGACGAGTCTTTGACGTCTAGACACAAATCTTCAAGAATTTGCAGGTCTTCCATTTTCCCTTTACCTTTTGTTATTCTTTCTAGAATTTCAAGAATACGTTTTGTGCCTATACTACAAGGGACACATTTACCACAGGACTCATGTTGAGCAAATTCTAAATAAAACCGTGCAATATCAACCATACAATCTGTCTCATCCATGACAATCATGCCACCAGAACCCATCATGGAACCAACATCTGCTAAAGATTCGAAATCTATTTTTATATCCAGCATTGACTTGGGAATACAACCACCAGAAGGTCCTCCTGTTTGAACTGCTTTAAACTCTTTATTATCATGTATTCCCCCGCCAATATCGTAAATTATTGTTCTTAAGCTTGTACCCATTGGGACTTCTATCAGTCCAGTATTATTAATCTGACCGGCTAAAGCAAATACCTTTGTTCCCTTGCTTTTTTCAGTTCCTATATTTACAAACCAATCTGCTCCCTTTTGTAATATTATAGGAATATTAGCATAGGTCTCTACATTGTTGTTAAGAGTAGGCTTTTCCCATAAGCCTGCTTCAGCCGGGAATGGAGGTCTTGGATTAGGCTCACCTCTAAATCCCATTACGGACTTTATAAGGGCTGTTTCTTCGCCGCAAACAAATGCCCCAGCACCTAATCTAATGTCCAAGTCAAAACTAAAATCTGAGCCAAGAATATTATTGCCTAATAGCCCCATTTTTTTTGCTTGCTCAATAGCAATTTCTAATCTTTCCACGGCAATCGGATACTCAGCTCTGACATATACATAACCCTGATCCGCTCCAATACAATAGCCTGCAATAATCATAGCTTCAATTACACTATGGGGGTCACCTTCCAATATAGACCTATCCATAAATGCACCTGGGTCTCCTTCATCAGCGTTACACAAAACATATTTTTTATCACCTTCGTAGGATAGGGCAAGCTCCCACTTCTTACCAGTAAGATAACCGCCTCCTCCGCGACCCCTAAGTCCAGATTTTTTTAAACTTTCAACGATTTCTTGAGCAGGTGTTTTATTATTTAGCATTTGGGCTAAAACACTATACCCACCAACTGCAATATATTCCCGTATATCTTCCGGATTTATAACACCACAGTTGCGCAAAGCAATTCTTCTTTGACTGTTAAAAAAATCAATATCATTAATATTTCTCTGATATTGCCCTGTCTTAGGCGACTTATATAAAAGCTCTTTTAAAATTTCGCCATGCTTAATATGTCTTTCTAGAATCTCGTCTACATTTTCAAGTCCCACTTTACAATAAAGCGTATGTTCAGGATGAATAGCTATTATAGGGCCTAGTTTGCAAAAACCAAAACAACCTGTTTTAAATACCTTAACTTTATCATCAAGATTTCTTTTCTTTAACTCTTTCTCTAGTTTTTTTCTAACCTCATTACTTTCAGTAGAAGTACAACCTGTACCAGAACAAACAAGTATATGATACTTTGTTATTTCATTTTCAACTGATTTATCACCAGCCCTAATAGAAATTTGATTACTAAAACTAGATCGTAATTCTTTAAGCGCACCGTATGTTTTTATTGGTGATAAATTCATGCTTTCACCTCTTCACCAATAGCTGCTTTTTTATTAGTCTTGATATATGTATGCAAAATACCGGGGATATCCGATGGACTTAAGCGTCCATAAACCTTTTCATTTATAGTAATAACTGGTGCTAAACCACAAGCTCCAATACATCTGGTAACTTTTATAGTAAACAATTTATCTAAAGTTGTTTCCCCTTCTCTAATATGAAGTTCCTCTTCAATAGTTTTTAAAATCTCCTGGGAACCCTTTACATAACAAGCTGTTCCCATACAAACATTAATTGTGTACTTACCCTGTGGTTCTTCGGAAAATAGAGAATAAAAGCTTACTACACCGTTCACAGTCGAAATAGGGATGTCAAGCCTATCTGATACATAGGACTGAACTTCTATGGGTAGATGCCCAAATATCTCCTGGGCCTTTTGTAATATGCGAATTAACATGCCCTCTTGTTGTTTATATCTTTCTATGACCCTATCCAGCTGCATATATTTTTCTTTATTATTTTTCTTAATCTCTATTTCCACTAAGCTTACCCCCCATTTAACTATGTAACTCCATGGGTTATTTTTGGGTATTATTTGTATTTTTATACTAACTTTTATCTTAACCTCAAATGTTCTAACCTCTTTACTAGTAATAACTATGAGGCTTAATATTTTCCATAATATTTCACAGTGCAAATTGTATGACAATCGGAGAACTTACATTTGCCTGATGGGGATTGTCCTACATGGGCCTAAAAGTTACTGTAGAACGCCTTATTGAAGGATCTCTACTTATTTGTTTTAAATAACCTTAAGTTTAATGTTATGATATATAAGAAATACAAATTTCTTATCTGGCGGTGATTTATTTGCGAATAGGTGTTTTAACCGGTGGTGGTGATTGTCCTGGTTTAAATGCAGTAATTAGGGCAGTAACCAGAACGGCTATCTCTAACGGTGATACGGTTTTTGGCTTTAACGATGGTTTTAAGGGACTAATTGAAAATCGATACATTTCTTTAAACCATGACAGTGTTTCAGGGATATTAATCCGAGGAGGCACTATTTTAGGTACGACAAATAGGGACAACCCTATGAGATATGAGCAAATCATAAATGGGCAGAAGATCTATAGTGATATGTCGGGGATAATTAAAGAAAATTATCAGGCATTAGGCTTGGACACCTTAGTTGTTATCGGTGGTGACGGCACCATGCGTATGGCCAATGAAATAGCAGAAAAAACCGGCATTAAGATTGTTGGTGTCCCGAAAACTATTGACAATGACATTGTTGGTACAGATTTGACCTTCGGTTTTTCCAGCGCTGTTGATATAGCCACTGATGCCTTAGATAGGCTCCATTCTACAGCTGAATCCCACCACAGGGTCATGATTTTAGAGGTTATGGGCAGGGATGCCGGCTGGATTGCACTTCATGCCGGGATAGCAGGTGGAGCAGATATTATTTTAATCCCCGAAATATCCTATACTATTGAAGGAATCCTTAATACCATCACTAACAGAATCGAAAGAGGAAAGCATTTCAGCCTTATTATTGTAGCTGAAGGAGTAAAAACCCTTGAAGGTGAAAGTATCTATAAAGATATCATTAAATCAGATATCGATTTGGTCAAACTTGGCGGCATAAGTAACTGGCTGGTTAGAGCTATCGAAAATGCAAGTAGTATCGAATGCCGGGCAACTATTTTAGGTCATTTACAAAGGGGAGGCTCCCCTAATAGCTTTGACCGTGTGTACTGTACCCAACTAGGTGCAAAGGCTGTAGAATTGATTTACCAGGGTAAATTCCAGGAGATGGTCGCACTAGTAAATAACAATATTACCAGTGTACCATTATCAATAGTAAAAGGTATTAAGCTGGTGGACCCAAAAGGACCATTGGTTAGTACTGCAAAACAGATAGGTATTTCCTTCGGGGAATAAAAAAAGGGCACCCTTTGTCAATATTGTGATATGGGGACACACCTGCCGAGCTTGGGACATCATTCTCGGGCCAGGAATGTCCCCAATAAGATTGCACTCCACTTCGTTCCGTTAGATTAAGATTTCGCTTCGCTAGATTAATAATAAAATACCCGCTAGACCAATCCCAGATGTCATTGCTATGAAAGCTGCTGGTGATTGCTGTGTCATCCTGAGGGAGGAACGACCGAAGGATCTTAAGGTGACGGGAATGCTTTCGTTTATCGTGGTGCGGGCAACCCGTGATAATGACATGCAAGTAATTACCATAGACCATAGACCATAGTCTAGTTAATATTCACCAGTCACCAATCACTAGCCACTAGCCACTAACAACTAGCCACTAATTCCCCACTTCTTTTTTTCACCTTTCCTTTAAATTATGCATATTCTATACTGAAAATTTTGAGGAAGGGTGATTTTTTATGGGTTGTAATGTTAGGTTTCTAAATGCTTGTCCCGGTCCAAGGTGTTTAGACATTTATACAAATAACCAGCTTCTTAAAGATAATTGTTCATATAAGTATTTATCAGATTATACCAATGTTGACTCTGGCGACCATAGTATAAAAGTTTATAAATCCGGCAATAAACACTATCCTATTCTCAATGCTTATACCAAGCTTATGGATACATCTTGTCATACTATTATCGCTTCAGGCCAGAATTCTGATATGAGCCTATTTCTTGTCCCCGACGCCCATGTACCAGTAACTACTGCCAAAGCATTTCTGAGATTTGTAAACTTAGCCGATTCCCCCGATTTAGATTTCACCTTTACAGATGGAGCCTTTATTATGGTAAATGATATTGAGTACAAAGAGGCAACTCAGTATTATCCGGTAACCCCAGGCACTTATACAGTAAAGGTTTATATTTCCGGTACTAAACAGCTCCTAACGGAAGTTCCAAATTTTACACTAAGACGTGGGAGATCCTATACCCTTTATGTCCTTGGTTTAATGAGTGATTGGAATTTGATGGGACATATAGTTTGTTCTGATGGGATTAATTGGAGCTGAGGAATGTCCCCAACGAATAAAGGGGACACACCGTAACAGGTGGCAGGATGCAAGACAGGATGCAGGAGTTAAAAAATCTTACCTCTTGTGTCTTTGCTTCCTGCTTTTTGAATGAGTATGTCCCCATAATCCCCATCATATTTTCGTTTTTTCACTTTGTTTCAATTCGAAAATATGTTAATATTTTTGATAGGTCTTTGTTATATAAGGAGATGAAAAATGGACACAAGGAAATTAACATTTTCCGCCTTACTTATTGCTCTTGGAACTTTACTTGGCCATGTTATCTACATACCGGTAGGAGTAGCAAAATGCTTTCCGATTCAACACACTATTAATGTTTTATCAGCTGTTCTATTAGGTCCTGGTTTCGCCCTTTCTAATGCTTTTTTAATTTCTCTTCTTAGAAACATTTTAGGGACAGGCTCGCCTTTAGCCTTTCCGGGAAGTATGCTAGGAGCTATTTTAGCAGGCTACCTTTTCCAAAGAACAAAAAAGTATTCCTATACAGTAGCGGGTGAGATATTTGGCACAGGTGTTTTAGGGGGATTGGCCTCCTACCCCATTGCTAAGTATATTTTAGGAAAAGAAGTAGCTGTAATGTTTTTTGTAGTGCCATTTTTAATAAGTACAATCGGCGGCAGCTTAATTGGCTTAGCGATACTTAAGCTCTTAGAACGAAATTCGTGGTTAGAAAAACAGGGCTTTTTAAGGAGATAGTCTCTTGAAAAATGATAAATTAATTTACCTTTTAATGGTAGTGGCTGCTTTTTTCTGGGCAGGAGCCTTTATTGCTGGGAAATACGGGATTCAGGAATTTTCTCCTCTTGCTTTAACCTTTTTTAGGTTTTTATTAGCCTCTTTAATCATTTTTATTATTATGGTTAAGTATGAACAAAAAGACTGGCATCTAAAAAAAGAAGATTGGAAGGTAGTATTATTATTAGGAACTGTAGGAATGATGGGTTATCATATTCTTTTTTTTGCAGCCTTAAAATATACTACATCGATAAATGCCTCAATTATTGCCGCAACCAATCCCATGATAACCTCGGTTTTAGCCGTCTCGTTTGCGGGAGAAGGGTTAAATATTAAAAGGGTTGGGGCCATATTTATTGCCCTAATAGGAGTAATCCTGACAATTACTAATTGGGACTTAAGCTTTTTAAGTCATTTTGCTTTTAATAAAGGTGATATTTTAATGCTGTTTGCCGTTGTCTGCTGGGCAAGTTATGCTGTTGTATCAAAAAGAGTTATGCCTAAATACTCACCTTTGATTCTATCTACTTATAGCTTTTTAGTTTGTACTGTTCTTTTATTTCCCTTTGTTGTATGGGAGCAGATCCAGTACAGCTTTTTAAGTTCCACTACCTGGCTCGGCTGGACTTCAGTAATTTATATGGCAATATTTCCAACGGTTATAGGTTACCTTATTCAGCAGATATCATTTAAAGCAATCGGAGCCAGTAGGACCAATATTTTTATAAATCTCGTCCCTATTTTTTCTATAATTTTAGCTACGATTATCTTAAATGAGCAATTTTCCGGTTTAAAGCTGGTCAGTGCCGGAATAATCATAAGTGGAGTTTATCTAAATTCCATTATCAAAGAAAATCCTCGACAAGAAGGTAAGGTTGAGGTTAAGGCTGAGGCTGAGAAAAACTTCAAGCTTTACTAGTGGACTAAAAACAATCGACCCAACTTAAGGAATGGGGACACACCTCAAACAGGAGGCAGGATGCAAGACAGGATGTAGAAGTAAAAAATTCTTGCCTCTTGTGTCTTGCCTCCTTCCTCTTGAATGTGGAATGTCCCCAAATATACAATCACCCCAAACGAGAGGCGATTTTTTTATTCTACTTATGAATCCGACAAAACCACTAGTCACCAGTCACTAGCCACTTTTTTACAAATAGTCTTCTCGTACGGGTGAAAATACTTCAACTACTACAGAATCCTCTAAAACAGCAACACTATGTACTGCTCCGCCTGGTATAGCCCAACTATCCCCCGGCTTTGCGCTAAATTCTTTCCCATCAATATTAAAAATCATTCTGCCAGAAATCATGTAGCCTGTCTGCTCGTGGGGATGACTGTGTTCAGGAACAATGCTTCCTTGATCTAAGAATACCTCAATCAGTAATGTTTTTTCCCCATGTGCCAAAGTCTTTCTTTTTACTCCCTCAACCATAGGAATAAAGCCTCTTTCTTCATTTTTTACAAACATTTAATATCCCTCCCATATATAATCTAAGATATTATTTCGGTATCCTAACTTCACTCTCCTCTTAATACCATGAAAATAAAAACTTAACCTCAACCTAGCGAAACGAAGTGGAGCGAAACCTTAACCTAAAAAGCCAGCCCGTAGGCTGGCTTTTGAAATTACTTAGTTATTTCCTGGGGTCTTCCCCTCTCTATCACCTGTTTACTAAAAATGACAAGAGGATACAGTACTACTACACCTATGGTATTTGCAACTGTAGCCGGCAGGACTACTGTTGCATAAAGGATTTCAAAGGGTGCGGGAATGCCCACTAAGGCTAAAGCCGAAAGCAGGAAAACTGCTCCGCTAAATAAGGTGCCTACAGCACCGATAATACCTGCTGCTACCACAATAGGTACTCTATCAGCAAGGACTTTAATCAGCATATATGCAAACAAACTTGTTAAAGGCTTATCAATTAGGTTGGGAATTTGCCCGGCAGGAAAAGTCGTAGTTAGGGCAGTGATAATGGCTGCTACACCACCGGCCAAAAGAGTTGATCTTAAATCCCTTTTTAAAAGGATAATCACAAACAGCATTGCTAAAAGTAAATCCGGCTTCATTCCAGCTCCATAACCAGGAGTAATTAAACGCAAAATAAAACCAATCGCCAGTAATAAACTGATTTGGGCCATTTCTCTAATATTCATTTTTATTCTCCTCTCATCTCTTCTAAACTTAACTTCCTCAACTAAACTAATTTACATACTTCTCAGCTAAATAACTCATCTCAACTCAACTTTGCTCGTCTAGACATCACTCCTGTTTTAGTTATTGGTGACTGGTTACTAGTGACTGGTGGTTATTGAGTGTAAAATCTTAGGGATCGTGCCCAGTTCTTAGTATCCAGTGCCCAGAAATAAATAACTTATTTAATAATATAACTCTAAATGGTTGTTTTTGCAATGCATAATTTATTGACATACATAATTTATAACGATCGGGCAGGCATGGAAACCTGCCCCTACGCATGATTTGGTCAAAAAAAAACATGGAACGATGTGGGACGGACGCGCAATGCGCGCCCCTACATCTTTACATTTCCGGATACCAAAGTTCTACTGCTTCAGAAATGATTTTCTGGATATCACCCAAAATCGTGCCCAGATGGTATTCGGCCTCCAAAAACTCTTTTATATCAGGATTAAAACTCAAAACTTCAGAGGCTTTTTGCAATTGTGTCATTTTTTCTGGTGGTACTTCTTTGCCCATCATTTGCAATGCCTGAATTTCCATTTGTTGTTTCCGCAAGTTTGTTAAAATCCCTTCTTTATCTTTATTTCCTTTAATTTTACTTAGTGCCTCCTGATAATTCCTGTATTCCGCGGAATTATTAAGTCCCCTTGAAAGACCATGTGCTAAGTCGTGGACATTCATGTATAAAACCCTCCCAATTAAATTACTATTTTCTAATATATGTATTTCTTAAAAATTGGTTCAACACTATTTTCGAAAAACCTCTTTTTAAGTAGATATTATGTAAATATAAAAAGTCCTTTATCCAAAAAAATAAAGGAAAATAAGTTGAAATAAAATAATAAACAGTTAAAATAGTTTATATGTACTTACATTTGTCTTTTCAGAGGAGTTTTAAACATGAATATTTCACCTAATATTTTATTAGTTCTGGCTCCCCTCTTTTGGAGTCTTAATTTTTTAATTGGAAAGGATATTGCTGGAGTAATCCCCTCCGGTGCGATGACTTTGCTCCGCTGGCTTATTACATTTATTATTATATTGCCATTTTACTGGAAGCAATTAGCTCAAAATAGAAAGCTATTCTTAACTCACTGGCGTTTAATTCTGATTTTGGGCCTTACGGGATATTTTTTAAATAGTGCTGGAACGTTTTTGGCCGTAAGCTACACAACGGCAATTAATGCAGCCTTCATTGCCTCCCTTAATCCAGTTGTTTTTGCCCTTATCTCCTTTATTTTCCTCAAAGAAAGAATATCTAAAATGCAAATTTTGGGAATAATTACTTCTTTGGTAGGGGTACTATGGATAATCTTTAAGGGTAATATTGCTTATATCTTATCATTAAAAATAAATATTGGTGATGGGTTTATGTTAATTGCAGTCTTAAGCTGGGCAATATATTCTAATGTCCTAAAAAACAAAGGTACTATTTTCCCCAGCAATACCCTCTTCCCCGCTATGGTTTTAGGTGGTATCGCTGTCAGTCTGCCTTATTTTATTGGAGAAGCCCTTTATATTGGAGGTTGGTGGCAAAATCTTGAACCAAGGTACTACATAAGTGTCTTAGCTGTAGGTATATTCCCCTCTCTGTTGGCTTTTTACTGCTGGAATACAGCTTTGCAGGCTGTTACCTCCAACCATGCTGCAATTTTCCTTAACTTAATTCCTGTTTTCACGACTATTTTATCCATCCTAATTCTAGGAGAGCAATTTGTTTTCTACCATGTTATTGGCGGACTTTTAATCTTTTCAGGTGTAGTTATGGTAACCAATGATATTTTTCTTACAAAAATGCTCAAGGAAAGTTTCATTACCAATTAGAAAGCCCGGTATTTACCGGGCAGAATTTAAATAAAGGAAATGTTTTTTTCCTCATCACAAATAATTTTTTTCTTCGTTTTATCTATTGACGTTTCTAAAATTATCCTTCCATCCCAGAGCGTCCCTAAATATTTTAGAGTTTCTTTAGCATAGGCTAATTCTAATTCTCGGCCATCATATTCATGTTCTAATAACAATGTTCTATCCTGTAAAAATTCTATTACTTTTATTGAAGGGATATTTCCCATCCCTAGGCTATTTGCCAGGTTATTTCTTATCTCCTTCCAGCCTTTTTCATCGGCCACTTCATCAATTACATATTCATCTTCTTTTTTCTGATATTGAAAAAGATTCATTTCCCTACATAGCTCTTCAGTGAGGTACTTGTAGATAAAGGATTGATCCCGTTCTATTTCCCTTACCTCAAACATCTTAGCTAGACCATATTTTTGATTTATATCTGAGAAAATTTTAAAACCTAGATAATATGGATTGATACTTCCTAATGAAGGTCTGATGACTTGATTATGGCGGTTGATAAATTCAAAAAACAGATCTTGTGATAGCTTTAATTTATTTAGAATCTGATAGTGCCAAAAACTAGCCCAACCCTCATTCATTATTTTGGTTTCAATCTGGGGTATAAAATACCTGGTTTCATCGACAACAATTCGCATTATATCCTTTTCCCAGTTTTCTAATTTACTGTATTCTAAAATAAACTCCATTAAATCTACTTCGGGCTCTATAGGTTTTTTATTAAGATTAGGAAAGGGAATATCTGGTTGAGCTTCAAACGACCTTTTTGCTTCCAATTCGCAATAATATCTATCTAAGAGTCTTTGTTTTTGCTCTCCAATTGATAATTTTTTGCCTCCTATTAATCTGCAAGTTTGATAACGTAAAGCGTGGGCTGCATCTAAAATGCGTTCTACCTTTTTATAACCTATACTGGGGTCGTGCAGATAACTTCGTATGCAATCAGCATGGTTTTTAAACATTTGAATAGTATATTCAGCAGTAGTACCCTCCTTAAATAACCTATTGTTTTTAAAAAAATCGTTATGCCCATAAACATGAGCCATGGTAAGAATCTGCAAAAGAAGTGTATTTTCCCGCATTAGATAAGCAATACAGGGATTAGAATTGATAACCATTTCATATGGCAAACCTTGCAGATTGTAGCTATAAAAGGTTTTATTCTTTTCATAGGACTTACCAAAACTCCAATGGGGGTAATGAGAAGGCATACCTGTATAAGCCACATAACACAACATATCTTCATAACTACATATTTCAAATTCCTGTTGATAGCATAAAAGTCCTGCATCAAAAACTATTTCCCTAATTTTCTCATCCCACATTTCCAATTGATTAATTGTATAATCCATCATAGATAAGTATTATTCCATAAGCTCTTTTTCTTTGCTTAATAATATTTTCAGAGCTGGAATAACATCCTCCTTTCTTGTGATATTAACAATTGAAAAGTTGGGATACTTGATTTTATTTTCATATGCCTGCTTGATAGAGCTAAAATAGCCTGCCATTATTTGCCCATATCCAAAAAGGTTACAAATCTGACATAGCTTTTCAGCAAGTTCTACAGCTTTTTGATTATCTTCACTCCAATTATCTCCATCACTACAATGGAAAGCATAAATATTCCATATCTCAGGGTTATACCTTTTTTCAATTATTTCTATTGCCTTTTCATAGCCGCTGCTAATATATGTTCCACCTGACTCACCCTTATGAAAAAAGTCTTTTTCGTTAACCTCATTGGCGGTAGTGGAATGAGCAATAAAAATGATTTCAACATTAACATATTTTAATTTTATATATTGATAAAGCAAGAAATAAAAGCTTCTAGCTAAATACTTTTTTGTAATATGCATAGAGCCCGACGTGTCCATTATACAAATTACTACTGCATTGCTTTCTTTTTTAATTTCTTCCCTTAAACGATGGTATTTTAAATCTTCTTCCTTAAATGGAAACCTTTCTTGCCCTTCTAAATTGTCATAAATTTCCGAAAACTCTTGATAAATTTTTTCAGAAGATTTTTTCCTTTTGATCTTCTCAATTACTGTTTTTTTCTTAGCCAATCTAGGCTTTATACCCTTTTTCTGATAACCCAACTTTTTGAAATTTCTTTCTGTTTCTAATTCATTAAACTTCTTCTTATCTAAAAACGGTAGTTGTAAGTCATCAAATAAATAGTTGATTAACTCTTCTATAGTAACTTCCGTCTCGTAAATATCTTCCCCTTCCTCACTTCCTGCCGTTCCTTCTTGATCCTTCACTTTTTGAATCTCATCCTTGGCAATTACATCTCCCTCTTTTTCACTACCATCACCTGAGCCAAACCCAGGTTTGTTCTTGCCATAAATAAATTGGTATTCTTTTATTCCTTTTATAGGAATCTTGATTTTTTTATCTTTACTTTGGCCAATTATGCTTTCTTCGGCAATTATATCCCCAATATTTTTTTTAATTGCATCCTCAACAAGCTGGCGGTGTCTCCTTCTATCTTCTGCTGCCCTATCCCGGCCTCTACTGTCATATTCCCTAATTATGGTCACAGTCTCACCCCCGGTAGTAAATCAAAATCGTATTTACTAATCTTTCCATAGATTATTAGCAGCGTATTTGAGTATTACATTACAGCAATGATCACAATAACCATATTCTTTCATAACTTTAACCATTGAATCAAATTTTTCATTTTGTTCTTTATCTCTAACCTTAGTACGGGTAATAATTCTGCTTAATTCCTTAACTGATGATGTCAGCTTCTTTTCAATTGCTTCCCTAAGTGGCCCATAGGATGAATAATCAAGCTTACCACCACTTCGCATAACGTAAAACATATATGTTGTGACATCCTGTCTAAACCCACGGGCAGCACTTTCGGTAATACCTATCTGTTCTTCAATTGATCTTAAGAATTTTTCATCAGGTTCTAATTCTTCACCTGTATTTGCATCTTTTAACTTTGTTTTATTGACATAAGCTTCTGCGTGGTCCAGATAGTTGTTGAATAAATCTTCGGCCTGTTCTTTATAGCCATGAATAAAAGCTTTAGTTACTTCTTTTTCAAGTATTTTATGATACTCCTTTTTAATAGTATCCTGCAAAAACCGAAGGTATTTTTTCTTATCCTCATCACCTATAGTTAATTCTTTAACTGCCCTAACTAAAGTTTCCAAGACACTAATAGGATTGATACAATCATGCTCTGCATCTGACATAGCAGTATCTAATGCCTTCATAATAAATCTTGTGGAAATTCCTGTCATTCCCTCTCGTTGTGCCTCTTCTCTAAGCTCAAGAATATCTACTTTTTTTGTACTCCCCTTTTCCACTATTTCCTCACCATTATAAATTTTAACTTTGGTCAGATGGTCAACCTTGTTTGAAGGTGCTATCCTAGTCATGATCGCAAACATGGAGGCAACCTCTATAGTATGGGGAGCAATATGACAGGTAAATTTGCTTTTCTTTAGAATTTTATTATATATTTTTATTTCTTCGTTTAATTCCAAACAGTACGGCACTTCAATTTTGACTATTCTGTCTAATATAGCTTCATTGGTATGATCCGATTTAAATTTATTCCACTCTGCTTCATTAGAATGGGCTAAAATAATTCCATCAAAATAAATCATTGAGCCTTTTCCCGGGGAAGGGATACTTTTTTCCTGGGTTGCAGTAATCATAACATGAAGATACTCAACCTCATTTTTAAATACCTCGATAAATTCTACAATACCTCTATTGCCCACGTTAAATGCTCCATTTAAGGACATAACCCTAGGATCATCCTCCGGAAATAAATCTAGCTTCGAGATGTCTACAGAGCCAATAAGTACTGAAGTATCCTGATTATTTGGATCCACCGGCGGTACTACCCCCACCCCTTTACGGGACCTAATACTAAAATCTGCAGTTTCAACCGGAAATCGTTCAAATTCACCCTGATATTCATTTATGAGCCTAAAGCGACAAATAGGACAAAGGTCTCCTTCAATTTTTATCTTTAACATTTCTTCTAACTGTGGCCGCAAATGCTTGGGAATTAAATGTAATGGTTCTTCTCGCATTGGGCAGCCTTTAAGAGCATACACAGGCGGGCTCATTTCTAAAGCTTTCTTCAAAGCTTCCATTATTGAAGATTTTCCTGCCCCCACGGGCCCAACAAGATAAAGTACTTGGCGGGACTCTTCTCCATCCATAGCTGCAGCTTTAAAATACTGGACAATTTTCATTAAAGTCTTACTAATACCGAAAAAATCATCTTTAAAAAAATTGTATTGCTTTAAGACATCATTACCATAAATCCTTCTTAACCGTGGTTCTTCATTAGTATTAACAATCTCTACACCTTTACCCGTGATAATTTCATACATTCTTTGGTGTGTTAATTTATATATTGCCGGGTCCTCTTGTAATAAATTGAGGTAGTCTAATAACGTTCCCTCAAAGGCTTGTTTTTTTCGTTCTTCTCTTCCTTTTAAAATTAACTCTGAAAATTTTCCCATCCCTTAAGATCCCCCTTTTTTTTTACAGAATTAATACAAAAGAAGCAAAATATTTTTTAGGTAATATCTATATTATTCAATTAACCTCCTGAGATGAACTTAAATACTAAAATTAGCAACAAGTATAATTCTTTTTAATTTTCTCAATTTTTAGATTTTTAATTTGCTAATTTATCGGCAAAATCTATCGAAGCATAATTTTTTCCTCCTCTAGTGAAAATATGTTGGGTTATAACATTTTTAACATAATTCTCTCAAACAAACAAACGGGCCTTTTGCTCTTAATTAAACCTCCGACCACATTAGAATATTACTACATTTACCGTCATCTGTTTTTGTCATAATTAAAGCCCTATGGTAATTATAAACAAGGGTTATAGTACCATCACCGCAAAAATTTTCTTTTTTATAATACTAAGAAATTTTTTTAAACTATATTGTTATATTACAATTTAAGTATTATTTTTATAATTCAAGATATCATTAAATAACATTTTTCCCCCTTCTTCTACCACATTATAAACATTAACAGAAACCTTACCGGCAATTGCTTCATAAAGCTTCTCCTTATCAACATAGGATACTTCATAATCATCACTATTAAATCGGTATTTAGGATAGTAGGGATTAATAGTTAGAGCTATAATCTTGATAGGCTTTCTTACTCCTATCTCTATTCCCTTGTGCTTAAGTTGAGCAAAAATATTATGGATTTTATTTATATCACCAATAACCATAAGTTTTATAGGGTCAGGGAAGATTAATTTTTTTCCCGATAGTTTCTCTGCTTTCTCTAACAAATACATTAAGCTCTTCTCACCTATAACCCCGTTTATATAGACAGTACCAGCCGTCTCTAATTGTCTTAGCAATTCATCTACTGCATCACTGCTTAAAATTGAATTAAACCTGAAAGTATCATGTTCAATATTTAAAACAGGATAATTAAAAACCTCAACTAGACAATGGGTTTCAAAAGCAAGTTCACTTATTTTGCTTTTCCGAGCGGCCCCGGTTGTCAGTATTAATCCATCAACCTCAACCATAGGTGCAATCCTGTTTAAGGCACCGTCAACTATAATCAAGTTAAGATTATGGTGGCGCAGCTTATTTAATACCTGTCTTAGTTCACTGCTTTTATTAGGTCCGGCAACGACCAATCTACCTCCCTTAGTTACCTTGCCCAAGATAACTTTCCCTAATGGAGTAGCAAATTTCGTTACCTCCAAAACCTCTACTTCCGCAGTGCTAACCTTCAGACATTTTTCAGCTACAGCCACCAAAACCCCGGGCCAAACTTCGATTCTCGGTTTCGGAAGACCGGTTACATTATCTATGTCTTCTCCATCATAACCGATACTAGTCAAACCCAAGCTTAGCTTCTTATTATCTTTAACCTCTGACATTATAGAGGAAGTTGTTGTTGTTTTTCCTGTGTTTTTAGCTGTCCCAGCTATTCCAATAATAATTGTCTGCATAGTTAAATTTCCTCTACAGTATTACGGCCCGCCCTTCCGGGATATGCACCCTCTTCTCTGGTTCCCAATAAACCATCATAAAGGGATTGTACAAAATCCCCTTTAGCTGCAACCTGTTTTAGGACTCCCTCAATACCGTCAATTATTTCCTTTTGCCATTGTTCTGCTTTGGCAGTAGGCTTTATTCCTGCATTTCCTAAAAACCTAAAGCTTTCCTCAACCCCTCTTAGGGTATCAATCTTAGAGGGCACACTTATAGGACCACCGGAGTAGGCTTCGTCAGCAGAGGCAATAGAAATAGCATCAACACCTAAGGCTGTTGCCAGTAAAGCATGTAAGGAAGTAGACATGCTCGACTGTACTCTATCTTCGGTCTGGGTTAAAAAGCCAATAGGTGCTCCAGGCCAGATTGGTGCATCTATGATACTTCTTAGTGCATAGATTTTGGCTGCATTAAAATCGATATAGTTGTCCTCCATCTGCCCGCCAATCATCATCTCCGGAGAATACGCAAACAATGGCTGTAAAATTGGTCTCGCCCCTAGCTTTATGGCTAAATCAGCCATAATCAGCATCCCGGCAAAGGCTTTATAAGCAGGAACCCCAGTTAATTCCTCATTAGTAACGATATCAAAGGGCATCTTATATTGGGCTGCATATTTAATAGCATAAAACCCATCTACGGTAAGCCGTGCGGGATCGGTGCCTGCAGCTAACGAACCATAGCAAACATTAATTTTCGTAAAATCAGCACCAATCTTCCCTGCCAAAACTACTGTCTCTGGTGTATTAAGACCCCGATGGGCCCGCACCTGCCATAGGGTTGATTTTTCTAAAGACTGATAAATTCTAGCTAAATTATTGGGTGTAATAACCGTACCATCCTCCTGATGTGTCAGGTCTCCACCTAAAAACCCCTCTGTCCTAGCACCCCAGGAAGGGTCAAAGTGGACAACACCGTCAGCCCCCCAAGACTCACTTACCTTAATATGGCCAATATCCATAAAAGGACATCCTGTTCCATATTGGTTCCATATCACCGGTGCTTTTCTTCTATGTTGTAGCTTTTTAACCTTCATTCTCTCTTTTATCTCGGTAATAAAACTTTGATAGTTTTCCAGCTCTTCTTTAGTCAACTCTCTGGTTTTAGGATGAATCTTTCCTTGTAAATAATAATCCTTAGGTACCTGGTCGCAAAGCTCCGGATATTTTTTTAGGAACTCTTGGTTCTCTTGCATTTTGAGAAAAGACTGGTAATCCCATAATTCTTCTCTGAGCTTAGCCCTTTCCACTCCCGGAGATGTCTTATTACCCACCCAGGAAATAATTTGCTGGGAAACCTTATCTAAAAGGTTACCCATAGTTTGATTTCCATATGTATATTTATATGGCGCTGTAAAATCTGTTTTTTCTTTTTTTATAATAGTTTCCTCTGGATTATACTCTCTACCTTCAACAAAGGCCACAGCCTCTTCAACAGTAGTGCCAGGCCCAAAGCCGGCATCAAAGCCTAATTCTGCTGCCAATTCCGGGCGGATAGCCATACCGCCTATACCGATCTTTACATTTTCTCTTAACCCGGCAGCATCTGCTAAATCTACAAAGCGGGCTAATAGCTCAGCAACTCCGTATCCTAAGGTCCTGCTTAATAATAGAGTATTAAATTTTTCGTCTAACGCTATGCGAATAATTTCCTCCGGCGGAGTATCTGGTGGTAAAAGCCTAGTTTCTAAACCTGACTCTTCTAAACCTCTTTTAATCATTTTTAACCCAATATCATGTACCGGATCTAAAGGTGCTAAAAGTACCTTCCTTTCCATCTACTTACCCCCCTCCCTGCTACTGAATAACCAACCGTATTTATCCCCCGACCTATGAAGATATGCTCTGGCCCTAATCCTAGCACCTGGTCCGATAAATTCAATAAATACTAGGTCTGCATCGTCAAACCCTAAATTTTTCATCATCTCTAAAGCTATTCCTTTGCCTTCATCTTCACTATCACAAACTATAAAGGTTTCCACATCCAGCGCATCCATAACCTTTTCCATAAGTTTAGCCAAGATTGAATCCCCCTTTTTTTGAATGGCGTTGCCAAATTATTGGACAGTATTTTTGGTTTCGGGACCTGTGACCATTGACCTGTGTCCAGAATAAGAATTTAAACTATGGTCTATTTAGGAAAGCATTCCTGTCATCCTGAGTGATGCGAAGGATCTTACGTACTTAAAAATCTCAGATCCTTCGGTCGTACCTTCCTCAGGATGACACAGAATAATCAATCACTTTTATAGCAATGACATCCAGATCTGCCAATCAGATAATTTCTTAACCTTAACCTAGCAAAGCGAAACCTTAACCTTTTTCCTGTAGAACTGTAGCACTGTAGCACTGACATTCTGTATAGCCCATGAGCTTTAGCACTGACATTCCGTATAGCCCATGAGCTTAAGCACTGACATTCTGTATAGCCCATGAGTAAAAATTTTTCTTTGTAAAGTTTTCCCCTAAATTGGAATAAACATGTGAAAAGTAATGAAAAAATGAGGTGAAGACGTGGGGTGAAAGTAAATGAGTTAACTATTATGGAAAAGACCTTCCTAGATGGGATAATCTTAGTTACCTGCCAAATGGTTCAAAAAGTTGATGAAATTACTGAATATAGTGTTTTGCAGTTAAAACCCAAATCTACTCAAGAATTACCAAACTTTTGGGGAATAGTAGTAAAAACACAAAAAGAAAAAGGGCTATTTACAATTGTCCTCAAAAATACCGCCCTGAATGAACCTTTAATGATAGCACCCTTATTAGGTATAAATTTAGCTTTTGAGTATAAAAAGCTTGGTAGAGTATTACCACCTCTAGTAACGAAAAGTATGCAGAAAGTTATGATTATAGTTGACGGTTTTTGGATATATTTAGCAGCATATATAATCTCCACTTTAAAAGATGCTGGTTGTGAAGTATGTATCTCTGGACCCTTCTCCATGAAATGGCTGAATACTCTAAGCTTAACACCAGCCGATGAGATAATACCCATAGATACATTTACTTCCTTAGGCAAAGAAATAATAAGCTCCGATGCCGATACCTTAATCAGCCTAAACACACCCCTATGGCAGAGGAAAATTACATCCCTGATGTGGTCTCAGAAAATTAATAAGTATCTTATAACGGTGAATAACCAGTGGCTGTCGAGCTAGCTAATGGGTGGCATCTGGGGTCGGTGTCTAGGGATCGGTGCCCAGGGACCAGTGCTCAGTGTCCGGAAGGACAGTTGCTTTGGGGGCATATTGTTGCGTCTGACAACTGCTACTGGGTTAATTTGTTGCGTTTGATATACTTTGAAGACATACTCTTGCGTCTGTCAAAGATTGTCTTTGCGAAGGTGTTAGCCTGTGGCAATCTTTTGGGAGAGATCGCCACGTACGCCCCGCGATGACAGGGTTTAGATTCTCGCCCACTTACCGACTCGCTCACTCGCCCACTAAAAAAAGGGTTCAAAGACCCTTTTTTTACATGAGGAATATTGCCACGACAGTAGCACCCAGCAAACCGAATACCACGGGGATAAAGTTTCTCCGTGCCAATTCCATTGGGTCAACACCACATATAGCAGCAACTGGAATTAATCCCCAAGGCACTACTGTTCCCCCGCCTACCCATACTGAAGCTATTTGGCCTAAAGCAGCCAGGGTCCCTTTGTCAGCTGCTATCGCACTGCCAAAGGTTTGGGCCAATGAGCCTACCAATGGTAGACCTGAGAAGCCCGAGCCATCCAAACCGGTAATTGCACCAATTATTAGCTGAATAAAGGCTACTGGTATTCTGCTTAAAGGTACATTATTAGCTAAAGCATACCCTAAGTCAGTCAATAGACCAGTTGCCTGTTCACCCAAAATTACTTTAGCTGTTCCCTCTGAACCTAGGAAGAAGAAACCTCCGATTACAATTACAGGAGCAAATATTTTAATACCAAACATAAAGCCATCCCGTATATAATCAGTAATCTTCTCGAGGGAATCAAAGCCAAATTGGAGAATGGCTGCCAAGCACATAATGGCAGCTGCAGTACCACCAATCAAGGCAGTAGCATCTCCACCCCGTATCTCATACAAATAAAGAAAAACAACATCAAGACCAAAGGCTACTGGAATAAGTATCGCTATAAAATATGATACCCAAGTAAATTTCTGATTAGACTTGGCTTCCTGCTCTTTGGCCATTTGTTTTTGTTCAGCTTTAATTGATTCTTGATTCTTACTAATGTCTTTTTTGAGCATGACGAATGCTGTCACACTAGCAATTACGGAACAGGTTAACCATAGGGGAATACTTGGTCCGATTACTCCCGACGCATCGGCAAAACCTGCTGATTTAGCAGTAATAGCCGGAGCCCCTTGAATAAAGTAATCTGAGGATAATCCTATACCATGTCCAAAAATATTCATAGAAATAGCTGCACCCATGGCTGGCAGACCTGCTCTAACAGCTACCGGAAGAACAATGGCACCAATTAATGCTACAGCTGGTGAAGGCCACACAAACCAGGATACTAAAAGCATAGCAATACCTAATACCCAGAAAGCTATGCTGGGATTAACCATTGCCCGGGCAGCAGGCTGCATTACAATATAATCAGCGCCAACATCAGCTAGAGCTTTAGACATTGCAACAACTAGTGATATGATCGCAATAATCCCCCAGAACTCATTGCCCGCAGCAATTAAAGCATTATATACCACCTGTAATCCACCAATAAGACTTCCTTTAGCTGCTAAACCGATAACAAATAAACCGATAAAGCAAGGTAATACTGTATCTCTGCGTAATATCATTGTAACTAAAACTAATAGCACCATTAAGATATAGATCCAGTGTAATGAGGTTAATTGAACTTCCACAATTTTTCCCCCTATTATTGAGGTTTGCCTTATACTACTGATTGATTATAAAAGTTTGTCATTCCTGCTTCTTCTACTTTTTTCTTAATCTCGTTAAGATCAGTAGTATAAAGTTTTAATTCTTCCATCCGTTTGAAATATACAGAACCGGAGAAGGTATATTTTTTAGTCAGCCCTTCTTCTGTAGCCATTTGTTCATTGACATAAGCTATAGCATCACCAATTGCTAGGCTAGCAGGAATTTGTTTTAAGTCTTTTTTAGCGGCATAGCGAACGGCATTATTGCCTGCTAGGCTACCAGTAACAATAGCTTCGGTATGTCCTACTAATAAACCAGCTTTTTCTCCTCCGCAAAACAGATTATCTACACCCTTAGTTTTTAAGTAATTATCTCTGGGTGAAAGAGCTAAATAACGCATGGAGTTGCCGATTCCACCAGCATAAGGGTCTTCAAAACGTGCATTTTCAAAACCTGGAATTTGTCTCAATGTATCTAAATGATAATAAGGTGTCATTAATTTGGCATGACCTGTGTCCAAGAGAATAACGTTTTCTTTAAATTCTTGAAGTGCATACTGTTGACAGGCCTTTGACTCTAACGCCCCTTCTTTCTGGAGCTTCTGGGGAATAGGTATAACAGCAACGCCTTTAGAATTCAACTCTTTAACTATACTTTCCGACAATGATTCTTTATGTAATTTACAAGAACCACTCATAGCACCAACTGAACCATCAGCCTTTTTACCTTTAAATTCTGCTACACCACATTTTGTGGCTAATTCAATTCTAGGTCCAAAGGTTGGACAACGATAAATACACATTGCACAGCCATTACCATATTTCAAACAATTACCCTGTGGCCCTGCTGTACCACTGGTTTCTACAAAAACATCACCTGGATATTCGTTACCATCTTGGTCAATCACAGAAACAATTTTTTTCCCATCCATTTTCACATCTTTTACTCTGCATTGCAGTTTATATTTTACTCCTGCTTCATCGAGTTTTCTCCGCACTGCCGGTTCTATGGCAGCTACATCATATAGTGATGCATGTTTATGCCCGGGAAACTCCATATTTTTATGACGGGCTGTTTCATCAGTTGCATCAAAAAGTTCATTTCCACCCATCGCAATTGACTCTTCAGTTGCCACAAAACGACCGTTATTACGCATAATTCCACCGACTAAACCAGTACCTAAGAACATGTCTGTTCTTTCTAAGACAAGAACATCGGCTCCCGCCTTTTTAGCAGTCAAACCGGCAGCACAGCCAGCCCAACCACCACCGACAACAACAACTTTAACCATGCAGAAATCTCCTTTCATTTGTCCTACGGACAGGTTAAGGTTTAGGTTGAGGTTAAGCTAATTTATTAATAGGGTTAAGATTAAGTTTGTTTTAAATTATTTCCTTAACCTTAACCTAGCGAGACGGAGTGAGCGAAACCTCAACCTAGTTTTTACAGCAATCCTGCGTGTTTACATACAATCTCAATCAGTTTAACTTGGGCTCTTACGGCATAGCGCATTCTATCAGGAATTAGGTTGCCATGATCATCGGTTGTACCTAGACCAGTAGAAATATAGATATTACCGTCATAAGCAATAGTTGGGATAACACCAAACTTAGTCATGCCTGTTTGGAAGAGATTTGTGCCTGAATACATGTCTTCAATGGGGAAGATAGGTATACCCATTTGACCATCCTTCCAGGTGCCCTCATAATTAACCTCAACTGCAGTAGAATTGTAGACCTTAGTGATTTTTATACCATCTCTAAATTTAGCTGGGATATTTTTAAATTCCTCAACAATGATGTCGTACATATCATCTACTGGCTTTGTCAGCACCTCTGGCTTATCCCTTAGCACTTTTAGAGCCTGAATTTGACTCAATAAGGCTTCTTTACCAGGGTCAAAGGTTACATATGCTGCTTTTCCATAAGAGGATGGAGTTCCCCAACGGTCACCATGCATACCCATTGACCGGCGAATTTGAACCATTACATCTTCTTTACCGATAATTAGGCCACTGGTTGCTGCTCCAGTTGCTTTATCCATACTGTAGATGATTACATCACAATCAATTTTAGTAGGATCTATGCCCACAAAAGGAAGACCCCAAGCATTATCAATTACATAAGGCACATTATAGGAATGGGCTAAGTCCGCCATATATTTACATAATAGAGGAGTTCCTTCCTCATCCTGTACACCATAACCATAACCTGGTGATGGATAGCCTAAAGAGGTAAATCCTGTTAAAAAGTTTTCATGTATTTCTGCATGTAATGCCAATTTTTCAATAGATGCTTCTGGATCTACTTCTGACAAAAAGATTGCTGGCCATTGCTTAATACCATGTACCGGGTATTTTGCTCCTTCTAATGGAACAAAGACAACATCAGTATTATTTTGTCTCTTACCATAAAAGCCTAGTTCACCAGCAGTTGAACCTCTATCAGCGATTATGTCCTTATACCTAGGCGGGAAAGGACGTCCATAGCCTCCTTGGTGGTGAAGGTGTTTTTCATAGGGTGCTATATATCGGGCACGGTAATTGTCGCCACGACCTAAGTTAGGTGGGGTGAATAAGGTATCAAAAGTACACCAAAGCCCTGCTTCACAAGTGCTAGTTGCTGCAGCTTCCCATTCATCACCATATACATCCTTAACCAATTCTCTAATTTGATCCATTAGTACCGCTAAAGGAATAACCTCTTTCGCACCTTTTTCACTGTATTCCATAATATCGTGTCTTAAAGGTGCAGGACATCCAGAAATTGCTCCAGTCAGACCAAATTTACCTCTGATCTCAGGGGGAATACCAATTTCATCTGCTGCCTTTGCAGCATCTGCATAAATATCTGCCACTTTAGCATGCAATTGCTTGTACATTTGGTATTTATATTTTGCTACCATCTTTAAATAAACCCTCCTTTTAATTAGTTACTAGTAACTAAGGTTCAGGTTTCGCTTCGCTAGGCTAAGGTTGAGAAAATAATTCATGCAAGAATCCTAACCTTGCCCTTAGCCTTAACCTTAACCTTAGCTACCCTTTACTTTAACTATCATTTCAACTTCACAGGTCGAATTTAGAGGAAGTTCATTAACCCCAACAGCCGCCCTGGCGTGTTGCCCTTTTTCTCCAAAGATTTCACCAATTAACTCGCTAGCCCCATTAATGACTTTAGGCTGCATGTCAAAACCTTCACTTGAAGCAACAAAACCCGTTACTTTTACAACCTGTTCAATTTTATCAAGGTCACCGATTACACCTTTAATTACACTCAGACAGTTCAATGCACATAATTTTGCTGCCTGATATGCATCCTCTTCTTTGACATCTTTACCTACCTTACCTTTATACTTCAATTCACCATTAAGAAAAGGTATTTGACCTGAAGTATATACATAGTTATCTACTTTTACTGCAGGGACATAAGCTGCGACAGGTTTAGGTGCTTCAGGAATTTCTAAACCCATACTTTTAATTTTTTCTGCGATTTTCGACAATTTACTAACCTCCTTTCAAAATTTCATTAAGAATACATTTAAGTCTCCTAATAGTTTTCTTAAGGAATCCAACAATTATTCTTATGACTTTTTACAAATAATTTCCATCCCCACCTCTGCATCAAGTTCCAGCCCTGTTTTCCGTTCATCTGCTTTAATAACAATATTTAAATGATTAGGCATATGTGTTTCATCAAATCCTGCAATCTGGCCAACTAATTTACCATCCAGGTAAATTTCATCACCATTTACCATTACACTTCCCTGTTGGACCTCAAAAAAACCCAGATAAGAAATACTGTCTACCTTTTTTCCTGGACCTGCTTCCTTTTCATCAGTAAGGATTAACTCGTGAATTTCATTTTTATTTAAAACTCGAGAAATTGGAGTAATAAGCTTTAAATTTCGGCCTTCTAACTTGCCATCCAAGACAACAACAAGTCTGCCTTTTATGTCCTGTTTCTTTGCATAAGGATTGCTTTTAAAAAATCCCGCTTGATAAGGATCTATAACAGTCAAAAATTACACCTCCAATGCTTTTGGGTTAATCTAATGGAAAACTATCACACTCACACACTTTAAACACTGACATTAGTGTTATTATCTACTTTAAGAAGGTTTTTATGTAAAAACTCTTGTCTTAATAAGGTAATATTATTTATTGGACACCGGCACTGTTCACAACACTTTTTAAAAAGGTTTAATAAAAACAAAAAAAGCCGAGCTTAGCTCGACTTTTAATGCTTAAACATTTATATAATTTACTTTACCATTTCCGAAGGTTGCTATCTTTGTATATCCCGCCTTTTTAGCTATAGCTAAAGCCTTATCCACATCTCTTCCCACCTGCTCTGCGTGATGGGCATCAGATGATAATGTAATAGGCAAGTTGGCTTGAAAGCAGAGTTCCAATAGTTCTGGGGCAGGGTATAACTCATTAATGGGCTTGTACCAGCCATTAGTATTTAATTCTATAACTACCCCTGTTTTCTCTAAATCTCTAAGATAAGGGTTGAAGGTTTCTGCAATACTTTTTTTAGGTCTGTTGCCAAATATTTTTAAAAGATCAAGGTGGCCAATCAAAGGAAATAAACCTGTATTTGCTGCTTCAATTACTAAAGAAAGATATCTGGTGTAGAGCTCGTCTATATCCCACTCCTCAAACCTTTGTTTTTCTTTATCAGCATCAAACATCCATTCATCTATATAGTGAACTGAACCTATTACATAATCAAAAGGATGGCTGGTACGAATTTTCTTTATTTCCTCTAGCTTCCCTGGATAATAATCTATTTCCAATCCTACCCGAATATTTATTTTAGGATACAATTCTTGTAGTTCCTTATATAAATTAAAATTCAAACTATCTAGATAGCGATCGTGGTCAGCAAAACCAATTTCCTGTAGGTTTCTTTTTAATGCTACATCTAAAAATGGTATTAACTCTTCTAAAGAATGTTCACGATGAGCATGGCCTAAAGCATGTACATGATAATCAACTAACATATTCACCACTTCCTTCTACTGTAATTGTTATTGCAAATATTATTATATCCACTAAAAGCAAAGTTTCTATGTTCTATGTTTTTACTTTTTCACTGTTTTACAGTCTCATATTTTTTTCTATACATCATCCTTCTTTAAAATCATCTCACAAAATTGTTCTAAAATTATAGGGTCATAATGAGTTCCCGAGTATTTAGCTAATTCCTCAACTGCCTGCTCTTTGGACATTGCTTCTTTATATGGTCGCTTTGTAGTTATCGCATCATAGCTGTCAACAATCCTTAGTATTCTTGCACCTATAGGAATATCTTTACCTTTTAAACCTTTCGGATAGCCTGTACCATCATAGTTCTCATGATGGTATAAAATTATTTCTAAAGAATCCTGGAGAGTTTTTATAGGCCTAATAATATCTGCTCCCCATTGAGGATGCTGTTTAAACATTTCCCATTCAGACTGATTTAGTTTTTTAGGTTTATTCAAAACCTCTCTGGATATTTCTATCTTACCAATATCATGCAAGAGTGAACCATAGATAAGATTCTTTGTAAGGAAATCATCAAATTTTAAAAGTCGGGAATAATTTCTGCATAATTCCATAGTTCTTTCCGAATGTCCGTAAGTATAGCGGTCTTTAGCATTAATAACCGTAGTTAGAGTTCGAATGGAATTTAAAAGCTCTTGTTCCTCATCCTTTAAAATAAGGCTTAACTCGTCAAAGACAGAATAATAGACTTCAACTTTATTTTTACTGACAAATTTAGCTTTATATAAAGCTTCATCAGCTTTTTGAATAAGTTTTTCTTTAGTATCTGCCATTAAAGGCAATTGTGCTATCCCAATCGAAACAGTTACTTTGCCCTTAGGAAGGACCTGCATGCCGATAAATTCAGTCTTTTCTATCTGTTCCCGAATCGTGTCCGCTAATTTCCTAGCCTCATGGATACTTGTCTCAGGTAAGATTATCACAAACTCTTCCCCACCATACCTAGCACAGTAGCCTTTTCCTTCAGTAGCATTCTTCATGATATCTGCAACTGTTTTTAATACAATGTCACCCTTCTGATGACCTAGGGAATCATTATAAACCTTAAAATAATCTATATCTAATAAAAGCAAAGAAAGTGAAGATTTTTTTCTTTTAGCTTCAGTTATTTTCTCATCTAATATGCTTTGAAAGCTCCTATGGTTTAATAAATCAGTCAACCCGTCATGGGTTGCTAGCCTTTCAAGTTCCTCTCTTATTTTTGCCTCCGTTTCAGTCATGTTACCTAAAAGCCAGGCTAATAAAAATAAGACACCACTAAGCATAATGTCTGCATCAAATGAAATATTACTATTAACAAGACTAATAGTGATTAAGGCCAAAGAAGATACAAAAGCAGCTAAAAACGATGGTCTTAACCCATATTTAATTGATATCACTACAACAGGCATTAATAATATTATTTTAAAAATACTTTCTTTTTCAATTGTAATAAAATAGCAAACAATAATGAGGTATAAGAAAATAACAATCGTGTCTATATATATAGGTTTGAATTTAGAATTATAATTTAATATCTTAATAAATGGAATGAGAGATAATAAAATTATGAATATAAATACTTGTAAACTATCGGTATAAAAAGTTTCATATGAAAAGTTATATACTCTCAATATAAGAATGCCTAATAGTAAAAAAAATACCACTTGCGAGATAAAAATATAATTGTCTATAATTTTTTTCCTTTTATATTTATAGTTCATTTTTTACTCCACCAATTGTAATTGAGGTGGATTGACCACCTCAATTCTTATTTTTGCAAACTTTTAGGTGTCTTGGGTTGGTAACCCCAAAAAGCACAAGCAAATACAGAACTTACACTTGCTAAAGTCATTAAGATTGAAGCTAATGTAATCATGATTGCCTTTTTCATAATTCCACCTCCTTCTTGTTAAACATAGGAAGCAATGTTAAAACTTGATATACAATACCTAGAGTAATACTAGTTTTAACCGCTATTGAATTAATGTTATAAACAAGAAAAATTGTAATAAAAATAAAAATTATAGATATGTATTTTAGCTTTTTCTTGAATTCTTTTGAATGAATTGGCTTTGCCAGACTATCGACAGGTGCTAATTTAAAAACTATGATAATACAAATAAATAATAAAATTATGATCGTTTTATCATTCAAAAAAGCATAGTTGTATATCCTTTCAGATACTACGCCTATAAAAGTATATATTACCGCACCAAAAAATAGGCACTTCGTTCTAGAATCAAAATGGGCTCCTCCGGAAAATTTTCTTAAAATAGCTCCAAATATTGCCGCACTTACAGTAGTTGTTACTGCATTAAAAACAAAACCAAAAATCAAAATAACAATAAACCCTAATAATTGTAGAAACATAAATTCTATTGAATAAGTTATGACTTCTTTCTTATCATCGTCATAATCCAATTCCTTGGTAATATAGTTGGATAGATATTTACTGATTTTTAAATAATCCATTATTGACCCAGCCCTTTATTCTTAATATATAGGATAATATAAACATAATAATTACATGTGGATAAAAAACCAGCATATTCAATAAGATGTTTTTTTCTATTTCTACTGGCGATATTTTAAATAGATTCATAATTCCTAAAGATGTTACTACTTCTAAAATAATCAAAGTCAACATTGTAATAATGCTATTTAGTGTTGAGCTCATAATATCTACATTTCCCGAACGGTTTAACATAAAAAACAGTACTCCCATATAAACAATAGTGTGTACGCCAAAAGTAATAGGAAGTAATCTTAATAGATAAGCTGTGAAAGGCAAAACCACACCTATTAAAATAATTTTCTTCCACTCTAATTCTGCTTTTGATAATACAAAAGCAAAAAGAGCTACACTGATACCTTCAGGAATTCCAAAAAAAATCATTTGCTTAAAAGACATTACCATAGAAGACATTTCCTCCCTGACATATTGTTTTTCAACAAAAAATAACTTTTTCCTTTAAAAAAAGAGAAATTTCAATAATTTTATAAACAATCGCAAAAATAATATTCACTGCTTGTTACCTCCATCGCTGTTAATAACTTTCACAATTATTACTATTCGCCAAACATTTACAAATTCCTACTATTTTTATCCACTTTTCATTAAAATTTTTATGCATAGAAAAAACCGGGCCAACGAACGCCCGGTTTTCCTCCCCTCCTCACACCTTTAACAATATCAATTTGTTATAACTCCTTAATACTCAGGTGGTAGATCCTTCAACTGCTCCATGGTGAAAACAGGCCCATCAAGGCAGACATAACATGAACCGATATTACAACGGCCACATTTACCAATACCGCATTTCATCCGCATTTCTAAGGTAGTAATGATATCTTGATCACTAAAGTTCATCTTTTGCAGACTTGGGAGTGTGAATTTAATCATAATAGGTGGTCCGCATAGCACTGTGACCTGAGGCTTAGGAGCCAGTTCTTCAACATAGGCAGGTACAAAACCTACATGGCCGTCCCAGCCTTCTTCTTCTCGGTCAATAGTAACAAAGACATCCATATTCGGGACCTTAGTCCAGTTTTCAAATAAATCTTCCTGGAAACAAAGGTCTGACTTAGACCTAGCACCATAAACTACCGTTAGTTTTCCAAAGTCATCTCTATTTTTTATACAATGCATAATCAAACTGCGGACTGGGGCTAAGCCTATACCCCCACCAATAATGAGCAGATCTTTACCTTTACAGTAATCAATAGGGAAACCATTGCCGTAAGGACCCCTAATCCCGACTTCCTGCCCTACTTCAATTTCATGCAGGGCTTTTGTCAGCTGACCTACTTCTTTAAGAGCCATTTCAATATGGTTTTCCCCTTTATTAGTAATGGAAAACATACCCTCACCAACTAGAGGCAGAGACAGCATACCCAATTGACCAGGCATGGGGTCAAAGGGCTTTTGATCATCCATAGTGCTTATATGAAAGGTTTTAACATCCGGAGTTTCCTGGACAATTCTAGTTACCTTGGCCTTTATGGGAACTAATGGATTGATTTTTTTTACGTCTTCAACATTTACCGCCACCTTATTCCCTCCTTCACTTTTAATTAGTTACTGGTGACTAGTCAATTTTGGGTAATACAGCATGTTGGCATCAAATGAAAGCTATTATCTTGGGACGCATCTACTTATTTGCTATACTGAATGATGCATCCGATGAAAGTCACTTTAACTTGATGCATCTTATAAAATAAACCTAAGAGCTGATGCCTCAATTAGTATACACATGCATAGGATGCATCCCAATAAATTCACCCTTAAGGAGATGCCTCATGCAGTACTTGCTAAATATCTAGTTAGGCTTCTTTTATCTTCTTAATAACATTCGTTATGTCAAGATTCACAGGGCATTTCACTACACAGCGGCCACAGCCGGTACAAAGAAGCATATTGTACCTTTCGGGGAAGTAGCGCAGCTTGTGTAAGAAACGGTTTCTGACCCGTTCCTTTTTGCCGGGTCTAGGCTGATGACCACCAGCCATAACAGTGTATTCATCAAACATACAGCAATCCCAGCAGCGGATTTTGACGCCATCTTCTCCCCTGACCTCACTGGCGATATCAAAGCAGTGACAGGTCGGGCAGACATAGGCACAAGCGCTGCAATTTAAGCATTTCCGGGAGATATCATCCCAAATAGAGTGGTCAAACATATTCTTTAATTTTTCCGGTACACCTTCAACATTAGCGGTAAGATTAAACTCACCCATAGGCGGAATAGCTGCATCTTCTTCTGCGAACATACCGGAAACCTTATTTAGTACCTCTTGGCCTCTTTCAGTAATCCCTTCAAAAGCGAGTTTTTCCCCTAAATCATAGGCTTGAATATCTGCACCCTGACCTTTTTGGGGGTCGATACCCATAGAAGTACAGAAACAGGATTCCATAGGTTTTACACAGCTTAAAGCAATCAAAATACTCCTATCCCGCTTGTCTTGATAAAAGGGATCACTAAAGCCCTTGGTTAGAAAAACCTGATCTAAGCAGTCAATACTTTTCATATCACAGGAACGAACACCAAAAATAACCTGCAATTTTTCGTCCTGAGGTATTTCTTCAATTTCCAAAGATTGATCTTTTGCTGCAAATTTATACATTTCCTCAGTCTGAGGAAAGAAAATATCTTTGGGAGGCATAGTCACATTTTCATCTAGAGCTAATTCCAAATTCTCTCGGTAGGCAGCAAATCTTGAAACCCCTTCTAATTTTGCCGGGACTAATACTTTATACTCTTTTGCAAGTTGTTCCAACATCTCAGGCAGTTTAGCTTTTAGAATAGTCTTCATCATTGCACCCCCCTACATGAACTCTTCTGGGTCATTTTTATCAAAATGGCCTAGAGGTAGTTTTCCTTCTATATCAATACCGGCATCATATTCACCGAATAATTCGTTGATATCCTTAACCAGTTTTTTGTTTAAAAGCATGATGGGGATATCCATGGGACAAGCCCGCTCACATTCGCCACATTCGATACAGCGGCCAGCCACATGCATAGCTCTAGTTAGGGCAAAAAACTGATTTTCTGAGGAGTTGTTAGCTTTACCGATCCAACCTACCCGGGTCTGGTCAAAAACACATTCCCGACAGCTGCATGCCGGGCAGACATTACGGCAGGCATAGCAACGAATACAGCGGTCATACTGCTTAGTCCAAAAATCATATCTTTCATCAGGACTCATGGCTTCAATCGCTGCCACATCACTGTAGTCAGCTGCTTCTTTCGTCGCTGCTACTTCATTTAAGGCTTCTTTATCACCTAGGTAATAATCATAAACTAAGGGATTAGGATACTGACAATCCAAGCATTTTTGAGCCTTGGGAAGGTCAGAGTTTTTCCCTAATTCTTTAGCTTTATCCTGGTCTAGAAGACCGGGGCAGGGAATACCGATTAAAACAACCTTTTCTCTAGCTATTTGTTTATCCTGTAAAAGTCTATTAAAGGCCCGAGAATCACAGCCTTTAACAAAAACGGCTGCTTTTCCTTCATGGTTTTTTAAGTCCACTAGATATTTACTGAGGTTGTTGTGGCAGAAATCATCCCAAACTAACCTTTGTACATCTTCTGGCTTATCTATAAAAGCTGGGGGTGACAGGTACCAGAATGTACCCTTTTCCCATCCGATAACAACTTCCGCTTCACCCTTTACCAAAATTTCCCGGGCAATTTCCTGCATTTTTTTAGTCATTTCACTCATTGGGCATCCCTCAACTTCCTGTTAGGCCCCATAGCCCTAATTTCTTCAGTTATCTGGGTAACAACCTGTTGAAATTTCGGACCCTCGGAACCAGATATCCATCTGGCCTGGAATCGTTCAGGGTCAACACCTACATATTGTAGAAGTCTTTGCATCAACAAATACCTTCTACGGGTGAAATAGTTGCCGCTTACATAATGACAGTCACCAGGATGGCAGCCTGCCACTAAAACCCCATCAACTCCCCGCTGGAAAGCCCTTATTACAAATTGGGGATTAACCCGACCAGAACAAGGCACTCTGAGAATTCTTATATTAGGCGGGTACTGCAGGCGGCTTAAACCAGCCAGGTCAGCCCCGGCATAGGTACACCAGTTACAGGCAAAAACCAGGATCTTTGGCTCCCAATTTTGTGGCATCTCCTTTACAGACATAAGGCATCCACCTCCGCCAAGATTTGTTCATTAGTAAAGTGCTTCAAGTTCAAGGCTGCAGAACGGCAGGCTACTGTACATGCACCACAACCTTGACAGAGACCGCTATTTACATTTGCAATCTTCCGACTTACTGTTTTCCCGTGAACTCTTTCCTGAATAACCTTAAGATCAATTGCTGTATACGGGCAAACCGGTACACACATACCACAGCCAGAGCATATTGCCTCATTGACAGCAGAAATAATCGGTTCTGTGGGCATTTCTTCTTTGGACAAAAGACCGCAGACCTTAACGGCAGCCGCACTGGCTTGAGCAACTGATTCAGGAATATCTTTAGGTCCCTGACATGCCCCGGCTAAGAAAACACCGGCAGTATGGGTTTCAACTGGAGCCAGCTTGGGATGGGCTTCGGTATAAAAATTGTTCTGGTCATAGGAGAAACCCACCATTTGAGCAAGCTTTGCCGCATCAGCTTTGGCCACCATAGCAGTAGCTAAGACTACCATATCAGCTTCAATTTCCACGGGTCGCCCTAGAAGGGTATCCTCACCCCAGACAATGAGCTTATCGCCCTTTTCATAAATCTTAGATACCCTGCCTCGAATATACTTGGCCCCGTATTGATCAGTTGTCCGGGTATAAAATTCATCATAACCTTTACCAGGTGTCCGGACATCCATATAAAAGACATAAGCATTAGAATCTTTAATCTTTTCCCGCACCAGCGTCGCATGTTTTGCTGTATACATACAGCAGGTTTTAGAGCAGTATGCCTTACCTTTAGCTTCATCTCTTGAACCTACACATTTAATAAACACTACGTTTTGCGGTATTTTACCATCAGAAGGACGTTTGATTTTACCCATGGTAGGACCGGAGGCATTTAGTAATCTTTCAAAATGCAATCCGGTAATAACATCCTTATATTTACCATAGCCATATTCACCATAAACACTATCATCAAAAAGGTCAAAACCGGTAGCGGCTACAATGGCACCATAGCGTTCTGTGACTAGCTCATCCTCTTGGGTAAAGTCTACAGCATTTGTAGGACACACCTTTTGACAAACCCCGCACTTCCCAGATTTAAAGTATCGACAGCTTTCTCTGTCAATTACCGGTTTATTGGGAATGGCTTGAGGAAAAGGTGTAAAAATAGCCTTTCGATCCATCATTTCCATTTCAAACTCACTGGGCACCTTTGTAGGGCATTTTTGGATACAGGTGCCACAACCAGTACAGGCTTTAAGATCAACTGAACGGGCCTTTTTCCTAATAGTTACATCAAAATTTCCCACATAGCCTTCTACTTTTTCTATTTCCGAATAGGTAATTAAATTAACATTGGGATGATTGGCCACATCTACCATCTTAGGCGTTAAAATACAAGCTGAACAATCCAAAGTGGGGAAGGTCTTATCAACCTGGGCCATCCGACCACCGATAGATGGTTCTTTTTCAACAACATCGACTATATGTCCGGCATTAGCAATATCAAGAGCTGCCTGTATTCCTGCAATCCCACCACCAATAACTAGAGCCCTCTTAGTGATAGGTATGGTCGACCTGACCAAGGCTTCATTTTGCATGACTTTGGCCACAGCCATTTTGACTAGATCTGTTGCTTTAATGGTTGCCCTTTCTTTATCATCAGGGTGAACCCAAGAGCAGTGCTCTCTGATATTGGCCATTTCCAATAAGTAAGCGTTTAAGCCTCCGCTCTCGATACAACGGCGAAAGGTTGGCTCATGCATCCGAGGTGAACAGGATGCCACCACGATTCTGTCTAGCTTTTGTTCCTTTATGGCTTTCTTTATTAATTCCTGTCCCGGTTCTGCACACATATATTTATAATCAGTACTATAGGCTACACCGGGAAAGCTTTTGGCATTTTCCGCTACTTTCTCACAATCCACTGCCGCTGAAATATTAGTACCACAATGGCAGACAAATACACCTACACGCTTCATGCAGTATCCCTCCTGCCTGCAGCTTCATTAAGCTTCTTCACTATACCTAAGGCATCAACAAAATGTTTACTGATACCTAACTCTTCCGGGTTTAGGCCTAGGGCTATTCCCATTAGCTCGGTAAAATAAAAGACCGGCAAGCTGTAGTTTTTACCGTATTTTGCTCCAACTTGTGTCTGGCGCATATCCAAATTGCTCATACACAAAGGACAGGCAGTTGCTATACAATCCGCTCCTGCTTCCTTAGCTGCCGTGAGTATTTTCTCAATCATGGGAAAGCCTACCTCAGATTTGGTTGTAGCATGGGCAGCACCACAGCATTCGGTTTTAAAAGCCCAATCTACAGGGGTTCCCCCAAGAGCCTCTATTAATTTATCCATACTTTGGGGATCTTCTGCATCATCAAAACCCAATCTGGGGGGGCGGACCAATAAGCAGCCGTAATAGCTGACTACTTTTAAATCTTTTAAAGGTTTATTGACTAAGGTACTGATAGATTGAAGCCCTAGATCATTAACAAACACATCTAATAAAGCTCTAGCTTGGGCTTTACCTGTATACTGCCGTTCAATAACTTCACTTATGGTTTTCTGCATCTCCTTGGAATCTTTTACTTCAACCTCAGTTGCTTTACAACGGGCATAGCAGGCTGCACATGGGATAGCCACATCTAAGCCTTTCTCTTCAGCTATAGCTAGGTTTCGAGCTGGTAGGGCTAAAGCTAACAAATGGTCAGTTAAGTGAGCACTAGAAGCTCCACAGCAGTTCCACTCGGGGATTTCCCACAGCTCTATTCCTAAGGACTCTGCTACTTTTTTTGTAGATATATCATACTCTACTCCGGTAGAACTTAACGAACAACCGGGATAATAGGCATACTTCATAATTTACCACCCCGCTTCCGGACATTAGCAAATATTTTTTTGACTTCCCCATTATCTTTAATAGTATGGGGTAATGGTGATAATTTTCCTTTTAATAACATGCTTGGACCAAAATGGGCATCTTTTAAAGGCTGCATTCCATAGATATTAAAGCCCAGAATTAAACCCAACTCATGGACGCGACCGTTTTTCTCTACGGATTTCAAAAATAGATCGTGAAAAAGGTCCATTTTCTTTTCCGCAACAAAGCCCTTTCTCTTGGCAATAATTCGTAAGGTCTCCATCATTCGGGCTATATCCACTTCGCGGGGGCAGCGGGTTGAACAGGTATCACAGCTCGCACACAACCAGATAGTTTGGGACTGTAATGCTTCATCCATTAAACCCAACTGGACTAACCGCATAATTTCCCGGGGAGTCTTATCCATAGCAAAGGCCACAGGGCACCCAGCTGTACATTTACCGCATTGGTAGCATTTTGAAGCTCGAACTCCGCTTTCTTTTGTAACCTCAGCCAAAACCTCTTGACCTTCGGCCCAGGCTGCAGTCAGTTCAATCCTTTCCATACTGTTCCTCCTTCCATTTGCATCAACTTGTGATTTTGTACACAATTTCACTAATGGCACATAAGTTTTGTTATTCTAGATCACCAGACAAAAACCCTTCACTGAAAATTAAATGTATTCTTATGATTTCTATAAACCTTTGTCAATCACCTATCTATTATATCTAAAAATTCTCCCATAGTAAAAGAAAAATTCTGAATAATTTATCTGCTGTTCTTCTAAGAATTGTCAATAAGTAATATACATTAGGGCAGGCAGTGATTGGTAGATAGTGACTATGGTCTATGGTCTATGGTCTATGGTCTATGGTCTATGGTCTATGGTCTATGGTCTAATCTTATTCCTTTTTTATCCACCTGTCCCCAAGGTGTCCGGTTTTCTAAATTCTACATTCTACATTCTACATTCGTGTCCATCGACTGTCGTCTTCTTACCAATCATATCACGGACGTGCAATGCACGCCCCTAGTAGAGGTGTTGAAATTATCATGCCAAGTGCACTATTTTTTCTTCTAGGTTTAGCTCTTTTTTTACTTGGACTATTTATCTTAAAGGCGGGGTTAGAAAGAATAGCAAGCTTTAATCTAAAAAGAATAATACAACGCTTTACTGCTACTCCTAGCCTAGGATGTTTAACAGGAACATTTTTAACTATGATATTACAATCTAGCAGTGCTGTTACAGTAATCTCCATTGGTCTAGCAGATACCGGATTAATGTCATTTGCTCAGGCGCTGGGTATTGTCTTAGGAACAAATATTGGTACTACTATTACCGGCCAATTATTGGCCTTTCCTTTGGAATCACTGGGCATACCTTTAGTTTTCTTGGGTCTTATCCTAATGATCTCCGGTAATACTCTTCGAGCCATCGGCTTAAATATCTGCGGCTTAGGTTTTATTTTTTGGGGGATGGATTTTATGGGAAATGCTTTTTCCAATATTATGCATAATCCTTTAATCAAGCATTTGCTGCTTTTAACAACCCGGAGCCACCTGCTTGCAGTACTCTTTGGTATAATCTTCACTGCCATTATTCAATCAAGTAGTGCTATGACAGGGATAGTCCTGGTATTAGCTAAAAGTGGCCATTTAGACCTTGTCACCTCAACTGCTATCATATTAGGCAGCAATGTAGGCACTTGTATAACTGCTGTTTTAGCCAGTATTGGGTCAACTATTTCAGGAAAAAGAGTGGCTGCAGCCCATGTTGTCTTAAATTTTCTAGGTATTGTTATTCTCTATCCTTTTCTTGAGAAATTTACAGCACTAATGGCTCTCAGCAGCTCAGACCTGCCAAGGCAAATTGCCCACACCCATACTTTTTTTAACATTATTAGTTCATTAGCTGTACTTCTCTTCGCCGGAGTTTTTACTAAATTTATCTATTGGCTCGTTCCAGATACTTTGGGGTAAGTTTGTTGCGTCTGACATCTACTTTGGGGTAAGTTTGTTGTGTCTGATATACTTTGGGGGCAAATTTTGCGTCTGACATCTACTTTGGGGTAAGTTTGTTGCGTCTGATATACTTTGGGGTAGGTTTGTTGCGTCTGACACTACTTTGGGGTAAGTTTATTGCGTCTGACATCTACTTTGGGGTAAGTTTGTTGTGTCTGATATACTTTGGGGGCAATTTGTTGCGTCTGACATCTACTTTGGGGTAAGTTTGTTGCGTCTGATATACTTTGGGGTAAGTTTGTTGCGTCTGACATCTACTTTGGGGTAAGTTTGTTGTGTCTGATATACTTTGGGGGCAAATTATTGGGTCTGACACTACTTAGGGGATAAATTTTGCGTCTGATAAAAGATCAAAAAAAATAGGCTCATGCCTATCTATAAAAAATTTTCTATCAAAGCTTGTGTCAGACGCAAGAGATAGACCTGTAAGTAATTATCAGACGCACTAGATAGACCCAAAAGTATTGTCAGACGCACTAGATAGACCCAAAAGTATTGTCAGACGCACTAGCTAGACCCAAAAGTAATTGTCAGACCCACCAGATAGACCCAAAAGTAAATGTCAGACGTACCAGCTAGACCTATGAGAAATCTGTCACTACATTTACAAATGATGAAAAATTTTTTTCGATAACAATAAGAGTATTGTAATCACAAAGCACTTTTTTAGCTAAAATTGTATCTGCTCCTTGAGGCAGCCTATTTCCTCCTTTTATTTTTACAGTTTCACATATTTTTATACTAGCACTTTCTTCAGGAATAATCCGTAAAGCAACATAACCTTCTTCAAAAATAATTTTCTTAACTTCACTGGAAACTGCATAGCCATTAATAGCTGCTTTATATTCTGTCATAAGTAACCTCCGGCACAATTTAACAATCATTTAATAAATTGTATTTTAAATTTCTCTAAAAGTTCCTTCTTTCCTGCTGAATATTTTAAAAAGAATTCTGGAATAATAAATCTGAAAAATTTAAATCTTTTTAAAAAATAGGAGGTCACTTATGACGAAAAAAATTGTAGGTATTTTCACCTCAAAAGGACAAGCAGAAGGTGCAGCTGAACAATTAAGACAAGCTGGATTTGATAAGGAAATATCAATTGTTTCCAAGGGTGACGAGAAAAAACAAGGTAATAATGAAGGCATGAATATGGGCACTAGCGATTCCGTTACAGATGGAGCAGCTACAGGTGCCACTTGGGGAGCATTAGGCGGTCTTGCCCTAGGAGCAGGTGCTTTAGCAATACCAGGCTTCGGACCATTATTAGCCGCTGGGCCAATTGCAGCAGCTCTCTCAGGAGCAGCAGCTGGTGGCTTAGGTGGAGCATTAGTGGATATGGGTATCCCTGAAGCAGAAAGTAGAAATTATGAAAGAGACGTAAAAGGTGGTAAAACCTTGATTGCTGTAGAGTGCAGTGATGACAAAGCGGCAAAAGCTGAAAAAATCCTAAAACAAAGCGGTGCTGAGAACGTAAAACAACACTAAATCGGAAAGGGGACACACCCCTTTTGGAGTCAAACTTTTAGCCGGGGAATGTCCCCAACTTAGAAAGGGGACACACCCCTTTTGGAGTAAAACTTTTTAGCCAGGGAATGTCCCCAACGTAGGAAAGGGGACACACCCCTTTTGGAGTTTTTAGCCGGGGAATGTCCCCAACGAATGCTTCGCCATTCGTGCTACCGTGCTACAGAAAAATCCTTAAAACATCTAAAAGCAAAAGTAAAGACCGGCAAAAAAAGCCGGTCTTTACTATGTCACTTAGGCAAAAAAATCGTCGGCATGGTAGGAGCTCCTGACAAGGGGTCCGGAGGCAACATATTGAAAGCCTAATTCATAACCAATTTCTTTGTATTTTTCGAAAACGGAAGGCTCAATATACGCAATAACTGGATGATGTTCCTTTGATGGTGCAAGATACTGACCTATGGTTAAAATATCACACCCTATCTTGCAAAGGTCTTTCATAACATTAACTACCTCTTCTTCTTTTTCCCCAAGCCCCAACATAATACCGGATTTGGTATACATGGCATTATCAATTTGTTTGACATTTTCTAAAAGCTTTAAGGAGCGGAGGTAATTAGCTTGGGGTCTGACTGAAGAGTATAATCTAGGTACCGTTTCAATATTATGATTTAGGATATCCGGCCGCCCCTTAACTACTCTTAGTAGGGCATCGCCCTCGCCTTGAAAATCAGGTATTAGTACTTCTATGGTAACCTTATTATTTAATCCCCTGATTTTTTCGATTACCCTCACAAAATGTTCAGCTCCACCATCGGGTAAATCATCTCTGGTCACTGAAGTTATGACAACATGCTTAAGATTAAGTTCTTGGGCAGCACTAGCAACACGAGAAGGCTCCTCTAAGTCAACCTCTGCTACCTCGCCCTTTCCTACATTACAAAATGTACAGTTCCGGGTACATATTCTACCTAAAATCATAAATGTTGCAGTCTTTCGCCCAAAACATTCAATAACGTTTGGACAGTTAGCTTCTTCACATACAGTGTGCAAAGAAAGTCGTTCTAACATTTTTTTAACTTCCGTTAGTTGAGAGGCGTCCTTTAACTTAATCTTCAGCCAGCTAGGTTTTCTAGTGTTCACTTTACTCTCTCCCCATCATTGCAAGCAAATCTTGCTTATCGATTATTTCAGGCTCTAAGTTAAATTCCTTAGAAAAATATTCAATAATATAATTATTTACTACATTCAAGTCGATTGTACACCCTAGCAGCTTTTCCAAAGAGGTTACCCCTTTGTCCGTAAATCCACAAGGGTTTATCCAATTAAAATGTTCTAAATTGGTATTAACATTAAAAGCAAAGCCATGCATACTAACCCACTTTTTAAATGCAACACCGATAGCTGCTATTTTTTCATTATTAATCCATACTCCTGGGCATTTGGGTATAGTACAGGCTGTTATTTCAAATTCATACTTTAATAGCTTTATAAAGGTTTCTTCGATCTTATTAAAGAAAATACTAATATCTCGGCCATGATAATTAAGATTTAAGATAGGATACCCTACTATTTGACCAGGACCATGATAAGTAATATCTCCCCCTCTATTTACTTTATAAATATTTACACCCTGATTTTTCAATATTTCTTGAGGGGTAAGTATATTATGATAATTTGTCCTTACCCCCAAGGTCAAGGTAGGCGGATGCTCTAAAAGCAGCATTGTATCTTTTATCTTATTTTCTTGACGCAGCTTTAATAGCTCCTCTTGAATTTTTAAAGCTTCCTGATAATCTATCATGCCAAGTTTAGAAATTAGTAATTTCATAGTAGCTCCTGTTTAATTTTTAAAATTTTATAAATATTTTAACATACATATAAGGGTTATCCAAACACAAAATCTATTATTAAACCACGGGCCCCTTCGGGGCACACGGATTAACACGGTTAAAAAAATAACCTACATTTTGATGTCACCGAGTGGGTATTAGAAATTTACTAGGCCGTTCAAAAAGACGTAGAACAAGGCGCAAAAAGGGGTCAAAACCGGAGGCGTACAAGTAGTACGTTGAGGATTTTGACCCCTTTTTGGAACGCAGTTATACGTCATTTTTCAACGGCCTATACTACAGTGTAGCCTTCTTCAGTAATAACAGCTTTTATAGCCTCTATAGTAACCATATCAGCATTATATTCAACCTTAACTTCTTTTGCGGCTAAATCTACTTCCACACTTTCGACACCATTTAAAGCACCAACTGCTTTCAAAACAGCATTTTTACAATGATCACAGGTCATTCCCTCTACTTTTAATACTTCAGCATGTACATGACGATGACCACCACAGCATTCACACATAACTAAAACCTCCTCTGTCTTTTAATTATATTTTAGACCACCCAGGGATATGGGTCAATTTGTTTTTTCCTTAGGAAGGACTAAAGGTTGTTTTATTGAAATAAATATGGAAATAAGCATGGAAATAAGTATGAAGTAATTATGTTTAAACATATATTAACATAATATATAATTAAACATAATTACTATTGTTAATCAGTTTAAATAAATTTATGGGAGTGAAGGCTAATGCTGGTAATAGGTCATAGAGGGGCAGGTGCTTATGCTCCCCATAATTCACGGCAAGCCTTTGTCCAGGCTATTGCTATGGGTGCAGATATGATTGAAACCGATATCAGAGTAACTTATGATAATATTCCAGTTATTTACCATGATAGAGATACCCTCTGGGGTCCAATCGCTGCTTTGACCTGGGAGGAACTGCACCGTTATCCTTTAGGTAATGGTGAATATATTCTCTCTTTAGAGGAAGTGCTCCTACTCTTTGGTTCAAAAATCAGATTTAATCTGGAAATTAAACAAATTTCCTTAGAAAAACTAGAGCCTGTGTTAAATATATTAAAAAAATTCCCATTAGATCCCCTTGTTTCATCTTTCTCTATTCCTATTCTAGAAGAATTATCCTTCCTTACTAATTATCAAAAAGCCTTATTAATTAATAAGGCAATGGATCCTGAAAAAATCCTAGGTCTTATGGAACATTGTCAGGTATCTATACTTAATCTGTACTATCCACTTTTAGATTCCCATATTGCTGAGCTGGTTAATGGCAATGATTATCAAATTATTGCTTGGACTGATTTTCACTCAGAAATCTGGAACCCCATTGCTTTATATAAAAAAGCCCTAGAACTAAATTGTCTAGGCTTTATTACCGGAAAGCCTAACCTTCTCACAGAATATTTGAAGTTTTTAAAACTACGCTTTTAGGGTATATTAATTTACGACTTAAGGGGGTCGTAAAACTTGGATGCATTACAATTAAGTTCTCTAATCCCAGCAAATCAGATCACGGAAATTGTTACCTCTATTTTCACCCTAACGATCGTTTTTATAGCAATAGTTATTTTTTTTGAAAATAACGATCCATCTAAAACCCTAGCTTGGTTATTAATCCTGGTTTTTTTACCAATTTTAGGCTTTTTCCTATATATGCTAATTGGACGGAAATTTAGAAAAATTAAGCGGTATAAGAAAAAAGGAATTGCCAGCCTAACCGAGCTTTCTAAAATGGTCCAAGATGAATGCATGCTTATTGTCAAGGGACAGGAATATATAGAAAAAAATATACCTCAGAAAAAAAAGCTTATTAACCTTATTATTAACTCAGCTAGCTCCCCATTTACTATTAACAATAAATCTCAGATACTCAATAATGGCGCCGATACTTTTCAGAGCTTCTTTCAAGCTATTGAACTGGCTGAACACCATATACATCTTGAGTTTTATATAGTTAAGGATGATCAGATCGGAACACAAATGCAAGAGCTCTTGATAAAAAAAGCTAAAGAGGGTGTGAAAGTCCGCCTAATTTATGATGGTTATGGCAGTCTTAAATTAGACCAAAAATTCTTGGATAGGTTCGAGAAAAATGGTATTCAAACAGTTTGCTTTTCACCGGTTATCCTCCCAATCATCAACAATAGAATAAACTACCGCAACCACAGGAAAATTTTGGTTGTTGACGGGAAAATTGGTTTTGTAGGTGGGATAAATATTGGTGATGAATACTTAGGGAAAAGCAAGGATTTTATAGATTGGCGAGACACCCACTTAAGAATTGACGGTGATGCCGTAAAATTCCTGCAGCATATTTTTATCCAGGACTGGCTCTTTACAGCTAAAGAAAAAATCACTGGTTCCATGTATTATCCCCCCTGCTCTCTTAATACCAGTGAGGAATTAATTCAGATTGCCGCTAGTGGTCCAGATTCACCATGGGAATCCATCATGCAAATGTATTTTTCCATGATAGCTACTGCAGAAAAATCCATGTACTTAACAACCCCCTACTTTATTCCTAATGAGAGTATTCTAATGGCTATCAAAAATGCTGCCTTAAGTGGTTTGGATGTAAGAATTATTATTCCCGGCAAACCAGACAGTAGATTTGTACTGTGGGCCTCCATGTCCTATCTAAAAGAGCTTTTAGAAGCTGGGGTAAGGGTGTATCAATACCAAAAGGGTTTTATTCATTCCAAGACTTTAGTTGTTGACGGTTTAGTTTCCTCCATTGGCACCGCCAATATGGACTTACGCAGCTTTAAACTTAACTTTGAGGTAAATGCCTTTATTTATAATAAAGAGGTAAGTCAAAAGCTTGAAGAGGATTTCTTTAATGATTTAAAAAATAGTAAGGAAATTAGCTACTATGACTATGAAAATCGTTCTCTGTTCCTGAGGATTATGGAGTCCCTAGCCCGACTTTTTTCTCCTCTGCTGTGATGACTCTTTGGTCAGTTTTTTGGGTCTGGTGCCCCGTGCTCAGTGACCAGTGCCCGAAAAAATTGTAGCTATGGCCTATTGTCGATAGTCTATAGTTAATAGCAGTTTTAAAATTTCTGATGTAGAAAAAGGATATTTGCTTATTTATATAGAAAATAACTTAATAATACTTATATATATTTTCTAGCTTCTAGCTTCCAGCTTCAAGCTTCTAGAATGGAGGTCATTACAAATGGGTATTAATGTTTTAGGCTGGTTTAGCCTGATTATTCTAGGTGGTTTACTTTTTTATCAAATATTTGGTCTTGATAATTCATTTGATCCTATGTTAGATGAAAATGTTGATTTCAACATGAAAAAACCGGAAAACGGACATTAAAAAATCGCCCCTGAGGGCGATTTTTTAGGTTAAGGTTTCGCTACATTTTATTCCGCTAGGTTAAGGTTAAGTAAAGCTTAATCTGGCGAAACGAAATTTTGCCTTAGCCTTTGTCTTTGTCTTTGTCTTTGTCTTAACCTTAACCTTAACCTTAACCTTAACCTTAACCTCAGCCTCAGCCTTAACCTAGTTTACCCAACGGGCCATTCTCATCGATTATATCTTGAATTTCATAAACGGAAATCGGGAAGTAAGGAAAACCATAGGCATAAGGAGTAAGGTCATAAAGCTGAAAATATATTACTAAAGCTTTATCTGCGATGTAATAATCTTGTTCAGGGTTAATCGATTGAAATTCATTAATCAATGGTAAATCACGTTCTGCTATCTGCCTTCTAATAATTTCAGATAGCCTGCTGATGTAATCGCTTCCTCTAATAAATAAATCTGATAACATATATGTTCTTCCGGTAGCAACATCAAAGGTTAATGATTTAATATAAGTCATACCGTGGGCTCCACCGGCAAAAGCATAATTAATTATCGACAAACTCAATATACCCCTCTGATTATTTTTTAGTTCATAGGTGCCTGTTACAGTAGTAAAAGGATTTTCAAAATAACCCTGCTTTTTAAGGAGAAAATAAACCATATTTAATATCTCACTATTAATCTTTTGCAAAATCCAATAATTAATATTTCCACTCACCACTGGATAGACCACATCTAATCTAGGTCCGACTAATCGTTGAGTAGTGACAATTACTGGTATATCCTGGATATTCATATCTAACCACACACCTTTCTAAATACTCCATATATGTTATGCAGCTAGAAGGGGTATGGTTATAAGTTTGAAGCAGGCTCTAAGCTCTATAAGCTTTAATTTTTGAAATTCGTTTTTCGTCAATTTCTTCAACTTTAAATATAATTTCGTCTAATTCAATAACAGGGTTTTCGCCATTAATAGGGAATTTCCCTAATTGACCTATAAGATAACCACTCAAGGTTTCGTATTCTTCCGTTGGTAATTTGACTCCAATAATTCTTTCGGCTTTATCTAGGCTAATTGTCCCATCAAATAAATAGGTATTTTCATCTAATTTCTCAAATTCTTCTTCTTCTTCATGGTCATATTCATCAAAAATACTTCCCACTATCTCCTCTAGTAAATCCTCTATAGTTACAATTCCTGCAGTACCGCCATATTCATCTATTAATACAGCCATATGGACTTTGCTTTCCTGTAATTCTTTGAATAAATCATTTGCCTTCTTGGATTTGGATACAAAATGGGGTTGCCTAATTATCTTTTTCAAATCAAATTGTTGGTTCTCAGCGCAGATATTAACAAGTTTAATCAAATCTTTAACATGAAGAATTCCAATTATATTATCAATAGAATTCTCATAGACAGGTATCCTGGTAAATTCCTCACTACTTATCACATCGATTATTTCCTGCAAACCTAAATCTATGGAAATACTAACTATCTCTGTTCTATGGGTCATAATATCTGAAGCTACTATATCATCAAAATCAAAAATATTATTAATCATTTTTTTTTCAATTTCCTGAATTGTACCTTTTTCTTCGCCTACATCAACCATAAGACGTATTTCTTCCTCAGTAACATGCTCTTCATTAGCATTAGGATCTCCACCTAAAGCACTAATAAAAAAATTAGTTGAAAGTGTCAAAAACTTTACAAATGGTGCTGTTATATATCCTAATAATGTCAGCGGCCCAACAGAAAATCTCGATATCTCCTCTGACTTTTGCATTGCAAGCCTTTTAGGTACAAGTTCACCTAAAACTAGGGTAAAATAAGCTAGAATAAGTGTTATAACTATAACTGCAAAGGGTTTAATCACTGTAGATGACACAGCTACCCCACTTGCCTGAATAAAAACCACCAGTCTGTCGGCAAAGCTTTGAGATGCCAGTGCACTGGCTAGAAATCCCGCTAAGGTGATTCCGATCTGGATAGTTGCCAGAAACCTGCTTGGTTCATATAAAAGTTTTTTGATAAGCTGGGCTTTTTTATCCCCATCTTCAGCCATCACCTTTATTTTATTATCATTAAGTGAGATCATGGCAATTTCTGAAGCTGCAAAAAAAGCGTTAAGTAAAATCAGACCCGCCAGAATAAGTAATTGGGTGAGCAAAATATATTCAACCTCCACGCAGAATAATTTAGCAAAATAAAAAAGACAAAAAAACCCCATCAATCGGAAAACTAAAAAGGTTCATTGTCCTATTCTTAAACATCTGATTTTTCTGTTGATTGCCCATCTACTAGGGTTGTCGTCCATGATTAAAAAATCACTCCAGAAAAATAACTTATTATAACAGATTATATCAACAGACCTTGTAGGTGTAAATATACAATCGTTCATTTTTGTAGGTTCATGTATTTCACTACATAAAATTTATAAAAATTCATAAAACTAAAACAAACTTATTTTAAAAAACCATTCCGGCCTTTCTCAAATATAATGAAAAGATAGGGTGATATATAATTGAAAATTACAAAGATAGCTGAACAAATCGGTAACATAGGAAAAAGGGATGACCAAAAGGAAAAGCTCATTACTATTAGTGAAGCCCACACCATCTGGGAAACCCTTACCGCTAAATATGATGCCATGCACTTAACAAATATTCTGCTTATTTTTACCAAAGATGATGCTTTGAAAATTATCATTAAGGATGGTATCGAAGCCCTTAAAAAGCAAATAGTTATCATGGAAAAGTTAATGAATAACTACAATGTCCCTCTTACTAATAGACCTCCAGAAAAAATCCATCACAGTGATATTGATATTAATATCATGACTGATCAAGTAATTTATAGAACAATTCATACTGGCATGCAAGGGAATCTAATGCTTATAGTCGATGGCTTTAGACACGCTATCTCCTCTATCCCCAGAGAAGCCTTCCGCAACATCATGATAATTGAAATGGATCTATATGATGCGTTTACAGAATACGGAAAATTAAAGGGCTATTTATTAAGCGAACCCTCCTTTAGACCATAAAAATTATAAGAATCTTTTCTTCTACCATTGTCCTTGACTAATAACTCTTTCTATTGTAGCTGTTAAACATCAGAACTATTCTTTCATAAAGCACCTCATAAATGTTAGATATTTCCTACTAACCACTTTATTAGTTCAATTAAAAATTGAATAATTACTCCTGCGAAAAAAACAAAAGTAAGCCTGCGATACCAGTACAGCCACTTAATGACTTCTCTCTCATGCTCTGCCCACTGAGGATTTTTGAATAACCATTTTATAGCTAAACTGTTGCGGGCATAAGAACCATAAAGTACACTGGCCTTATCGGGAACCCAAAGGATACCGATGGGTTTTTTGTCTTCCTCCCAAATCTCCCTATGATTTTCATATTCAAAACGCAAGATTTTATCGAATATAATAAAACCTATCAATAATATCAAAATTAGGACTGCAAAATATATTCCAAACAAGTCAATCACCTCTTTTCCATTTATTTCATTTATACATTTATGATTACACTGCAGAAACCTCTAATCTCACCTCAATTAAGCTGTATACAGTGTGATGGTTTGAATTCAATTACTATATATAATGTGTGAAATCGCAAAATGGTACTTTTTGCAGCAGAATTCATATATAAAAACCTACTCTCAAAAATGAGAATAGTCGCTTTTTCATATTTAGTATTTAGGGAATCTAAAATGCCCTACAATAGGAGAAGTCCAGTCAAGGATATAATCTTCTTCCCGTGGTGTCGGTCCCGCATTATGCAGGATATAAGGTACACCATCCGACCTTCTTTTGTCAGATACTATAGCAATATGCCAAAGAGGGCTTCCATATATTACTATGTCGCCACCTTGCCACTCTGCTAAGTTTTCAACATCACCTGGTTTAATTTCCGTTGTAAGATTAGCAGCATATTTCTTAAAGAATACTAATAGATTCGGTACTCTCCTAAAATCAATATTAGGCTCAGCTTTACCCTGAACTCTTGGGTAATCACTTAAATTTGCCTTTATATCTTTATCAACTAAATCTTTTACATTATAACCTGCATCTCGAAATGCTCTCCAAACAAGGTCTGTACAGACACCTTCATTATCAGGAGGATATCCACCAGCATAATAGGCACTATGATAATTAGGTTGACGTTCTACTTCTGCTCTTGCTCCTTCAATAAGATCATCAAGGTCTAAAAGCCCATCCCCGTCTTGATCACTTTCTATCATCAGTTTCTCGATTTCTATGGATGGAATTATATTCTCTTTTAATCCAGTGGTATTATCTTCCCTTTGAATTATATAAAATTCATCAAAAGAAAGTAATACCAGTATTAATATTACTACTAACAATATTCCAAATAATTTTTTCACATTATACCTCTTCTACCTTCTCGTTATTACGATTAATTATATACTCATTTTTTACTTAGTTTTGGAATTAATAAACTTTTAATTATTAACATACTTAGTGCTAATATCAAGAAAAGTGCCGAAAATTGAATGAGAATATTTAGTGAATTTACCTGAATTGAACGTGAATCAACATCTTGAAAAATTTCTAGTGGCATTTGAATATATTTATTATTCGAAATAAAATTTTCTAATTCCTCTTTTTCTTTTTGAGAAATCTTTGTATCAGTTAGACTAAATTCTTTTAATAAAGAATCCCCCTCAAGGCTTTCATCTAGTTTTCCAGCATACTTTTTGCGTTCTAAACTTATTATCCCCTGAGGTGTTAGTGGCTCATAGCTTTCATCTCTCTGATAAAGAAAAAGCAAAACCGTATTTCCCCAACTATCTAGTTTGAAATCAGTGGAGGTCATTATTGGTTTGTTATCTGCTCCAGGTGTTTTAACAATAAACTCACTTAAATATTTATCCCCTTTTAAATAATAATCAACTTTAACCCGCCAATTTGTAGCCCATAGCTCTGGTGAATCTTCGTATCTCTCTTCACCTACTGGACCAATTATTTCGCCAACTAGTATTATATCCGACTTTTCAATTAAGTCCTTTGGTGATAGCTTAATCCAAGATGCACAAACAATATTAGTCATAAATAAACTCCACATTAATAAAAAAACACAAAAAGTTCTAATCTTAAGTTTAATATTATTCACTCTCCTCGCAATCTAACAGATTTATACCACCTTTTTTTATTCCTCGATTCTCTTCGACAAAAGTATCGCTACCATACGATATTTGCTTCTGATATTTTGACGAATTAATTAACTAAAAAGTTCCATATAAGATGATGAAAAACGGAAAGGAGAGTGAAATTGAATGGCATTTGCAGGGGATAATAAGGGCGTTGTTCCCTACGATACACAGAAAAAAACCAGAAAGGATAAGTGGCTATCACTTCTGGCTTCTTTTAAATTCTTAGATAGATGATCTTAGTTGTAGGTATTAAGTTTTTTTTCTCCTAACTTACTCTCATCAATTAAGTCCTTTTGAGAGGTTGGTATACTTATTGTATTGGGATCACCATCACTTATATATCTTTTTTCCGGGTTATTATCAAAGTAATTCAACCACTTATCAAATTCTTCCTGGAAAACTTGAATCCTCGGTAGCTTAGTGGAGTCATAGCCTTTGGCAACAGGTGATTTAATAGGGCCTGAGCCAACAAGAAGAATAGCCTTATTATGGTATTTTGTTCCATCATACTCTCCACTAACAGCCCAGTTAATATCCTTGGGGTTAATCCCATGGGGTAAAGCAAGAGTATCTAGCTCATAGCCGGGAACAACCTCTTGGACCATTTTCACCATTTTAGCCAATTCTTCTGCTACCTCTTCTTGGGAAAGGGTACTAAGCTTTTTATGGTTTACCGTATGGTTACCTAAATCCATGCCTAGAGCAACAACTTCCTTTAGCTTATCCTGCCAGGAATCCTTCTGCCGAAAAGGTGCATAGTAGTTGATATAGAAGGTCGCTTCCAAACCAAAATCCGGATATTCCTCAGCAAAAGCTTTTAAAACTCCTACTGCGGAATTAGGATCGATGATTCTTTTGCCATCTTGTTCTATGTACCGAAAATGACCTTCTGTACCATCATCAAAGGTTAAAACAACGGGAGTATAACCTGCTTCTATCTGAATATTGTTTGTAACCACATCCCTGAGACTTACTAACCGGTAACCCTTTTCATAAAGTACTTCTAAATCTTTACGAAAATTGGTATAGGTTCGGGCCCAGCGTCCTTCTTGTTCACCAATGGTATGCCACTCTAAAATCATAATCTGCCCCGCTTCATTAGCTTTGACTAAAGCTGGATTATTCTTGGTTTCTTCCGGTTCAGATTTTGGCTCTACCACAGGTTCTGAATTTGGTTCTTCCGTTTTTGGGGTATCTGGTTCTTTTTCTCGAGGATCCTGAACCTGCTTAGTACTGCAGCCCGTAGAAATGAGGGCAAAAACTAGAATCACTGCTAAAATTATGTACCGCGTTTTTAACTTCAACTGCTTGTCCTCCTTATGTTAGTGACTGGTGGCTGGTGATAGGTCGATGGTCTATATTAGTATTCTATCACCATATACTAACATCCTTCTACATATTCATATTGTTATTTATTAACAAATTTATTTCGTATCCGTACGTGAGACACTGTATGTTCGTGACATCATGTCAACCGTTCGCCGAAAAGCCAATAAAAATTAAAACTACGGGTTTTAAATTCTTACTTCCGACCTCCGATCTCCCAACCTCTAACCTCTATCAGTATCCTACTCTCCGTTTTTCTAAGGTGGCTACTATGGCCGAAATAACCCGATATAGTTCTTCCTTTTCTTGAACAATAGTTTGTAGGTTTTTCCTGCATTCTCTTCCGACTATTTCACCGTGAGCAATGGAAAGATTAACACTGGTTACACTTTGCATACAGCCTAAGACAGTATCATCGCAAAAAATGATTTGGGTCTTTGTTTTCTCTAACGGATTACAGCTTTTTACCTTATTGTGTACTATATAACCATTAGCACCCTCATCCTTGGCAAAAGGCTCCCTAATTTTTATAGGGAGCAGTATCAATTCAGGATGAAAGGCTAAAGGTGCCGAAACTCTTTTTCCAACGAGAACGCCATATTTGCGCTTTAATTGGGATATGTCAACAGCAAAAACTTTAGCTAAATTTTTTAAAACCGTTTTAGTTTTATAAGGTATTACTATTTTCTCTCCACCAACCAACCAAACCTCAGTACTATTTCCGCCTAATTGTTCGTAAATAGGTATCAAACAATTTATGTCCTGCCATTTTAACTCAAAGTTAAAATTAGCCATCATCAGACCTCCTCTCATAAGACTAAAAGAAAACCAGCATTTGCTGGTTGTAGCTACGGAACCTGCAGTGCTACAGGAAAAGTTTTAAAAGCTTACTGGGCACTGGGCACTAACTTATCCTGAATCTAATAATTTTAAAAATAATTCTTTAGGAAAAAAGCGGCCTGGACACAAGGTATTACTTCCTGGGACCTGATTATGAAGCTCCACTTTTCCTATTTGAATGTTATATTCTTGTCTTAGCTTCTTAACCAGCTTTACTGCCGCTGATAACTGCTCCGGTGATACAGTATCATATTGGAAATTACCTACTAGGCAGATGCCTAAAGCGGTAAAATTCCTCCGGCCAGCCTGAGTATGGGCTCCTATTCTATCTAAGGGGCGCCCTAGCTCAATTCTACCGTCAGCTAAAACCAGATAATGGTATCCGATATCACTCCAGCCCCGCTCCTGAACATGCCATCTTCTTACAACCTCCGAATCAATTGGCTGCCACTGATCTCCTTGCCAAAAGCCCCGGGGGCTTGCAGAATGATGAATAACTATACCTTGCCACTCAACCATTATACCGTGCCTCCTTTAAGCCTTCGATAACTTTAGTCAATTCTGTAATAGAATATGATAAGCCTTCTAACTTATTTTCAACTCTAACTAGGAGATAGATGCTTATAACCATAGGAAACCCATAATTACTAACTTGCAGAAGGAGATTATCCATCACTCCTCGCCCCCCTTAAAATTCCATTCTTCAATAACTTGCTGTTCACCCTCAATAATTTTTAAGATTACCTCCAGACAAGGACTGCAAAGTAATAAATCACCCACTACCTGACTTTGCTGCCAAATTACTAAACGTTTTTCTACCTTTTCCAAACGGTCGCACAAGTTGCATTTATACCTTTTAGCAATGTGATATGGCTGTATTTCTACTTTGTTCATATATTGACTCCCTCCTTTATCGTCCCTAGCGGGACAGGCTAAGGTTAAGGCAAAGGTTAAGGTTAAGGTTATTTAATGTCGTAACGGTGAAGACACCGTTCCCTACTTAACCTCAACCTAGCGAAGCGAAACCTTAGCCTGGGTTTTTCTAGCTAACCAGTTCGGTAACCTGTCGTGCTACAACCCTAGCCCCAATGACCGAAACAAGGTCACCACCGGTAGAATTGATAATATTAGCAGTGATAATGTCGTTCATAGCTGCTCCCACAATTTCAGCAGTTAGATCCTCTCTTGGATCTAGAATACTTATTGTCACACGACCGCTGGCTGCATTAGCAAATATCATCTGCAGAGTTTTAGTTTCTTCCATAACTAAACCACACCTCCTCTCCTGCTATTTTTTCATTGATCTAAATCTGTTCTAAGCTAACTTCATTTACCCTATTTACTTCATACAATGGATGTAGCTGCAAGCCTGCGATAGTAACAGAAAACTGATAAACATTTTCATCAGAGGCACTGGCTTTGACCCTATTGTAACTGCGGGTTTTTAAAACCGGATTGCCTTGCCCATCAACACCTGTTTGCAGAATAACTTGAAGCCTAGAGCCTAAAGCGGTAGAGATTATGGCCATTTTTTTCACCTCCTCTTTTCTTGACTTGCCCTAATTCTAATTGAGAAAGATGAAACAATAAAAAGTCGTATTGACGAGAAAACTGAGATGATTTACTCAAATCCTGCAAATTTTTAGTTTAATTACTTTAAAAGAAGTGATAATATATAGAAATATTAAATAAAACCAATAATTTGCAGGGGAAATTGTTTTAATAGAGAATCTTTTAAGAAAATTATTATATGGAGGTATCCCAATGGAGGCAAAAGTAATATGGAAAGATAAGGTATGCTTTGAAGCAAATGTGGGATCAGGCCATCAAATTATCATGGATGGTTCAACTGATATTGGTGGTGAGAATAAGGGAGCAAGACCCACCGAGCTTTTGCTTAGTGGCGTTGGTGGTTGCTCAGGTATAGATATGGTAAAAATCTTAAATAAAATGCGCCAAGAAATAACCAATCTAACAATTCATGTCAACGGGAAAAGAGCTGAAGATTATCCGAGAAGATTTACCAATATTAACGTTCATTTTGAGCTAGAAGGGGCAAATCTTGACCCTGAAAAAATAAAAAAAGCCGCACAAATGTCTATGGAAAAATACTGCTCAGTATCTCTCTCTTTAAATGCTGATATTACCTATACCTGTAAAGTGAATGGAACACTTATCTCAACTTAATAGTAATATGATTTAATTTTCATTAAAAATATAATGACACAAAAAAAAAATTCAGGAGGCATGTTGAAATGGAAGGTTTGGGATTAATAGACGGTAAATTTGTTGGTTTGGATGAACACGTTGTACCCATCGAGGATAGAGGTCATCTATTTGGTGATGGTGTTTATGAAGCAGTAGTAGTCTGGGGTGGGAAACCTTTTCTGGTAGTTGAACATATTGAACGAATGTTTAATAGTGCTTCATTGATTAGAATGGAACTTCCATATACCTTAGAAGAACTGGTAAAATTTCACCTGCAGTTGATTGAAGAATCAAGCTTTGAAGAAGCCCTAATCTACTCCCAGTTTACTAGAGGAGTTGCTCCTCGCAAGCATCCTTTTCCTTTGGGAGTTAAGCCCCGTTTGTCTATGACTATCCGCCCTTGGGTAAGATTAGACTCAAATTTAAAAACCAACGGAGCCAAAGCCGTACTTTTACCTGATGAACGCTGGTTAAAATGCAACATTAAATCCCTCAATTTATTGGGAAATGTCCTAGCCAAACAGACTGCCACCGAAAATGGCTGTTTTGAAGCCATTTTGCATAGGGACGGCTACATCACTGAAGGTTCTAGTTCTAATGTCTTTGCGGTAAAGGATAATGTTATCTATACAGCACCAACCAGTAACAAAATTTTATCCGGCATTACTAGAGGTGTCATTTTAAAACTTGCTCAAGAAAATAACTTGTTGGCGAAAGAGGAAGTATTTACTACAGATTTCCTGCTAGCTGCCGATGAGGTTTTCCTGACAGGTACCACCACAGAAATCATGCCCATAGTTTCGGTAAATGACCACACCATTGGAGATGGTAAGGTAGGTGCAATTTCTAAGATATTGCATGAAGTTTATATGAATAAAATAGCTAAAGAATGTAATTTATAATTCTCTAACTATAACTATGTAAATTACTGTTAACTACGAGTTGAGCCGCTAAAAATAAAAAAACTGAGCACCTGCGCTCAGTTTTTATTTTTCGGCCCGAGTATACTTAACAATAGCAACAACCAGCATCACAAAAGTAATCCCATAGGCTAAAATAAGTCCCTCAATATAATTTAATATATTAATAACAATGAGAATATAAGCTAAACTCCTGCCTAAATTTGATAGTAAATCATATCTGGAAGTATTTACACCGAGGCTTTTAAATTCTGCCCTTACCATTTTCCCCATATTACTGGTTTCTAATGGAATAGAGGCTGCACTTAAAAAAAGCAAAAATCCAAAAGACCAGGCGTAGGACAAGTTGCCTAATTGGAAGCTTTTCGCTGCCATAACTAATTCCAAAGCTGCCGCAAGCATATAGCTAAATAATAGCAAGTTAGATACTCCCCTTTTATCCCTTTTTGACAATTATCTATATAAAAATTCGGTACAAATCAACTATTTCCTGCTTTCTAAAGAATAATCGCCCCAGGCGATTATTCGCGTTCTCTTTTGGGTGAATAATAAATGTCCAGTGGGCGAGTGAGCGAGTGGGCGCGATATAATAACTAAGGTTAAGGTTAAGGTTAAGGTTAAGGTTAAGGTTAAGGTTAAGGTTAAGGTTAAGGTTAAGGACAAAGGAAGAATTGAGATTAAGATTTCGCTATGCTAGAGTTTACGCCCACGGTTAGATTAAGATTCATTTTCTGGGCACTGGGCACTGGACACTGGACCCGAAACCCAATAGACTATCCTAATAACTAGCCACTAGTCACTCAAAACGGGCCAAAGCCCGTTCTGTTATTCCTTGCCAATATTGGTCTCCTGCCATTCTATCATCTCATCATCAATGGTAGTAACCTCATTCTTAAGGTCAATTAACTGGGCATCCTCAAGTTCATTAACAACCTGATGCATAGACTTTCTTTCTTCTTCTGTCATTTTTCCAACAAATTGATTTATTTTTTTAGCACTCGCTTTTTGTACGAATTTCATTCCACCATATTTTACAAACTTATCTTCTGGCATCCTATGATACCTCCTAAATTATTAATATTTTTAATGTGCTCTAAATAACCGCTATTATTCCTCACATATAATTGTAAAAACAAAACTGTTTTGGTATACTAAACAATGATTTTTAATTTAGGAGGTTAATACATATGAAAATTACTAAGGATATGAGTATTGTTGAAGTTGTTCAAAAATATCCTCAAACAGCTGAAGTTTTTATGCAATTTGGTATGGGCTGCCTTGGCTGCGCTGCTGCAAGATTTGAAAACATCGAGCAAGGTGCTACCGTGCATGGTATTAGTACTGATGAGTTAATAGCCGCTCTTAATAAAAAAGTTGAAGAATAAAAAAATCGCCCCTTGGGGCGATTTTTTTAACACCTTATACTGATAGATTACTATTTACTGGGATATTAAGTTCACCTTCAGTAGCAGCAACTACTACTGCAGCAGAAGCATCACCTGTTACGTTTAAAGTAGTTCTGGCCATATCTAGAATTCGGTCAATACCGGCAACTAGAGCAATACCATCTAAGGGTAAATTAACAGCTGTTAAAGTCATAGTCAGCATAATTAAACCTGCCCCCGGAACACCGGCAGCGCCAATGGAAGCTAAAGTACCGACTAACACAACTGTAAGCTGCTGACCCAGTGATAAGTCTAAACCATAAACCTGAGCCACAAATAGAGCACAGATACCTTGATAAACAGCAGTACCATCCATGTTAATAGTAGCACCTAAAGGTAACACAAAACTGGCAACATCATTGGATACACCCAGGTTCTCTTCTACACTTTTAATAGTAGCAGGTAAAGTACCGGCACTACTACAAGTGGAAAAAGCAATTACCTGAGCAGGAAGTATGCCTTTATAGAAAGTTAATGGGCTCATCTTGCCTATAAATTTAACAGCAGCGGAGTAAACAACTGCACCATGAATAATACACCCAAGATATACTGCAAGAATTACCATAGCTAGGGGTGCTAAGACATCAAGGCCGTATTGGGCAACGACAGGAACTATTAAACCAAAAACACCGTAAGGAGCAAATTCCATAACAATACCGGTAATTCTATACATAACTTCTGCAAAGCCATCAAAGAAATTCTTGACGACATTTGACTTCTCTCCGACTAGTGTGATACCAATACCTATAAACAGTGCAAAAGCAATAATCTGAAGCATTGAACCATTAACTAACGCACCCAAAGGATTATCAGGTATAACTTCTAAAAGAACATTAACAATAGAAGGCGCTTGTTTTCCTTCATATTTTGCATCTACAGGTAATTCCAGACCTGCACCTGGTACCATAATATTAGCTAAAGTAAGACCAATAATAACAGCGATAGCGGTAGTAACTAAATAATAGCCAACAGTTTTACCACCCATACGACCAAGCTTTTTGATATCCCCAACACTTGAAGCACCAACAACAAGGGATGCAAATACAAGAGGAACAATTACCATCTTAATTAAGCGTAAAAATAAAGTACCAATTGGTTTAATAAATGTGTTTGCAAAATCTGCTGGGACAAAAAGACCTACAAGAATACCAAGACCAAGACCGAGTAAAATTTTAGTGGATAATTTCATTTTTCCCATTCTTTTTCCTCCTTTTTAGAATATTTATTTATCTCTGCTCTTTGAGCAGAAAACTGACCTGAAACCTAGGAGATTTTATTTATATTTGAGTTGGCTCTTACTTCATCAAGATAATTATAGATTGTATAGCGGGAAACACCTAAAATACTGGCAACATAATCAACAGCACCTTTTACCAAGAAAACTCCCTTATCTTCGAGCTTCTCTACGATATTAACCTTATCCTCTTTTTCCATTAAGGTCTTAGGCTTATGGTATTCCTTTAACACACCATGCACTATTTCCTCCATAGCCTCATTAACATCACGGAAAAATTCTTCCTTGGTAACATTATCCGCTTTATTAATTTTTGTAAAAGATTGCAAAACTTCCATGCATGTTAACATACTAGTCATATCAAAATTAATACACAAGCAACCAATAATATTCCCCAACTGGTCTTTGATAAATATTGTTGAAGACTTAAGGGTCTTTCCTTCTTTGGTAGTAGATTCATAACCAATAATATTAGAGGCAGCATTACCCTTTTGTTTTATTGTTTCTAACACTAAATTGGTAATTGGTGCGCCGGTTTTTCGCCCCGTGAGATTTCCTGCTAGATAGATAAGAGAAGTTTCCGGCCTTTGCAGGTCATGAATAACTACCTCGCAGCTGTTGCCAAAATTTTCTTTTATTCCCTCCGCCACAGGTATTAATGCAGCCAATATGGGATGGACCTCTTTTATATTCATTTTAACCCTCCCATAAAAAATATTTTATCCAATGTAAACTTAACCCAAAAATACTACTGCTTCAATTTCTACATTGACATCTTTAGGGAGCCTGCTAACCTCCACACATGCCCTAGCAGGAGGCTCAGATTGGAAATACCCCCCATAAGTCTCATTTACTAACGCAAAATTATTCATATCCTTTAGAAAGATAGTAGTTTTTATAATATCTTTCATTTGAGCGCCTGCTGCCTCAACAATTGCCTGTAAATTTTCTAATACTTGCTTTGTTTCAGCTTGAATGCCGTCCTGTACCAATTCACCTGATTGAGCATTAATAGGTATTTGGCCGGATACAAAGAGTAATTGTCCAGCTTTGACTGCCTGAGAATAGGGCCCGATTGCTTGAGGGGCCCTCTCTGTATTAATAATAGTACGCATATATCCTCCTTAAAAAAACTAAATATTTTTATCATAGTTAACTTCTATAAAAACCATTTATTTCCTTCTGTTTGGCAATTAAATTATTCATTTTCCCAGAAGGTAGATGTATAGGCATATAAAGCAGGGGAACCTCCTGTATGCAAGAAGACGATATTATCTTCTTTTTTGAAATAACCTTTACGGATTAAATCAATCAAGCCTGCCATTGCTTTACCGGAATATACAGGGTCCATTAAAATTGCCTCAGTTTGTGCTACTAATTTTGTAGCTTCTATCATACCTTCGGTAGGGATAGAATAACCCGCTCCAACATATTCATCAAAACATACTACTGTCTCTTTAGGAACAGTACCATTAATCCCAACAAAATTAGCTGTTTTTTCGACCAATTTATAAACCATTTCTTCTTGGATATCCTTCTTACGGCTTATATTTAAGCCGATTACGGGGATATTGCTGTTAGAGCCATAAAACCCTACAACAAGACCGGCATGGGTACCGGTACTACCGCTAGTTGTAACAACATAGTTTATATTTAATCCCATGTCAAAGGATTGCTCTAGAATCTCTTGGGCACATGCTACGTAACCGGTAGCCCCAATTTCATTTGAACCGCCACCGGGAATAATGTAAGGAATCCTTCCTTCTGCTTCTAATTCTTTAGCAACTAACTCCATCTCCGCCATCATATTAGAACCGCTGGGGACAACATTAATTTTTTCCACACCCAGTAAATGGAATAAGAAGTTATTGCCACTTCCTTGAGGTTTATAACTGCCCGGTACTCGCTCTTCTAAAACAAAACGGCATTTTAAACCTTCTTTGACAGCAGCAGCCAATGTCAAACGACAATGGTTAGACTGCACAGCACCGCAGGTAATTAAAGTGTCTGCACCCTTTTGTAGGGCATCAGCTACCAGGAATTCTAACTTTCTAGTTTTGTTTCCTCCTAAAGTTAGTCCCAATAAGTCGTCCCTTTTCATATAAATATTGGGACCACCTAAATACTCTGTTAAACGGGAGAGCTTTTCAAGGGGCGTTTTGCCTTCAGTGTAACGTCTGCGTGGAAATTGAGCTAAATTCATCTTGGATAAACCTCCATAAAATATATTTTAATTATTATTAATTTAGAATGCTTCTCTTACAACTGCTTCCGCTAAAATCTCTGTGGGATCATAAAAGGTTATATTATCTTCATCCCTATCGTTAAATACAATTGGCAACTCGGTACAGCCTAAAATCACTGCCTCAGCATTTTTACCTACTATGTGATCAACTAGTTCTTGATTAAACATCCTAGCCTTTAAATAATCACCCCTTTTAAGAGCATAAATACTCTGGGTTACTTTTTCCTGGTAAGCCTCACTTGGAATAACAACCTTAATATTTGCTGCCTCTAACTTATTATGATAAAGCCTAGTTTTGAGAGTCCCTGCTGATGCCAATAGACCTACACTATTTACATTTTTCTCTTTAAGAACTTTTATTGTTTCATCTATAATACTCAAAACAGGAATTTGCACTGCTCTTTCTACTTCCGAAAAATAATAGTGAGCAGTATTACAAGGCATAGCTAAAATATCCGCTCCCCATTTTTCTAACTGTAAAGCTATTTGTGCTAATATTGGGCCAGGAGTTTGTCCATTATTTAGGATAGCATCTAATCTGTTGGGAATCTGTGGATTATTGTCTACAAGCATGTGGAGGTGTTGCTGGTCAATCTGGGCAGGAGTCTTCTTTATTACTTTTGCCATAAAATCTACTGTGGCTTCAGGGCCCATACCTCCGATGATACCAACGGTTTTCCTAGGCATTTTACCACCCCTCAATTTGAAAAATAACTTTACTGAATAAAAATATTCTACACTTATTCCAAAATTCCTTCAACTTTTTTAATAACTATTCAAATTATTTTGGCTTTTTTAACCTTAAACAAAAATGGAGAGCCGGGATGTCCCGGCTCTTTAAAAAATATTATAAAGCAAGTGTTTCACTCTCTAAAACTTCTAGTGGAGTTGCGGTTGCCTCTCTGTCCAAGTCGCCTTCTAAAGCGGAAACAATCAAGCCGGAAGAATTATCACCAAAAACGTTTGTTGTTGTTCTAAACATATCTAAAATTCTATCAATACCCGCAACAATAGCAATACCTTCGAGAGGAAGTCCAACGGATTCCAAAACTAGGGTCAGCATTATCAATCCACCACCGGGTATGCTAGCAGTACCAATTGATGCTAGAACTGCTGTAAGGACAATGGTTATCTGTTGAACTATAGTAAGTTCAACACCAAATGCGTTAGCTACAAATACCGCGCCAACAGCCTGATAAAGGGCTTTAACCATCCATGTTGATGGTTAAAGCTAGGGGGAGAGTAAAACCTGAAACCTTATCAGAAACTCCCAGTTGTTTTTGAGCACGCATTGTAAACGGAAATGCTGCAGCAGCACTACAAGTACTAAATCCAACCATAGCAGGTTCTAAAACTTTTTTGAAAAAATGAATGGGGTTAACTTTAGCAATAAACTTAACTGCCATGGTATAAGTAAACAATATATGAATAACACAACCGATAAACACAGCCAAGATTATCTTACCCATAGGCATAAGTATACTTAATCCAAATTTACCTGAAGTCCAGGCAATTAAAGCAAATACACCATAAGGAGCAAATTTAATAACTATATCAGAAAGTTTAAACATTACCTCAGCCAGCGAACTGAAGAAATTAGCTAATGGAGTTCCTTTTTCTCCTGCAATTGATATTGCTGCACCTAATAGGATAGCAAAAACTATTATTTGTAGTACATTGCCCTGGGCCAATGCTTCCATGGGGTTTACGGGAAACATACTCACAAGCATTTGTGATGGAGTCACAGAATTGGGTTTGGCAACCTCTTTAATTTCACCCAGGCTAATACCAGTACCAGGATCAATAACATTGGCTACTACTAAACCAATTACTACGGCAACTGTGGTAGTTATCATAAAGTAGATTAATGTTCTAACTCCCATACGTCCAATTTTACGAATATCCCCTGCACTTGCTACCCCTGTAACCAATGTAGCCAAAATTAAGGGCACTACAATCAGTCTCAAAGATCTTATAAAGATATCACCAATAGGTTTCAAATATTCAGCCTTATCACCCAATATCAGTCCTGCAAAAAAACCAAGAAAAAGTCCAATTAATATTTTTTGATACAATTTCATGTTCAAGCCTCCCTAAACAATAAATTTTTGATAAAACAACCTTACTTTTACTCACAAAACATTAATGTTATTAAATTTTTTAAAAGTCACCTCCCCACATTTAATGACAACACCTTATGGTTAATATAAATTCCTATTATGGATACTTCTCCAACTCATGGAATTTTCCTGCCTCTTACTTAAAATATTTTTAGAATACTTAAAAAATTTTTGTATACTGTATTTTTACTAATATAAAAACTTGCTTATCCCCCGAGCAATAGCTTGAGCAAATTTATGTTGGAAGTCTGCTATGCAAAGCATAGAGCGATCCTTAGCATTAGATAAATATCCTAATTCAACTATTACTGTTATACAGGATGTATTATTTAACAGATAATAATTGCCGGGGAGAGCCTGCCTTCTAGTATTTCTGACCTGAATTAATTCTCCTTGGATAGACTGAGCTAACCTTCTACCGCTATCACTTTCCGGATGGTAAAAAGTCTGGGAACCGAAAAATTCTTTATTACGATCACTATTGCAATGGATACTAATTAAAAGCTGGGCATTTTTCTCTTTAGATAATTGGGCTCGCTGCCATAGAGATGCCCTCTGATATGACCCATTATCCTTCCAATCCACAAGATTTGTATCCTTGGTCCTTGTCATAATGACTCTATATCCTTTTTGTTTAAGAATTTTCTCTAATCTTTTAGCAATATCAAGGTTAATTTCTTTTTCGCAGATATCCCCGGCAACTGCACCCGGGTCCCTACCACCGTGTCCTGCATCAATAACTATTATTGTCTTCCCACTAGCTGATACAGCGCTTATTTGGTTATAAAAAAATGGCCCTATTTGTGTTAAAAAAGCACCTGCTATAAACATTATTAAGATTAAGATATATTCTATTTTCCTCTTAAAAATAATAATCAGCATTACACAATCACCTAAATTAGAATAACTAATTAAAAGTATCCCTTCTGATTATTTAAAATTACAGGAAAATAATAGAAGATGCCCCAAGGGAGCATCCTCTCAATTTACTCAGACCCGCGGGCTTGACGGGCAGCTTGGATTGCACGGTGGGCAAAATCGATAGATTTGCCGATGTAATTTAATCCTTCAGCTGGATTATGAAAGCCCATACTGTTTTCCGCCGACATCCAATCCCACAGCCATTGACTTTGACGATGATACTCCTGAGCCTCTTTGATTAATTCCTCATTAGCTCCTGTATAAGCTAAAGATAGTTGGATTTCTTTGACCGCTTCTACATTACGATCGGCAGAAATCTTTAATAAATTGTAGTTATTATCCTGAATATGATATACCCGTTCCTTGATATACTCAGAGTCCTGCCGATGACAAACATGACAGCTTTCCTCAATTGTTCTTAAGGGGCTAGCTAAAAAATGGGATGTAATTTTTACATTACCTTGTTTAACATAGGGCATATGACAGTCAGCACATGCAACACCGGCAGCCTGGTGGGTACTATTCATAAAGAACTCATAATCAGGATGCTGGGCTTTTAATACAGGAGTTTGACTATCAGGATGAACCCAATCTACAAATTGATTTTCAGCATATTCATCAGACCGAAAATATTCATAAACCTCCTCTGGCTTCATGCCCTCTACACTTTCGCCCCAAGGGAAGGTAACTACCTTTTTATCAGGTGTAAAATAATATTCCACATGGCACTGTGCACAAACCAAAGTACGCATTTCCTGACGGCTTGCCTGATCCACATCTTTCCCCATCTTAAATAAGGCTTCCCTAAGAGCAGGCCGCGTTATCCGCAAAGCCATATTTTTAGGGTCATGACAGTCAGAGCAAGCAATAGCATGCTTGATTCTTTCATCCTTCACCTTATAGAAATCCAGACTGTAAAACTCATCACCATATTCCTCTAGCAGTTCTGGTATATTTGCCGATTTGCAGGTTAAACAGACTGCCCCTGATTTTTTTCTAGCAGGATTTATCTCACCTATATCCTGAACAGCATAGGGGTGACCTCTTTCTTCCTTATATTCCTCCCCAAAACCGTAGCCCTTAAATAAGGTAGTCATTTCCGGAAATTCTTCTAATTTACTAAAGGGGTCATTGCCACCGTATTTTGTACGGATTACTGGTGCTTCTGCAGCGTCCCGGTAGCTCTCATAATGCCGGGGATAATGCTCCCCCCACACGGCTGGGTCTGTTTCCTTTTCTCCAATTGGGGGAAGATTGGGCCCCTCTCTTAGTACAACCCTGTTTTGATTATAAAAATACGCCATACCACCCAGTGCAAGCAATAGTGCTATAATTGAACCTACTATAATAGACCTTTTCCCAACCATAATCCAACTCCTTTCCTATTAGTCCATTCCCAGCGGAGGGGGATGGGGTGTATTGCGGTGACATCTAAAGCAGTAAACCCCTTCTTCATCCTTGGTATCACCCACAATTCTTAATAAATCACTATGGCATGAAAGACAGTTTTCATGAACCACCTCACTGCCATGACCAGATATTAAAAATGACCTGGGAATTTGCCCTGTAATAGTTTCCAATGCATCCCGGGAGCCTGTATAAGCCTTATAAAAGGCACCTCGTACAAGGTCATGGGGAATATGACAATCACCACAGCTAGCAACCTCTCTATGGGCTGAGTGATACCAGGTTTCCACCCATGGCTCCATAAAATGGCACGATCCGCAAAACTCAGGGCCATCTAGCATATTATTTAAGGGCGGCAGCTTTACCGCCAAAATACTCAATAAACCCAAGGAGATAAGGATAAGGATTAACTTTTTCATTTAAAAATCCCTTCGCTGTTTTTTATTTATAATGTCACAAAAAGCGCTATTTAATACAAGATAACGGGAAATAGAAAGGCGCCCCATTGGGACGCATCTAAAATTATTTAATCTAGCAAAGCGAAATCTTAATCCGGAGTAGCCAAATCTTAACCTTAGCCTAAACCTAAACCTTAACCTCTTCTTTCTTCCTCCTCCCCCGCTTTTTCGGTTTTTCCTTAGCTTCTTCCACTTTAGCTAAGCTGGCCCTTAAAGCCTCCATTAAATCAACTACTGTAGCCGCTTCCGGCTGCTCGGGAATAGCAATTTCTTGACCCCGGATTTTGGCTTCAATTAATTCTAACAAGGCTTCTCGATACTGACTCTTATACTTTTCAGGGTTAAACCCTGTACTCAAGCTGTTAATCAAATTTTTAGCCATCTCTAATTCGCTTTCATTAACCTTGACCTCTTTCATCAACTCAGGCATCATCTCTGGCGAACGGATTTCTGAAGGATAAAAAATGGTTTCCATTAATAAGGCATTTTCGTAGAGCCTCACACAAGCCAGAGTTTCCTTTGACCTTAAAACTACCCTGGCAATAGCGATTTTCCCTGTCTCCTGCATAGCCATATATAGCAGATTGTAGGGTTTATGGCCTAATTCTGTTGGTGCTAGAAAATAAGATTTAACAAAGTAGATCGGGTCAATTTCCGATAAGTCTACAAAATCAATAATTTCAATAGCCTTTACACTCTCTAAAGGGATTTTAGCAAAATCCTCATCCTCCATGATAACAAAATGGCCCGATTCATATTCATAGCCTTTTACCATTTCACCATTTTCCAACTTTTCATCACAAACTGGGCAATATCTCTGGTAATTTATTGGTGATTTACACTCCTTATGCAGAAAACGGAATTTTATATCATTAGATTCTGTTGCCGTATACAATTTAATAGGGATATTTACTAAACCGAAAGAGATTGCTCCTTTCCAAATAGGCCGCATAACCATCACCTCCGTTTTTAGCTTTTCACCCTATATAATTTTCATGCAAGAGAAGGAGTTTTTTCTCCTTCCTTACGCAAAAGCAAAATACTAAAGAAAATCAAGATACTCCCAGCAATCTGCAGCAAAGTAAACTTCTCTCCTAAAAATAAAAATACCAATAATAAGGTAAGGGGTATCTCAGCTGTAGAAATTATCGAAGCTTTGCTAGAGCCAATATAGGATATCCCGCGCATTAAAAGGAAAAAAGGAATAATTGAACAAAGAACGGCAACGGTACCACCGAACAACCAGGTAACCCTTGAAATTCCTGTTATGTGTATTAAGTTGGGGAAAACCAGGTTAATGAAAATAATACCCGTAGTAGAACCAAATTGGGCAAAAGCAGTTACTTTCCAAGGGGATAACGTTTGCAAAGCCTTTTCACTGAGCAAATTTAAAATTGCATATGCTAATGCAGCTATAAACCCTAATAAAAGCCCTGTGTTATTTATTCCGGTACCACTTAACTTCATTATTTTAGAAGCTAAGGCCACTCCAAAAAAGCCGAAAGCCAAAGCTATCATTTGTTTAGAGCTGATTTTTTGCCCAAAAATTAATACAGTTCCCATAGCTACAAAAACAGGATAGGTATATAAAAGCAGAGTTGCAATACCACCAGGAATATACTGCAAAGATAAGTTATAACAGGTAACAGTACCTAAACTTCCAATGAGACCAATAGGAGCAAGGATTTTTAATTCTTGCCATTTAAGATGCAACGAACTAGGGGAGAGTAGCAGCAAACCAAAAAATAGTATTAGAGAAGCTATAATACTTTGGGTAAATATAATCTCCCAGGCTAAGGCTCCTCGTTGATAAGCATTTACAATTATTAAAGGTGTTGAAGCAAAGGCAGCTGCTGATAATAGGGTAAAGACAATTCCTTTTTGATAATCCATGGTAACCTCCAAAATATATTTCAATTAAATCTATACAATATCTAATTTTACCTAATCTAGACCAAAAAAAAATATTTATTTTGCTCTTCGACAAATAATGTTTTGTTTTTTAGTGTTTAGTATATATAATATTGAGGGATAAACTAGTGATTGGGGTGCCGGTTTTGAAAAGAACTATTTTTATTTTTATTTTTATTTTAATCTTTATTTTAGGATTTCCTCTGCAGCCTGCCTTAGCCGAAAACGATAACAGTCAATTAGTTGAAGAAATCCAAGATATCCTTTGGAAGCATTATGTGGAAACAGTTCCTTTAAGTTTATTGCAGCAAACAACAGTAGATGATGTAATAGCCACCTTAGGAGACCCTTATACCCGTTATCTTACAAATGATGAATTCCGGGAATTTTGGCTCTCAATAGAAGGGAAATTTGCAGGCGTCGGCATAGTTATTGATTTAATAGATGACAATGTCACGGTTACTGATGTGATTACTGGTACACCTGCTGCTAGGGTCAATATTCAGAAGGGTGATATTATTTCCCACGTGGATAACCAGTCTGTTAAGAGCCTTGATTTCGAAAAAGTCAAAGATCTTTTCAGAGGCAAACCTGGGACGTATATTAAAATCAGAACTTACCGTCCTTGGACTGACACATACCTTTCCTACCTTTTAACCAGAGAATACATTGTCTTAAAACCTATAGAAACTAATATTCTAGCTAAAAATATTGGTTACATCAAGCTTTTAGATTTTAACCAAGAAGCAGCCCAAGAATTTTCCCGACAGCTAAGCAGATTTAAAGATCTGGGGGTTAAAGGACTTATTTTAGATTTAAGGGATAATCCCGGAGGCTTAATTGGTGCTGCGCTAGACATATCTCGAGACATCCTCCCCCCTGGTGGCTTTGTTAAATTGTACTATCGGGGAGAAAAACCGGAGTTAATTACTACTGTAGGTACTACTGATGATCTCATTCCCTTAATAGTTTTAGTAAATAAAGAAACAGCAAGTGCCGCCGAGATACTAGCAGGAGCCATCCAAGACACAAATGCCGGAATCATAATTGGTACTGATACCTATGGTAAAGCAACAGTCCAAAGTCTAGTTCCTCTAGTTAACGGAGGAGCTTTAAAATTTACCTCTGGAAAATATTTGACTCCAAAGGGCCGTCAAATTAATAAAATTGGTTTAAAGCCGGATTTTTATATTCCAGATTCCCACAATCAGATTATAGAGGCTATTTGGATGTTGAATAACAAAGTCCATAATAGCCTGACATATCAGTTAAATAATGACTTGTATGTTATTAACAGCAAAGTAAAAAGCCTTACAGTAAAACCCTATCTAAATAAAGGTAATTTTATGGTTCCCCTTAGAAGTACTGTGGAAAGTCTAGGTGGCAAAATAAAATTTACGGCTCCTGATAATATCCAGCTTACCTTTGGTGAAGATATAGTAAAATTTAAACTTAATTCAAGCTATTTTACCCTAAATGGAAAAAGGCACATTTTTCCTGTAACACCTACTCTTAAAAATCAACACACCATGATTCCTGTTCGGGCTATCAGCCAGCTTTTAGGGGCCACTGTAGAGTGGCGGCCTACCACAGGCCAGGTTATTATTTCACGCTAAAAAAACACCTAAATGGAAAAGTACTTAAAAAGTGTCGTTCTGAACAAAATCCAGAACGGCACTTTTGTGATAGCAAACATATTATATTTAATAATAATGTGAACAGTGGTCAGACCAGATGCATAAGCTATAGTATATCTCTTATAAGGAGTGAGTGGACTTATGCAAACCTGGGATAAAATCTATATAAATATAAAAGAGCTCTTAAGCCAGAAAAAAAGAAGAGCCCAAAGCCTCTGGTCTATTGCTCACATTTTAAATAACCCTTCCTCTGAATATATTTTTTGGGATTTGTGGAGAACCGAAATTCACCATGCCATAGGTTTAAATAAACTATTGCAAAGCCTTGGTTATTCCCAAATTAAGCTTATGGAAAAAAATAGCATAGGAATTTTTGATATTGGGGCAGAAATAGAACAAATCATAGCTGATAAAGAAAAATGGCTGCCTATCTTAGAAAAAATATCAGAAGAAACCTTTGGCAATGAAATCCATTACACATTACTGGGAATATTGACCGATGACCTGGTCAGTATCGAAAAATTAAAGGATTTCCTAACAAAAACTTCCCGTCATTCTGAGCGTTGTGAAGAATCTTAGGCTCCTGCGTTCATTCCGTACCTCAGGATGACAGGATGACATATAGCCTGGATTCTAGTTATCTTCTACTAACGGTAGGGAAAAACAGAAGCTAGCAATTAAATAGAAAAAGAGTTGGGAGAGTTGATTAAAAGGATGATATTCGCAATCATAAAGTTCAACATATAGAATGCTGTATTTTGACCATTAATAATTACATTTGCATCATCAATTGTACCGGTTACTTTTTCCAAGCTAGGCAGAAAATTATAGACAAAAATTATTAACATAAAGACATATATCTTTTTGGTCCTAAAAAACTTATAGATTTCATTTTTAACAAGATTCAGCATTATTGTTCCCCCCTGTTAGCTCGATAAAAAATTGTTCTAAGGTTTGATTTTGTGGAATTAAGTATTCCACTCTAACCTCATTATTTACACTATCCGAGGCTTATTTATTAAAGCTCTGGCAATTCCTAGACGCTGCTTCATACCTAAAGAGTACAACCTAACCTTATCCTGCGCCCTATCTTTAAGACCAACAATCTCTAATACTTCATTTATTTTTTTTTCCTTATATGAGGATGTAAGTTGGCAACCTGGGCTAGGTTATCATAAGCTGAAAGGTATTCATAAAATTTAGGGGTCTCGACAATGGCACCCACCTCTTTAATAGCATCATTAAAATCCTTCTTTATATCAAAGCCATTAATTTTGATAACTCCATTATCAGGATGAATAAGACTAAGTATCATCCTAATTGTTGTTGTCTTTCCCGCTCCATTTGGCCCAAGAAAACCAAAAACATCCCCAGCTTCCACTTGAAAGCTAACATCATCTACTACTTTTTTCCCTTTAAAGGATTTCGATAAATTCGAAACCTCAAGTACATAATTTTTATGCACTGCTAATTCCTCCTCAATTTCAACTCTAAAACTATTATTGCCTGTAAAGCTTAAAATGGACTTAGTAATATATTAAGAAATTATTAAATAAAAAAAGCCCAGGTCTACAGAAGTAAACCTGGGCTGCATGGAAATTTTAATAAAAAACATAATTATAACCACGGTCCCCTTCGGAGCACACGGATAAACACGGTTAAAAAGATTAAGACTAAGGTTAAGGTTAAGGTTAAGGTTAAGGTTAAGGTTAAGGTTAAGCTTCCGCTTCCGCTTCGCTAGATAAATACTGAAAAACCTAACGAAGCGAAATCTAGTCCTACTTTAACCTAGTAACTAATTTTTAAAATAAACTTTTAGGAGAAAAAACATGGAGCAATTCCCATTTGTCCCTAAACGGGCATTCTTTGAACCTGATGCCTTAGACTATCCGCTAGGGCAAAAAATTTTCCAAACCTTAAAGGAGCTAGGAGTTCCTATTCAGAATACTCCCTCCCATAATAGGGTAACTGGTATTCCTGGCAAAACTCCTCAGGAACAATACTTTGAAGGAAAAAATACCATGGTGGTCGGAATCCGCAGAAGTAAGGATTTTCAAACCTGTAAGCCCTCCGCCCATTACCAGCTGCCCTTAAATACCAGCTGTTCTGGTAAATGCGAATACTGCTATCTAAATACTACTTTAGGTAAAAAACCTTATTTACGAGTATATGTAAACATCGACGAAATTCTGGAGAAAACCCAGGAATATATTAACGAAAATGTACCTGAGATAACAATTTTCGAAGGTGCAGCAACCTCTGATCCCCTGCCTACGGAGCCTTTTACCGGGAACTTAGCCAAAACTATTGAATTCTTTGCCCATCATAAATATGGAAGGTTTCGTTTTGTTACTAAATTTACTAATGTAGAGTCACTATTACATATCGAGCATAATAAACAGACCCGCTTCCGGTTTAGCTTAAATAGTGATTATGTCATAAGCAAATTTGAGCACAGTACTCCATCCTTAAAAGAACGAATAGCTGCAGCCGGTAAAGTATCAGAGGCTCAATATCCACTAGGCTTTATTATCGGACCTATTATTATTTATGAAGGTTATAAGAAGGAATACAACCGGCTTTTTGCTAACTTGCGGGAAACCTTAAACCCCAAGGCTTTTCCTGATCTAGCCTTTGAGCTTATAACCCATAGATACACCAAAAAAGCTAAAAATCAGATACTAGAGGTCTTTCCCCACACTGAACTTCCTATGGATGAGGAAAAAAGACAATATAAATACGGACAATTTGGCTACGGCAAATACGTCTATCCTAAGGAATCAATGGGGGAATTAAAGCATTTCTTCCAGGAACAAATAAATAAATTTTTCCCAGAAGCGGAAATTTCATATTTTATATGAAAAAAACGCCAAGCGTGTCTAGGAAGCGTGTCTAGGGACGGTCCTTTGACACAATAGTTGATATACCCAGTATATCAGCTATTCGTTTTATAGCGGTTTTAGCCTGACACTTATAATCTCTGTCCAGCTATATCTTTCACAAGTTCATTGATTAATCTTTCTTGATAGCCGGCTATTTTAGATTTTTCCATATAATCCTTTACTTTAGCTAATTCCTCTAAATTTAAATTTTTCAATTTGTTAAGCCTATTTTCTGATAGGGCTACCTCTGATTGGGATTTTTTATAATCCTCTTCTGTATAGTGCCATAGTCTGACTTGAGCAGGATACCTGGTTTTTAATCGTTGAGCCATAAGAAGCCCTTCCGGGTCAAAATCACCTGAGTAATATATGATTACATCATTCTTGGCAAGTCGATCTAATAGGATTAATGCAGCCAATTTAAATTGACCATTAGTACAGATTAAAGGTGGTAAGTTTCTATCAGGAAATTTATCGAGTATTTCTGAAAAAACTCCCGAGTTTTCGACTACAAAAACTACTTTTTTTCCGTTGGCTGGATAAAAGCTATCTCTTTTGAGTATTTCCCGTAAAGGGACATTGATTACTACACCCTCTTCCCAGCATTTTTGCCACCATTCTGGGGCTTTGTTAGCAGCTTCATCACAAGCGATAATTCCCGAAAAGGTAACAAAATTAAGAATATCATCACGAATTATGCCAAAATAACTTAAAAGTTCGGTTATTTCTTCTGAATTAGTATTATTTAGCAGCTGATAATTAGTGTCCTCTAGTGTGCGGATATACCCTAAAGCAAAAATTAACAGTCTGCCTTGCTGACTATTAAGATCAAAAGCGTGGGGGTCATTAGTTACTAAATCTGCAAATACTGGTAACCGCCAATACCGATTTGGTTTATTGTTAGTCCTTTGTGGCAATTTGCATATCGCCTCTAGAACTTTTATTAGCTGTTCCTTAAGTAATACAGGATTTTCCTTATAGGACGAATTAACTCCTCTAGTCCCGATTTCATTAGCTTGGAGATACTTGAGCCAGTGTTGGCAGTAATTTTCGGGATATTTAGCTAATAATTCTCGAAAAAACGTTTCTTTAATTCTTACATATTTCTCTTCTTCTTCTGACTTAGTTAAGATATTTTCACCAATATATGAAAACAAGAGTGTTTTTAAATCTATACTAGAGAAACGGGTTTTTTCTAAAGCCTTTTCAAATTCCTTAACAGAAATTGTTACTGAAGATTGCTTGCTGTAATCTTTTCCCATAAGCCCGCTCAAGGCTTCCTTTTCTAAAGTGGTAAGCTTGACTAATTTAGCTGTTCCACCAAAGCGTCCTAAACTTTTGTAGTTATTAATAAACTTTTCAAAGAGCCGCTTAAAGCCCGGCTCTTTTCGAAAAAAATCAGCTGCTTCTTGCAACTTATCTTTAGACATAACCACATAACCTCTATTCACAGCAAGCTTTTATGATCTTACCCAATGTTATAACCTTAGTTTGCCTCAGCTTAACCTTAACCTAGCGAAGCACAACCTTAATCTATCTATTTGGCTACTTCTAGAATTTCATATTCATGCTCTTTGGGTATAATAAGTTCTTTTTGCTTACCATTCCACCAATAACGCACAACTGTAACAAAGGGGGCATTTTGCGGACGAACTAATTCACAAATAGATAATGCTGAAACTGTATCATAGTCACCCCAAAGAGCTTGAGAATTCATGATATAGTTAAAGTCCAGCTTTTCCACCAGATCAAACATATCCCGAATGTTGTTTTCATCAACTCCAGCAAAAGCTTCATCTAAGGAAATAACATATGGCGCATCCTCCCGAGCCTCCAGATATCTGGAGTAGGCAGCAGAAAATAAGGGTATATACATAGCCATAGCCTTTTCTCCACCACTAAAGGTGTAGAATACATTATTTGTTAATTCCTTTTTCTTTTCCCCAGCCCTTTGGTAATAGAGGGTAAATTGAAACCACTTGCGGTAATCTAACATTTCTTTAATAATTTGATGAAAGGTTTCCCCATATCCTTTTTCCGCCATAATCTCTTTGGCTCTGGTTATTTTAGAACGAAAATGTTGGGTTATCTTATCCATATCCTGTGATTTTAAAAATTTAGGATTTAACCGTAATAATTCCACAAGTTCTTTTGTATCCAGCTCATCCTCCCACTCTGCGGTCAGAGGACGCCAACGCAAAGAAAATGTAAGACCGCTGGATGTGTTGCGCTGGACCATCAATTTATCAATTTTTTCAACCCATTCTTCAGCTCTACTTATGCGAGCTCTAATAATTCTCCCCACACTATTCATAATAATTTCTTCATAGAGTTCTCGGTCCTTATCATTGAGAATAGTTTGTTGTAATTCAATATCCCGATCTAACTGTTCCAAAACAAAGAAGGGGCTGACCCTTTTACCGGTGTACTCCAGCAAAACTTGTATTCTCCGAGATTTAACCTCTAGCTCTTTAACTAAATAGTCTATTACTTGGCTTTCATCGCCCAATTCTAGAGAAGCTATCTCTATTTCAATCTTGCCGCTGGTTTCCTGACTTAGTCGGTACTCAACTAAAGCACCCTGTTCTTGATAAAAAACCTGATTTAGCTTTTCCGACAACTTCTCCCTATCAATATTATCCTTAAAGTGAACCGCTAACCTATCTTTGATTTCTTTTGCTTTCTTAAATACTTCCCAAACTTCATTAATTTGTTCCACTTCTTTTACAAAACCTAATTTGAATTCAGCTTGAAAGGTATTTTGCCAGTATTCTACCAGTTTCTTATAAATGTTTTGTTTTATATTAAGTTGGTCCACCGCAGTGCGGGTATTATTTATTAAGTTAATATTTTGGGTGATTTGGTCTTGAGTATTTAATAATTCCTCGGGTAATTCACCTATTCTATTTTCAACCTCATTGATTCTACGGCGAACTTCTTCCACCCCCAGGATATTCAATCTTTCAGTTGCATTTTTTAATTGCAACTCTAATTTTTGCAATTCACTATTAATAATATTTATTTCACCCTTAAGTTCATCAATTAACTCAATAGTATTTAGTAGATTTTGTTGGTAATTGCCAAATGATATAGTACTATTACAATAGTCTTTATATTGTAATTCTAATTGGTGCAAATTTTTCTTATAAGTATGCATATTATTTACTGCAGCTTCGTAAGCCTCTTTATTAACAGGTAAGGTTATATTTTTTACGTGTTCCCGTAAGCTATCCTGAATAGAGTTTAGTAATTCTAACAACTTTTTTACTTTAGTGTTTTTAATTTCGACTTCCTTTTCTAGTATATCTACTTCCATAATTAAACGCTGCCAGGTATCATAGGCTGTTTTTACATCATTTGTTAAAGGAAAACTTGCCGACTCATTATTTAATACTTCTTGACGTTTGACCATGTATTCTTGAGCTTTGATAAGTTCAGCCAACTTCTCTTCCAATTCTCTTAACTCTTTAGTAAGTTTGGCAATCATTTCTTGGCGGTAGAGTTTTCTTGCTTCTTGGCCAATATATCGAGATGCTTCTTCCTTAGGTGCATGTCCCTGCAATAAAGATATTTGATAAGTTCCGTCTTCGTTGACCACTGCTAAACCATCATCAGAACCCTCTAATAAAATACTCTGCAAAACATTAGCTATTTCCTCAGCTGTTACCCCTACCCCCTCCACCGGGGTGGGATATAATAGTTCCGCCAAAGTGTGCTTAAAAAACTGAGGATTAGGTATTAATACCTTATCTGATTTTTGAATACTTTTTGTGTATTTTCCAGGTACTATTAAAGCATCTAAAAAACCCATTTGGCTTATTGCGCTTTCTAGGCGTTCCCGTTGTTCTGAAGTTACCTGTGCTTTAAACTCTACGGCTTGATAAAAAGGTACGCAAGGAATATTCTTTTCATCCAATTCTTGTCTAGCCATTATCGTATCCTTATGCCGTAATGGTTCAGGATCTTTTTTATTTTTCCAGTCGCTTATTTCAACTTCCTTACTATTTATTGCCTCATTTTTATCAGCAATTTGTTGGTTTAACTGCACTGACATTGTCTCTAACTGTTTAAAGCTAGACATATATGCCTGATTAACTATTCGATTTAAATCTTCTAAGGCATAGTCTTCAAAAATATTATTACAGATGCGCGCTATTTTTTGCATATCAAAATCAGATACGATTAATTCCTGAGTATTCTGCCGCCACGTATAGACAGCTGACAACAGGTTTTCTTTTTCTTCTTCGAAAAAATCATACCATTTTTTTACTTCTTTTTCTTTTAAATCAGCAGTTTTACGAGCTTGTCCTAGTTCCCAATCGGCCTCCTTATAATCTTGCCGAGTTTTATCTAATCCTTCGATAATCTTGAAAATTCTTTCTAATTTTTTGTGGTAATCATCTGTTTCCTTTTTCCATAAGTCAAAAATAAATTCTCCGCTGGCATACTTCTTGGTAAACTCTTGGCGAGCTAAAGGATGGCTCGTAAATTCAGCTTCTTCGCCATCATAATCAAGTTCAGCTAGTATTTCAGTAATGTGTGCTTCTAAATAACTTAATTTTTGTTCTTCTTTAGCAATTTTTTGTCGATGTTCTAACTCTGTAGTATTTTGCTTACTTACACTATCTTCTTTAACTTTAAGCTTACTTTTTTCCGAGGCAGCCTTTTGTTCTAAAGCAATCTTTTCTTTCTCAATATCAAAAACTTTATGCTTCTCTAATTTACTTTTCTCATCTTGCAATATTTCATTTTCCAGTAACAAATCAGCTTTTAGCTTACTTAAATTGGTTTTTGCTTCTTCATAATTTATTAGGTCAGCTTGTAATTGCTTTTCTTGAGTAAAAAATTTTAGTAAATCATCATTGGTTTTAAGTAAACCTTGAGCTTTTTCCAATAATACCAATTGATTATACAAATCATACTGCTTACATAGTTTATTTAGGGATTTTTGCTCTTTCTCTAGCTGCTCTAATTGTTGTTTAGTCTGATCCATGTTTTCAATCGTATCAGAAAGTGGCCGCAATTCGTCATCAGATAAAGCAGGTAAAGATTCATTTAAAATCTCATAGATTACAGTTGGCTTAAAATCTTTAGAAAGCTTCGGACTGCGTAATTGAATTAATAACTTAATTAATTCCTCATAATCGGCTATATTTTCAAAGCCAAACACATGCTTATTAACTAAATTCATGTACTCTTTAGAAGTTCGAACAACTTTACCCCCGTCAGCAAGACGGTTTTCCAACTCTATTCTTGTAAAAGGAATCTTTTGCTTTTTTCCTAAATCGGCACTATATTCATTTTTATATAAGAAAATATCCTGCCCGATACGACGGTTATCAAGGATTACAAACCCCCAGAAATCCATAGTACTATTTCTTTTGGCCCGTAAACCAATACCAGTTGTAATGTATTGCTCCAGACCTTGCCGCTTGTATTCGAGATATAAATAGCCTGTCCGTTCATCACGGTCGACGACACCTTTCTCTCCTAACAAATAGTCTTCCATTTTTCTGGCCCGAGAGCCAAAAGGATCTAAACGATCGGGGCTTTTTCGGCCATCTAACAAAACAGGAATAAAGCTCTGCATAGTTACTGACTTACCCGAGCCATTATTGCCTCTTAAAAGCAGCTTACCATCGGCAAAGTTAAATTCTTCATCATCATAGTACCAGAAGTTTAAGAGTCCTGCCCGGTGCATTTGCCATTTAGTTTTCTTCATCACTATCTCCACCTTTAGAAAAATCTACAGGATATTTACCAACTACTCTTACCAATAAAGGTTTCAAACGTATAACCCCAGTCTCATCAAGAATATCTGCCATCTGCCAATCCACCAAGACAGCGATTAGTTCTCGGGCAGTTTCTGAAACGATTAATTCTCGATATTGTTTACTCCAACCATGTCCATAATAATCCTTACATTTACTTACCCATTTCTGAAAATCTACTGGTGTCAAATGCAAAGTGCCATCAAGCTGTAAAGAGATCGCATTACTATTTTTTTCTTCTCTGACCATATTGGCAAACTGAAGCACAATATCGCTAATTGCTTTATTATCAGGAAACAAAGTATACATGGCTTTTTTCTCTTCTATAGTAAGTAACGCGGCATTGCGATATAATTCAAAACTAAAATCAGTATGTTTTTCTACATCTTCCCTAATGCGGTTGCGGTAATTACGAAGATATAAAAAGTCAGGATCATTATTTTCGTTAATATACATGACCGGAGTTAGAAAAAGCTTACGATAAACCCTTTGCCGCCTTTTTACCCCTAATTGTTCCTCGGAGTTTAAATCTTCAATATTAAGAAAATCTTTTGCATTTTTAAAGGTAGTTAAATCTTTAGGAAAGGAACGCAAAAAATAACGAGCCACTATTGGAACTTCATATAAAACTTCGTTATTTTCTGAGTAATTAAAGTCACTGATATCACCATCAACAGTTCGCACTAAATATATGTCAGCTGCTGCTTGCAGCACCCTCACTAATGACTTGCGATGTTCATAATGAGTCCAGTCCAACCCCTCAATGGAGGGATGAATGGAACTTAGCTCTTCACATAAATCAGACAAAAGAAACTGTTCATCCACATTCTTACCTTCCAAAAAAGCCATCAAACAAGAAAACAAAACATAATCGCGAACCTGCGTGAATTTCTCTATACCCATCCAAGTCTCCGGCTCAATAGGGAATTTTTCTAATTTAACAAATTGCCGATGAACAATTAAATTTAATCCCATTTTTTCTAAGAAAAAGTTTTTAAGTACATTTTCCCGCTGTCTTATTTGTTGATAGATTTCCGGCTCCTTTTCCCGTAAAATCCAGAAATTTTCTAAAATATATTGAGCACTTTCTTTAGCTGCTTCATCAAAAATAACTTTGGACTTTTCTTCCATATCTTCTACTCCTATTCTAAGAACTCAATGATAAAATTAGGCAGCTTTAAGGTACCATCTTCCCAATTAATTATTATAGATTGATTATCTAACTTACTCAGTTTAAATTTATGACCGGTTTGTGTTTTAGCAAATCCCATTTTATTACCCATACTTTTTGCGATCCAGTTAAGTAATGTCTTCCTAATATAGGGATCAGTCATAGTTATTTTATTTAATACTATTCTTCTGTTTTCAATTATTTCATTAATTAAATGTTGTTCCGCCTCTTTTTCTAATAGATATTCCTGCAGCATTTTAGCCTTTTCCTTAGGATAACTGATGACCGCTTGAGGTCTAGTTTTTTCCCGATATGTGCGAACTCGAGGATTTAAAATAACCTCCGATGGTTGAAGATCCCAGATTTCTGTATATATATCCTCTGTATCTTTTTCGAGGGCACAAAGATGACGAGTATGAAAAAGGCCAAAAGCACATGCTGAAAGCTTATGAGCCTCATTAATATCAGAACAATTAGAAAAAATCTTAGCTAAATGTACATAATCCTTTTTCCTGCTTTTAAAATTATGGTGTTTTTCGCCTAAGCGCTGAGCAAACCGCGTCATACGGCGCACAGTTTCATTTGTTGTATTTTGTAAAAAAATTAAATCACTATCCCTGCCTTCATGACCTAAAAACCAAGCCCTTAACCCCTGCCACTGATTAGAGTATTTCTCGGTAAGTTCTTCGATGGTAGCAACTTGATCTAATCTTGGGATACTTAAGTAATATTGAGCTAAAACTTGGGCAGTCCTATGAATGTAATCAAGAGATGTTTGTTCTAACACTGCTTCTATTTTTAATGATGTTCTTTGTAAGGCTGTCATGAAATTTCTCAAATATTCCGTGAGTGCATCTTTGTAAACTAAAAATGCCTCAGTCATCATCATTTCTTCGATTTTTTCACTCTCTAAATGGGCTAAATAGTCAGTGGCATTCTCAGTTAGTTTTTTAAAATAGCCAAAAAGCTCATCCCAAAGGGAATAAAGATTTTCAGTGTCCCCATTAGCTATTTCGCTATCTGTAAACTTAACAAGTACTTCTAAAAGTCGATCAAAAAGATTTTTCTCTAAAGAGCCGCCAAAGGAATCACCTTTTAGTTCTAGACGCTTGACCATCCGCTCAAATTCCACAGTATAAGGTGTACATTGATAGCGAAATTTCTTCTTTTTAAATTCCTGTATTGTTGTTACTTTCCCTGTATCTTGTCTAGGTATTAAATTTTTCCATTCAACCAATTGGTCTAAATCTTGCTGCAGCTGTTCTTCAGTATAGCTTGCAAAATGTAGCTTTTCTTTTAAGTACTGAAATATTTCATCAGGGAAAAGATAGTATCTCAACTTTTCATGCTGTAAATAAAAATATCGTAAAACAGCACGATACCGCCAAGCGTTATTAGCGGTTAAATAGGCCGCTTCGGTAATGGGTTTTAATTGTTGATCGTCCATTTATTTTCACCAACTTAGTCTGCTTGATATGTAAATAAATATTATACTACTATCTTTGACAAATTTCATAAAAAACCCTGCCTTTTGCTTTTAGAAATTATAGGGACGGCCCTTTGACACAAGATCTTAATGGCAAGAATAAGGCGACAAATAAATCAGACTGGTTTTTATCATGTAATGATGCGGGGGAATGAGAAACGGGAAATTTTCAATAATGATAGGGATCGAAAGAAGTTATTAGATATCATGCGTCTGTCAATTCGAGAAATAGCTGATTTTTTAGGATTGAATAGAGGGATTGTGCAAAGAGTAGTGTCACAAAAGCCTGTTGTTCCAGAGAATGAGAGGTAGGAAGATGAGTATATAAGCACCCCTTTAGGGTACTCTATCATATTTTCATCCTCCCGTGTCAAAGGACCGTCCCCAGACACTCCTCCCCAGACACTCCAAAGGGTATAAAAAATGCCTCCGCAGGTAATTCCTACAGAGGCTCTCTTTATGTCTATGATATTAATATAGTGTAAATTTATCGTCATTTTCGTCAACTTTTTATTGACCTACTAAACATAACCTGAGCATAATTCTCAATGTCATTAGGTGTTAGCATATTATACTTTTGCTTTACAGCACTAAAATACTCACCAATAATTTCTTTACTGATTGTTCGGTTAGAATGTGCATCTGCCGGAAGTTTGCCACGCGTTTTGATCCAGGGCATTTCAGAGTGCGTAAACCGCTCTAGTATTTTTCCACTGTAACAGCAAAAGTTCTGAATAACACTGTCGATAACAGCTTTTTCCGAGTCCGTAAACACAGAAACATCAAACTCATCATTACTTTCGATCGGATCAAAACGGTAACCGGAGTAACGGTTATAGATTTCCCGGTAAACCGGGCCGTGCACCCAAGCTTCGCAATCCTCGCTAAACAAGAAACTTTCCATAAATGCATGATAGAAACCCTGAATATAATATAAAGCTTTCTGCAATGCGAGCGGCGTAATATCTTCACACCGGAACAATAGGTAGTCGATTACATCCTCCACTTTAGAAACTTCAGTATTTTGCCCACCAAGCAATTCTATAATGGTACGTTTACTCTTTTCATATGCGGTTTGGGATTTTAAATTCCCTTTTTTTTCCTCCAGAAGCGATAAGTAAAAAGCTGGTTCCTCGTAAATTATCTGTAGCACATCGGAATACTGTTTTGATGGCATATCGCCATCACAATAACGAGTAAATGTCATCTCTCCCCAACCTAAAAGTAAAGAAAGCGGACGTTTTCCAATATTATACTTTTGTGGGATCTCTAAGATATTTTCAAGCGAAATTATGTCATTTTTTTGGCGGTAAGCATCATACAAAGCTTTTAGATTTCCATCCTCAATCTTTGCTACATAGACTTCAGAACCACATTCTGTACATATCGCTTTCTTTCCGGGATAATTATATTCTTCACCCTTCAATGTGCCTGTCATAGAAATACTTTCTACATAATAGGCGACATCTTTTCTGCATTCCTCACAGAATGTCATTTTCTCATTCATAAAGCTTCCTCCTTTCATTTCCGCAGACTACCGGAATAGGTAATCTATCGGCTTGTTCCGCTTATGGAATGATATGACAAACACTCGGTTTCCTCCACTAACATCGATAATGTTAAATTTTGTATAAATGTCTACCATTTCTTCATTACCTTCAAAATTGAATAACATGTCTTGCAGACAGAAAACATATAACACCTCATGCTCAAATCTCAAATTCGTATTTTGTAGGGTATGGCAAAAATCCTCGGGCGTGATTTTTAGAAGAATCTCTTTCTGTTTTTTACTGTTAAGATTATATTCGTTTATGAAATCAATGTTTTCCTGTCTATTCTCGTTTTTTGAAATATAAAATCGGCTTTCTCTCACGCAATCCTGTATTATTTCCAAAACAGTAGAAATTTGCTTACTGGTATAATTCTGATTGTAATATGTGACCATTGCATCACCTCTTTGCAATGCAATAATACTATATTATATGCTAATTGTAAATATTTATGCATCAATTAGTGCATTTATTTTTAAAAAATGCTCCCTGGAATATCAGAGAGCACTGGTCATGATTCAGCCAGACATATTCAGTTCCTTATCTTTAAAACAATGTTTCTTCTGAAAATCGTTATGCGCTTACGCCGTGGATACTGTTCATTATATTCTCCAATGCTAAAAGCAATCTGCTGTCAGGTCAATCCATGATATATTGAAGCGATAGTCATACGAAATTGGCTGTGTATCTTTTTTTGTAATTTATTTTCTTTGTGTTTAATTTATTACTCTATTTTATATTGACCCATCCCAAAAACTGTCCCTTTTTCAATATGAATTAATTCCCCCTAGCCAATTAGAGGCATTACCTAATTACCTAATTACCTAATGTTAATAATTCGATTCGCTTGAATTTTTGCTTATCTTGGCATGCTTTTCACCTCGATAGTAATGTACCATAAGGGATTTCGAAAAGCAAAAGGAACCGTCCCCGGTGCATACTCCTATCAAAGCAAAACCGCGACAATGTATTCGTAATGTTTCAATTCCCTAGCGGGAATTAGTTTTTTTAGACCAGAGCAGAGGTGGCAAGAGGAGCACCCATCCATAAATCTCTGTTTCAATTCCCTAGCGGGAATTAGTTTTTTTTAGACGATTTCCAAGTTTGAGCTGTGGCAATTGTTTGGGCACGTTTCAATTCCCTAGCGGGAATTAGTTTTTTTTAGACGAAGATGATAAAGACCCTAATAAAAACTCCGGAAAAGAGTTTCAATTCCCTAGCGGGAATTAGTTTTTTTTAGACTATGGTACCTACAATTATGGATGCTCCTGGTTGGAGTCAGTTTCAATTCCCTAGCGGGAATTAGTTTTTTTTAGACAAAATCAAAACAAGACGCAGAAGAAAAACTTTTAAAAGTGTTTCAATTCCCTAGCGGGAATTAGTTTTTTTTAGACTGTTTATCTAGTTCCAGGTAATCAAGTATTTTATTATAAAGTTTCAATTCCCTAGCGGGAATTAGTTTTTTTTAGACGAAAGTTGCATGTGGCAAGGTTATCTCAGGTATGTAAAGGTTTCAATTCCCTAGCGGGAATTAGTTTTTTTTAGACCGTTAGAAATACTTTTCAAGAAATGCGAATTACCATGTTTCAATTCCCTAGCGGGAATTAGTTTTTTTTAGACAAGTAGGGGCCCTGGGGTATAAAATACTAAATTCACACGTTTCAATTCCCTAGCGGGAATTAGTTTTTTTTAGACTATCAAGAATCTACATTAGCGGTTTCCGCTAGATAGGAGTTTCAATTCCCTAGCGGGAATTAGTTTTTTTTAGACTCATTAATCTTGTGGGAGGAGTTCCGTTTTTTATTATGTTTCAATTCCCTAGCGGGAATTAGTTTTTTTTAGACAAAACAAAAAAACCCCAAAAAATTACATTCACCGGGGTTCCCAGTTTCAATTCCCTAGCGGGAATTAGTTTTTTTTAGACTTTAGAAAAAACATTACTTGAATTGTCCGCTTATATGTTTCAATTCCCTAGCGGGAATTAGTTTTTTTTAGACTAGCGGATTATACCCTCCCCTATCGAATAAATTCGAAAGTTTCAATTCCCTAGCGGGAATTAGTTTTTTTTAGACATTAAGAGGCTCTCCCTTACCCTTAAATTGGAGGTGAAATCTGTTTCAATTCCCTAGCGGGAATTAGTTTTTTTTAGACTCCCTGGGTTGGCTCAGTAAAGCTACAGATCAAGATTTGTTTCAATTCCCTAGCGGGAATTAGTTTTTTTTAGACAAATAATTTATACTATGCTGAAAAGGATCATAAAGCGTTTCAATTCCCTAGCGGGAATTAGTTTTTTTTAGACAGAGGTTGGCTAATGATATTAAGGGATTGTATAAGTATCAGAGTTTCAATTCCCTAGCGGGAATTAGTTTTTTTTAGACTTCTTAAAGTTATCTCGAAAAGCCCAAAGATGGGTTATGTTTCAATTCCCTAGCGGGAATTAGTTTTTTTTAGACAGCAACAAAAAATAAACCTGTATCCAGCTTCCTTTAATGTTTCAATTCCCTAGCGGGAATTAGTTTTTTTTAGACATAGCCACGAAACAGCACTAGCCCGCATGACTCGCGAGTTTCAATTCCCTAGCGGGAATTAGTTTTTTTTAGACGGCTCGTGGTGGTATTGATGAAAAGGTGAATGAGAAGGTTTCAATTCCCTAGCGGGAATTAGTTTTTTTTAGACGTTGGTATTTTAATATTATTGAGAAGGTAGGTGTGATTAGTTTCAATTCCCTAGCGGGAATTAGTTTTTTTTAGACCATTACAAGCAAAAAAGATAATAAATGTTCGGGTTTTGGGTTTCAATTCCCTAGCGGGAATTAGTTTTTTTTAGACTTGTTGATTTGGTTGTTGGTAGTTTACAGATAATGACGTTTCAATTCCCTAGCGGGAATTAGTTTTTTTTAGACGGAAGGAAAATTGGTGAGGGGAGGCAAAAAGGTCATATTTTAGTTTCAATTCCCTAGCGGGAATTAGTTTTTTTTAGACAAAAAATCCTTCTAGCCCCCGTAACACTCGACACATTCCTTCGTTTCAATTCCCTAGCGGGAATTAGTTTTTTTTAGACGGAAATGGTGGATTTGCTGACAAGGGTAAGGTTCATGTTGTTTCAATTCCCTAGCGGGAATTAGTTTTTTTTAGACAGCAAGCTGCCCTATATGAAGGACAACCTATGTTTCAGTGTTTCAATTCCCTAGCGGGAATTAGTTTTTTTTAGACGATTGGATGCAGCTCATAGGGGAAGATGGCCTAGGACGTTTCAATTCCCTAGCGGGAATTAGTTTTTTTTAGACTTATTATGCCGGTGGAGGAGATACCAAAGGTGATGGATCGTTTCAATTCCCTAGCGGGAATTAGTTTTTTTTAGACACCTTTATTAAAATTACGACAAAATTCGGCATTTTTGCTGTTTCAATTCCCTAGCGGGAATTAGTTTTTTTTAGACAGAATTAAAACAGGTTCTCGTTGAGAGAGGGATAACGGATCGTTTCAATTCCCTAGCGGGAATTAGTTTTTTTTAGACAATTGATTGCTTAAATCCTTATATTGATTTTAAAAGCATGTTTCAATTCCCTAGCGGGAATTAGTTTTTTTTAGACTGCGCGGGTGATAATGGGCATGGTTATTAGCTTAGAAGTATGTTTTGCGAGATGCTATGATGCTTATAACAATTAATATTCTTCTCTTATCATAAAACTCCTCTTTTTCCTATCAAAACATACATCGAGTGCCTTCTGTTATTTTTACACACCTAAGCTTCTCGCTCTAAAAAATAATATCAGCTTCACCATAGATAAAAACAGGAATGCCCATGCGCTCTACTTTGCCTACGCAAGAGCTGCATTGCCTATAGAAAAATATGCTATCTTCTTTAGTATTCATTAAATTCCACAATTTATACTTCAGTTCAACAACATCAGTAGGGTGCAGCTTTGCTTCGAAAACACTATATTGAACAGGTGTAGCAAAATTCTTCAAAACTTTAAATATTTTATTTCGCCGCTTATCATCAGAAATATCGTAAACTATAACATAATTCTCCATATATAATTACCTAACAAGAAAAGCGTGATAATTTTCCAATTCATTAGTAAGAACCTTTGCTAAAATCCTAGCCTGTAATTCAATAATGCGCCTGTAGCTAAGCTTATATTCAAATATTGGATGGGTTATTTCTTCATTTATTCGATTGCGGTAAGCCTGAAATAATGCTTTTCTCCCCTTTTCCGTCATTTGACATCTTTCAAAGGATATTTCAAAATCATCTTTATTAACCATTCCAGTATTGATAGCTGTTAAAACCGCTGAATCAACAATAATCGCCCGAAATTCCTCCATCATATCTAATGCTAGAGCAGGTCTGCCATAAAGATTACTGTGATAGAATCCCAAATATGGATCTAAGCCCACCCGCATTAGTTCATTTATTACTTCTTTATTAAGTAGGGTATAGCCATAAGAAAGCATGGTATTGATGGGATCTCTGGGAGGTCTACGGTTACGACCTATGAAATAAAAATCATCATTATTTTTTAACAAGGAATCAAACACTTTAAAATATTCTTTACTGCCATTCCCTTCATACCCCAAAAGCACATCCTTGCTTTTTGCTGTAGCAACCTTTTTTATTATTTTACTCAATTGCTCAACAACAGCCGTTATATCTCCTTTTTTCAAGGAACGGTTATAGCGCATAAGTAAAGTGCGCATATTGGCTAATTTACCTGTGATAAAAGCTTTTGCCAAATCTAGGCTCTTGGATGAATTATCTATCGTCCTAGCTTGGGCCAAGCGCAAAATACTGTTTTTGCTGAGAATAGGATTAAGCCATCCCAGGTAATTCCCATAGGTAGTTCCGAAGTGGACAGGGATGGATCTCTTTAAAAGTTCCTGCAATAATTGACTAGAAATATTCACTGGACCAATTAATACTATCTGATCAACAGCATTCATAGGAATGTCTTTCACTATTTCTTTATCCTTAGTAAGTAAAATCCTTCCGTCCTTCTTTTTCAAATAAGCACCTGGTGTATCAACATACAATACCCGTCCCAAATTCGCTGTTGGCACAGGCCTACGAGGTTTTATAGTCCCTTCTTTTATAAAAGCCGTTTCTTGAGGCAAACAACGCTCAACCAAGCTGCAACCGTTACACCGCTGATCATTGACAGGGTCAGGCAAAATCTGTTCTTCAATAATACATCTACCCTGTTCTATAGTATGAATAGTTAGCTCCCTTAATTCCTGGGAAAGGGCTACCACTCTTCTTGATGATGACTCGACATAAAAAATGTAACCCTGGTTAATCTCCTGATTTAGATATTCTTCTAGTAATAATGCTTGACAACAAACCTGGACATCGTCATTCAAGTTATTTCGCAACTCACCTTTTTTATATTCTACCGGATAAATCAGACCTTCTTTTTCTTCCACTACATCTAAAGTGCCAGCAATTTTATAAAGCTCAGAATCTAAGTATATCTTTCTATGCTGTTTACGATCAGACCGCCATTGAACAGACCTTTCTTCCCGTCGTTCTTCCTGAAATTTTCCCTCTAGAGTGTGTTCGTTATAATCCTGGGCTTGTTCAACAACCCGATAATAAAAATTCCTTGGACAATAGAGAATTTCCGCTACTGCTGAAATTGGCAATTTACATTCAATCATGTCCCTACCCCTTAACTATAAATTAGCGAAGAAACTCTAAACCATACTGTTTATTATAAGGAATATCTAAAATATAAATCCCATTTTCCAGCTGAAGCTTTTCTCTTTGAGCAAAAGCCTTCTTCCGTCCAACACGAATACCCCGCTCTTTCAGTAGCACTTCCAAATCTTCTAAAGGAGAATATAGTTCCTTTGGCACTAGCATTAAAGTTGGTAAAATATCCTCCCTTGCCTTAAACGAACCTTGACTGTTCTCCTCATCCTCATCTCCATACCTTTCCTTGGGCGTTCTGCCAAAAACTAAATCTTCCATGACCATTTCTTCCATTTTATAATCGGCTAAACGGGGTTCCTCTGGGTATAAATCATTAACCCATTGAATAGCAGCATTACTAGATAAAAATCCTTCGCTATTTTCCAGTATTGACCAACTGGTCTTTAAAATATTCTCGTTATAGGGTAATATCTCAATGCTATTTTCCCAGTTAACTGGAAAGATGTGCAGTTGATAAGAAAAGAACGGTGGAAACTGGGCTTTTTTACAAACTTCGCATCCACATATTGGAGGCGAGGGACCCTTCCCTCTGCGATGCAATCTCCCAGCCCTTTGAATAAGGCTATCTATTGGAGCAATTTCACTATACATAATATGACTAGAAATATCTAAACTCAATTCACAAATTTGGGTAGTAACTAAAATAATCTGCTGGTTATTCACTATTTTTTCCTGGGATAATAATAGAACTTCCTCGTCACTTCTTTTTTCCTGTTCTTTAAAAACTATTTTAATCAGTCTTTCTTTCAATTCCCTGTCAGTTCTCGTAAACTGAGAATGATAACATATGATATTTACATCCTGGAATTGTTCTTGTAATTCCTTGGCGACCGCTTTAGCCCGCTCTACCTGATTAACAACAATCATTTGTTTTAAGTTAATATGTTCCCGAACCAAATTTATTAATTTAGGATTTAATTTGTTTTCCTTTATAAGAGGCTCATTTTCTAAGGTAACTTTACAAGCATTAGTATCAATTTCGGTTATTTGAACCAATTCATATTTTTGATTATCAGAGGCTTTTTGTAGTGCACTTTGAAAGGAAATGGGCAAAGTAGCACTCATAATAATATGGGGTATTGATAGTTCACGAAGAATAAATAAGCACTGTCCAATCTTGGCTAACAATAATGGGTCATAATAGTGGATTTCATCAAAAACAATTAGGGATGTTTGTAAATGACCGAACGCCCTATCAGAATAACGATAACAATGAAGTAAGGAATATAACAAGTGGTCAATAGTAGAAATATTTAATGGTTTTGCATACCAACAGTTAATTATTTTCTCTACTTTCAGGTAGTCTTCATCTTCCCCATCCCACTCCCTAGCCAGCATACTTTCAACTTCCGAATGATAAACCCCCACATCTTGAGCTTGAAATCCATATTTTTCTGGTTCAATGAAGTCCCAGTACATGGAGTTAGAAGTAAATTTAGTAGGAAGCGTAAAGATAAGCTTATTAACTTCACCTGCTTCTATAAGTCCATGGCATGCTAATAAAGCGGCACCTGTTTTCCCTGACCCGCAGCCGCCTTGGATTAATAAATTTCTTTTCCCCTTTTTAATCTTTTCCCTCACAGTATTTTGCAGATCATTAGTCCCTCTAACAACTTCTGAGTGAGTAAATCCTGACCATATTTCCGTCAATGAAAAAGAAAATATTTTCTTACCAGCACTGGCCAAATAGTCTACATAAGTAAGCATTGCCAAAAGAAAAGAATACAGACTTTTAAACTGCAAACCTTTATTTTCAGGAAGCCTTTCCACCATCATTTTAGCCTTTTGTACCCTATCCGCACCCTCAAAGCCTATAACCTGTGGAGGTAATCCTTTGATATCTTTGAGCCAGATACCTAAAATATTTTCTAATTCTTGAGTAAATATTGCAATTTTCCCCATGCCCTTTACTCTCTCACCGGCAAAAACATTATTATAAAGGAGCTGATGATGTCCTAAAACTGCTAGTGCCGAGGCCAAAAATAAATTATTTCTGGGCCAACCTTTGGCTTCTCCATATAAATAAAAAGAAAAAAAGGCATGAGTAATTTTTCCTCTTTTTCTTTCATCTCGAATATATTTCTGCCAGAGAGTAGTCCCCTTCCCCAGGTCGTGACAAACAATGGTCTCTCTAACTAAAAAATTTAATTCATTTCCTGAACTTAAACCCATTTTAACGGCAAGACAAGAATATACTTTGGTATGGGATAACCACAGGCTATCCCATACTTTCAAGCATCTAGTAATATGTTCATCTAGGGTTTGTCCATTACCCTTCGCCCAGATTTTCATAAAACAACTCTCTTTTCACCTAATAAATAGGCTTCAATAGGTTCCTCTAACTGCATTTTGGAAGCAATATAATAACCCTGGTATTTTACACCACTCCAAGTCCTTCTGTTACCCCTTTCTTCAGCTAAAAAACCGATAGGTAAGTAAAACAGCTCCACCTTATTAACAGGTCTACCTAATTCCTGAGGTAATATACTGTCTATCTCCTGGGTCATGGTTTTTTTAATGGGGAAAACTTCAACTTCTTTAACCTCTACTACATCATCAGATTCGCCCAAACACAAAGGAAAATAGGGATTATCTAAAGCTTTAGCAATATGTTCTATTAGTCCCTGTTCACCTTTGACAGCAATCTGATAAACCGGTTGGATTAATTTATGGCGCATAACTAAAGTCCGCATTTGTTTATCACGCCGGTCCCATTTAATTATTTTATTATAGCCTTCAATCCTCTCACCGGGCTTAATCAGTAATATTCCTATATCTAATTTATCCATATTACTATGATCATCACTGGACCAACCCATGGCAGCAGATAATAAGCCGAAGATTGTAGTGATAGGCGGTACTGGGTAAGTAGTGTGAACATTTACAGCAGTTGGGATACGAAATGAGCACCAGACGGGGACTTCCAGAGTTGCTTTAAGAATAGCCTCCATATTAAAATCTCCCCTATTTCCCTAATATTTCTTTCACCTTATCCATAACCTGAGAAACTCTCCTGACTTCTACTGCGTATTTTATTAATAAACTTTTAACCTCTTCTTCGTTCTTGACTATACCGGGAGTAAAACCAAAGAAAACTTTATTACCTTCATCTGAATGTTGGGCTAGGGAATATTCTAATAATTCTAGATTTACTTTCTTGTTTTCATCCAACTCCAGTGCCTTTAATCCTCTCTGGTTATAGGTATCCTGCAGCGATATCAGCAAAATATCCGGGGCTAAGGATGCAGCTGCTCTAGCTTGCTTCGCAAAACCTGCCAGGTTATAAATCCCATCCAATACTGCTTTTAACCTTTCCTGCCTTTCCTTTTCACCGATATCAATATGGGTATTCCAGCCCACTACCCTTTCTTCTTTACCTTTTCCTTCTGTAACAGGTACTTTAATTTTACCTATATTGTCAACGTCAACAACCATTCCAAACTTATAAATATTCTCCGTCATCTGAACATGGGCAATCCGGTTGTCTTTACTCTTTTTGTTTCCTTCTTTATCAATTACACTGTGACGAGTTAAGAGGTCACTAGTTATATCAGCCGTTATCTGACCTAATCCTGGTGTAACCTTAAGGGGTGACCATCTCCGATCACTGCCCACATCTTCCTTAGTAGCAAGAAATCCCCGCAAATCACAACCCCAGCAGTTTTTTACATCACTACAAGGTCTTTCCGGAGTACAGATGAATTTTTCAGGATATGTTCTGGTCATAGTTTCAAATAAAGCAGTTCTAATAGCTTGACCTGATACATATGGTTTTTGCCCATAATCATAAGTTTTTAACTCTGTTAGGTTACCACTACCTTGTCCAGAATTTAAGTTACTTAAATCTGCTTTAGCTAACCATACTAAACTTAGACATTTCATCAATTTTCAACCTCCTTTTTCTTAGCACTTCTTAAAGCATTCAAAGATGCGAAAATAATCAAAGTATCTTTAATAACGGCAAAGTTTGTATCATTTAGGTTGTTTAATAAATTTTCTACCCGTGCTTCCTCTGGAACATGTAAATTAAGCTCTTGTTTATGGGTCTGTTGAATTCTATTCATTTTAAAAAGTGTCTGACTCAAAACTTTCCTTAAAGCATCCTTATTGTGGGCATTATTGAGGTTAGTAAATAGTCCTATATCATCTTGGAATATGCATCCGATGGAACGGGCAATTATCTTAATATCTTCTAGTAATTCCTTACTTAACAATTGGTCCACCTCCCCTAATGCTTTAATAATAAATTCTTCTAAAAAGCTGATACTATTAAAGGTTAGTTTAGCCCCTTCACGATAATATTGGAAAAGACTTTCTGCCACTAACCTCCACCTTTGTAAAACTATACCTTGAGCAAAGAAATCTATATTTCTTTTATCACCACTGTACCAAAAAGGTAAAAAACTCTGGACTAGATTACCTTTGCGGCCATAATCCTTTCCATAAGGAAATTCCTTAACCAAATCAAATAGGCGGTGGTGTACATCTACCATAGAAAATACATTAAAAATTACATTCTGTCCTTTGTTGTAACGGATAACATGCCAGCGATGCAGATAAGGTTTTTCAATCTCATCCCAATCTGTATCTTCCTCAAACTTACCTATTACCGCCGAGTATTTATATTGAATGGCAAAATATAAAGTAATTACTGTTGGAAATAAAGTGCGGTGTTTAAGTTCCGGGATATTAGTCTGATATGAATAAAGGTTTGCAGTATCCATGTCAATTAATTTGGAAAACTTATTATAGACCTTTTCTAGTACAATAAGATTAGTTACTTCAGGTAAAAGTAGGTTGGTAGACTCCCCTATAACATAAGGCAAGTTTGAAGAATAGGCAGCCAAAGAATTCAAAAAATTACAAAGAGGACACATGTCCATTGTCTCTACGGAGTTTGCATGTCCCCGAACCTTATTATTGTGGTGTTGGTTATAAGAAGGGTTCTTGTTTTGACGCATAGCTACCCCGTTTTTTTTCCTATAAGGTAAACTGCACACAGGACAATAGGTGATTTCTCTTAACCCAGTTTTTTCAAAAAACTGCCCTGTAAAACCTTCAACTAATCCCGTTAGTTCTTGTACTGCCTTTTCCCAGTCTGGTGTAATTCCTACATAATTTCTTCTCAATTCAACTCTTGCCAAATTACCAGTTGGTCTTTTTTTAGTTGCCTCAAAAACTGAGGAATTTTCTTCTTTAGCTAATGGGACAGTATAACGAGCATCAAAAAAACCATTGGAATTCTTTTTGCGTTCTAAATTTAAGACCTTCATGGAAAAATCTTTTAAAACAATATTGTTTAACATCTGCTTTAAATACTCATACATTTCTTTATTAATAGTCTCAGCAGTAACATCTGGTTTAATTTGGATCTTCAGTAAGTTAGCTGTTAATTCTGGTTTAGATGTAAAATACCTTTGAAATGATGGTAATGAGAGCATTTTATAAAGGGTAATAATTCCCCAATCCCTCCAGGGATCTCCCACGCTATTTATCACCCATTTCAATATTTTCACCTCCTTTTTTCTAAAATATATCGAGAGTCACCTAACCCCATAGACGTCTTATAACCAATCGCTGCAATATCTGCAAAAGCCGCAAGGCTGTGCAGCATTCTTTTTTTATGGCTAGGCTCTGATTTATCGATTATATAACTACAATTGCCCACGCAGCCAACTATTTTATATATACTATAATCAACTAATTCAGTTTTTAATTTGTATTTACTAACAAATATCTTGGTATTTAATACTCCGTCCGTTAATACCACCGGACTAAAGCTATTCCATTTTCTCAATATACTGCCAAATACCAAATTCGGCAAAGGAAAGACCTCCTGGATACCCTGTTGGCGAAAACTGGTTGGTGACCGAAATTCTAAAGTAATTTCGGAGCTTATTTCATTTTTTTCTAATAGATCAAAATAAGTAAGACCATTTTCCCCAAAAATAGGAATTATCTCTGTACATAATAACTTTCCACTCCCCAACTGAATTTTCGTGCCCTTTAATTCTTTAGAAATCATCTCTAATACTTTATACATTTCTTGATTTAAAGAAGCTAATGAAAAGGAGTATTCACTGTTTTCATCTAAAAAAATTTTCCCCCGTTCCTTCTTGCCTCCATTTACTGGTCCTATAACAAAGGGTTTTTCATCCATATCATGAATGCTAGAGCTTAAATCTGGGGCTATCTCTTTTAGCCAGTTAAAAAGCCACCCATGTATTTCTGTACCACCATATCCCTTTAACATTCCGAATGCCATACATCTCATTTTTATAATAAGTTTTTGTAACATTCTCTTCCCTCCTTAAATTCCCCAAGGGGAATTAGAAATAATAAAGCATAATATTTTCATTTTTCAATTCTCAACAAGAATTAGCCATTTATATTTTGGCTCATCAATGAATATATTATGCTTATTTTTTTAGATTTCGTATAATTTATACATCTTCTACAATAATTTTACAATTCCTTCTTTTGGCAATGCGTCAGAATGGAGCGTGTCCGGGGACGGCAGACTGTGTGAAAAGTAATAAAATCACAAAGGAGCATCGGATCGAGTAGCCGGGGCTTCACAGCCCCAAGCCCTCACAGAACCGGACTTGCGCTACTAACGCATCCGGCTCTTCACACCACCATTCACATAGCATAGCT